>ERZ777003.266-NODE-266-length-108208-cov-58.603256_pt1 | contig 108208 bp, 103 predicted proteins | sample MGYA00374956_ERZ777003 | MGnify/ENA primary metagenome ERZ777003 (study PRJEB29302, sample SAMN06268252) | bioreactor metagenome | isolation source: Joint BioEnergy Institute, California, USA | place: USA:Joint BioEnergy Institute, California, USA | collected...
TCGTCGAGCTCGGACACGACCGGCACCACGGCGTAGTTGTACTCCGGGGTGGGGTTGGGGATCGTCCACTCGAGGGTGCGGGCGTCCCAGGGGTCGAGGCCGGCGACGTCGCCCTTGGTCTTCGAGCGCCACCAGTTGAACAGGAACACCAGGACGGCGAGGGCGATGATGAACGAGCCGACCGTCGACAGGCGGTTCCACCGCTCCAGGCCGAAGTCCGCCCCGTACTTCCACGTCCGCCGAACCATGCCCTGCAGGCCCAGCCAGTGCATCGGGGCGAACGTCAGGTTGAAGCCGATGAAGGTGAGCCAGAAGTGGAGCTTGCCCAGCTTCTCCGACATCAGCCGGCCCCGCAGCTTCGGGTACCAGTAGTAGAAGCCGCCGAAGAACGCGAACAGCGACCCGCCGAAGATCACGTAGTGGAAGTGGGCGACGATGTAGTAGGTGTCGGTCTGCTGCCAGTCGGAGGGCACCACGGCGTGCGTCACCCCTGACAGGCCGCCGATCACGAACATGGCGATCATCCCGAGGCAGAACAGCATCGGGGTCTTCAGTCTCAGCCGGCCGAGCCAGATCGTCCCCAGCCAGTTGAAGATCTTGATCCCGGTGGGGATGGCGATGGTCATCGTCCCCAGCCCGAAAGCCGCCTGGGCGACCGGCGGGATGCCGGAGGCGAACATGTGGTGGGCCCATACCCCGAAGCCCAGGAAGGCGATGGCGATCGTCGAGAAGACCATGGCGGCGTAGCCGAAGAGCGGCTTGCGGCTGAATACCGGCACCACCTCGGAGACGATCCCGAAGGCGGGGATGATCAGGATGTACACCTCGGGATGGCCGAACAGCCAGAACAGGTGCTGCCACAGGATCGGGTCGCCGCCGACGGCGGGGTCGAAGAACACAGCCCCGAACTGGCGGTCGAAGGTGACCATGAACAGGGCCACGGCGATGATCGGCAGCGAGAACAACAGGAGGAAGGCCGTCACCAGCGTGGTCCAGCAGAACACCGGCATCCGCAGCAGCCGCATCCCCTTGGCCCGCATGTTGAAGACGGTGACGATGAAGTTCACCGCCGAGATCAGCGACGCCAGGCCGAGGATCTGCAGCCCGAACGCCCAGTAGTCCAGCACGGTGCCCTGGGAGAAGTCGGGCCCGGCGTGGGGTTGGTAGCCGAACCATCCGCCGTTGGGCGCCGACGCCAGGAAGTCGAAGCCGCCCGGCCCGCCGTTGATCGGCATGTTCCCCACCGCCGCTCCGCCGGGATACGACGGGGGCAGGGCCGACCCGAACAGGAACGTCGAGTAGAGGAAGATCCCGCCGAAGAGGAAGATCCAAAACGACAGGGCGTTGAGGCGGGGGAAGGCGACGTCGCGGGCTCCGAGTTGCAGCGGCAGCAGGTAGTTCATGAACGCCGACGCCAGCGGCATGACGACGAGGAAGATCATCGTCGTGCCGTGCATGGTGAACAGGGCGTTGTAGGCGCCGGCGGTGAGGAACTCGGAGTTCGCCTGGGCCAGGTGGATGCGCAGGAGGAGCGCTTCGAGGCCGCCGATGAGGAAGAAGGTGAAGGCGGTGTACCCGTACATCACCCCGATGCGCTTGTGGTCGACGGTGGTCAGCCACGACGACAAGCCGCCTTCGGCCCGGGGGTGGTGATAGATCGTCGGCGCCCTCTCCGCCGTCGTCGCCATGGATCCCTCCTTTATCCACGGCCAACTTAGTAAAAACGACGGGGGGCGTAAAAAAGTTGGGGGCGCGCCGACAAGGAAGAGTGTGTGGAGCGGGTTGCGCCGGGGCTCAGTTGCTCTGGCTGAGGAGGCGCCGGTTCTTCACCTTCGCCTTGGCGTAGTCCCGGTTCATCATGGCGATGAAGTCGATGGAGATGCCCTTCGGGCAGGCCTTCTCGCACTCGCCGTGGTTGGTGCAGGACCCGAAGTACTGCTCCATCGTCTCCACCATCGCCTCGGTGCGCCGCCACCGCTCCGCCTGGCCCTGAGGCAGCAGGTTGAGGTGGGCGACCTTGGCGGCGGTGAACAGGTTGGCGGCCCCGTTGGGGCAGGCGGCGACACACGCCCCACAGCCGATGCAGGCGGCGGCGTCGAAGGCGGTGTCGGCGACCTCCTTGGGGACGGGGATGAGGTTGGCGTCGGGGGCCGAGCCGGTGTCGACCGAGATGTAGCCGCCGGCCTCGATGATCTTGTCGAACGCCGACCGGTCCACCACCAGGTCCTTGATGACTGGGAAGGCGGCGGCCCGCCACGGCTCCACGACGATCGTGTCGCCGTCCCGGAACTTGCGCATGTGCAGCTGGCAGGTGGCGGTGCCGAGCTGGGGGCCGTGGGGGAGCCCGTCGATCATCACCCCACAGCTGCCGCAGATCCCCTCCCGGCAGTCGTGGTCGAAGGCGATCGGCTCCTCGCCCTGGGCGATCAGCCGCTCGTTCAGCACGTCGAGCATCTCGAGGAACGACATGTCCGGCTCGATGTCCGTCACCTGGTAGGTCACGAACCGGCCCGGACGGTCGGCGCTCTCCTGTCTCCAGACTTGCAGCGTGATGTTCATTGGTGGACCTTGGCTCCGGGTTACTTGTAGCTACGGGTGGACGGGGTGACGTACTCGAACTCGAGAGGCTCTTTGATCAGGGCCGGCGCTTGGGGGTTGCCGGTCCACTCCCAGGCGGCGACGTAGGCGAACAGGTCGTCCCGCCGCAGCGCCTCGCCCTCTTCGGTCTGGTACTCCTCCCGGAAGTGGCCTCCGGCGGACTCTTCGCGGTGGAGGGCGTCGAGGCACATGAGCTGGGCCAGTTCGAAGAAGTCGTCGACCCGGCCCGCCTTCTCGAGGCTCTGGTTGAGCGACTCGTTGGTGCCCAGCACCCGCACGTCCCGCTTGAACTCCTCGTACAGGGCGGGGATCTCGGCGAGGGCCTTCTTCAGCCCCTCCTCGTTGCGGGACATGCCGCAGTGGTCCCACAGGATCTTGCCGAGCTCCCGGTGGAACCAGTCGACCGAGCGGGTGCCGCCGGTGTTGAGGTAGCCGGAGATGCGGCCCCGCACCTCGTCCTCCACCTCCCGGAAAGCCGGGTCGTCGGTGGGCACCACCGGGTCGCCGAGGAAGTCGGCCAGGTAGTCGCCGATCGTGTAGGGGAGGATGAAATAGCCGTCGGCCAGGCCCTGCATCAGCGCCGACGCCCCGAGGCGGTTGGCGCCGTGGTCGGAGAAGTTCGCCTCCCCGAGGGCGTAGAGGCCGGGGATCGTGGTCATCAGGTTGTAGTCGACCCACAGCCCGCCCATCGTGTAGTGGGGGGCGGGGTAGATGCGCATCGGGACCTTGTAGGGGTTCTCGTCGGTGATGCGCTCGTACATCTCGAACAGGTTGCCGTAGCGGTCGGCGATCACGTCGATGCCCAGCCGCTCGATGGCGTGGGAGAAGTCGAGGTACACGCCGTTCTTCAGCGGGCCGACGCCCTTTCCGGCGTCGACCATCCGCTTCGCCGCCCGGGAGGCGACGTCGCGGGGCACCAGGTTCCCGAACGCCGGGTACATCCGCTCCAGGTAGTAGTCGCGGTCCTCTTCGGGGATCTGGTCGGGGGGACGGTTGTCGTCGGCCCGCTTGGGCACCCAGATCCGCCCGTCGTTGCGGAGCGACTCGGACATCAGCGTCAGCTTCGACTGGAACTCGTCGGACTGGGGGATGCAGGTGGGGTGGATCTGGGTGAAGCAGGGGTTGGCGAACGCCGCTCCCCGCCGGTGCGCCCGCCAGGCGGCTGTCACGTTCGAGGCCATGGCGTTGGTGGAGAGGAAGAACACGTTGGCGTAGCCGCCGGTGGCCAGCACCACGGCGTGGGCAGAGTGGCTGCGGATCTCGCCGCTGATCAGGTCCCGGGTGACGATGCCCACCGCCCGGCCGTCCTTGACGACCAGGTCGAGCATCTCGGTGCGGCGGTGGAGCTTCACCGTTCCCGCCGCCACCTGGCGCAACAGCGCCTGATAGGCCCCGAGGAGGAGCTGTTGGCCGGTCTGGCCCCGGGCGTAGAAGGTGCGGGACACCTGGGCGCCGCCGAAGCTGCGGTTGTCGAGGTACCCGCCGTACTCGCGGGCGAAGGGCACGCCCTGGGCGGTGCACTGGTCGATGATGTTCAACGAGACGTCGGCCAGCCGGTACACGTTGGCTTCCCGGCTGCGGTAGTCACCGCCCTTGATGGTGTCGTAGAAGAGCCGGAAGACCGAGTCGCCGTCGTTGTGGTAGTTCTTGGCGGCGTTGATGCCGCCTTGGGCGGCGATCGAGTGGGCCCGCCGGGGGGAGTCGTGGAAGGTGAAGACCTCGACGTTGTATCCCAACTCACCCAATGTGGCGGCCGCCGACGCCCCCGCCAGGCCGGTGCCCACCACGATGATCTTGAACTTGCGCTTGTTGTTGGGGTTGACGAGCCGGATCGAGAACTTGTGGTTCTCCCACTTGTCCTCCAGCGGCCCGCCCGGGATCTTGGAGTCGAGTTGGCGGGACGAGATGGTGTAGGTCATATCAGGCTCCTACGAATCCGAGCAGGACGGACAGCGGCATGATCACGTTCGGCACGACGATCACCGCCGTCAGCGCCACCGCGAAGTAGCGACGCCAGCGGTTGAAGCGGGGGTGGTTGACGCCCATGCTCTGGAACATCGACCAGGCGCCGTGGAAGATGTGGGGGGCGAGGGCCAGTTGGGCGAGGACGTAGAACGCCGTCACCCACGGGCGGGAGAAGGTGGCGATGAAGTTGGCGTACACCTGCCCGTGCTCCCAGCTGTCCGGCGCCGCCGGCTGGATGCCCCAGGTCAGGTCGGCGAGGTGGAAGATCACGAACAGGATGACGATCACCCCCGACCAGCGCATGGTGCGGCTGGCGTAGTTGGCGGCCAGGTACTGGCGGGGGCCGGCGTAATCGACCGGGCGGGCCCGCCGGTTCATGATCGTCAGCGAGTAGGCGGCGTGGACGTGGAGCAGGAAGGCGATGATCAGACCCACCCGCAGGATCCACAACACCACGCCGTGGGGGGCGATGGGGAAGAGGAGGGATCTCAGGGCCTGGGCGTACAGATCGAGCTCGGGCACTCCGTCCACGGCGGGGAGGAAGACCTTGAGGTTGCCGATCATGTGAGCGACCAGGTACCCCAACAGGACGATCCCCGACAGGGCCATCACCCACTTCTTGCCGACGGCCGAGCGATAGAAGTCAACGAACCACGGATCGCGCCTACGTTCTTCTGTGGCGACCAACTCGTCCTTCCTATCCGGTCCGCCCATTATGGCAAGCCCAACCACCCCCCTTGACGGCGCGCGTAAGACTCCGTAATCTCAAACGTGTAATTACACGCGTGTAAGGGGATGCGATGCAGAGCAAGCTCATCGAAGCCCTGGCGGTTGGGGAGCTGTCATGGCAGGACTACGCCAATTGCCGGGGAGCGGATGCCGACCTGTTCTTCCCCGAGCGCGGCGCTTCCACCCGCAAGGCCAAGGCGATCTGCGCCGAGTGCCAGGTGAGACAGGAATGCCTCGAGTTCGCCATCCAGATCGGTGAGAAGTTCGGGATCTGGGGAGGGATGTCCGAGAGGGAGCGCCGCAAGATCCGCCGCGAACGCCAGTTGGCCGCCCGCCGCGCCAGCTGACCCTTCCCGCCGCCGCTACCTCGTCCGGCGGCGATCGTCTGCGAAGATACGGGGATGCCTGTCTTCTTCGGCGAGATGAAACACGCCGACCACCCCAAGAAGCTGCCGGCGGTGGTCCACGTCGACAAGGGAAACATCCGTCTCCAGTCCGGCAAGACGGTGTTGGGGGAGTGGAAGCTCTACGAGGTCCAGATCGAAGAGCGCGACCCCCAGACGATCAGCTTCCGGGTAGACGACGACGAGGTGCTCCTCAACCTCCAGCAGCACGAGAGCTTCCTCGCCGAGACCGCCTCAGCCCGGGTGGACCCGAGGCGCCAGCGGAGGGCGCCCACCCACGAAGCGTTCCGCAAACCCGACGAAGGCCCGACCCTCGGCGAGGAGATCCGCGAGGACGTGACCAAAGAGGTCACCGGCGTCGTCGACGAGATCAAGGCCCTGTGGGAGTCGGTCTACGTCGGCACGCCGTTCTGGATCGGCGTGGGCGTCTTCGCCCTCGCCGTCGTGTTCGTCCCCGCCGTGCTGGTCGGGCTCTTGTTCGTCGTCGGCGTCGTCTCCCTCGTCGTGGGGGCGATCGCCTACGTCGAGTCGTCCCTGGCCGTCAAGCTGCCCGGATCCCTCACCCCGACGCGCCTCATCGCCGTCGGAGTCGTGGCCATCGGCCTCGGGATCGTCGTGAGCCTGATCCGCTAGAGGTAGGTCCCGGGCGGCTCCGGCCGCTCCTGGCCCCGCTGCAGGGCCCGCCGCTGCATCTCCGCCAGCTGGCTCTGGGCGGCCACCTGCTGGGAGAACAGCGTCGCCTGGATCCCATGGAACAGGCCTTCGAGCCAGCCGATCAGCTGCGCCTGGGCGATGCGGATCTCCGCTTCGGACGCGTCCTCGGACCTCAACGGCAGCATCACCTCGTCGAACTCCTGGAGGAGGCTCTCCGACAGCACGTCGCGCAGCTCGTCCAGGGACCTGCGGTGGATCTCGGCGATCCGGGCCCGGCCCTTCTCGTCGATCGGCGCCTGGCGCACCTCGTCGAGCATGGCGCGGGTCATCGAGGCGATCCGGATCAGCTTCGTCGGCTGGCTGATCGCCTCCCTGACGACGTCCGATTCCTCGTCGTCGGGTTCGACGACTTCCGGTTTGACCGCTTCTTCTCTGACCGCTTCTTCGTTGTGGTTCATTGCGTCATCCAGGGTACGCCCGCCCCGGGACGTGAACCACTCGGCGGCCCGCTGACGTACTGGAAGGGGATTCGACCGGAGGGATCGTCCCGTGAAGAAGCTGTGGATTCTCGTCGTCTCGTTGTCGCTGGTCGCCGCTTGCGGAGGCGACGGCTCCGACACCGCCGAAGACGACAGCGCTCCGCCCGCCGACACCACCGAAGCGGCACCCGCTACGACCGCGGCCGACGAGGCGGCGGAGAACCCCAGGATCGTCATCTCGGGCATGGCCTTCAGCGGGGCGACCACCGTCTCGGTGGGAGACACCATCGAGATCGTCAACAACGACGAGGTCCCCCACACCTGGACCGCCGAAGACGGCACGTTCGACGTGTCGGTCGGTCCCGGGGAGACCGCCACCTACACCTTCGAAGAGGCGGGCGAGTTCCCCTACTTCTGCGAGATCCATCCTTCGATGACGGGAACCATCATCGTCGAGGGCTGACCGCCCTCCTTCACATAGGTTCCTCGCCCCCATACGATGGCGGTGTACGTCATTGGAGGACGACACATGGCGAATGAGGATCTTCCCCCCATTCTCGACGCAGCGCAGGTAGCGGACCTGTTGGGGATGAACGTGCAGATGGTTCGGCGCTACGCGCGAGAGGGAAGGCTCCCCGCCTACAAGTTGCCCGGGGGACGGACGTTCAAGTTCTTCCGCGACGACCTCTTCCAGTTCATCCGCGCTCACCCCGTGGTCCCGGAGAGCGAGGAAAGAGCTGAGAAGAGCGATCGAGCAGAGGCGGAAACCGACTGAACACGAGGGCCAACACACCGAGCGGAATGTAGGTCCGCTTCCCGCCGCCCCCATCGACTACCAGGTGGTCGGCGGCGACCACTTCCAGCAAACCCTCTCCTCTCTCCCCTCCGGTGGTCACCACCGTCACTCGAGCACCCGCTTGCTCCAGTTCCCCGAGCCGAGCCCGCAGCGTCGCTGCTGCCGGCTTCCCCGACGCACCACCCGACGATCTCCTCTCGAGGCCGAGCGTCACGCGGTCGAGCGCGACATCCACCACTCCGTCGCCGTCGTCCAGCACCAGGTAGTCGACCCCGACGGCGATCACCGGATGCGCCAGCCGCAGGCCGGCTACCTCGACCGTCACCCGGTCCCCTCGGTGCATCGCCTCCCGAGCCACATCCGCCAGGGTCCGGGCGCGGCGCCGCTGCAGCTCCGTCAACTGCTCGTCGGCCGCCGCCTCCTCCCGCCACTCCCGGCCCGCACCCTGGCGCAGCGAACGGGCCAGCTCGTCGAACTCGTCAGGCATGGTTTTCGCGCTTCTTGGCGTACCGCAGGAGTTCAGCGTAGGTTCGTCACTGTCGTGGAGGAGAGGGGATGACAGTCGGACTTCCCTCGGGGGTGAAAGAGGGAGTCGGCGAGACACTTCGGACCCGTCGGCGGCGGCCCAGCCTCGGTCACCTGGCGGTAGCGGTGGCAGCGATCTTGGCCTTCGTGGCCAACATGGCGTTCCTGCGGTCGCGGGACGACATGACCCGGGTGGTGGTGGCGGCACGTCCCATCCAGGCCGGCGAGACCATCGAGACGGCAGACCTCACCACGACGGAGGTCCGCGCCGATGCCGGCATCCTCGCCACCTTGCTCACGTCGCTGGAAGGGCTGGAGGGTCGGGTGGCCCGGCGGTCCCTGGCCCCCGGCGAACTGGTCGGGGCGGCGGACCTCCTCACCGGGGCTTCGCCAGACGGCCTGGTGTCGATGTCGGTTCCCACCGACAAGGCCCACGCCGCCGGGGGGATGATCCGGGTGGGCGATCGGGTGGACGTCATCGACGTCGACGATGCCGGGAAGGCCGGCTTCGTCGTCAGGAACGTGCCCGTCATCGCCGTCTCGAGCGAATCGACCGGGGCTTTCGTCGGGGGAGACGAGGGATACGTCGTTCTCGGGCTCGAGCGGTCCGACACCCTGAGACTGGCCGAGGCCATCGCCGACGGACGCGTCGACATCGTGGTCACGACGGGGGTGGCCGATGACTGACATCGAGTTGGCGTTGGCGGCGTCTGCCCGCACGTGGGGAGGCGCCCTCCATCGCTTTCTCGCCGATCACGGCGGTGCCCGGGTGCGGGCGACCGTCATGGGCCCGGAAGAAGCCGTCGCCGAGAGCTACCACGCCCTCGTCATCGACGACGTCTGCTCCTTCCTCACTCCCCGGCTCGTCGACCAGGTCCGCCGATCGGGGCGCCTGGTGGTGGGCGTCTACGACTCCCGCGACGGCGCCGACGCCAAACGGCGCCTGTTGGACTGCGGAGTCGACGACGTCATCGAGGCAGACGCCAGCCCCGAGGAGTTCCTCGCCGTCGTCCGGGCCGTACTCGACCTGGCGCCGTACGTGCCGGGGATGCCCTCGCCCTCGGGCCCACCCGAGAAGAAGGGGCAGGTGGTGGTCGTCGGGGCGCCCCCCGGAGGATGCGGAGCATCCGAGGTCGCGGTGGCCCTGGCCGGGATCTACGACGCCCTCCTCGTCGACGCCGACGACGTGGCGCCGTCGCTGGCGCAGCGGCTGGGAGCGCCGCTGCTACCGAACCTGCGCACCGCCATCGACGTCGTCTACCACCAGTCCGGCACGCTCGACGACGTCGTCGTCGACGCCGGTGTCCGGCTTCTCGCCGGCCTGGCGACCGGGGACGACTGGGGCCAGCTCCACCCCGGCGAGGTAGACGCCGTCGTCGCCGAGGCGGCAGCCGTCCATCCGCGGGTGGTGGTCAACGTCGGCTCGGGGTTGGAGCGACCTCGGGTCGGCGAGGGCCGTTTCGGGCTCGCCCGGGCGCTCCTGCGGCTGGCCGACCGCATCGTCGGAGTGGGTCTCCCGTATCCGGTCGGAGTGGCCCGGCTCATCAGATGGGCGTCGGAGGCCGCCACGTTGGCGCCCGACACGCCGCTCGTCCTGGCAGTCAACCGGATCGACCGGTCGCCCTACCGGCGGGCCGAGATCGAACGGGAGCTGGCCGCCGCCCTCCCCGGGTCCCCGGTGGTGTTCCTCCCCGAAGACAAGCGGGTCACCGAGGCGGCCTGGGCGGGGACCCAGGTGCGTCGCGGGCCGTTCCGAAAGGCCGTGTCCCGCCTCGCCGCCGAGGTCGGGGCATGACCGACGCCTACGAAGACATCCGTCGCCGGGTCGTCGCCGCCATCGACGAGAGGAAGCTCGACGTCCACGTCGACCGGTCCGCGGTGCGAGCCTTGGTGGTGGAGGCAGTCGAGGACTACCAGAGGAGCGTCCAGCTCGGTCAGAGCCGCCCTCTCGCCGACCCGGCGGCGATGGTCGACCGAGTGCTCCGGTCCGTGGCGGACCTCGGGCCGCTCACCTCTCTACTCTCCCGCCACGACATCGAGGAGGTGTTCATCGAAGGGGGACGGGTCACCTATCTCGACGCCTCCGGCCGCCTCCGGGCGATCGACGAGCCGACGTCGGAACGAGAGAACCGCCAGGTGCTCGACCGGCTCCTCGCCGAGGCGGACCGCCGCCTCGACGCGTCGAGCCCGATGGTCCAGGCCCGGGTGCTCGGCGAGTCCGCCCGGCTCACCGCGGTGATCCCTCCGGTTTCGGACCGGCTGTCGGCCACCATCCGTCGCTACGCGTTGCGGCGGGAGACGCTCGAGACCATGGTCGAACGGTCGGCGCTGTCGGCCGAAGCCGCTCGGTTCCTGTGGGCGGTCATGCAGGCGACGACATCGGTCGTCGTCTCCGGTCCTCCCGGCGCCGGCAAGACTTCGCTGCTCTCTGCTCTCATCGGAGCGGTGCCGGCCTCGCACTGCGTGCGATGCTGCGAGGAAGTCCGAGAGCTGCACGTCCCGCTGGTGCACGGGTCGTTCTACGAGGCGCGTCCCCCCGCCCTCGACGGCACGGGTGAGATCAGCCTCCGCGACCTGGTCAAGCTGGTGCTGGCGATGCGTCCCGACCGCATCGTCGTCGGAGAGGTCCGGGGAGCCGAGGCGTTCGAGCTGACGAGGGCAGTGAACGCCGGATGTGGCTTCGCCTGTACCGTCCACGCCAACTCGGCGCCCGACGCGTTGGATGCCCTGGTCAATGCCGCCCTGATGGCGGGAGAGAACGTGACCGAGTCGGTGGTCCGCAAGGTCTTCGCGTCGGCGATCGACTTCGTCGTCCATCTCGATCGCGACGCCGCCGGGGACGGCCCGATCCGGCGGCGGGTGATGGAGATACTCGCCGTCGTCCCGTCGTTGCGCGACGACTTCTCCACCCAGCCGATCTTCGTTCGCGAACACCTCGGAGCGCCGCTCGAGTGGACCGGGGCGCTGCCGCCGCAGCCGGTGACCGACCGCATCGAACGAGCCATCGACGACGGGCCCGGCCTCCGGGCGATCCTCGGCGGTCACCGGGAGGGGGTGGCGTGAGGCTCGCGGTGTCGCTGCTCAGCGCTCTCGCCACCGGCGCCGTCGTGGCGGCCCTGCTCGGGCTGCTCCCCGAACCCGAGCGCCGCCACCGGCGGACGAGCCGGGCCCAGGAATGGCTCGTCCAGGCGGGGGTGTCGACCACGCCGGCGCAGTTCTGGGGCATCGCGGCGGGCTCGGGGGCCCTCACGTTCCTCCTGCTGTCGTGGCTCACCGCCAGTTGGGCCATCGCCTCGGTGCCGGCAGTGCTCGTCGGGATGCTTCCCCGTCTCTACTTCGCGGCGCAGCGGCGCAAGCGGCTCGGGGAGCTACGCCGAGCCTGGCCCGACGGGCTGCGGGACCTGGTGGCCTCCATCTCGGCGGGCAGGTCGCTGCCGCGAGCCCTGGAAGCCCTCGCCACCGAGGGCCCGATCCCGATCCGGCTGGCCTTCGCTCCGTATCCGTTTCTGGCGCGGAGCCTCGGGGTGGTGGCGGCGTTGGAGGCGATCCGCGACCAAGCCGCCGACCCGACCACCGACCGGGTGATCGAGGTCCTGATCGTCGCCCACGAGAAGGGCGGGGCGATCGTGCCCGAGATCCTCCGCGACCTGGCCGAGGCCACCGCCCGGGACGTCTGGGCCGCCGAGGAGATCGACACCGCGGCGCTGGAGCACCGGATCAACGCCCGGGTCGTCTTCGTGCTTCCGTGGTTGGTGCTCGTGGCGATGACCGTCCGCGACGGGCCGTTCCGCGAGTTCTACGCCACGCCGCTGGGGCTGATGGTGATCGCCGTGGGCGGGGTCATGTCGCTCGGAGGAGCCTGGCTCGTCGCCCGGTTGGGGCGGACCCCCGACGAGCCGAGGGTGCTGGGCAGATGACACCGCTCGTGGTGCTCGCTGCCCTCGCCTCGGCGACCGTCGCTGCCGGAGTCATGTGGATGCTCATCCCTCCTACGCCCCGGCTCGCCCCGCGGCTGCGGCCGTACGTCGCGCCGTCGGGCACGCCGATCACGAGCGAACCTGCGTCCGCGGTTGCCCGCGTCTTCGGGCCGATGATCCGGCGGCTCGCCACCGCCGTCGGCCGGCGTCTCGACCCGGCGGGTGAGGACAGCCTCGCCATGCGTCTTCGGCAAGCTGGCTACGACCCCCGGGCCGGCGACGAGGAACGGGTGGCGGCGTTCAGGGTCCGCCAGCTGCGCGCTCTCTTCTTCGGCGCAGTGCTGGGGGGTGCGGTCGGCATTTCCTTGCATGCTTCCACGCCGGCGGTGCTCACTCTGATCGTGGCGGGAGCCGTCGCCTCGGTCGGCCGGGTCCGGGGACGTCTCGAACGCGCCATCGAAGAGCGGCGACTTCGGATGCGGATCGAGATCTACACGATCGACCAGCTCCTCGCCCTCCGGGTGCGAGCGGGAGGGGCGGTGCTGCAAGCGGTGAGCCAGGTCATCAGCCGGGGGAGAGGAGAGGTGGTCGCCGAGCTGGCTGAAGCGGTCAGGCTGCACCGGGCGGGCATGACCGTGGCCGAAGCGTTCCAGCGGGTCGCCGACTCCACGCCGGAGTCGGCGTGCGCCCGCACGTACCGCCTGCTGGCGATCGCCGACGAGCGCGGCGTCGACCTGGCGGCAGGGCTCTTGGCGTTGGCGGAGGACGTGCGGGAGGCGCGTCGAGAGGCGATGAAGCGGGCGGCGACACGACGCCGGGCGGCGATGCTCGTACCGACGATCGCCCTCCTGGCTCCCACCCTCCTCCTGTTCGTTGCCGCTCCCCTTCCGTACCTGCTCACTGGTTGGCGATGAGAAAGGAGACCGAGCCATGCGCACGGCACTGAGAAAGGCGGCGGCCCTCGTCGCAGAAGCGCACCGCGACGAACGCGGCCTGAACACGGCCGAGCTGATGGGAAACGCCGCCCTGGCGATCGCAGCCCTGGTCGTGATCTGGGCGGCGCTCGAGGCGCTGGGCCTCGACGTGGTGAATTGGATCAGCACCCAGATCCTCGGCGGCTAGAGCGAGGCTTCGCCTCACTCCAGTTCGTCCTCGCCGCCGCCCTGGCCATGCTGATGGTGGTGGGGCTGGTCCAGCTCGTGGCGTACCAGTACACACGCGGGGCGGTGCTGGCGGCGCTGGAGCGCGGGGCGAGGGCAGGAAGTGTTGCCGGGGCCGGTGCCACCGAATGCGTCGCCGTCGTAGCCGACGCCCTGGCGAGCGTGGTCGGCGGGCTCGCCAGCTCGGTCGAGTTCGGATGCAGCGAAGAGGGCGGGGCGATCGTCGCCAGCGCCCGAGGCTCGGTGCCGGGATGGATCTCGTCGGCCACCGACCTCTCGTTCAGTCTGGAGACGTGGGCGTGGCGGGAGGATCCATGACCCAGCGCGGATCGGCGGCCATCGAGCTCGCTCTGGGCATCGGCCTTCTCGTACTACCGGCGGTGATCGTCGTCCTCGCCTTCTCGCCGTGGCTCGAAGCGAGGGCCTTCGTGCGGACCGCAGCGGCGGAAGCGGCCCGGGCTGCCGTGCTCGCCGACGGCGTCCCAGCCGGCACGGGAGAGGCCGTGGTGGCTCCGATGGCACGAGCGCGTGGCTACGACGCTTCGGTGGTGATGTGCGGCGGGAACCAGTGCTCGCTCGATCGCGGTGCGTACATCACCGCCGAGGTGACCGTGCACGTCCCCCTCATCGACACTCCCTGGGGAGGAATCGGGGGGCTGGCGGTCACCGCCTTCCACGCCGAGCCGGTCGACGTGTATCGCAGCCTGCCATGAATGGCGAGCGGGGATCGGTGACGCTGTGGATGGTCGGGCTGGTGATGGTGGTGCTCGTCGTCGGAGGAATCGCCATCGACCTGTGGCGAGGGCTCATCGCCTACCAGCACCTGAGCTCGCTCGTCGACTCGGTAGCCGTTGCGGCGGGAAGCGGAATCGACGAGTCGGTGTGGCGGCTGGAGGGGCGCCTCGTCCTCGACCCCGAACGTGTGCAGTCCCGGGTGAGCGAGGCGATCACCGCCCAGACGGGCCTTCCCGTGGCGTACGACGTCGACACCGCCGCCGACGGATCGGAGGCCACCGTCAGGGCGTGGACCTCAGTCGACCTCACGTTGCTGCGGCTGGTCAGCGCCGGGCCCCTGGAGGTGAGCGCCCGGGCCACGGTGACTCCGCTGCTCTCTCCCTGATGCGCCCCTCCCGGGTCGCCGCCGCCGGCGTCTTGGCGGTCCTGGCCGCACTGGCCGCATGGGCCATCCGGCCGCACCACGAGCCGACGGTCACGGGCACCACCGCCACCCTCCCGACCACGCCCTCGAGCATCGAAACGCCACCCGCCAGTCCGGCCTCCACGCCGGCCAGCAGGGCTGGGACGACGACGCCCATCGACGATCCAGAAGGCGTGATCCAGCGAGCTCTCGACGGCTGGGGAAGGTTCGCAGTCACTGGAGAGTTGAAGGAAGTGGAGCCCTGGTTCGCCGCCCGCGGGCCACAGATGGCCCGCTTCCGGGAGGAGGCGCAGGCTATCGCCCGCGATCCTCCCGGCGAGCCCGCTTACCGGGTGACGTTCGAGCCGATCGGAACCGAAGCGAACGATCGAGAACGGCGGATCCGCTCCGAGGTGGTGTTCGTCAGGACCGGTGAGCCGTCACAGCGGTTCGAGTGGGTGTTCGTGGTCCGTAGGATCGACGACAGATGGCAGGTTTGGACGGTCGAGAACGCACCGCGGACCGGACGGCGGCGGAGTATGACGAAACGCCGCCAACGGGCTACCATGTGAGCTCTCCTCCTGCCAGTCGGTTGGAGGAGACGCGTTCGGGGGTGGTGTAATTGGCAACACGACAGGTTCTGGCCCTGTTATTGAGGGTTCGAGTCCTTCCCCCCGAGCAACCGGCGCCCTCGTGGCGTCGGCCGCGCGGCCCCGTCGTCTAGCGGCCTAGGACGCCGGCCTCTCAAGCCGGTAACGCCGGTTCAAATCCGGTCGGGGCTGCCACACGAAGACCCCCGCCTCCGGGCGGGGGTCTTCCCGTTTGTGAAGATTCCTGCGGCTCTGAGCGCGGAGGATCTTCACAGAGACTCGGCCCGTGCGGTGAGCAGTTGCCGCTCGGCCTCGTTCTGGGTCAGTTGGGCGGCGCGGGCGAACTCGGCGCGAGCCTCGTCGAGCCTTCCCGCCCTCTCCAGCAGGTCCCCCCGCACGGCGGCCAACAGGTGACTGTCACTGAGCAGCGGCTCTGTGGCTAGCGCCTCGACGAGTTCCAGCCCTGCTTCCGGCCCGTCGGCCATGCCCACCGCCACCGCCCGATTGAGGTCCACGACGGGGGAGGGGAAGCGGAGGGCGAGTTGGTCGTAGAGGCGGACGATCTGCCTCCAATCCGTCTCCTCGAACGTCCGGGCGCGGGCGTGGCAGGCGGCGATCTCGGCCTGCAGGAGGTAGAAGCCCGGCTGCGACGCCAACGCTCTAGCCCGGTCCAGGGCGGCGATGCCCCTTTTGATGTGGAGGCGGTCCCAGCGGCGGCGGTCCTGGTGGGGCAGGCGGACCGGGTTGCCGGCGGCGTCGACCCGGGTCCGAAACCGCGACGCCTGGAGCTCCATCAGCGCCAGCAGCCCGTGGGCCTCCGACTCTCCGGGGACGATCCCCGCGAGGATGCGGCCGAGACGCAGCGCCTCCAGGCACAGTTCGGCCCGCAGCCACGAGTCCCCGGACGTGGCGGCGTAGCCCTCGTTGAAGATGAGGTAGATCACCTCGAGGACCGAAGAGAGGCGCTCGGCGAGCTCATCGGGAGGCGGGGTCTCGAACCGGACCTCCTGTCGGCTCAGGGTCCGTTTCGCCCGCACGATCCGCTGGGCGATGGTCGACTCGGAGGAGAGGAACGCCCGGGCGATCTCGGCGGTCGTCAGACCTCCCAGGAGCCGCAGGGTGAGCGCCACCCGGGCCTCCATGGACAGCGCCGGGTGGCAGGCGATGAACATCAGGCGCAGGATGTCGTCGCCCACCGGGTCGTCCAGGGCCGCGTCCCAGTCGGGGTCGTCGATCGCCCCGAGCTCGGCGTCGCGGGCGAGCACTGCCTGCTTGCTCTCATAGGTGACGTTGCGCCGGATCCGGTCGACTGCTTTGTTGCGAGCGGTGCGCATCAGCCAGGCGGCGGGACGGTCGGGGATGCCCGTCTTCGGCCATTGCTCGAGCGCGGCGACGAATGCGTCCTGGGCCAGTTCTTCGGCGAGCCCCACGTCGCGGACGAGGCGGCTGATGGCGGCGGTGACCTTCGTGGACTCGATCCGCCACACCGCCTCGATCGTCCGCTGGATGTCGGTGCTCATCGAAGGGAGTGAAGCAGCCCCGACGTGGCCGAGCCGGAGGCGGGCGAATCGCTCGCCTCCGGCTCTGCCGGGGGGATGTCGGTCAGCGTCGCTCTTGCTGGGCCTGTTCCCTCGCCCGGAGCTCGTCGTTCTTCGCCTGGAGCTCGGGGGTCAGAGCCTCGCCGAAGTCCTCGGGCTGGACGAAGGGGCGTATCTCCACCTCCCAGTCCTCGCCCTCGGTGTTGGGGATCCGCTTGGCGTACTCGATCGCCTCCTCCAGCGACTTGACCTCCCACACCCAGTACCCGGCGACGAGCTCCTTCGACTCGGTGAAGGGCCCGTCGATCACCCTGATGTCGCCCTTCTCCCAGCGCACCCGGGCGCCGTTCGCACTGGGGGCGAGCCCGTCGCCGTCGACCATCACGCCGGCGTTCACGAGTTCCTCGTTGAACTCCAGCATCTCGGCGATGGCCTGCTCGCTGGGCGACGCTGCCTGTTCCGTCTCCGGCGTGCTCTTCACCAGCACCATCACTCGCATCTCGGCTCCTTTCGGTACTCCGGCCCGCCTTCCGGGCCTCTCACTCAGACGTCGAACGAGAGGCCCGGTGATCGACACGCCATGCGGTTTTTTTCTCTGCGGGCCCGGATGATCAGGCCGGAGCGATGTTGTGGTTGAGGCGGAACAGGTTGTCCGGGTCGTAGCGGCGCTTGATCTCCTGCAGGCGGCTCAGGGTCGCCGGCGGGTAGGCCCGGATGGCCCCCCGGTCGCCCTCGTCGGTGATGAACCCCGAGTACCCGGCGGTCTCGCCCGGATACAGGGCCTCGGCCAAGTCCCGGGTCCACGCCGCGACCTCCTCCTTCTGGGAGGGGTCCATGTACATCGCCGCCACGTTGACCATCAGCTTGCGGTCCCGGTGGCCGAAGGCGGTGGCGTCGTTGGGCACCCGGGCGAAAGCCCCGCCGAGGACCCGGAACTGGACGGCGGACATCGCCGCCGTCGACGCCTCGATGTGCGATATCGCCGTTTTCGCCTCCGTCTCCGCAAACTCGTCGGCGAACAGGTTGACGCCCTCCATCATCGGATGGAAGTCGCCTTCCTCTTCGGGCTCCTCGAACAGGGCCGGGTACTTCGTCGGGCCCAGCATGTCGGCGATCGGCTCGCCGAGGGCCCGGAAGCGGTCCATGACCGCGTTTCCTTCGTCCGGGTCGCCGCTGAACGCCATCAACCCCAGAAGCACGAACTTGCCGTGGGCCGCCTCGGGAAGGAACGGCAGCGGCGGGGCTTTCATCACGTTGGCGATCGTCGACAGCTCCTCGGGGGCGGCCTCGGCCTCGGCGGCGAAGCCGGCGATCGTCTCGGGAGTTGCGGGCAGGATCAGCATCCCGCCCGTGATGTCGGACACCGGCACCAGGCGGTACTGGATCCGGGTCACCACGCCGAAGTTGCCGCCGCCGCCTCGGATCGCCCAGAACAGGTCCGGGTTCTCTTCGGCGTCGACCCGCAAGATGCGGCCGTCGGCGGTCACCACCTCGGCGGCGAGGACGTTGTCGATGGTCAGCCCGTACTTGCGGACCAGAAAGCCGATCCCCCCGGCGAGGGTGATCCCGCCGATGCCGACGGACGCGGTGTCCCCGAAGCCGGTGGCGAGACCGTACTCGGCCGCCGCTTTCGTGTACTCCCCGGCGGTGGCTCCGGTCTCCGCCCACGCCGTCCGGTTCTCGGGGTCGATCTCGATCCGGTTCATGTCCCCGAGGTGGATGACGATGCCTCCGTCGGTGGCGCTGTGGCCGGCGAGGCTGTGGCCCCCGCTCCGCACCGCCAGCTCCAGGCCGTTGTCGGCGGCGAACTCCACCGCCTTGGCCACGTCTTCGGCGTTGGCGACCCGGATCACGGCGGCGGGGCGCCGGTCGAACGCGTAGAAGATCTGGCGGTCGGTGTCGTAGGCGGGGTCGTCGGGGCCTACTACGCGCCCTGCGACCGCGCCCCGCAGGCGGCCGAGGTCGATCACTCGGTCTGTCATGTGTCTCCTCCGGTTGCTCAGTGGGATCGACCGCGTCCGGACCCTGGAGTCATCGGACCGTTGAGTCGACCCGTCCGGAGGGACGCTACAAGCTCAAGTTGACTTTAAGTCAAGGGATTTTCCGCGTCAGGCGCGGCCGTAGACCCGGACCGTCGCCCCGTTCATCACCCGCGACTGCTCGCTGAGGACGAAGGCGGCGACGTCGGCGATCTCTTCCGGAGTCGGCCAGTGCACGTAGTCGGCGTAGGGGAGCGCAGCCCGCGTGGCCGGCGTGTCGATCACCGACGGCATCAGGCAGTTGGCGGTGACGCCGGAGCCCTCCAGTTCCTGGGCCACCGTCTTCGCCAGGGCGACCACCCCCGCCTTGGCGATGTTGAAGGCGGCCTGGCCGGGTGGCGCCTCCTCGACGGCCTTGCTCCCGACGAGCAGGATCCGGCCCCAGCCCGCCTGGCGCAGGTAGGGAACGGCGGCGCGAACGGCGTAGAAGGCTGAGCGCAGGTTGAGGTCGATCATGCGCTCGAAACGCACGTCGTCCGTCTCTTCGACGTCGCGGCCGCCCGCCCAGCCACCGACGAGCGAGCACAACATGTGGATGGCGCCCCACGTGTCGGCCACCTCTTTCATGAAGGAGTTCACCGCTTCGGCGTTGGTGGCGTCGACGCGCCGGAGGATCAGCCGGTCCTCGTCGAGGTCGATCGCCTCCTCGAACGCGGCGGCTTCTTCGGGGAGGAGGTAGGTGATGGCGAACTTGAGATCCCAGTCTCGGAGTCGCTTGACGAGGGCCGTTCCGAGCCCTCCTGTACCCCCGGTGATCACTGCCACCTTGTCGGTCAAGTCTCCTCCTGCGTCAGGCCAACCGAGCGACTGACATGCTAGGTTGAGAGGAGCCCAGGCGGAAGGAGTCCCAACCAGATGGCTTCCATCACCTTCGAGAACGTCGGCAAGGTCTATCCGGGAGGAACTCGGGCGATCTACGACGTGAGCATCCACGTGGAGGATGGAGAGTTCGTCGTTCTCGTCGGTCCGTCGGGTTGCGGCAAGTCCACGCTGCTGCGGATGGTCGCCGGGCTCGAAGAGGTCACCGAGGGCAAGCTCTACATCGGCGACAGGGTCGTCAACGACGTGCCGCCCAAGGACCGGGACATCGCCATGGTGTTCCAGAACTATGCCCTGTACCCGCACATGACCGTCTACGAGAACATGGCCTTCGGTCTCCGCCTGCGGAAGATGCCCGACGACGAGATCGACCGCCGGGTCCAGGAGGCGGCCCGCATCCTCGAGATCCACGAGTACCTCGACCGGCGGCCCAAGGCCCTCTCGGGTGGTCAGCGGCAGCGGGTGGCGATGGGCCGGGCCATCGTCCGCGAGCCGGCCGCCTTCCTGATGGACGAGCCGCTGTCCAACCTCGACGCCAAGCTGCGCGTCCAGATGCGGTCCGAGATCGGCTTGCTGCAGGAGCGCCTCGGCACCACCACGCTGTACGTCACCCACGATCAGACCGAGGCCATGACCATGGGTGACCGGGTGGCGGTGCTGCGCAAGATCTCGCACGAGGGCGAGAGCAACCTCCAGCAGATCGACACCCCCCGCAACCTCTACGACAACCCCGACAACCTCTTCGTCGCCGGCTTCATCGGCAGCCCGTCGATGAACTTCGTGTACGGCACGATCCAGGAAGAGAACGGCAAGTTGGGGGTGAAGTTCGCCGGACACACCCTGAGCGTCGACCGCGAGGCGATCGCCAAGCGGCCCTCGCTCAGCAACTACGCCGGCAAGGAGATCGTCATCGGCGTCCGCCCGGAGGCGTTCGAGATCGCCCAGGCGGTGCCCAACGCCACCGACGACCAGAAGATGACCGTCAAGCCGCAACTGGTCGAACAGCTCGGCTCGGAGGCCTATGTCCATTTCGAGATGGACAGCCCTCCCGTCATCACGCCGGACATCCAGGAGCTCCTGGAAGACCAGGGCGCCGATGAGGAGACGCTGGGCTCGGTGACCAAGTTCACGGCCAGGGTCAACCCGGACCTGGCTCCCGAGACCGGCCAGGAGACCGTGCTCGTCGTCGACACGAGCAAGCTGCACTACTTCGACAAGGACACCGGAACTGCGATCCGATAGGAGAGCGGGCTAACGCGAGGCGAGGGCGGCCGATCGGCCGCCCTCCTCGCGTCAAGGGCGGATCAGCCGGAACGCCTCGGCCATCCGCAAGCCGGCCGGCTTCCCGCTCTCGGCGGCCAGGGCGGACAGCCGTCGGGTGAACTCCTCCCGGGCGGCGGGCGAGGAAGCGGCATCGCCCATCGTGGTGGCCGACTGGCTCGAATGGCACAGGAGCGCCTCCACCTTGACGTCGAAGGTGTCGGCGATGTCCTCGTAGTGGTTCGGCTCGTCCGCCTGCCACAGCAGGATCGCTTCGGGACGGTGCCGCTCGAGGTCCTGGTCCGGGAAGAACAGGTGGTCCCGCGCCGCCACCACGCCGTCGACCAGGGCGAGGCCGGCGGCTCGATGGTCCGGGTGGAGCATGTACCGGCGCCACGGGTCGTGGCCCAGCACCACCTGGGGCCGGACGGTGCGGATCCACCGGCAGATCTCCTCCCGCAGCTCCATCGAGTACTCGAGCTCGCCATCGACGTGGTCGAGATGGATCACGTCGGCCGCGCCCAGCACCTCGGCGGCCCGACGCTGCTCCTCCCTGCGGCGAGCCGCCAGCTCGGCGGGAGACACCCCTTCCTCCCAGGTCCCCTTCGAGCCATCGGTCATGACGAGCAACGTCACCCTGCATCCGTCCCGGGCCCAGCGAGCCAATGTGCCTCCGGCACCGAACTCGGCGTCGTCGGGGTGGGCGCCGATCGTCAGGGCCGACTCGGGAGTGGGCAGGCCCTCGGGGGCGTCGCGGAGGTCGTCGTAGAGGTTCGTCACGGCGAATAGCGGCGCAGCCAACGGCCCGCCGGCAGAGAAGCGGCGGCTTCGAAGTCTCGAGGGCCGTCCAGGTCCAGAGCCAGGCCCCGGCGGACGATCACCACCGGGTCGTCGGAGCGGGCCAGGTGACGGTGGAAGCTGCTCGGCCCGTAGGCGAACTCGAAGGGCCGATGCCCGCCGATGAGAGACGTGCCGCCGTCGTCGCTGGGGGCGATCGGCGAGCAGCCTCCTTCCAGCACCGAGGCCGCTGCCCGGATGTCCTCGGGCGTCACCAGGGGCAGGTCGGCGTGGACGATCATCCACGGCCGGCCCTCGGCGGCCGCCCGCAGAGTGGCGTCCCGGGCGGCAGCGTCGAGGCCTCCGCCCCGGTCCACCATCGGATCCCAGCCTCGCCCCGACAGCCACTCGGCGACCTCTGCGTCGGAGGCGAGCGGGACCACGTCGAGGCCGGCCTTCTCCACCGTGGAGATCGTGTGGGCGGCCAGGTCACGACCCAGGCGAGCGCGCGCCGCCGCGTCCAGGATCGGCGAGAGGCGCCGCTTGGCGACGAAGAACCGCTTCACGGGAACGGCGGCGAGCACGTCCATCCGCCACAGCGTATCCCGCCACGCCGGGCACACCGGACGACAGCCCAGCGTCAGGATCGGATATATCGTCGCCTCATGCGCTTCGGTTGCTTCATCCCACAGGGCTGGACTCTCGATCTCGTCGGCATCCCCGTCGAGGACCATTGGCCCACCATGACCCGGGTGGCGAAAGCCGCCGAGCAGGCCGGCTTCGAGTCGGGTTGGGTGTTCGACCATTTCCACACCACCCCCGTCGCCACCCAGGAGCCGACCTACGAGGCGTGGTCTCTGATGGCGGCGTTGGCGGTGGCGACCGACACCCTGCGGCTCGGCCAGATGTGCACCTGCAACGGCTACCGCCCTCCGGCGTACCTCGCCCACGTCGCCGCCTCCATCGACGTCATCTCGGGCGGTCGCCTGGAGATGGGCATCGGCGCCGGCTGGTACGAAGAGGAGTTCCTTGCCCACGGCTACGAGTTCCCGAAAGCGTCGGTCCGCATCGCCCAACTCGACGAGGGCATCGAGGTGATGAAGCGCATGTGGACCGAGGAGAAGGCGAGCTTCGAAGGCGAGTACTACCGCCTGGAAGGGGCCATCTGCCAGCCGAAGCCGCTGCAGGAGCCCCACATCCCGATCTGGGTGGCCGGCGGCGGTGAGAAGCGAACCCTCCGGGTGGTGGCCCGCCACGCCCAGTACGCCAACTTCTACGGCGATCCCGAAACCTGGGCCCACAAGTCCCGGGTGCTCGCCGAGCACTGCGCCGAGGTGGGGACCGACTTCGACGCCATCACCCGCTCCATGAACCTCCGGCTCGTGTGCGCCCCTACCGAGGCCGAGGCGCAGGAGAGGCTCGACGAGATCGGGGCGCGGCTGCGTCCCCTGATCGGCGACGACGCCCTGGAGCGCCATGAGCGCCAGGCGCGGCGGTGGTCGGGGCCGCCGGACAAGATCATCGAGATGCTGAAGCCCTACCGGGACTTCGGCTTGTCGTATCTGATCGTGTTCTTCCCCGACGTCGCCTACGACCTGTCGGGCCTGGAGCTGTTCGGGCGTGAGGTGATCGGCGCCCTCTGAGCCGTCAAGGGCTCGGAGCCGCGAGGATCCGGGCGAACTGGCGGCTGCGCGCCACGAGCCGACCCTCGGAGTCCCAGATGTCTCCCGACTCGTCGTGGTAGCCGCCTTCGACGACCGCGCTGTGGAACCAGACGGTGACCGGGCCGGGGGCCGGGTGGTTCCAGAAATGGACGGTCAGCTCGATCGTGGGGGTCCAGGCTGCATATCCGAGGTTGAAGGCGGCAGGGGGCATCCCGTCGGCGAAGACCGGCATCGCCAGCAAGTCCGGGTCCCGGCCGTCGGCGAAGGCGATCCGCCCGCCGATCTCGGGCTCGCCGGTCGGCTGGCCGATCGCCCCGCCCGCCACCCGTTGGGGGATCTCGAAGCGGAAGTTGTCGGGGAAGTTCTGGTCGAGCATGCTCCGCTGCTCCACGAACGGCGGCTCGAGGGTGGGCGGGGAGAGGTAGCGGTGGGTGGGCCCATCGCGGCTGTCTAGATGCCCGAGTGTCGTCAGCATCCTCACCCGCTCCCGGCCGTCCTGGCGGAGAGCGGCCATGAACGTCGAGGTGGACCGGCCCGCCTTCACCTCTTCGACTCTCATCTCGACGGGCCCGGCCTTGGTGGGGGAGAGGAAGTGCGCGGTGGCGGTCAGCGGGTCGGGGTGAGCAGACATCGCCTGGCAGGCGCGCAGCATCACCGCCATCGTGTACCCGCCGTTGGGCACGTTCTCGATCGTCCATCGCTCGTGCAGCGCCGCCTGGAAGACACCGCCGTCGCCGCCCGTAACCGCCGTGTCGGCATCGAACACGTAGTCGCTCATCAGCCGAGCAGGCTAACCGTCGGCGGCGGAGTTTTTCGATCGGCCCCGAGCCGTGGAAACATTCATCCATGGCTCCACGTGTCGTCGTCGCCGAGAAGATCGCCGAGTCGGGCATACAGACCCTCCGCGAGTGCTGTGAGGTGGATCTCGCCGTCGGCGTCGAGCGATCCGAGCTGTTGTCGCGTCTCGCCGACGCCGAGGGCCTGATCGTCCGCTCGGCGACCCAGGTCGACGCCGAGATGATCGCGGCGGCCCCGAACCTTCGCGTCATCGGACGGGCCGGCATCGGAGTCGACAACATCGACCTGGCGGCGGCGACCGAGGCGGGCATCGTCGTCGTCAACGCCCCCCAGGCGAACATCATCTCTGCCGCCGAGCACGCCCTCGCCCTGATGCTCGCCCAGGCGCGCAACATCCCCCGGGCCGACGCCACGCTCCGCTCCGGTGTGTGGGAGCGGTCCAAGTTCGAGGGGGTGGAGCTGCACGGCAAGACGCTGGGCATCATCGGCCTGGGCCGGATCGGGTCTTTGGTGGCCGAGCGTGCCCGGGCGTTCGGCATGCACATCCTCGGCCACGACCCCTACGTCTCCCAGGAGCACTGGCGGCGGCTGGGCGTGGAGATGGTCGACCTCGACACCCTGCTGTCGACCTCCGACTTCATCACCGTCCATCTCCCGCTGACGGCGGACACCAAGGGGCTGATCGGAAAGGACGCCCTCGCCCGGGTCAAGCCCACGGCCCGGATAGTCAACGCCTCCCGGGGCGGCATCATCGACGAAGAGGCCCTCGCCGAGGCCATCCGGGAAGGCCGCCTCGCCGGGGCGGCTCTCGACGTGTTCTCGAAGGAGCCCCTCACCCAGTCCCCGCTGTTCGAGCTCGACCAGGTCGTCGTGACCCCGCACCTCGGTGCCTCGACCGCCGAGGCACAGGACAAGGCGGGCACCGACGTCGCCAAGGCGGTGGTCAAGGCACTGCGGGGAGAGTTGGTGCTGTCGGCCGTCAACGTCGACCTGGGCACGTCGGTCCCGGAGGAGGTCGCCGAGTATCTCCCGGTGGCCGAGACCCTGGGCCGGGTCTTCACGTCCCTCGCCGGCGGGCTCCCGCAGAGCCTCACTGTGAGGGTGGCCGGCCGCATCGGCATGGGCGAGACCCGTCCGCTGACGCTGGCCGTGCTCAAGGGGGCCTTGTCGGGTGTCTCCTCGCGGATGATCACCTACGTGAACGCCCCCACCATCGCCGACCAGAGGGGGATCGCCCTCGAGCAGGAGACCTCCGAAGTCGCCGAGCACTACCAGTCGATGATCACCGTCCGCGGCGAGGTCGGTGGCCGGGAGGTGTCGGTGTCCGCCACCCGCACACGCAAAGGCCCGACCCTGGTCGAGATCCTCGGCCACGACGTCGAGCTGCCGGTCTCCGAGAAGATGCTGATCGTTCGCAACGCCGACGTCCCGGGCGTCATCGGCCGGCTCGGCTCCTACCTAGGCGACCTCGGCGTCAACATCGCCAACATGGTGGTGGGCCGGGCACCCGACACCGGCGACGCGGCGATGATGGGCCTCAACCTCGACGATCCGCTCACCGAGGATCAGCTCGCCGAGCTGCGGCGCCTGGAGGGGATCGAAGAGGCGCGGTACGTCTCGCTCAGTTGACCCGAGCCTCCGGTTGCGCCTCGATAGGCCAGTCGATGCGAAGAGGGCCGGGGCAAGCCGTCCTTCGGGCGTCTACGGGCCTGTAGTGGCCGTGACCCGGTTCGATTGCCGAGATTTCGCATAACAAACGGTTGAGTCTCCGCACGACGTGCCGACGTTTGTCGGATGAAGCGACTACTCACCACCTTCGTGGCAGCCGCCCTGGCTGTCGTCTGGTTCCCGGCCTCCCCGGCCCGAGCGGCTGACATCGAGTTGGTGGACTCCAACGAGCTGGCGGCGTGCGTCTCGGAGCGGATCCCTGCCGTCATCGACGAACTCATCGATTCGACGAAGGATTGGGACCCGGAGTGGGGTCGTAGACCCGACTACCAGAATCTCCCTGCATTTTCGATAAATCAGGCACATGCAAGCGCTCTCGCCGAGTATGTCGAAAGACATGCCGAGCTGGCCGCCGAAGGAGCGTACCCCGGGGAGCTGCGGCACGAGGAAATGCGGTCGCGCTACCCAGATGCCCACAGCCTCTACATCGACTCCGGGGGACTGTCTGGCAATCACGAGAGGCTGACCTTCGACGATCTCTGCTGGAGCACCGCGTACGGCGTCGTTTTTGCGATCGAGTGGATGGTCGAGGATTACCCGGAGTTCTCGTCAGTTCGTCCCCTCTACGTCTCGGTCGCGCTCGCCACGATCGACGGTGCGGTTCCCACCTGGGATGACAAGAGCATCAGGTTCTCCTTTGCAGAGGCGATCGAAGTGTGGACGCCGAAGAAGGCCGGTGCCGAGTTCCTCGACACCCCTCCGGGCCACGTGTTCGTGGACGACGTGAACGCGCTCGCCGCGTCCGGTGTGACCAAGGGCTGCAACCCCCCTCAGAACACCCATTTCTGCCCGGAGGACAAGGTCACCCGTGCCCAGATGGCGACCTTCCTCACGCGGGCCCTCGCGCTGGAGCCGGCCGAGTCCGACTTCGTCGACGTCTTGTTCGACAGCCCGCACATCGACGACATCGGTGCGCTGGCTGCGGCCGGGATCACCAAGGGCTGCAACCCCCCGAAGAACGACCGGTTCTGCCCCGACGACTACGTCACCCGGGCGCAGATGGCCACGTTCCTCGCCCGTGCGATGAAGCTGACCCCCGCTGCGAGCGACTTCGGGGACGTCGACGCCGACAATCCCCACCGTGACGACATCGGTGCGCTGGCTGCGGCCGGGATCACCAAGGGCTGCAATCCGCCGAAGAACGACCGGTTCTGCCCCGACGACTACGTGAGCCGCGGCCAGATGGCTGCCTTCCTGGTGCGAGCCGGACTGGCCGACTGACCCGAACGATCAGCGCCCGGGCCCCGTCGGTTCGAAGACCGGCTTCGAGTCGAACGCCGCCCGGGCGCTGGCGCGTCTCAGGGTGCGCAGGATCGTCCCGCCCACGACCAGGATCAGCACGGCGGTGGTGATCGCCCGCCCGACCTCCCAGGCGAACGAGGTCACCACCTCGAACGCGAGGAAGCGCTTCAGGTTCTCCCACATGGGGGCGCCGGCGACGAACGACATCGACGTGTCGGGGCCGAGGGTGAACGGCCAGAACGACAGGTTCATCAACAGGCCGAAGGCGAAAGACGCCACCGCTCCGTACACCGCCAACATCGCCAGCTCCAACCGCCCTTTCGCCTGCGGCAGCAGGCCGGCGCCCAGACCCACCCAGGCGGCAGCGAGCATCTGATACGGCAGCCACGGCCCGACCCCGGCTGTGATCAGAGCCGAGACGGCGAGGGTCGTCGACCCGAGGACGAAACCGAACCCGGGGCCGAACACCCGGCCGCCGAGCACGATCAGAAAGAAGACGGGCTCGATTCCCCCGGCTCCGGCTCCCAGCGGCCGCAGGGCCGCTCCCAGCGCTGCCAGGACCCCGAGCATCGCCACCGTCTTGGCGTCGAAGCCGCCCGTCGAGATCTCCGCCGCTGCCACCGCAGTGACCAGGGGGAGGACCAGGGCGAACAACAGGGGAGCGGCGTCGCTTCCCGCCACCACCGCTTCGGCGCCGGCGAAAAGCGGCCACACGAAGGCGACCGCGCTCGCGAATACGGCGAACACCAGGGTCAGCTTGGCCCGCCCCGACACCGCCAGGATGGATCGCCGCCCGCTCATGCCGGCTCCAATGCGGCCGCCACGTCGCCGACGGTCAGCCAGTCCCCGGCCAGCACCTTGGCGACCTGGGGCGCGAACACCGGCGAAGACACGACCACCGTCGCGGTGCGATCGTCGGCGACGATCTCGCCTTCTGCCATGACGACCACGCGATGGGCCGTCTCGGCGGCGAACTCGACGTCGTGGGTGGCCACCATCACCGCCGTTCCCTGGGCGGCGATCTCACCGATCAGGCCGGAGAGTCGCTGCTTGGCGGCGTAGTCCATGCCGCGGGTCGGCTCGTCGAGCAACAGCACCTCGGGCCCGGCCCCGAGCTGGATCGCCAGCACCAGAGCCAGCTTCTGGCCTTCGGACAGGTCGGCGGGGTGGGTTTGCGGATCGATGTCGCCCACCAGCTGCCGGAGCCGGGCCAGGCAGGTCCCCGGCGGTGAGCCGTTGGTGGCGTCGGCCCGGCCGCATTCGTCGGCGACCGTCTCCATGAACAGCAGGTCGGATGGCTCGTGGGGGACGAGGGCCACGAGACGTCTCGCCCGGCCCGCTTCCAGAGTCGCCGGGTCGACGCCGCCGATGCTCACCCGCCCGCCGCTGCGTCTGCCGGTGCCCTGGAGGGCCCACAGGAGAGAAGACTTGCCGGCGCCGTTGCGGCCCATCAAAGCCACGATCTCACCGGCGGCTATCCGCAGGTCCACTCCCCGCACCGCGGCCACGTCCCCATAGGCGACGGTCAGTCCCCGGGCCTCCAGCACGGTGGCACCGACATTCGGAGACCGCGGGGCGGGCGGCCTGAGACGTGACACGAGCGACGCCGCCCGCCTTCGGGCGTCCCGCACCGAAAGCGGCAGCGGCGACCACCCGGCGAGGCGGCCCAAGCGGACCACCGGCGGGGCCACGGAAGACGTCTCCATCACCTCGGCGGGCGCGCCGCCCTCCACACGGCCCTCGGGGTCGATGTGGATCACCCGGTCGGCGTACTGCACGACCCTCTCGAGCCGGTGCTCCGCCATCAACACCGTGGTCCCGACGTCGTGGACCAACCGGGTGATCGAAGCCAGCACCTCTTCGGCGGCGGCGGGATCCAGCGCCGAGGTCGGCTCGTCGAGGACCATCACCTTGGGATGGGCCGTGAGAACGGCTCCGATGGCGACCCGCTGGGCCTCGCCCCCGGACAGGTCGGCGAGGCGGCGGGATCGCAGATGCGTCAAACCCATGAGGTCGAGCACCTCTTCCACGCGCTTGCGCATCACTCCCGGGTCGAGGCCGAGCTGTTCCATCGTGAACGCCAGCTCTTCCTCGACGGTGTCGGCGACGAACCCGGCGGACGGATCCTGGGCGACATGACCGACCAGGTCGGCCATCTCTCCCACGGTGTGGTCGGCGATGTCGCGCCCGCCCACTTCGACTCGACCTTCCAGGCGCCCTCCGCTGAAGCGGGGGACCAGGCCGTTGACCATCCGCAGCAGGGTCGACTTGCCGACCCCCGTCGGGCCTACCACCAGCGCCAGCTCCCCCTCGCCCACGTGGAGATCGACCCCGACCAGGGTGGGGCGGTCGGCGTTGGGATAGGTGAACGTCACGCGGTGGAAGGTGATCACTGTGCCGCCTCCGGGATCGAACGCAGGGAGGGGACGGGCGGGGTCGGTGGCGCGGTCACGGCCGGAGTCGCCGCCACCAGGACCGAGATCGCCGCGACCGGGCTGAGCTGGGGCCACGTGAGGGGATCCAGGGTCGGAGCGAGGACCCCGGTCGTCGTCGCGGCCGTGACGTAAACGCCGACGGCAGCGACGACCCCCGAGAGACCGACCAGCCATTCCTGGCGCTCCCACCGGTCGGCCCGGTAACGCGTCCTCCGATCCCGGTTGCCGGCTCCGGCGATGCCCCCGACGACCAGCACGGCTCCCGCCCCGACGGTGGCGGTGGCACCCACCGTCTCGGATCCGGTGACGAGCCAGAACGACCCGACGGCCAACGGCGCCAACCCTCCGATGGCCACGGCTCCCCACTTGCGGTTCGAAGGCGACGGCCGGCCGTATCCCCGGCCCTCCATGGACGCGGCGAGGGACACCGACCGGTGGAGGGTCTCTTCCGCCAGCGGCACGAGGAGGGGCCGCAGCGATCGCCACCCGGTTCCCGACTCCCCCCGCAGTCGCCGGGCGCGGCGGATCCGGGCGAACGACTCGACGAGCTGGGGAGCCAGCGACAAGGCCACCACGACGGAAGTGGCGACCCCCGAGAGGGCTGCCGGGAGCGAGCGGGCCAGCCGGCGAGGATCGGCCAGCGTGTTGGCTGCCCCGACGCACACCAGGATCGCGGCCAGGCGGAACCCGTCGTACATCCCCGCGAGCACCTGCTGGGCGGTGACCGGCCCGCCGACGGTCAAGCCGCCCGGGATCGAGAGGCGGGGGAGATGGAACAGGACGTCCGCGCCCACGCCGCCGCCGAAGAGCGTCCGGAAGAAGATCCGGATCGCCACCACCACCGCCGCCACGACGAGGTAGGCGCGATAACCGCCGGCCCACGCCGCGCCGCCGCGGCGCCTGGCGACAACCACCCCACAGACGGCGACGACCAGGCCGAGGAGAAGGGGGTTGGTCGTCTGAGTCGCCACTGCCATCAACCCGAGGGCCCAGAGCCACCAGGCTCCCGCGTGCAGACGCCGGGGCAGCTTCCTCGTCATGGCTCTCCGGTTTCCCGTCGCCTGCGAGCCAGGACGAGACCGGCCACGCCGAGCACGACCACGAGGGCGGCGCCTGCCACGAACGGTCCCGCCCCTGGCCCGTCCTCGTCGTCGGCCGCGGGCTGCGTCGTCGTGGTGTCGGCCGCCGTGGCGGACGGAGTCGAGTCGGTCGCAGTGGTCGAGGTGTCCTCGGCCTCTCGGGCCGGAGCGGGCGGCACCTCGAAAGCCGGCGGCTCGTTCTCCCCGGTGGAGAAGGCCCAGCCCTCCAGGTGTCCTTCGATCGGGTCGGCCGGGCCCGTCGAGCTGAACGCCCAGTCGCCTCCGAGCTCGGCGGTCCAGTAGGACCAGAAGGCGTCACCGGGCGGGAAGCCGACGCAGTCTTCGGTGTCGGGGCCGGGGAGCCCGTCGATCCGGCACACGAAGGGACTTCCCTCCACGGTGGCGATGTCGAAGCCGGCTTCCTCGAGTGCTTCGAACCCAGTCGTCGCCGTCGGGGCGCAACCCACCTCGACGGATCCTCCGAACGCCGAGAAATCCACCACCACGGTGGTCCCCTCCCCGGGCGGACACACCCCGGCAGCCGGGGTCGTCTCGGAACCCCCCGCGGCGGCGTCGTCCGAGGATGGAGCCGTCAGCTGGTGGTAGGCAGGCCCGCCCAAGGCCAGGACCGCTTGCAGCGTGGCGTACCCGTTGGCCTCCGATTGGGTGGCGTCGAAGGCGAACCCGCCGTCTTCGGTCTGCAGCGAGAGGACGAACTCGGCTGCCCTGTCGGCGGCTTCGGTCTCGCCGGCGGCCCGCAACGCCTGGCCGGCCAGACCGGCCGTGTTGGCGTTCGGTGCGCCGAAGGGATTGGGCCAGGAGCCGTCGTCGTTCTGGGAATCGACGAGGAACGCAACCGCCCCGGCGAGGCCTTCCGTGGTCCCGGCGGCGAGCAGGGCCTGGACGGCCAGGGCGGTGTTGTCGATGCTCGGCTGCTCGGGGTCGAAGTCGTCGGGGAGCGATCCGTCGTCGTTCTGGCGGCTCACCAGGGCATCGACCGCGTCCTCGGGCACACCGGCGTCCGTCGCTCCCAGAGCGATCATCGCCAGGGCGTGGCGGAACGTGTCGTCGGCGAAGCTGCCGTCGTCGCGTTGGGCGGCGCGGAGCTCGTCCTCGAGGTCCCGACCTTCCAGGAAGCCGTCAGGGTCCTCGCCGGTCACCTGCACCGCCAGGAGCACCTTCGCCAGGGCACCGACGTCGATGTCGGCGCCTTCGCCGACGTAGTCGGCAGCAGTCGCTCGCAGGTCGTCTGCCGCCTGGCGGATCGCATCGGGTCGAGCGCCGAGCGCCGCCAGGGCGAATATGGCGTCGGCGCGAGCCGGAGCCACCCCGAACTCGTCGAAGCTCGGCTCGTCGGACGCCAGCTCACCGGCGATCCAATCGGCAGCTGCGAGACCCGGAGAGGCTTCCTGCGCCGACGCGGGCCCGACGAGCAGGAAGAGAGCGAGGAGGCTCGCCACGAGAGTGGCGACACGTGTGGTTCGTGCCATGTGATTGGGTTTCCTTCCTCTTTCCGGGTCTGCAGGTGAACCCAGTGAGGGAAGGTTCCGCTCGCATGGCGTGAGAGGGATCTTCCGTCCCCGGGCTCCCCCCGCAGACCACGACGGGGTTGTTCGGAGCCGCGACCTCTGCCTGGTATCCCGGCTCGCCGCCTCCACGGAGGAGGCGACCTACGGTTGCGGGTCAGCGCCGGACTTCGACCGGACTTCCCCAGACAGGGCCCGATTCGGTTGTGGGGGCGACCATAGCACCGCCCACCCCCGGTGACCTCACAAAAGGGCAGAGACCAGCCAACCGACCGCCAGCCCGTACAGGCCGGCGACGAGATCGTCGGCGGTCACCCCCACGCTGCCAGGCAGCCGTTCCGCCTGCGAAACGCCGAAGAAGAAGCGCTTGAAGATGTCGGCGACCCGGAACACCGCCCATGCCACCACAGCCGGTATCCCGGTCAGGCCCAGCGTGGCCAAGAACGTCCCCGCGGCCTCGTCGATCACCACCCACGACGGGTCGCCCTCCGTGCTGGCGAACGGCCGCACCGCCACCAGGGACGCCACGACCGTCACCGCCAGCGCGGCAGCCTGTGCCGCCGGGCCGATGCGAAACAGGGCCAGCGACGCCGCCAGAGCGAACAACGATCCGACGGTGCCCGAGCCGCCATCGGCTCCCCGCAGACGGCGGAGTATCAGGCCGGTGCCGAAGAAGGAGGCGATCATCCGTGCCACGGCGAGGAGAGTAGGGTTCCGTGGCCCCAGCCAGGAGAAACGAGTGCCCTCACGTCTGCACGGAATCGCTGCGCCATCCGATCCCGTCGTTTCCCCCGACGGGACGAAGATCGCCTATGTCGTCACCACGATCGACGTCGAAGGCGACCGCTACGTGCGCGACATCTGGCTGATGGCCGACGGCGAACATCGCCGCTTCACGACAGGAGGCAGCGACGCCTCCCCGCAGTGGTCGCCCGACGGACGCCGCCTCGCCTTCGTCCGCAAGGTCGACGACCACCCCCAGCTGGCGGTGATCGAAGTCGACGGTGGTGAGGCGGAAGTCGTCACCTCCTTCCCGCTCGGCGTGGCAGGAAGGCCCGCATGGAGTCCCGACGGGAGCCGGATCGCCGTCGTCGGCGTCGATTGGACCGACGAGTGGGCGGACCTCGACGACGAGGAACGGGCCCGCCGTCCCCGTCGCATCACCCGGCGGGACTACCGGGCGGATGGGATCGGGTGGACCCACGACCGTCGCCGCCACGTCTACGTGATCGATCTCGGCGGAGAGACCGAGCCCCGGCGGGTCACCGACGGCGAGGCCAACGAGCTCGCCCCCATCTGGTCACCCGACGGTGCCGCCATCAGCTTCCTCACCGACCTCTCCGACCGGCCCGGATATCAGCCCGGAGCCGACATCGTCACCGCCCCCGCCGAAGGTGGGACCGCCCGGCCCGTGGCCCCCCGGGGCTCCTGGCACGCCCTCGCCTACGACGCCGACGGCGTGCTCCACGCCATCGGCAACCCCGGACTCGATTTCCCCGAGCTCCCCGGCCTGTGGCGACTCGAGGAGGAGCCCCGGCCCGTGGTGGCCGATGCCGGGCGGGGCCTCTTCTCCCTGTCGGGAGGGCCCGACAGGTTCGGCTTCGATGGGGGCAGGGCCTACGTGCCGTTCGTCGACTCCGGCCGCGTGGCGATAGCCGCCGTCGACCCCACCGGCGAGATCGAGCTCGTCGTCGACGAGCGGGCGATAGTCACCGGCTTCGACCGCAGGGCAGGGACGACCGCCTACACGCTGTCGTCGATGGAGCACCCCGCCCGCCTCGTCGTCGAGCGGGCGGACCGCACCGAGACCCGGGACGAGTTCGGGGACCGGCGTCCCGACGTCATCCCCCCTCAGCACTTCGAGGTAGACGGGCTCGACGTGTGGGTGTACCTGCCGCCGGGTGACGAGAAGGTGCCGCTGTTGCTCAACATCCATGGCGGCCCCGCGGCTCAGTACGGGTGGGGCTACTTCGACGAGTTCCAGGTGTACGCCGCCGCCGGTTACGGCGTGGTGGCGACCAACCCGCGGGGCTCCGGGGGTCGGGACCGCGACTTCCTCCGCGCCGTGATGGGGGAGGGATGGGGAACCGTCGACGTGGAAGACATCGACACCGCCGTGGCAGCCGCCCTCGAGCGCTTCCCGCGCCTCGACCCACAGCGGATGGGCGTCATGGGCGGCTCCTATGGCGGATTCCTCACCGCGTGGCTGATCGCCCACCAGGACCGCTGGAAGGCGGCGATCGTCGAACGGGCGCTCCTGTCGTGGCCGTCGTTCGGCGGCACCTCCGACATCGGCGGCTGGTTCGCCCAGAGCTACCTGGGGGACCCCGAGCTGGAGTGGGACCGCAGCCCGCTGCGCCTCGCCTCGCAGGTCCGCACCCCGACGCTGATCATCCACTCGGAGAACGACTTCCGTTGCCCGATCGAGCAGGCCGAGCAGTACTTCGACGCCTTGTTGCGAAACGGGGTGGAGGCCGAGTTCGTCCGGTTCCCGGGAGAAGGCCACGAGCTCACCCGGAGCGGCAAGCCCCGCCATCGGGAAGAGCGGTTCGACATCGTCCTCGACTGGCTCGAACGCAAGCTGAAGACCGCTAACTGAAGCCCGGTCCGGCTGTCGAGGGCGCGTGGCGGTGTGCCAGAATGCGGAGATGGAGAAAGCCACCGCCATCTGGATGGACGGCGAGATGGTCCCCTGGGACGGTGCCCAGGTTCCCTTCCTCACCCACGCCCTCCACTACGGGACGGCCGTTTTCGAGGGGATCCGGGCGTACCAGACCCCCGACGGCACAGCCATCTTCCGTCTGCGCGAGCACATCGAGCGGCTGGGGCGCTCCGCCCGGGCCTACGGCATCCCGTGGGACTACGACGTAGAGACGATCATGGAGGCCTGCCGTCGCGTCCTACGCGAGAACGGCCTCGAGGCCGGCTACATCCGGCCGCTGGTCTTCTACGAAACCGGCGCCATCGGCCTCAACCCTGCCGCCGCTCGCGTACGCACCGGGATCGCCGCCTGGGAGTGGGGCGCCTACCTAGGCGAGGAAGGCATCCGCAACGGCATCCGGGTGCGCATTTCCTCGTGGCGGAGGATCAGCGGTGAGAGCTTCATCCCCACCGCGAAGGGAAGCGGACAGTACCTGAACAGCGTTCTGGCCAAGCAGGAGGCCGTCGCCACCGGCTACGACGAAGCGCTCATGCTCAACGCCGACGGCAACGTCTCGGAAGGCTCCGGCGAGAACCTGTTCTTGGTCCGCGATGGAGTCGTGTTCACGCCGCCGATCGCCGCCGGAATCCTCGACGGCATCACCAGGGCGTCGGTCATCGACCTCCTCAGGTCCGAAGGCATCGAGGTGCGGGAGGCGAACCTCACCCGGGGCGACCTCTACGGCGCCGACGAGCTTTTCCTCACGGGCACCGCCGCCGAGGTGACGCCGATCCGCGAGGTCGACGACCGTGCGATCGGCACCGGAAAGCCGGGTCCGATCACCCGCCAGGCGCAGTCCCTCTATTCGGACGCGGTGAGCGGCAAGCTCGAGTCCTGGCGCCACTGGCTCGACTTCGTCTGATCGTCGGAAAGGAGAACGGATGGCTCAACAGCCCAACGTCGAGATCTCGCCCTGGGACCTGCCGGCGCCGGTGCTGGAGCCGCCGCCTGCCCGTCGCCAACGAACCCGCCGTCCTGGCGTGATCCTCACTCCCGACGACAAGCCCAAGGATCCCCGGTTCGGCACCCCCGGCCCCGACACCGGTTTCGCCCTGCGCATCATCCGCCACGCCGGTGTCGCCGAAGACGACCCGCGCCTGCGGACGGTGCTGGCGGCGCTGATGGGGGCCCGTGCTTCCCACTTCGGCCGGGCGCCGACCCGCTACGACCTCGACGTCGCCCTCGAGCTGGTGGGTCTGGGAGAGAAGCGCTCCGAGGAGCTGGATGCCCGTCGGGAACGGTGGCTGGACGCCCTCTCCCACGAACGTCCTCCCGGCCGCACCGCCGTCGCCGAGGCGGGTGAAGAGCTGTACCGTCCGCTGAAGCGATAGTGGCGTTCAAGTATCTGACGGGGACCGTCGTCCCCATCGCCGACCGCGAGTGGGCCGAGTCGATGCCCCGCGAGCACATGCCGACCTGTTTCGGCTGCGGGCAGGACAACCCCGATCGGCTGGGGGTGGAGCCCCGCATCGAAGGGGACAAGGTGGTGGCGGAGCTCGTCTTCGACAAGAGGTTCGAAGGCGGGCCCGGGTTGGTCCACGGAGGCGCCACCGCCGCCTTCTTCGACGACCTGATCGGGTTCGTGGCGATGGCGCACCAGATGCCGGCGGTGACCGGGAACCTGCACGTCGACTACCTGAAGCCGATCCCGATCGGGGTGACCGTGCGGGGCGAGGCGTGGCTGACCGGCGTGCAGGGCCGCAAGCTGTACGCCGAGGCGGCGGGCTACCTGCCCGACGGCACCCGCTGCGTCGAGGTGCGCAGCCTGTTCATCGCGGTCGGCATCGAGCACTTCCAGCAGGCCGTCCCCTATCAGTCCGACGAGTACTACCCGTGAGCTCTCTTCCGAGCCGGCTCGAGACGCCATGATCCTCACGACGCCGTTCCACCCACGGACCGAAGCCGCCAACCGCACCGGACTGTGGAGTCACTGGCAGGGTTATCTGGCGGCGGAGCGCTATCAGACCTCGGAGAAGGCCGAGTACTGGGTGATCCGCAACTCCGCCGGACTCTTCGACACCTCGCCGCTGTACAAGTACCGCATCCGGGGAGTCGACGCCGAGAGGTTCCTGGCCGGCGTGCTCACCCGCGACATCCGCCGCTGCCCACCGGGCCGCGCCCAGTACACGGTGTGGTGCGACGGCGACGGCCACGTCATCGAAGACGGGGTCGTGTTACGGCTCGGGCCCGACGAGTTCCTGCTCACCGCCGCTCGCCCCAACCTCGCCTACTTCTCCGATCTCGCCTTCGGCCACGAAGCGGAGATCGTCGACGAATCCGTGGCCCTGGCCGGGCTGGCGATCCAGGGCCCTCGTTCCGGGCGGATCCTCTCGGCGCTGGCGCCGGAGGTGCGGGCGTTGCCGTACTTCGGGGTCGGGAAGGCACAGATCGCCGGCGTGCCGGTCGTCGTGTCGCGGACGGGCTTCACCGGCGACCTCGGCTACGAGCTGTGGGTCGGCGCCGACGACGCGGTGCGGCTGTGGGATGCGGTGGTGGAGGCGGCGGAAGGACATGGCGTGGTGCCGGTCGGCCAGCAAGCGATCCTCATGGCCCGGATCGAGGCCGGCCTGATCCTCATCGACGTCGACTACACCTCGGCCCGGTTCGCATGGACGGACACCGACCGGGTGACTCCCATCGAGCTCGGCCTCGGGTGGATGCTCGGCGACCTGGGAGACGACCGCCCGTTCATCGGACGTGACGCCTTGCGCCGTCATCGCGACGGGAAGACGGCGCGCTGGGTCGTCATCGGCCTGGTGATCGACTGGCGGGACTGGGAAGCCCGCCACGACGCCGCCGGGCTGATCCCGCCCAAGGACCACCGACCCGACCACTCCGAGCACATGGTCTACGACTCCGACGAGACCAAGGTCGGCTGGGTGTCCAGCATGATGTACTCGCCGCTGCTCCAGCGTCACATCGCCCTGGCCAGGGTGCGCCCTGACCTCGCCGAGCCCGGCACGCGGCTCCAGGTCGAGGTGACCGTCGACCACGACTACACCATGGTGGGGGCCGAGGTCACGAAGCTCCCGTTCTACGACCCGCCCCACAAGACATCAGAGGTGACCGAATGAGCGACGCCAATCGTTACGACGCCATCGTGGTGGGGGGTGGCCACAACGGGCTGGTCAACGGTGCCTACCTGGCCAAGGCCGGTCTGCGGACGCTGATCCTGGAGAAGCGCCACCTCGTCGGCGGGGCCGCCATCACCGAAGAGCTGTACCCCGGGTTCAAGTTCACCACCTTCTCCTACGCGCTCAGCCTCCTCCGCCCCCAGATCATCCACGAGCTGGAGCTGCCGAAGTACGGCTTCAAGCCGCTGTCGATGCCCACCAGCTTCGCGCCCGACGAGGACGGCACCTACCTCTTGCTGGGCCAGGACGAAGGCGAGAACATGCGCGAGATCGCCCGGCTCTCGCCGCACGACGCCGATGCCTACAAGCAGTACAAGCACGACCTCGCCGAGGTGTGCCGTGCGATCAAGCCGCTCCTCGATCAGGTCCCACCCGATCCCTTCTCCGACGATCCCGAGGAGGCGGCCCGCCTGGCCGAGCTCGCCTCCTACCTCCGCGGCCTCGACAAGCGCGTCCTCCACAACGCGGTGCGGCTCCTCACCGGGAGCGCCGCCGACTTCTTGGACTGGTACTTCGAGAACGAGCTCCTCAAGGGGTATCTGGCCAGCTCGGGGACCATCGGCTCCAAGGTCGGCCCCCGGTCGCAGGGATCGGGCCTCGTCCTCCTGTACCACGTGATCGGCGAGACCGACGGCGCGTTCGGGGCGTGGGCGTTCCACAAGGGAGGCAACGGCGGGTTCACCCAGGTGCTGGCCAGAGCGGCAGAGGGCTTCGGCGCCGAGATCCGCCTGAACTCGCCGGTGGCGTCGGTCATCACCGAAGGCGGCCGCGTCCGCGGCGTGGCCCTCACCGACGGCACCGAGTTCTACGCCGACGTCGTCGTCTCGGCGCTGGACCCGAGGAGGACCTTCTTCGAGCTGGTCGACCCCCGGGAACTCCCGTCGGACCTCGTCGAGGCAGTGTCCCGCATGAAGTTCCAGGGCGTGTCGTCGAAGGTGAACTTCGCCCTCGACGGCCTCCCGGTGTTCCCGGCCCTCGGTCCCGGCGACTACCTGCGCGGTTTCACCAACATCGCCCCGTCGATGGACTACCTGGAGCGGGCCTTCGACGAAGCCAAATACGGCTGGTACTCGTCGCGGCCGTTCATCGACTGTGCGGTCCAGTCCACCATCGACCCCGACATGGCCCCGCCCGGCAAGCACGTCATGTCCTGTTTCGTGCAGTACACGCCGTACGAGCTGCGGGAGAGCGACTGGGAGGCCGAGCGCCAGAACCTCGGTGACGTCGTCCAGGCGACGTTGGAGAGCTTCTTTCCCGGATTCGGCGACCTGGTCCTCCACCGCGAGGTGGTCACCCCCCTCGACATCGAGCAGGTGGTGGGGCTGACGGAAGGCAACATATTCGCCGGCGAGTTCCTGGCTCCCCAGATGTTCTTCTTCCGTCCCGCCCCAGGCTGGAGCCAGTACCGCACACCCGTCGCCGGCTACTACCAATGCGGCTCCGGCACCCACCCCGGCGGTTGCGTGATGGGCGCTCCCGGTCGCCTCGCCGCCCAGAAGATCCTGTCCGACCTGAGGCGCTGAGCACCGTTCGGAAAAGAGGGGTGACGGCTTATGTTTGGTCGTGACACCGTCTTTTCTCTGGACCGGAGACGAGTGGTGTGAGGGCGCCTACGCAGAAGACGAGCCTTCCCGCCTCGAGCGTGGTCATCCCGGCGGTGATCGAGGAGACGTCCCGCGGCACCCGCTCCATGGACATCTACTCGCACCTCCTGGCGGAGCGGATCATCGTGCTGGGGACTCCGATCGACGACGCGGTCGCCAACCTGATCGTCGCCCAGCTGCTGCACCTCGAGTCGGAGGATCCCGACAAGGACATCCATCTCTACATCAACTCGCCGGGAGGCTCGATCACGTCGCTGTTCGCCATCTACGACGCCATGCAGCACGTTCGACCCGACGTGAGCACGGTGGTGGTCGGTCTCGCCGCCTCCTCGGCGGCGGTGCTGCTGGCGGCCGGCGCCAAAGGCAAGCGGCTGGCGATGCCCCACGCCCGGGTGATGCTGCACCAGCCTTACGGCGGGGCCGAGGGGCCTGCAGCCGACATCGAGATCCAGGCCCGGCTGATCGTCCAGATGCGCGAGCAGCTCAACCGGATCCTCGCCGACCACACCGGCCAGCCTCTGGAGAGGGTGACCCGAGACACCGACCGGGACTTCTGGATGACCGCCGAGGAGGCGCTGGAGTACGGGCTGGTGGACCGCGTCCTGCGGTCCCGCCGGTCCGAGGCAGCCTGACGGCTCAGGTCACCAGTACTTCTCCGTGTGGATGTTGCCGACCGCGTCCTGGCGGTCGAGCTGGAACCCCCGTTCGGTCAGGAGCTGGCAGACACCCTTCGTCTCCGGCCAGATCGGCGTGTCGCCCTCCCAGCGGGGCAGGCCGATCATCGCAGGGTTCCCGCACAGGAAGACATGGGTCCGCTCGGGGTCCAGCTGGACGCCGAAGCGCTCGGCGATGAGATCGCGCTCGATGACGTCCTGGATGTACAGCTTTTCGACGTCGGGCTCGCGGGTGACGAGCGGCATGTAGTGATAGTTGGGGAACCGCTCCTCGAGCCGCCGGTGCTTCTCCAGGTAGGCGAGGTCGGCCCGGTACCTCACGCACACCACCGACACGATCGGCCCGTGATGGCCCTTGCGGAGGAGCTCGGTGATCATGGCGTTGTGGGGCGCTTCGCCGGTTCCGGTCGCCAAGAACACGACCGTCGCCTCCGGATCACGGACCGGTGCCAGCGTGTAGCGGCCGACGATGCGGGGGCCGACATAGATGCGCGATCCCGGCCCGCACAACGCCAGGCGCGGCGTGAGGCCCGGGATGTGGTCGGCCGTCGGGGGCACGAGCACGATGTAGAACTCCAGAGTCTCCGAGGCGGCGGGATCGTGGAGGTAACCGTCCTCGTCGAAGATCGGGCTCGAGATCGAATAAGACCGACGGACGAGGTTCTCCCATTTCCGCTCGAGGCCCGGGTCGCGGGCACCGTCGACCCGCGGCTCCCAGTATCCGAGACCCAAGGAGGCGTACTGTCCGGCCTGGTAGGAGAAGTCTTTCGTGTCGGGCTCGACGCGGATCACCCACAGGTCGGAGTGGGTGCGGTGGAAGTAGGTGATCGTGGCGTTGTAGTGGCGGCGGCGCAGCTCTTCGATCCGCTCCTCGTCGTCACCGGCGAGAGTGGGCAGGGTCGGAGGGGCGGGTATCTCGGGAAACGATCCCGCCCGGATCGTCGACCAGGCCTGTCCCGGAGGGATCGTCAAGTCGCTGACCCGCCACACGGGCCCTTCCGAATCCGGGCCGTCCACGGAAGCGTCGTCGACCAGCACTACGTGGTCGAAGAGCAAGTCCGGGGTGCGGACGTCGTCGAAGGTGACGAGGGGCTCGGTGTCGATCGAGGTGATGGCGAGCGGCCGAGAGTGCCACAGCACAGTGAGGCGCCGCTCCGCCTCACGGAGCAGCACCGCGCTCCGCGTGAGCCGAGAGAGGCGATTCGCCGAGGCGTTGGCGCGGGCGAGGACGACGTTCGCCCCCTCGTCGGAGAGCTCCAAGGCGACGAGCGCGGCCTTCTCTGAGCCACCCACCACCAGGACGTGCTCCCCGAGCCGGCCGTCGGGTCGGGTGTCGGTGTGGACCTTGTCGGCGACGTCGTCGGGAGCCGGTAGCTGCGGCAGGTGCAGCGGCCGGTCCTCGATCACCGCCGCGGCTCGTGCCGACAGGTCCTCTCCGTCGACGACCACCTGCGCTCGGCCATCGACCGCTGAGACCTCGGGCGTTCCCCACAGGATCTCGATGTCGGGGTGGGACTCGGGCGGGCGGGTGAGGTTCGACTCCGGGTCGACGACGACCACACGTTCCAGCCCGGCTTCGGCCGCGTCCATGGCGAGCGACACACCCGCTGCGGAGGCGCCGACGACGACGAAGTCCACCTCTTTCATGAGGCCGGATTGTGGCAGAGCCGCTGGCCGCCGGAAGCGCCGGTCGCTACGGTTCGGCGCGCAAGTCCCAAGGAGGATCGGGATGGGAACCTCAGTTCCCAGCGACATCGACATCGCCCGTGCGGCCCGTCTCCGTCCGCTCGCCGAAATCGCCGAGCGGATCGGCCTTCGAGAAGACGAGCTGATTCCTTTCGGGCACACCAAGGCGAAGATCCACCTCGACGCCCTGAAGCGGATCGGGTCGAACCCCAGGGGCAAGTACGTCGTGGTCACCGCCATCACCCCGACTCCGCTGGGGGAGGGGAAGACCACCACCACCGTCGGGCTCACCCAGGGTCTCGGTCACATCGGCAAGGAGGCCATCGCCTGCATCCGCCAACCGTCGATGGGCCCGACGTTCGGGATCAAAGGCGGTGCCGCCGGCGGTGGGTACAGCCAGGTGGTGCCGATGGACGAGTTCAACCTCCACCTGACCGGCGACATCCACGCCATCACCGCCGCCCACAACCTGGTCGCGGCCGCCATCGACGCCCGCTGGTACCACGAGACCCGCCTCAGCGACGAGGAACTGGCCGAGCTCGGTCTCGAACGGCTGAACATCGACGTCTTCAACCTGCAATGGAACCGCGTCGTGGACATCAACGACCGGGCGTTGCGTCACGTGGTGGTGGGCCTGGGCGGCAAGGCCGACGGCCGGCCCCGGGAGACCGGCTTCGACATCACCGTGGCGTCCGAGCTGATGGCGATCCTGGCGCTCGTCGACGGCGATTCCTACGCGTCGGCTCTCCGTAACCTGCGGGAGCGGATCGGGCGGGTCGTGTTCGGCACCTCCAAGGACGGCACGCCGCTCACCCTGGAGGACCTCCGCGTGGCCGGGGCGGTGGCCGTCCTGATGAAGGACACCCTCCATCCCAACCTGATGCAGACCCTCGAAGGGCAGGCAGCCTTCGTCCACGCCGGGCCGTTCGGGAACATCGCTCACGGCAACTCGTCGATCCTGGCCGACCGGGTCGCCCTCCACCTCGGCGACTACGTGATCACAGAAGCCGGGTTCGGCGCCGACATGGGCATGGAGAAGTTCATGAACATCAAGTGCCGCACCTCCGGGCTGAAGCCCGACTGTGTGGTGCTGGTCGCGACCGTGCGGGCGCTCAAGACCCACGGGGGAGGGCCCAAGGTGGTGCTGGGCCGCCCTCTGGCGAAGGCGTACACGGAAGAGAACCTGTCGCTGCTGCAGGCGGGGATCCCCAACCTGGAGGCTCACATCGCCAACGCCCGCCGCTTCGGCGTGCCGGTCGTGGTGGCGATCAACTCCTTCCCGACCGACACCTGGGCCGAGGTCCAACTCATACGCGAGGCCGCCCTCGGCGCCGGCGCGGTGGACGCCGTGGTCTCCGAGCACTGGGCGAAGGGCGGAGAAGGGGCGGCGGCGCTCGCCGAGGCGGTGGTCAAGGCCTGTGACGAGCCCAGCGAGTTCTCTTACCTGTACCCGCTCAACATGAGCATCCGGGACAAGATCGAAGTCATCTGCCGGGAGATCTACGGCGCCAGCGGGGTCGAGTACTCGCCGCTCGCCGCCCGCCAGATCGACGACTTCGAGAGGGCCGGATTCGGTTACCTGCCGATCTGCATGGCCAAGACCCACCTGTCGATCTCTCACGACCCGAATCTCAAGGGCGCGCCCAAGGGCTTTGTCGTCCCGGTGAGGGAGGTGCGAGCCTCTGTGGGCGCCGGCTTCATCTACCCGATCCTCGGCGAGATGCGGACCATGCCGGGCCTGGGCACGACTCCGGCGTTCATGAACGTCGACATCGACGAGGACGGGAACGTCGTCGGGCTCTTCTGAGCCTCGTTGACCGGTCGTCGACCCGGGCGGCCTACCCTGGCCGGGAGATGAAGATCGTCAGATTCAAGGCGGGTGACGACATCGCCTACGGGCTCGCCGAGTCGGAAGGAGTCACCCTCTACCAGGGGTCGCCTTTCGTGGCCTGGGAAGCGACCGAGACGCTGATCCCGTGGGAGTCGGTCCAGCTGCTCTCCCCGGTGCTGCCGTCGAAGGTGGTCGGGGTGGCCCACAACTACGCCACCGAAGACTCCGAGCCCGAAGAAGGCAAGGAGCCGGTGATCTACCTGAAGCCCGCCACGTCCGTGGTCGGGCCCAACGCCCACGTCGTGAAGCCGGCCTCGAGCAACGACGTGCGCGAAGGAGCGACCCTCGCCGTCGTCATCGGCCGGGTGGCCCACAACGTCTCCGCCGAAGACGCTTCCCAGTACATCTTCGGGTACACCGCCGCCAACGACCTGACCGCCGAGGACCTGCTGGCCCGCGACGGCCAGAGCACCCGCGCCAAGGGATTCGACACCTTCTGCCCTCTCGGCCCGGCGATCGAAACCGAGCTCGACCCGTTGGAGCGTCTGGCGATCGTCTCCCGCGTCAACGGAGAGGTGCGACAGGCCGGCTTCACCGTCGACATGACCTTCGGCGTGGCCGAGATAGTGGAGTTCGTGACCCGGGTGATGACGCTCCTCCCCGGCGACGTCATACTCACCGGCACCCCGTCGGGGGCGGGGCCGGTCGAGCCGGGGGACCTGATGGAAGTCGAGATCGACGGAATCGGAGTGTTGGCTAATCGAATGGTGGCAGGACGATGACCACGAGACTGCGTGTTGCTCCGTCTCCGACCGGCAACCTCCATGTCGGGACGGCTCGGGCCGCGCTCTACAACTGGCTCTACGCCCGCCACACCGGCGGCGTGTTCATCGTGCGGATCGACGACACCGACCGGGAGCGGTCGACGCCGGAGTACGAGGCGAACATCCTCGACAGCCTCCGGTGGCTGGGCCTCGACTGGGACGAAGGCGTCGGGGTGGGCGGCCCGCACGGCGACTATCGCCAGTCCTCCCGCTTCGACCGGTACCGGGAGGTCGCCGAATCGCTGGTGGCCTCGGGGGTCGCCTACTACGACGATCGCTCCGAAGAGGAGCTCGAAGAGCTCCGCCAGCGAGCCCAGAGAGAGGGAAAGCACCCGGCTTACTACATCCGGCGGCCGGACACTCCCCGATCCGAGGGCGCCATCCGCTTCGCCGTCGAGGAGTCGGTCGAGTTCGTGGATCTGGTGCGAGGCGAGATCCGCTTCGAGGCCGACGCGATCGACGATTTCGTGATCCTGCGGAGCGACGGGACCCCCACCTATCACCTCGCCTCCACCGTCGACGACGTCGACTACGAGATCACCCACGTGGCTCGGGGCGAGGACCTGCTGTCTTCGACGCCCAAGCACATCCTCCTCACCCGGGCGATGGGAGCCGAGCCTCCCGTGTACGCCCACCTGCCACTTCTCTTCGGGGCAGACGGCAAGAAGCTGTCGAAACGTCACGGGGCCACGTCGGTGACCGAGTTCCGGGAGGCGGGGTACCTCCCGGAGGCGATGGTCAACTACCTGGCGTTGCTGGGCTGGTCGCCGGGCGACGACCTCACCATCTTCGACCTCGACCTCGCCATCGAGAGGTTCGACCTCGCCGACGTGCAGCGCAACCCGGCGGTGTTCGACCTCGACAAGCTCACCTGGCTCAACGGCGAATACATCAGGGCCATGGCCGTGGAGTCCTTCGCCGAGAGGGTCCGGCCCTGGGTCGAAGACGAAGTGGGCCCGCTCAGCGACGACGAATGGGCCCGGTTCGAGGAGCTCGCCCCGCTGATCCAGGAGCGCACAAAGTTGCTGCGAGAGGCGGCCGAGCAGGCGCGTTTCCTCTACGTGTCCGAGATCACCTACGACGAGGCGTCCTGGAAGAAGGTGATGGAAAAGGACGGCGTGAGCGAGGTGCTCGACGCCGCCCTCGACGCACTGGGGGCACTGTCGGACTGGAACGCCGAGGCGATCGAGTCGGCTCTGCGGGCCCTGCCGGAACGTCTCGGCCTCGGTGCCGGCAAGGTGTTCCAGCCGGTGAGGGTGGCTGTGACCGGTTCGGCGGTGAGCCCGCCGCTGTTCGAGTCGCTGGCCGCCCTGGGCAGGGAAACGTCGATCGCCCGGTTGGAAGAGGCCCGTCGCCGGCTCTGATCCACGTTGGGGGAGAGGGCGGCGTGGGATACCATGCCATCGAGCCTTGGCCCCGTCGTCCAGCGGTCTAGGACGCCGGCCTTTCAAGCCGGTAACGCGGGTTCGAATCCCGTCGGGGCTGCTCGAGGCCCGGCGTCCTGTACCAGGGGCGCCGGGTCTTTTCGTTTGCCCGGAGGTGAGATTCCGGCGCTTCGGCGAGCCCGCCGTGGCGGTGCGAGGGTAACGTCTTGGCGCTGGACGGAGCTAGGAGGGTCATGCCCCACATCGAACTCGACGAAAGCCTTCCCGGGATCCGCGGCCTGTTCGCCTTCCGGCCCGAGACCGGACAGCCTCTGCAACAGCTCGCCGAGGCCCTCCTCCGGGGCGACTCGACACTGGAGCGAGGCGAAAGGGAGCTGATAGCCGCATACGTCTCCCGTCTCAACGACTGCAACTTCTGCTGCTGGTCGCACAGCGCGTTCGCCGCCAAGCAGCTGGAGGGCGGGTACGACGTGGTCGACGCCACCCTGGCCGACCTGGACACGGCCCCGGTGTCGTCGAAGATGAAGGCGCTGCTTCGCCTGGCGGGCAAGGTCCAGCAGAGCGGCAAGGCGGTGACCGAAGAGGACATCGCCGCGGCGCGGGCGGAGGGCGCCACCGATCAGGAGATCCACGACGCCGTGCTGATCGCCGCCGCCTTCTGCATGTTCAACCGCTACGTCGACGGCCTGGGTGCGATCACGCCGACCGATCGGGCGGCCTACGACCAGATGGCGGAGATGATCGTCTCGGCCGGCTACGTCCGCTGACGCCGGGCGCTTTCCCCGTTCTGTGGTCCGGAAAGGGCGCTGACGCGCCCCTTTCCGGACCACAGAACGGTGCTTTCAGCCACCCTCGCCTGCAATAGACTGCTCGGGCTGCCGCATGGACGTATTCACCTATTCGACTTTCACCGCCACGATGGCGCTCGTCGCCCTCGCCCTGGCGATCGTGGCCCTGGTCGCTCGATTCGTGACGACTGCCGAGACCCGCGCCGGGCTGGCGTCGCCGGCCCGATGGTTCGCGTGGCTGGTGGCCGCCACGTGCATGGCGGGGTCGCTGATCTACTCGGAGTACTACCACTTCCAGCCGTGCGTTCTGTGCTGGTACCAGAGGATCGCCATGTACCCGCTGGCGGCCGTCCTCCTGGTGGGGGCGATTCGCAAGGACGGAAGGATCCGGACGTACGGCCTTCCGCTGTCCGTCATCGGGCTGTGCATCAGCATCTACCACGTCCTGATCCAGAACTTCCCGCAGCTCGACGCGGGGGGAGCCTGTGATCCGGCGGTGCCCTGCACCGCCAAGTACGTGAACATGTTCGGGTTCGTGTCGATACCCTTCATGGCCCTGGCAGGATTTCTCTTAATCACCGTCCTGTTGGCAACCTTTAGCGGCGCCACCGTCCCAGAGAAAGACGCATGAACAACAAGCTGATCCTCTACATCGTCGGCGGGGTCCTAGGTCTGGGCCTCGTCATCGCCATCGCCATCTCCGCCGTCAGCGGCGGCACCTCTGACGAAGAGGTCTACGGCCAGGTGACGGCCGAAGGCCAGAACCTCCCCCCGTTCGGTGGCGACGCCGCCAACGACGACGCCCGCGGCCAGACCGCCCCCACGCTCACGGCCACCAACCCCGACGGCTCGACGGTGACCATCGGGCCCGACGGCCGCCCCAAGGTGGTGCTGGTGATGGCCCACTGGTGCCCGCACTGCCAGAACGAGGTGCCCCGGGTCGTCGACTGGCTCGAGGCGGGCAACAAGCCTGAGGAAGTGGATTTCTACGCCGTCTCCACGCTGCTGCAGAAGGTGCGGGGCAACTGGCCGCCGCAGGAGTGGCTCGAGCGGGAAGGCTGGGACGTGCCGACGATCCACGACGACCAGTCGAACACCGCCGCCGCCGCCCTGGGGTTGGTCGGGACTCCCTACTGGGTGGTGCTCGACGGGGACAACAACGTCGTGTTCCGGATCTCCGGTGAGATCACCGCCGCAGGCGGCGACGTGATCGGAGAGCTGTTCCGGATCGCCATCGAAGGGGTCGAAGCCCTGTCCTGATCTCCCCGGTCAGGACTCGAGAGCCTCGATCTTCTCGAGCCTCCGCCGGTGACGTTCCTCACCGGTGAACTCGGCGTCCAAGAACTCGGCGACGACTTCCTCGGCGAGCTTCTCGCCCACGACCCGCGCCCCCAGGCAGAGCACGTTGACGTCGTCGTGCTCCACCATCTGGCGGGCGGTGTAGGTCTCCTGGGCGACGGCAGCCCGGATGCCCCGGAACTTGTTGGCGGCGATGCACGCCCCGGCGCCAGATCCGCACACGACGATGGCCCGGTTGGCGCGTCCGTCGAGAACCGCCCGCGCCGCGGCGGCGGCGAAGTCGGGATAGTCGACCGGGTCGGTGGAGTGGGTTCCGAGGTCGTAGACGGCGTGCCCGTGCTCGGTGAGCCACTTCGCCAGGTGTTCTTTGAGCGGATAGCCGGCGTGATCGGCGGCGAGGGCGATGCGCATTGGCTCAGGCTACCTCTCGCAGACTCGCCTCGGGTATCGACGGCCGTGATCGAGAACGCCTTCGGGTCGCCAACCCGTACACTGCAGCCGGATGCCCCAGATCATCGTCGAGGGAGGGCAGACACTCCGCGGCACGGTCGGCGTCCTCGGCGCCAAGAACGCAGTGCTGAAGGAGATGGCGGCCACTCTGCTCGCCCCCGGACGCCACCGACTGACGAACGTCCCGGACATCCTCGATGTCGCCTTGATGTCCGAGGTGCTGGCGCATGTCGGCTGCCATGTGGACAGGCGGGACCACGAGCTGCACATCGTCGTTCCCGAGGAGCTGGAGCCGGAGGCGCCCCTGCACCTGGTGAGGCAGATGCGCGCTTCGATCGTGGTCCTGGGCCCTCTGCTGGCTCGGTGCGGCATCGCCCGGGTGGCCCAACCCGGCGGCGACGACCTCGGAGCGCGTCCCATCGACTTCCACCTCGACGGCCTGGAGCGGATGGGGGCGTCGTTCGAGCTGGTCCACGGAGAGCTGATCGGAACGGTCTCCGATCGCCTGATCGGAGCCGAGGTCGAGCTTCCCTTCCCCTCAGTCGGTGCCACCGAGAACCTCCTGTTCGCGGCGGTCCTCGCTAAAGGCAACACGACCATCGTCAACGCCGCACGGGAGCCAGAGATCCGCGACCTCGTCCGCCAGCTGCGTGGGATGGGCGCCGACATCTCGGGGGAGGGGACGGCGATCATCCACGTGCGAGGGGTGGACGAGTTGCGCCCCGCCGACCATCGGGTCGTGCCCGACCGCCTCGAAGCGGGAACGTATGCCATCGCCGGGGCGATCACCGCCGGCGACGTCACCGTCACGGGCTGCATCCCCGACGACCTGCGCATGGAGCTGCGCAAGCTGGAGGAGGCCGGCGTCGGAGTGGAGCGCGGAGACGGCTGGCTGCGCGTCATCGGTCCCGAGCGTCCCCGCGCCGTCGACTTCGCCACCCTTCCGTTCCCCGGCTTCCACACCGACATGCACCCTCAGATGGTGGCGCTCCTGTCCATCGCCGAAGGCACCTCCGTCATCACCGAGAACATCTACGACGCCCGGTTCCGCTACATCGGTGAGCTGCGGCGGATGGGTGCCGACATCACCACCGAGTGGCAGCACGCGGTCGTGAGGGGAGTGGAGCGTCTCTCCGGCTGCCCGGTGCTGGCCCACGACATCCGCGCCGGGGCGGCCGTGGTCCTCGCGGGGCTGCGGGCGGAGGGCACGACGGTCGTCGACGAGATCCACCACATCGACCGCGGGTACGAGGCCTTCGTCGAAAAGCTCGCCTCCTTGGGTGCGGACATCCGCCGCACAGGCTGAACAGCTGCTCCGCAGGCAGGTAGCTCGTTCTTTCTCGGACTTGCTTGACACGGGCGAGTTGGGCGCGTCATCATCTGTGGGAATGCCGAACGCCATACGTATTATGCGAACAGTCTCGACTGCGGGGGATTTTGTCGGGGGTGGATCGTGATCGGCACTCCAACGTGGGTCGGGTTCGTCGAAGCCCGTAGCGAGCGGACGGAATGACCGCGCAACCGCAACCCGGCGCCGAAGGACCCACGAGTCGGGGCCGGCGCCTGAAGACCGTCACGAACGCCGCTCGGCTGCTCCGCCTCCTGGCCGAGGCAGACAGGCCGATGGGGGTCTCCGAGATCGCCCGCCAGCTGAAGCTGGGAAAGAGCACCGTCCATTCGATCCTCCAGTCTCTGGCCGACGCCGGGTTGGTGGGAGCCAGCGCCGAAGGCGGCCGGTACGGGCTCGACGTCGGGGCGGTGGAACTGGGGGCGGCGGCGCTCGAGCACCTCAAGCTCGGCAACTACCTGGACCCGCCCATGGAACGGCTCGCCTCGGCCAGCAAGGAGGCGGTCTCGTTCGCGATCCGCTCCAGACGCGACGCCCTGATCGTCAAGCGCTTCGAGAGCAGCCAGGTTCTCCGCGCCGAGATCCGCGTGGGGACCCGGATGCCTCTCCACACCTCGGCTTCCGGTAAGTGCCTGTTGGCGGCGATGTCGGACGAGCAGATCCACGAGCTGTACCCCGAAGAGAAGCTGCCGGAGTGGGAAGGGCACAGCATCGAGACGAAGACGGAACTGTTCGAGGTCATCGAACGGGTCCGCGAGCAGGGCTATGCCGTGAACATCGACGAGTTCACGCTGGGTGTCACCGCGGTGGCGGTCGGCATCCAGGACGGTGAAGGGATGATCAACGGCGCCTTGAGCATCGCCGGGCCCTCGGCTCGTTTCTCGTGGGAGCAGTGGCTCGAGCCGCTCCGCGAGACGGCACGGGAGATGGGCGCCAATCCAGGTCCTAGAAAGAAGGAGGAGAGATGAGATTCGGGTTGCGGATTCCATCGTACGCCTGGCCCGACCTGGCCTACGAGGACATGGCCCAGTTGCTCGACTACTGCCGCCGGGTCGAAGACGGCCCGTACGAGGACATCTGGGTGATCGACCACCTCCTGGTGTCGAAAGGCGTGTACGGCGTCGCCTGGATCGACCCGATGGTGATGCTGTCTGCCGCCGCCGGCGTCACCAGCCGAGTCGGATTGGGAACGGCCGCCCTCGTGGTGCCCCTCCGTCACCCGGTGATGCTGGCCAAGGAAGTGGCGTCCCTCCACATGGTGTCGGGAGGGCGTTTCCGCTTCGGCGTCGCCGTGGGATGGGATCCCGCCGAGTTCGCAGCCGTCGGTGTCCCTCTCAAAGAACGCGGCAAGCGCACCGACGAGGCCCTGGAGCTGATCCGGCTGCTCCTCACCGAGGAGAACGTCACCTTCGAGGGCCAGTTCTGGCGAGTCGAAGACCTGACGATCTACCCCCGGGTTCCCGACCTCCCGCCGGTGTGGGTGGCCGGCGGCACCCTGACCCACGCCCCCGACACGCCCGACAAGCCCTTCATGGCCAAGACCGTGCTGGAGCGCATCTTCCGCGCCGACGGGTGGATGGCTCGCTCTTCGGGCTCGGATCCGGGAGATGTGAAGAACGACCTGGCGGTGGTTCGCCAGCACCTCGCCGACAAGGGCCGCGACCCCGACAGCCTGATCTACGGCGCCACCCAGTTCGTCCACGTCGTCGAGACGTCCGACCGGGACGCCGCCCTCGCCGAGCAGATGCCGCGCCTCATCGACGTGATGGGCCGACACCGCACGGAGGAGGACCTGCGCGCCTCGTATCTGACGGGAACGATCGACGACATCCAAGCCACCATCGCCGAACTACAGAACGCCGGCTTGGAATACCTGATCGTCACCCCCCTGGTAGGCGACCCCGAACAGCTCGACCTCGTGACGCGACACGTGGTCGAGCCGTTCCTCAGCTGAACACCACGAGGAGGAGGCTCACCGATGCAACTCGACATCCGCAAGATCGTCACCTACGTCGAGGACGTCCGCACGGAGGGCGGCAGGCCGGTGGCGACACCCATCCGCCGCGTGGTCCTGGGTGCCGTCGTGGGCAATCCGTACGCGGGCGAGTTCGTCGAGGACCTGAGCGAGTTGGCCGAAGCGGGCGGCGCCCTGTCCGCCGAGCTGGCGCCGCTCGCCGTCGCCGCTCTCGACGGAAAGCCCGTCCACTCCTACGGCAAGGCGGGCATCGTGGGGATGGCCGGAGAGCTCGAGCAGGTCGCCGCCATCCTCCACCCCAACTTCGGCGCTCCCCTGCGCGAGGCTTGTGGCGGAGGAAAAGCCATCATCCCCTCCTCGAAGAAGAGGGGCGCCCCCGGCACACCGATCGACGTGCCCCTCCACCACAAGGACGCCGCCTTCGTCCGCAGCCACTTCGACGCCATCGAGCTGCGCATCGTCGACGCCCCGGCTCCGGACGAGATGGTCATCGCGGTGGCGGTCACCGACGGCGGCCGCCCGCATCCGCGGGTCGGCGGACTGACGGTGGACGAGATCAAGGGCGAGGACGGTCTGCGATGAGTGATCTCGCGCTCACCAACATCGGAACCCTCGTCACCGGAGACATCGACCGGCCGCTGGCCGACGCCGACACGATCGTCGTCCGGGACGGAAAGATCCACTCGATCGGCTCGTCCGTCGACGGCGACATCGAACGGGTCATCGACGTCGCCGGCGCCACCGTGATGCCGGGGCTCATCGACTCCCACGTGCATCCCGTCATCGGCGACTTCACCCCTCGCCAGCGCACGCTCGACTTCCTCGAGAGCTACCTGCACGGCGGCGTCACCACGATGATCTCCGCCGGCGAGCCACACACCCCGGGGCGCCCCACCGACCCGGCCGGGGTGAAGGCACTGGCGATCCTCGCCGCCCGCTCCTTCGCCAAGTTCCGGCCCGGCGGCGCCAAGGTGATCGGCGGTGCTGTCCTCCTCGAGGAAGGGCTCATCGAAGCCGACTTCGCCGAGATGGCCGCCGCCGGTGTCCGCATCGTGGGCGAGATCGGCATCTCCGGCGTGAAAGACCCCGAGCAGGCCGAGCCGATGGTGCGGTGGGCGCAGAGCCACGGGATGAAGGTCGTCATGCACACCGGCGGCGCCTCGATACCCGGAAGCGGAGTCATCGGCGCCGACTACGTGCTGGCGGTGCGTCCCGACGTCGCCGCCCACGTCAACGGCGGCCCCACCGCGCTCCGCTCCTCGGAGGTCGAGAGGATCCTCGACGAGTCGGAGGCGATGATCGAGGTCGTCCACAACGGCAACGCCCGCGCCGTCGGGGACGTGGTGAGGCTCGCCGCTGAGCGGGACGCGTTGGGTCGCGTCATCGTCGGCACTGACTCGCCCGCCGGCACCGGCGTGGTGCCGCTCGGCATCCTCCGCACCATGGGATGGATGTCGGCTCTCGGGGGGATGGCTCCCGAGCTGGCCGTCGCCTGCGCCACCGGCAACACGGCCAAGCTCCACGGCCTCGACCGGGGAGTGATCGCCGAAGGCAAGGAGGCCGACCTGATCATCGCCGACGCCCCTCTCGGGTCGGAGGCAGGGGACGCCCTCGGCGCGCTCGCCATCGCCGACACCCCCGCGGTCTTCGCCGCCGTCGTCGACGGCGAAGTGCGCTTCGTGAAGTCCAGGAACACGCCACCCCCGGTTCGCAACATCCAGGTCCCGTGGGTGCAAGCAGGAGGCTCCCATTGAGTATCGAGACGCTACGCAACCTCGCCGGTGAGAACTGGGTCGAGCCGACGGGCCCGGTGATCGACGTCACCGACCCCGCCACGGGCTCGGTCATCGCTCACCAGCCGGCGTCGACGCGCGCCGAAGTCGACGCGGTCATCGAAGCCGCCGCGGCCGCCTTCTGGAAATGGCGCATGACGCCGGTGCCCACCCGGGCGGCGATCATGTTCCGCTACCGGGAGCTGGTCAACGCCGCCGTCGACGAGCTCGCCGACATCATCGTGCGGGAGAACGGGAAGACCGTGGCGGAGGCGAAGGGAGAGCTGCTGCGCGGCCTCCAGTACATCGAGCACGCCTGCGCCATCCCGGAGCTCATGAAGGGGTCGGTGTCCGAGGAGATCGGAACCGCCGTCGACATCGAGTACATCCGCGAGCCGCTGGGCGTGTTCGGGATCATCGCCCCCTTCAACTTCCCGGCGATGATTCCCCTCTACTTCACGTGGGCCGTGGCCTGCGGCAACACGGTCGTGATCAAGCCGTCGGAGCTCTGCCCCCTCACCACGATCCGCCTCGTCGAGCTGGCGCTCGAGGCCGGGTTCCCGCCCGGCGTCGTCAACGTCGCCCTGGGTGGTCCCGACGTCGTGGCCGCCATCGCCGAGCATCCCGCGGTGGCCGGTGTCTCGTTCGTCGGCTCGTCCCACGTCGCCGGTGAGGTGTACCGGATGGTCACCGCCCAGGGGAAGCGCTGCCAGAGCCAGGGAGGGTCCAAGAACCACCTGGTCGTCACCGACTCCGCGGTCCTGGAGCGGTGCATGCCCAACATCGTCTCTTCGATGTTCGGCAACGCCTCGCAGCGGTGTTTCGCCGGATCCAACCTCCTCGTGTATCGGAACGTCTGGGACGAGGTGATGGACCTGTTCCTCGACCGGGTCCGGGCGCTGCGCCTGGGGCCGGGCACCGATCCCGAGACGACGCTGGGCCCCGTGATCTCGGCGGCCTCCCGCGACCGGCTGGCGAAGGCGGTCGACGACGCCGAGCGAGCCGGAGCGGAGATACTCGTCGACGGCCGCGGCGCCACGGTCGAGGGCTACGAGAACGGGTATTGGATCGGCCCGTCGGTCGTCCACGCCGACCCGACCTCCCCCCTGTTCACCGAGGAGCTGTTCGGCCCGGTGCGGTGCGTGCTCCCGGTCAGCGGACTGGAGGAGGCCATCGAGATCATCAACCGCAGCTCCTACGGCCACACCGCCGCCATCTACACCGAATACGGCGCCGATGCCCGGGAGTTCCGCCAGAGGGTCCAGACCGGCCAGATCGGCGTGAACATCGGCACCCCGGCTCCGATCGCCTTCTATCCCGTCGGGGGGCGGAAGACCTCCCTGTACGGGTCGCATCGGGGACGGGCCAACGACGCCGTGGACTTCTACACGGACAAGAAGGTGATCGTCTCGACGTGGCACCGCTCGACGGCGGAAGCAGCCGTCGACCCGGCGTTCGAGCGTCCGACGACGCCTTAGCGCAAGCTCCTCGCCCGCTTCACAAAGGCAGTTGACAAAGAGAGGAGGCCTCATCACAATCGATGCGATACGAACGCTGTTCGCAATATGAGAACGCATCTGCTGGACGGCCCCGATATGGCATGAACGGCTGAAGATGGCTTACCTGGCGCCCACCACGCTCGACGCAGCGCTCCAGGCGCTCGGCGAAGACTCGTGGCTCGTCGTCGCCGGCGGGACCGACGTCCTGCCGGCCCACGTCGGGCGCTCACTTCCGGAGAGGGTGCTCGACATCTCGGGCATCGACGAGCTGCGCGGGGTGGAGGTCGGCAGCGACATCGTGCGGATCGGCGCCCTCACCACGTGGAGCGAGATCCGATCCCATCCCGGGCTCCCGGAAGCGCTGCGTGGGCTGCAGGTGGCGGCGGGCACGATCGGCGCCCGCCAGGTGCAGAACGCGGGCACGGTGGGAGGGAACCTGTGCAATGCCTCGCCCGCGGCAGACGGGGTACCTCCGCTCCTGACCCTCGATGCCTCGGTCGAGCTCGCCTCCGTGCAGGGCAAACGCAGGCTGTCGTTGAGCGACTTCTTGCTGGGGCCGCGGCAGACGGCGCTCCAGCCGGGGGAGCTGCTGACGGCAGTGGAGATCCCCGTGCCCCCCGCCGACGGCGTGGCCGGCTTCTCCAAGCTGGGCTCGCGCGCCCATCTCGTCATCTCCATCGTGTCCGTGGCGAGCCTCGTGCGCCTCTCGCCGGCGGGAACGGTCGAAGACATCAGGCTGGCGGTGGCCTCCTGCGCCCCGACCGGCAAGCGGCTCTCGAAACTCGAACGAGACCTCAGAGGCGAAGAGCTCTCGGAGAGCCTGGTCGATCAGATCGGCCCCCAGGACCTCGTCGAGCTCTCGCCGATCGACGACATACGGGGCTCCGCCGAGTATCGGCGGGAGGCCTGCGTCGTGATGGTCAGGCGCTTGCTCATGGAGGCATGCCGACGATGAAGCTCGATCTCACGGTCAACGGCACCCAGGTCTCCGTGGAGACGGAGCCCACCCGGCGGCTCAGCGACGTCCTCCGCGAGGATCTCGGGCTGAGCGGAACGAAGATCGGCTGCGAAGCCGGCGACTGCGGGTCATGCACGGTCCTGGTCGACGGCGAGCCGGCCAACGCCTGCACGACCCTGGCGGGCAGCGTCCAGCGGCGGACGGTGGTGACCATCGAGGGGCTGTTGGACACCCCCGAGTTCGAGGCTCTCGAGGACACCTTCCTCGACGAAGGGGCCGCCCAGTGCGGCTTCTGCATCCCCGGGATCCTCGTCTCGGCGGTGAAGGTCCTGCGGGAGTCGCCCGAGCCCACAGAGGACGACATCCTCACGGGGCTCGCCGGGAATCTGTGCCGGTGCACCGGGTACCGCAAGATCGTCCAAGCAGTGAAGCGGGCGGGCCGGGGGGATCTCGGCGGGGCCGAGTCGCCTCCCCCAGGCAAGGCGGTCGGTGCCCGGGTGCGGCGTGTCGACGGCATCGAGCGGGTGCGGGGCCAGGCACGCTACGGCGACGACGTCGCCCCGAAGGAATGCCTCGGGATCGCAGTCGTGCGCTCGCCCCACCCCTTCGCCGGGTTCCGGATCGGCGACATCGGGAGGTTCCTGGAGGAGCATCCCGGCGTGGTCGACGTCTGCACCGCCAGGGACGTGCCCGGTCGCAACGAGTTCGGGGTGCTGCCCGGTTTCGAGGACCAGCCCGTCTTCGCTGAATCCGAGGCCCGCTATCGGGGAGAGGCGGTGGCGATGATCGTCGGCGCACCCGACGTCCTCGAGCAGGCAGTAGCCGAGTTCCCCATCTCGTGGGAGCCCAAACCGCCGGTCCTCGACGTCGACGACGCCCGTCGCCCCGGCGCTCCGGAGCTGCACCGTGGCCGGGACGGCAACATCCTCGTCGAAGGGCGGGTCGAAAAGGGCGACGTGGCCGCTGCGCTCGAATCGGCGCACGTCGTGGTGGAAGGCGACTTCGAGACCCAGTTCGTGGAGCACGCCTACATCGAACCCGAGGCGGGTTACGCCTACCGGGTCGGCGACCGTCTCGTCGTGCACGTCACCACCCAGACGCCCTACATGGACCGTGACGGCATCGCCGCCATCTTGGGGATCGAGCCCGAGTCGGTGAGAGTGGTGCCGACCGCGGTCGGTGGCGGGTTCGGGGGCAAGCTCGACCTGTCGATCCAGCCCTTCCTGGCGTTGGCGGCATGGCGCACAGGCCAGCCGGTCCGGATCAGGTACACGCGGCCCGAGTCGATGGAGACGACCACGAAACGTCACCCGGCGAGGATCCACGTGCGTCTCGGGGTGTCGGAGACGGGCCGCCTGCTCGGCATGGATTTCCGCGGGGACTTCAACACCGGCGCTTACGCCTCTTGGGGGCCGACGGTCGCCAACCGCGTGCCCATCCACGCCGGGGGCCCGTACCGGTACGACGCTTATCGGGCGCTGACCGCCGCCGTCCACACCAACGGGCCGCCGGCGGGCGCGTTCAGGGGGTTCGGAGTCCCCCAGGCCGCCATCGCCCAGGAGTGCATGCTCGACGTCGCCGCCGATGCCCTGGGCATCGACCCCCTCGAGTTCAGGCTGCAGAACGCCCTCACGCCCGGCGACGCCACCGTCACCGGCCAGGTGTTGGAAGGGGGCCTCGGCTACCGCGACTGTCTCGAGGCGCTCAAGCCCTACTGGGAGGAGGCCCTGGAGGAGGCGGCGGCGTTCAACGCCTCCAACGACCGGCTCCGTCGGGGAGTGGGCGTGGCCGGCGCCTGGTACGGGTGCGGCAACACGTCGCTTCCCAACCCGTCGACCATGAAGGTCGGCCTGCGTGTCAGCGGCGAGGTGGTGCTGTTCCAGGGCGCCATGGACATAGGCCAGGGCTCGAGCACGGTCCTGTCCCAGATCTGCGCCGATGCCCTGGGAGTTCCCCTGGACGCCATCCGCTGCGAGAGCGCCGACACCGACCAGACGCCGGACGCCGGCAAGACCTCGGCGTCACGTCAGACCTTCATCTCGGGGAACGCCACCTACCTGGCGGCCACCCAGCTGCGCCGCAAGCTCCTCGCCGTGGCCGGCGCCTCCGAGGATGCGGCGCTGGAAATCCGCGACGGCCAGCTCGTCGTCCACGACCGGGGGAAGACCTCGACGGTCGATCTCGCCGGCCTGGCCGCCGACTCCGACGGCTTCGTGGCCGTCGAGCAGGCCACCTACGACCCTCCGACCAGCCCGCTGGACGAGCTCGGACAGGGCAACCCCTACGCCGTCTACGGCTACGGAGCACAGCTGGCCGAGCTGGTGGTCGACCTGGAGCTGGGGACGGTCGAGCTGATCCGGATCACGGCCGCCCACGACGTCGGGCGGGCGGTGAACCCTTCGCTGGTAGAGGGCCAGATCCAAGGAGGCATCGCCCAGGGCATCGGCCTCGCTCTGATGGAGGAGTACGTGCCCGGACGGAGCGCCAACCTCCACGACTACCTGATCCCCACGATCGGAGACGTTCCCGAGATCCGCACGATCCTGGTCGAGTCCCACGACCCCGAGGGGCCGTACGGGGCGAAAGGGGTGGGGGAGCACTCCCTGATCCCGACCGCGCCGGCGATCCTGAACGCCATCCGTCACGCCACCGGCGTCCGCGTCCACCGGGTGCCGGTGATCCCCTCCGCCCTCCGGGAGCTCCTGCGAGCCGGAGGCGTCGCCGTCGGGTCGGGGATATGAGGTCCGCTCGCGGGAGAGATGTGTCGTGAGAAGGGTTGGGAGGAGGCCGACGGTGTAGCGCCGACACAGCGCAGGTACATGGGATCGTCGAGGTTGCCGAGAGGGCACCGAACAGGCCGGGAGGAATCATGGTGAAGAGAGGTACACGGAGGACGGTGGGTATCAGAGGCGCGCTGGTCCTGGCGCTTCTTCTGCTGCTGGCAGCCTGCGGTTCGGGTTCGACGACGGGGACCGAAGACACGGGAACGTCGACCGCGGCGACCGAACCGCCTGCCACGACGGCTGCCGATTCGACCGAAGCCACGGGGCCGGACGACGGGGACACCGGCGGGGACGCCGCCGAAGGCGACCGGGTGTTCAAGGTCGGCGCCCTCAACCCTCAGACCGGCCCCTACACGCAGCTCGGCGTCGACGTCAACGCCGGCTTCCGCCACTACGTCGAGGAAGTGAAGGGGGGACAGCTCGCCGGCTGGACGATCGAGATCATCGAAGAGGACACCGCCAGCGACGTCGACCAGTCGAGCACCAAGGTGCGCAAGCTGGTCGAACAGGACGAAGTCGACTTCATGTTCGGCATCGTCCACAGCGGCGTGGCGTACGGCATCGCCCCGTACATCAACGAGTCCCAGGTGCCGTTCATCATCACTATCGCCGGCGCCGACGGGCTCACCCAGCACGACGCCAGTGACTGGATCTTCCGCATCAACTACACCGGGTCCCAGGACGCGATGCCGCTGGGTGACTACGCCTGCAACGAGCTCGGATACGGCACCGCGGTGATCGTCGCCCTGGACTACGCATACGGGTGGGAGTCCGCCGGCGGATTCGCCCGTGCCTACGAAGACGCCGGCTGTGACGTGATCCAGGAGATCTACTCGCCGCTCGGCACCGAGGACTGGGTGCCTGTCATGCAGCAGATCGACACCAACGCCGACGTCGTGGCCGCCTTCGCTCCCGGGCAGGATGCGACCCGCCTGGTGCAGGCGTACCGGGGCATCGGAGTGCAGACGCCGCTGATCGGCATCGGCGGCTTGACCGACGAGGCTCTGCTGCCGCAGATGGGCGCAGCCGGTGAAGGGATCATCACCTCCCTCCATTACTCGGCCGCCCTGGACACGCCGGAGAACGCCGAGTTCGTCGCTGCGATGGACAACATCGGGACCGTGCCCGGGTACGGGTCCGAGTCGGGATGGGCCACGGCGATGGTGCTCGAGGCGGCGCTCGAGCAGGCGGGAGACGACGCCCGCGATCCCGAGGTGCTGCGGGATGCCATCGCGTCGGTCGAGCTCACCGTCCCCCGGGGCCCGGTCCGCTTCGACGACTACCACCAGGCCGTCTACAACGTCTACATCCGCGAGGTGCAGGAGGTCGACGGCGAATGGGTCAACGCGGTGATCGAGACGATCCCCGACGTCGGCCAGTTCTGGACCTACGACCCCGACGAGTACCTGGCCCTTCCGTTGCTGACGGACCTGGTCGGGACCTGGGACGACTGAGACCGGATCCAGCAGATGGAGAACGCGGTGTGGCGCCCGGACGGTGCCCCGGAGGGCGCCACACCGTGACACACGACGCCAGCGACCTCGGGTGTAGAGATTGAGACACGTCGCAATCGCACTCAACGCCTTCTCGTTCGGGATGCTGCTCTTCCTCCTGGCGAGCGGGCTGACGATCACGTTCGGGTTGATGAGGACCCTCAACCTGGCGCACGGCGGCTTCTATTTGGTCGCCGGCTACCTCTCCTACGACATCGCCACCCGGTCCTCGAACTTCTGGGTGGGGTTGCTCGTGGGCGTGGCCGTCACCACGGCCGTGGGAATCGTCTTCGAACGTGTCCTGCTGCACCGAGTCCGCAACGACGAGCTCGGTCAGATCATGGTCACGATCGGGTTCGCGTTCATCATCGGCGACGTGATGCTGATGCGATACGGCGGCAACCCCCTGCTGGTGCCGCCACCCGAGTGGCTGGCCGGGTCGGTGGAGTTCGCCGGGGTCGTGTTCCCGAAGTTCCGCCTGGCGGTGATCGTGGTCGGCCTCGTCGTGGCCGCCGCCATCGGCTCCCTACTCAAATGGACCAAGATCGGGGCGAAGGTGCGGGCGGCTGTCGACGACAACGAGATCGCCCAGACGGTCGGCGTAGCCGTCCCGCGCCTGTTCATGCTCGTGTTCGGCATCGGCACCGCCCTCGCCGCCTTGGCGGGCGTGCTGGGGAGCTCGTTCATCGGGCTGGCGGTGGGCAACGAATTCCGGATACTGCTCTTGTCGATCGTCGTCGTGGTCGTAGGCGGCCTGGGATCGGTCAAAGGGGCTTTCATCGCCGCGTTGCTGGTCGCCTTCGTCGACCAGTACGGCAAGCTCTGGTTCCCCGAGCTCGCCCTCTTCACCCTCTACGCCCCGGTGGCGCTGTTCCTGTCGTTCCGTCCCCGCGGCCTGTTCGGGACCGAGGCATGAGCGAGCGGGATTCGGGCATGACGACGGCACGGCGCCGGACCTGGGTGAGGCTGGCTGTCGCGGTCCTGCTGGTCGCCGTCCTGGCGTTGCTCCCTTGGATCGGGTCGTCGTTCACGGTCTTCGTCGCCACCCGGATCCTCATCCTCGGGATCTTCGCGATGGCGTTCGACCTGGTTTTCGGTTTCGGCGGCATGCCGTCACTCGGGCACGCCGCCTTCTACGGCCTCGGCGCATACGTCGTCGGTCTCGGCATCACCCGTTGGGGATGGGGGGCGGGTACCGTCCTCGTCGTCGCCATCCTGGGGGCGGCGGTGCTCGGCCTCGTGACGGGCATGCTCACGCTGCGCACCCGCGGCATCTACCTGCTCCTCCTCACCCTGGCGATCGGTGAGGCGGTGTGGGCGGTCGCCTTCCAGCAGGTGAGCCTCACCCGCGGCGACAACGGGATCGCCAACATCGGCCGTGACACCCTGCCGGAGGTCGTCCGGTCCACCAACGGCTTCTACTTGCTGGCGCTGGCCGTCTTCGTCGTCGTGTACCTGGTGCTCCGCTGGTACACGCGTTCCAGCTTCGGCCGGGTGCTGGTGGGAGCCCGGGAGAGCGAGAGCCGGATGGCAGCCTTCGGGTACAGGGTCGGCGCCTACCGGGTGGCTGCCTTCACGGTCTCCGCCGCATTGGCGTCGATCGCCGGCGTGCTGTCCGCCTACCTCATCGAGTTCGTCAACCCGGACGTACTCGACTGGCCGGTCAGCGCCGAGATACTCCTGGTGACGATCCTCGGCGGGGCAGGCACGATCGTCGGCCCGGCGGTGGGCGCCGGCTTCCTCATCACCTTCGAGACGCTGGTCAGCCAGTACTCGGAGAGGTGGATGCTGGCGCTCGGTGTCGTCTACATCGTGGTCATCCTCTTTCTGCCCGAAGGGCTGGCCAGCCTCGGCAGGAGGGTCCGCCGTCGCCTCGGCCGCCAGGGTCCTGTGGCGGACCGCGACGAGTCGGACGAGGAGGAACGACTGGAGAGGGCGTCGGAGACGGCCCTGGCGTCCCTGGAGGCGGGTCGGACGGATGTGGCTCCGATCCCGGATCCGGGCCGAGACGCCCAACCGGCCATCGAGACCCGGGGACTGTCCTGCTACTTCGGCGGCGTCGCCGCCGTCGACAGGCTCGACCTGACGATCGCTCGGGGAGAACGCCGGGCGATCATCGGCCCGAACGGTGCCGGCAAGACGACCCTCTTCCGCCTCATCTCCGGGGAGCTGCGGCCGACGGAGGGCGCCGTGTCGATCCTCGGCACAGACGTCACCAAGTGGCCGGAGTACCGGCGCGCCCGCCTGGGGGTCAGCCGCACCTTCCAGATCACGAACCTGATGCGCCGGCTGACGGTCCACGAGAACGTCCTCCTCGCCGTCGCCGCCGGGGCCGGCAAGAGATACGAGCTCCGGGACCTGGAGCGCGATCCCGAGCTCCGGGAGCGGACTCGGGATCTCCTCGCATCGTGGAGGCTCGAGGCGTACTCCGGCGAGCCCGCCGGCGAGATCCCCTATGGAGCGCAGAAGCTGCTGGAGATCGTCCTCGCCCTGGCCACCGAGCCCGAGATCCTGCTGTTGGACGAGCCCACGGCGGGGCTCGCCCCCGGCGAGGCGGCCCAGGTCATCGACATCCTCCGGCAGATGCCCGAGAGTGTGACCCTGATGCTCATCGAGCACGACATGGACGTGGCCTTCGGAGTGGCCGACCGGGTGACCGTGGTCGTCGACGGCTCCGAGCTCGTGACCGGCAGCCCCGAGGAGGTCCGTTCCAGCCCCGAGGTGCTGGCGGCGTACATGAGGCAGGTGACACAGTGAGCGACTCGATCCTGCAACTCGCCGGCGTGCACACGTACTACGGCCCGAGTCACGTCCTCCGCGGTGTCGACCTCACCGTGGGCCACGACGAGGTGGTGGCCGTCCTCGGCCGCAACGGGATGGGCAAGACGACGCTCATCCACACCATCGCCGGGCTCGTGAAGCCGCGGGAGGGCACCATCACCCTCGAAGGCGAGCGGATCGACGGCCTGGCGCCGTGGCGGATCGCCCGCAGGGGCCTCAGCCTGCTGCCCCAGGGCCACAGGGTGTTCCCGAGTCTCACGGTGGCCGAGAACCTCAAGATCGCCGCTGACAACGGCGGGCCGTGGGATCCCAAAGAGATGGAGGAGAGGATCCCCATCCTGGCCGAGCGGCGCCGCCAGCCCGCCGGCACGCTGTCCGGCGGCCAGCAACAGATGCTGACCCTCGCCCGGGCGCTCGTACGCAACCCGAAGATGCTCCTCCTCGACGAACCGTCGGAGGGTCTCGATCCCGAGCACAGCCGGATCGCGGCGGAGCTGATCACCGAAGCCCGCCAACGTGGGGTGAGCATCCTCGTGGTCGAGCAGCGGGTCGAGTTCGCCCTCGGGGTGGCTGACCGGGTGCTCATCCTCTCCAAGGGGTCGCCGGTGTTCGTCGGGACCCCCGACGAGTTGCGGGCCGCCGAGGACGTGCAGCGCCAGCATCTGGGCGTGGGTGCCTGAGTCCGCGGGCACCACTAACCTGACGGGAACACGGCAGCGGCCGCGATTGTTGTTATGACCGACATGGCAGAGACCCCCACCCAAGAAACGCCGGTTCACATCTCCTCCCCCCAGGGGACGGACAGCGAGATCGACATGCAGTTGCTCGAGTCGACGCTCGACTACATCCGTCCCGCCATCCAGATGGACGGGGGAGACATCGTCCTCCAGAAGGTCGAAGACGGCGTCGTCACCCTCCAGATGGTGGGGGCCTGCGGCGGGTGCCCGCTGTCGATGATGACCCTGAAGGCGGGCATCGAGCGGATCCTCAAGGACCGCGTTCCCGGCGTCGTCGCCGTAGACGCGGTCGCCTGACCGTCTCTCGCTAGCCTCGCGGCGTGGACCCGACCGACCTGTGGGACGAGGCGCGCCGAGGTGACCGGCGGGCCCTGGCTCGTCTCCTGAGGATCGTCGAAGACCGTCACGACGAGGCCCGGCCCGTGCTGGCGGACGCCTGGCGGCGCCGTCCTCCATCGCACCTGGTCGGGATCACCGGCGCTCCCGGTTCGGGCAAGTCCACCCTCACCAACGCCCTGATCGCCACCTGGCGCGCCCTCGACCGTCGCGTCGGGGTGGTGGCCGTCGATCCGTCGAGCCCGTTCACGGGCGGGGCGCTCCTCGGGGACCGCATCCGCATGCAGGAGCACGTCGGAGATCCCGACGTGTTCATCCGGTCGATGTCGAGCCGGGGCAGGCTCGGCGGACTCGCCGACACCACGGCGGCGTTGGTCACCGTCCTCGGCGCCGCCGGTTTCGACCCCGTCGTCATCGAAACGGTGGGTGTCGGCCAATCGGAGGTCGAGGTGGTCCATCACGCCGACACCGTCGTCGTGGTGCTCACGCCGGGATGGGGCGACGGAGTGCAGGCAGACAAGGCCGGGATCCTCGAGATCGCCGACGTGTTCGCCATCAACAAGGCCGACCGGGGCTCGACCACAGACACCCGGCGCTGGCTCGAGTCGATGCTGGAGATGGCTCCCGACACCAACTGGGAGCCCCCGATCGTCGACACGGTCGCCACGGAGGGAACCGGCATCGACGAGCTGGCCGATGCAATCGACCGGCACCGCCGTCATCTCATCACCACCGACGAGGGACGGCGGCGGAGGGACCGACGCGTTCGCGGCTACGTCGAGGCGGCGGTCGCAGAGGGCATGCGGCGCCGCATGTCAGGGCCTGACCTCGACGGCGTTCTCGCCGCCGTGTCGAGTGGCGCCCTCGACCCCTGGACCGCCGCCGACCAGCTGCTCGGGTCCTGAGCGGTCAGACGTCCCGGCGTTCGGCCTCGCCTCGGGACAGAGCCGCCTGGGCGGCCGCCAGCCGGGCGCCTTCCACCCGGGGCGGGCTCGCCGACACGTAGTCGAGGCCGACCTCCATGCAGAAGGCGATGGAGGCCGGGTCGCCGCCGTGCTCGCCGCACACGCCGACGACCAGGTCCGGGTTGGCGGCCTTGCCCTCCTCGGTGCCGATGCGGATGAGCCGTCCCACACCGGCGGTGTCGAGCGTCTGGAACGGGTTGAACGCCAGGATCTGCTGTTCCAGGTAGTCGCCCAGGAACACGCCCTCGGCGTCGTCGCGGCTGAGGCCGTAGGTCATCTGCGTCAGGTCGTTGGTGCCGAACGAGAAGAAGTCGGCGGCCTTGGCGATCTCCCCGGCCGTCAGCGCCGCCCGCGGCAGCTCGATCATCGTTCCGATCGGGACGTGCAGCTCCAGGCCGGCCTCGGCGGCCACGGCTGCGATCTCCTCTTCGACCATCTCCCGCATCCGCTCCAGCTCGGGGGCGGTCGAGACCAACGGGATCATGATCTCGAGGTGGGGGTCGCCACCGGCCCGGATCCGCCGCACCAGCGCCTGGGCGGCAGCACCGGCCTGCAGCCGGTACAGCTCGGGGAACATCAGCCCCAGCCGGACGCCCCGGAGACCGAGCATCGGGTTGTCCTCCTCCCAGCGGGCCACCTCCGACCACATCCGCTGCAGGTCGGCCACCGACCGGCCCGCCCACACGCGGCGGAGGATCTCGTGCTCCAGTTCCATCCGGTTGGGGAGGAACTCGTGGAGCGGAGGATCGAGGAGGCGGACCACGACCGGCAGGCCGTCCATCGCCTCGAGGATCCCCTCGAAGTCCTCGACCTGCTGGCGCTCCAGCCGATCCAGCGCGTCCTGGCGGATTTCCGGGTCCTGGGTGAGGATGATCGTCTGGACGATCTCGAGGCGCTCACCCATGAACATGTGCTCGGTGCGTGCCAGGCCGATGCCTTCGGCGCCGAGAGCCCGCGCCTTCCGGGCGTCCTCCGGCGTGTCGGCGTTGGCCCGGATCCCGATCGTCCGCACCTCGTCGGCCCAACTCAGCAACTCGGCGAGCTCGGGTGTCTCCTCCGGCTCGACGAGGGGCACCTCGCCCACGTAGACGGTGCCGTTGGTGCCGTCGATCGTGATCATGTCGCCTTCGCGGATGTCGTGCTCGCCGCACAGCGCCCGCTTGGCGGAGTTGTCGATGACCAGGCCGCTGGCGCCGGTCACCGCCGGCTTGCCCATGCCGCGGGCGACGACCGCAGCGTGAGAGGTCTTGCCGCCCTGGGCGGTGAGGATGCCGGCGGCCGCGGCCATCCCGTGGATGTCGTCGGGAGTGGTCTCGGGTCGCACGAGGATCACCGGCCCGTTGCCGTCGGCTGCCATCTCCACGGCCCGGTCGGCGTCGAATGCCACTCGCCCCACCGCCGCACCGGGGGATGCGGCAACGCCGGTGGTGACGGGAGCGACGTCGGCCGAGGTGTCGATCTGGGGCCGGTGGAGTTGCTCGATCGAGTCCGGGTCGACCCGCATGATCGCCTCGTTGCGGTCGATCAGGCCCTCCTCGACCATCTTCACCGCCAGGCGGACCGCCGACTGGGCGGTGCGCTTGCCGACCCGGGTCTGGAGGATGTAGAGGACGCCCTTCTCGATGGTGAACTCGATGTCGAGCATGTCCCGGTAGTGCTGCTCGAGCCGTCTCATGATGTCGAGCAGCTCGGCGTGAGGGCCGGGGTGCAGCTCGGCGAGCTGGTCGAGGGAGAAGGTGTTGCGGATGCCGGCGACGACGTCCTCTCCCTGGGCGCGGGGTAGGTAGTCGCCGAACGGCTCGGGGGCGCCGGTGGCGGGGTCGCGGGTGAAGCACACACCGGTGCCGGAGTCGTCGCCGAGGTCGCCGAACACCATCATCTGGACGTTGCACGCCGTGCCCAGGTCGTCGGGGATGCCGTGGATCCGGCGGTAGTCGATCGCCCGCCGGTTGTTCCAGGAATGGAACACGGCCTCGATGGCGCCGCGCAGCTGCTCGCGCGGATCGGAGGGGATCGGCCGGTCGGCGTGCTCGCGGATCAGCGCCTTGAAGCGCCCGGCGGCGTCGCGGAGATCGTCGGCCGTCAGATCGGCGTCGCTGTCGACGCCCCGCTTTCCCCGCAGCTCGGACAGGACCGCCTGGAAGTGGCGGTCCGGCACTCCCAACACCACGTCCCCGTACATCTGCAGGAACCGCCGGTACACGTCCCACGCGAAATGGGCGTCTCCGGACCACTCCTCGAGGGCGCGAACGACCTCTTCGTTGCAGCCGAGGTTGAGAACGGTGTCCATCATGCCGGGCATCGAGAACACCGCCCCGGAACGCACGGACAGGAGGAGGGGGACGGGGCCGGCTCCGAAGGTGCGGCCGGTCTTCTCCTCGAGGCGGGCCACCGCCTCGTCCACCTCTTTCCACATCTGCTCGGGGAGCTCCCCCTCCGACAGCATCACCCGGCACGCTTCGGTGGAGATGGTGAACCCGGGTGGTACCGGCAGGCCCAGCTTCGTCATCTCCGCCAGACCGGCGCCTTTGCCACCCAGCAGGTGCTTGTCGCTCTCAGTGGCGCCGAAATCGAAAACGTAAGACACTGTCGTCCACTCCTGATCGTTCCGCTTCCGAACGGTATCAGACCCTCGGGCCCCCGACTCCGGGCGAAAGTCACAACCGTCGAGCAGACGACGGCGCCTGCAGGACCGCGGGCGCTCGGCCCGCTCTCAGCTCAGCGGGGCACTTCTCCGGTCACCGGCGCCGGGGTCCGCGCTTCGTTCCAGGGCTCGGTCCGCCCCACATCCGAGAAGCCTCGTTCCGTCTTGCGGCTGAGGGCCTTCATCAGCACGGCACCCACCACGAGGCCGATGACCATCGCCCAGAACGTGCGGCGACGCGCCTTGCGGGCGGTGACGAGGTTCAGGCGCTTCAAGGTGGCGTCGGGGAGCTGCTCCATCTGCTCGCCGAAGCGCTCCACCAGCATCTCCCCGACGTGCCGGGACTCGGTCCCGAGCTTGTCGAAGAGCTCGTCGGCGCCTTCCTTCATCTTCTCCGCCACGGGGCTCATCTGGTCCATCAAGCCGGTGGCCGTGGCCCCGAGGGTCTTGAGCACGTTCACTTGTTCCTCCAATGTCTCGACGTCTTCGCCCAGGTGGACGTCTAGACCCCTACCCCGAACGTACTCCGTTCAAATCCGAGAAGTCAGAACGCCGAGTAGCCGCCGTCGATGACCAGCTCGGTGCCGGTCATGTACGCCGATGCCGGGGAGGCGAGGAACACCGCCGCTCCCTCGAAGTCCTCGGCCGTGCCCCAGCGGCGGAGCGGGACGCGGAACCGCAACGCGTCCTCGAACCGCTCGTTTCCCTGCAGGTCGTCGGTCATTTCCGTCGCCACCCAGCCGGGGGCGATGACGTTGACCCGGATTCGGTGCCGGGCGAGACGCACCGCCAGGGCCCGGGCAAGCGCAGTGGCCGCCCCCTTCGAGGCCGAGTAGTGGGGCGCCGTCGGGTTGCCCCGGTTGGCGGCGATCGACGAGGTGATCACGATCGACCCCGGAGCGTCACGGGCGATCAGGTGGCGGGCGACCTCCCGGGCGACCAAGAACACGCCGGCGACGTTGACTTCGAAGACGTGCTCGAGCTCCGACAACTCCATGTCCGGGAACGTCACGCCCGACGTCACGCCGGCGTTGGCGAACACCGAGTCGACCTTGCCCAGCCGGTCGACCGTCGCCTCCAGGGCGTCGCCCACCGACCGTTCGTCGCTCACGTCACAGCCGACCGCCACGACCTCCCCTTTCCCGATGCCGTCGAGCCGCTCCACCGCCTCGTCGGCCTTGGCGAGGTCGCGGGCCCAGATGGCCACGGAGGCGTTGGCCTGCGCCAGGCCCCGCGCCAGTCCGAAGCCGATGCCCCGGTTGCCGCCGGTGACGATGCTGACGTGGCCGGACAGGTCGAAGAGGTCCACGTGCGCAGACTAGAGCTCAGGCGCCGAAGGCGGCGGCCAAACCCAGCGCCGCCCCGGTCCACAGCTCGAGGCGGGCGGTCTGGGCCAGCACCGGGATCAAGGCGATGCCTTCCGCTCCCGAAGAGATGGTGCGGTTGGGGCCGATGGCGAACGGGGCGAGGAGGGCGGCCAATCCCGTCAGGAGAGGGGTGAGCCCCATCACGGCGGCGGCCGCGATCACCACGTATGCCCCGTAGGTGAGCACGGCGTAGAGGCGTTCGGTGCCGCGGCGTCCCAGCACCACGGCGAGCGTGCGCTTGCCCACCCGGGCGTCGGTGTCGATGTCGCGGCGGTTGTTGGCGACGAGGATCGCCGCAGCCAGCATGCCCATGGGGACGGCGAGGATCCAGGCGCTGCGGGGAGCGCTGGCGTCGTGGACGTATCGGCTCCCGACGGTCGCCACCAGCCCGAAGAAGACGAACACCGCCAACTCGCCGAGTGCCCGGTAGCCGTAGGGGATGGGCCCACCGACGTACGTCAACATGGCCAGGACGGATGCCACCCCGATCGCCGCCACCACCCAGCCGGCGATGGCGATGAGCCAGATGCCGGCCGCCGCTGCCAACCCGACCGCCAGCCAGGTGGCCACCCACATGGACCGCGCCGAGATCCTCCCGGAAGCGACCATCCTGGGTGGCCCCACCCGATCCGCCGGGTCGGCGCCCCGGGCGGCGTCGGAGGCGTCGTTGGCGAAGTTGGCCGCCACCTGGATGGCGAGGGCTCCGACCAGCGCCGCCAGGAAGGCGTCGGCGCGAAAAACCCCGTCCCCGATCGCCAGCCCGCTCCCGACCAGAACGGGCGACGCCGCCGCCGTCAAAGTGCGAGGCCTCGCCGCCTCGACCCACGCGTCGAGCTTCATGTCCGAGCAGGTCCCGCGGCCAGCTCCGTCTTGCGGCCGACGATTTCCGGCTCGATCAATACATCCACGGGAACCGGCTGAAATCGGGCGGGCGCTTCTCCAAGAACGCGTCCCGGCCTTCCTTCGCTTCTTCGGTCATGTATCCGAGTCGGGTCGCCTCGCCGGCGAAGATCTGCTGGCCGACCAGGCCGTCGTCGACCAGGTTGAAGGCGAACTTGAGCATCCGCTGGGCCATCGGCGACTTGGCGGTTATCTCCTTGGCCCACTGCAGAGCGGTCTCCTCCAGCTCGGCGTGGGGCACCACCTCGTTGACCATCCCCATCTCCTTGGCCTCCTGCGCCGAATAGGACCTGCCCAGAAAGAAGATCTCCCGGGCCCGCTTCTGGCCCACCATCCGCGCCAGGTAGGCGGAGCCGTAGCCGGCGTCGAAGGATGCGACATCGGCGTCTGTCTGCTTGAAGATGGCGTGCTCGGCCGAGGCGATAGTCAGGTCGCACACCACGTGCAGGGAGTGGCCGCCGCCGACCGCCCAACCCGGCACCACCGCGATCACGACCTTGGGCATGAAGCGGATGAGCCGCTGCACCTCGAGGATGTGGAGGCGCCCGAGCCGGGCCCTGTCGATGGTGTCGGCGGTGTCGCCTTCGGCATACTTGTACCCCTCCGGGCCCCGGATCCGCTGATCGCCCCCCGAGCAGAACGCCCACACGCCGTCCTTGGGGGAGGGCCCGTTGCCGGTGAGGAGAACGCAGCCGACATCGGGTGTCTGGCGGGCGTGATCGAGGGCGGTGTAGAGCTCGTCGACGGTGCGCGGCCGGAAGGCGTTGCGGACCTCGGGTCGGTCGAAGGCCACCCTCACGGCTCCGACGTCCTTGGCGCGGTGATAGGTGATGTCGGTGAAGTCGAATCCCGGCACCTCTTCCCAGGCGTCGGGATCGAAGATCTCGGAGACCATGCGGCGAGGTTAGATACGTCGGGCGGCGGTGATGGATCAGTTGGCTTGTCGCCGTAAAGTAACGAACATGTCGGCGGGCGGTCATCTGGCCGCCTGGCGAGCAACCGCGAAGGGAAATCCCAGATGATCTTTGCCTATCTCGACCCCGGTTCTGGAAGTCTGATCCTGCAAGCAGTGCTGGGCGGGGTGGCCGGGCTGGGTGTGGCCGCTAAGGCCATGCGCAGCCGCTGGAAAGCGCGCAAGGGCGAGCCGGCGACCGAGGATTCGGCCGAAGAGACCGAGCAGCCGGTGCCGGCCGAGGAAGCCCAGGAAGGCTGATCGCCTTTGGATCGGGCTGATCCCGGGTCGTTCCGGGACCCGGCATCTCGTGTCGTCCTGGGCGACTCCACGGCCACCCGGATCCTCGACGAGCGCGGGCTGGCCGACTGGCGCGCCCTGAAGGAGACGGGCTTCTTCCGTCGGGCCACCGCCGACGGGCGCCTCATCGCGACCACCGAGGTCGACCCTCCCGAGGGTGCGGCCGGGGCCCTCGAGCATCCGCGCCTCGGGGTCATCACCTACCCGTTCGAGTGGACCTTTTCGATGCTCCGCGACGCCGCCCTCCTCCAGCTCGACCTCATGTTGGAGGCGTTGGCCGAGGGGCTGATCCTGAAGGACGCCACGCCCTACAACATCCAGTTCGTCGGCGGCCGCCCCCAGTTCATCGACGTCGGATCGTTCGAGAAGTACCGCAAGGGCGAGCCCTGGATCGGCTACCGCCAGTTCTGCCGCCAGTTCCTCCACCCCCTCCTGATGGAGGCGTGGTGCGGGGTTCCGTTCCAGCCGTGGCTGCGGGGCGACCCCGAAGGCCCCACCAGCGCCCAGATGTGGCGTCTGCTGCCCGCCCGCCGCAAGGCGACCCCGGCTGCCATCCTCCACATCGGCCTCCAGGCCCGGGCCGAGGCGCGGCTCGCCGGACAGGAGGTCCGCCGCTCCCTGGCGGAGGCAGGGTTCTCCGCCGAGCTGATCAGGGCCAACGTCGAGAAGCTGCGGGATCTGGTCCAGTCCCTCGAGTGGGAGGGGAGCGAAGGCACCTGGGCGACGTACCACGGCTGTGACCACGTCGCCCGCGACCGCGACAAGAAGACGGAGTTCCTGGTCCAGGCGCTGGAAGAGGTCTCCCCGGCCACGGTCCTCGACCTCGGCTGCAACGACGGCCACTTCAGCCAGGTGGCCGTCTCCCGCGGGGCCGACGCCGTCGCCGTCGACGGCGACGAGGTGGTCCTCGACCGCCTCTACCGGTCGCTGGTGCCCGGCACCCCGATCAACCCCGTCCTCGTCGACCTGCAGAACCCGTCGCCCTCGCAGGGATGGGCGGGAGTGGAGCGGCCGGCGCTGTTCCAGCGGGTCCGGCCCGACCTCGTGGTCGCCTACGGCCTCATCCACCATCTGATCTACACGGCATCCATCCCTCCCCGTCGGGTGGTGGAATGGCTGGCGTCGTTCGGGGCCCCCGTCGTGGTGGAGTTCGTGGATCCCGCCGACCCGATGGTCGATCGCCTCACCGCCAACAAGCGGCCCGAAGAGCTGCATCCCGACCGCGACCGGGAGTCGTTCGAGCGGATCGTCTCCGAGCACTTCCGCGTGGTCCGCGAGGCCGATCTCCCCGGTGGGACCCGGCGTCTTTACCATCTGGATAGATGAGATCGACTTTCGAGGGGGTCGGAGAGATCCGCCCGCTGGCCGTGTTGGCGTCGATCGTCGGTCTCGGCACCTTCGCCGTTGCCCAACCCCTCCTGGATCTGCTCGGCCGGAACCCCGAGTTCTTCGTCGCCCGGCGGTTCCCCGCTCCCGACATCTGGCTGCTCGCCGCCGGTCTCCTCCTCGTCCCGCTGGTGGTGGCGTGCCTGGTCCTCGCCTTGCGCGCCGTGCACCGGCCCCTCGGCGCCGCGGCGCACCTGCTGGTGCTGGCGGTCTTCGGGACGCTGGCGGTGGCCACGATCCTCGTCAATGCCGGCTTCGGCTCCTGGCCCACGGTCCTGTTCTGCGTCGTCGCCGCCGGGGTGGCGGTGGGCCTCGTCTACCTGTACGCCCGGTTCGTCCCGGTGCGCACCGGCATGTCGTACCTGGGGCTGGCGCCGTTCGTGGTGGCGGGCTGGTTCGCGTTCGCCACCCCCACTTCGGACGTGCTCTTCGCTGCTCGGGCCGACGTTCCCGAAGCGGTCGACGTGGGCAATCCGGTGCCGGTGGTGATGGTCGTCTACGACGAGTTCCCCCTGGCGTCGATGGTCCGTCCCGATGGATCCCTCGACACGGAGCACTTCCCGTCGTTCGGTCGTCTCGCCGCCGACGGCGTCTGGTACCGCAACGCCGTCGGCGTCCACCAGCAGACCGAAGAGGCGGTCCCGTCCCTCCTCACCGGCCGGGTGGTCCCGGAGGGGAGCATCCCGACCACCGCCCATCACCCGTTCACGATCTTCTCCCTGCTGTCCGGCGACTACGACGTCGAAGCCGTCGAGAACGTCACCGAGCTCTGCCCTCCCTACATCTGCGGCAACGTCAGCCGGCCGGTGGCCCCGGCGCAGGAGAGATGGGGTTCGGTGCTCGGCGACCTGGCGGTCGTCTACGGGCACCTCGTCACCCCCGACGCGATCTCGGAATCCCTGCCCCCGATCGACCAGGGCTGGGGTGGATTCGTCGACCAGGACGCCGGCGAGTTCGACATCATCGACCGGTTCCTGACCCAGGTCACCAACGACCGGCGCCGCGACCTCGACCGGTTCCTCGAGTCCATCGAGGGGATCCAGCACCCGGCGTCGTTCAGGTACGCCCACTTCCTGTATCCGCACCATCCGTGGGATCTGACCGAGGACGGCCGGATCCACGGCGCTCCCCGGCCCCCGGGGAGGGACAACGTCGGCTGGGGAGACGACGCCTTCCTCGTCGCCCAGGGGTGGCAGCGCCATCTCATCCAGGCGCATTGGGCGGACACGATGCTCGGGAGGGTGCTCGACCAGCTACAGAGCCAGGGCCTCTACGACGAGGCGATGATCGTGGTCGCCGCCGACCACGGGATCACGATCCGGCCCGGGACGGAACACCAGCGGGTCGTCACCGACGGCACCACCGGGACGATCTCTTTCGTGCCTCTGTTCGTGAAGTACCCCCGCGGCTTCGACGCTGCCCCCGCTCCCGGCACGATCGACGACCTGCGGGCGGAGACCGTCGACGTGGTGCCCACCATCGGGGACGTGCTCGACGTGTCGATCCCCTGGAACACCGACGGGGTGTCCCTCCTCGACGAGCAGCGGCGCGCCGAGAGGACCGCTTCTGTCATGCACGGCTCCAACGGCGACGTCGAGATCTCTCTCGACATCGCCCCGCTGCTCGAGGTGGCAACAGAACAGGACCGGTGGTTCCCCGGCGGAGACCCCTACCTGCTGGCGCCGCCCGGCTGGGAAGGCCTGCTGGGCGTGAGGGTGCCGGAAGGGGTGGATCAGGCGGGCGTGGACGTTACCCTCGCCCAGAGAGAGGATCTGGCGGCCCACCAGCCCGGAGCCGAGCCGATCCCGTCGTACCTGTCCGGCACGGTGACCGTGTCCGACGGAGCCACCGGGACGGAGATCCTGGCGGTCACCGCCGACGGAGTCGTCGTGGCCGTCACCCGCTCCTACGAGCCGGAAGGCAACTCGGCACGGTGGGAGGCGATGGTTCCTCCGGAGCTCGTCGACGGCGGGGCGGAGTTCGAGGTGTGGCTGGTTCGGGGCTCTGCCTCTCGGCCCTCGTTCGTGCGGTGACGGGGATGCTCGACGACTGGGTCCGTGCTCACCCGCCGAAAAAGCCTTTCGTCGTCAGCGAAGAGGGTGTCCTCACCTACGGCGACCTCGCGTCGGCCCCGACGCCCGGCGGCCCCGGCCAGTATCCCGTCGAGCCCGACGGCACGCTCCGGTCGGTGATCCAACTGATGACGATCCCCGGGCCGGGCCGACAGCTGGTGTTGGTCGATCCTTCCTGTCCGCCCGAAGAGAGGCGCCGACGGATCGAGGTGGCCGCAGCCGCGGTATCCCAGCCGGCCGCGACGATCCTCTTCACATCCGGCACCACCGGGCCGGCGAAAGGGGTCCGCCTCACCGAGCGCAACTGGTCCGCCGCCGTGCGGGCCTCCGCCTCCCATCTCGGCCACACGGCCGACGACGTGTGGCTGGCCGCCATGCCCTTACACCACGTCGGGGGCCTCTCGATCCTGTATCGCACGGCCTACGTCGGGGCGACGGTGCGCTGGCTGCCCCGCTTCGACGTCGCCGCCGTGGCCGAGGCGATGAGAGAGGACGTGACGATCGTCTCTCTGGTCCCGACGATGCTGCGCCGCCTCCTCGACCACGACGACCGCTCCTACCGCGGCCTGAAGGCGGTGCTGGTGGGAGGCGGGCCGATCCCTCCCGGGTTGCTGGAGGAAGCTCATGCCCGGGGCCTGCCGGCCCTGCCTACCTACGGAATGACCGAGACCTGCGCCCAGGTGGCAACCCTCCTGCCGGGCTCCGGGCCCAGGTACGCCGCCCATCCGCTTCCGGGGATCGAGGTGCGGGTGGTGGACGGGCGGATCCACCTGCGGGGAGAGCAGATCTCCCCCGGTTACGTGGGAGAGCCGGACCGTCCCCCGGACCAGTGGTTCGTCACTCCCGACCGGGGAGCCCTGGACGAAGACGGCGCCCTGCGCGTCCTCGGGCGCGCCGATCGCGTCGTGGTGACGGGCGGGGAGAACGTCGATCCGGGGAGGGTCGAGTCGGTCCTCGCCTCTCACCCCGACGTCACCGCCGTGGCGGCGGTCGGTGTCCCCGACGCCGAATGGGGCGAGAGGCTCGTCGCCGTCTACGTGGGCGAGGTCGACGAAGCGTCGCTGCGCACCTGGGCCGCCGACCGGCTCGCCCCCTACGAGGTGCCGCGGCAGCTGCGGAAGGTGACGGAGATGCCGCTCACCGGGGGCAGCAAGCCCGACCTGGACTCGGTGCGGGCGCTGTTCTGAGGATCAGGGCTCAGGGGGACGGCGCAGGCGCTTCTTCTCCGCCAGACGTCGCTTCTCCTCGAGTCGGCGACGTCGGGCCGCAGCCGACGGGCGCGTGGGGCGGCGGGGCTCCTCCCTCCGCAACGCTTCCTCCAGGCGGGCGGCGAGGAGCCGCCGTGCCGCCGCCCGGTTCTGCCACTGCGACCGGGACTCGGAGGAGGTGACCTTCACGACCGGCCCCAGCCGGGAGACGATCCGGTCCCGGACCTCGGGAGGAAAGGCCCGGGTGGCCGCGACTTCGAAGCGCAGCTCCACGGCAGTCCGGGAGCGGTTGGCGTGCTGGCCACCCGGGCCGCCCCAGGTCGTGAACGTCTCGTGGATCTCCTCTTCGGGGATCTCGAACGAACCGACCTGGAGGCCGCCTCCCATCCCCCTACTTCTCGTAGTCGTAGTACTCGGTGCCCAGGTGGGTGATCAGCTCCTCACCCATCATCTGGCGGAGGTTGTTCTTCAGCTTGGCGAGCTGGATGAACAGGTCGTTCTCCGGATACACCTCGGGAGCGTGCTGCGGCGTCTTGTAGTAGAACGACAGCCACTCCTGGATGCCCTTGCGGCCCGCCCGATGGGCGAGGTCCATGAACAGGGCGAGGTCGAGCGCCAGCGGGGCCGCCAAGATCGAATCCCGGCACAGGAAGTCGATCTTGATCTGCATGGGATAACCGAGCCATCCGAAGATGTCGATGTTGTCCCAGCCTTCCTTCTCGTCGCCCCGCGGCGGGTAGTAGTTGATCCGCACCTTGTGGTACAGCTCGCCGTAGAGCTCCGGATACAGCTCCGGCTGGAGGATCTGCTCGAGGACCCCGAGCTTCGAGACCTCCTTCGACTTGAAGGAATCGGGGTCGTCGAGGACTTCGCCGTCGCGGTTGCCGAGGATGTTGGTCGAGAACCAGCCCCGCACCCCCAGCATCCGCGCCTTGAGGCCCGGCGCCACGATGGTCTTCATCAGGGTCTGGCCGGTCTTGAAGTCCTTGCCGGAGATCGGCACCCCGCGCTCTTCGGCGAGCTGGACCATCGCCGGGATGTCCACCGTCAGGTTGGGTGCCCCGTTGGCGAACGGCACGTCGGACTGGAGGGCGGCGTAGGCGTAGATCTGGGAAGGAGCGATGTCCGGATGCGACTCCTTGAGCCCCTTCTCGAACGACTCCAGGTCCATGTGGACCTCGGACAGGTCCTTGTAGGTCTCGGTCGAGCCGCACCAGACCATCACGACCCGCTCCACTCCGTGCTCGGAGCGAAAACGGTCGATGTCGGCCATCAGGGCTTCGGCCTGGTCCATCTTCGTCCCCTCGGCCGGCTTGACGTTGTCCACGCCGTTGAGGTTGCGGACCCACTTCGGGTCGAAGACGGCAGGCATCGGCTCGATCAGCCGCAGCTCGTCACCGACGGCCTCGATGTGATGGGGCTCCAACACGCCGGCCTTCATCGCCGCGGCGTAGGCGTCGTCGGAGTAGGCGTCCCAGCCGCCGAAGACGAGGTCGTCGAGCGAGGCGAGAGGGACGAAGTCCTTGATGAGCGGGTTGCGGGCGTCGTCGCGGCGACCCAGGCGGATGTGGCCGATCTGGGTCAGCGAGCCATACGGCTGGGCCAGGCCCTTGCGCGCCGCCAGAACCCCGGCATAGAGCGTCGTGGCGACGGCGCCCATTCCCGGGGTGAGCACCCCGAGCTTGCCAGTGGCGGGTGCTATGTCGACGGGTTTGGACACGACATCACCTCCTGGAAAGAACTTCGTTTCCTAACGATACGGGCAAGTGGCCGTCTCCCGCGAACTCCGGTGGCGACCTGAGGCCCGGTAGGGTGGATCCGTGGACTTCGGAGGCGGGACCCTAGAGCCTTCAGTGGACATCGCTCTCCTCGCCGACGCGGTGCAGGCGAGCCAGGGCAAGCTCTACGTCCTCGGCGGGGGATGGGACGTGCTCACCGTCCGTTCGCTGCCTGCCCGCCACCCCAGCATGGGGATAGGCCTGCGGGTACGGGTGCCGTGGGGCTGGCCCGGCGAGTCGGTCGTGTTGGAGGTCGAGCTCCAGGACGAGGACGGCCGGTCGGTGCTGCCCGGCAGCCTGAAGGCGCCGGTCCCCGTCCGCCGGCCGCCGCATCTGCCCGAAGGCCAGGACCTCACCGTCGTGCGGGCGCTGACGTTCACCAACATCGTGTTCCGGGAGGCAGGGGCCTACTCGTTCGTCATCTCCATCGACGGGGACGTGAAAGAGCGGCTTCGCTTCATGGTCCGGATCCGGGAGGCGCCGGCGTGACGACCCGGATGCCGATGTTCCCGCTCAACTCGGTCGTCTTCCCCTACACCGCTCTGCCCCTGCGGGTGTTCGAGTCCCGCTACCAGCACCTGATCGACGACGTCGCCTCGGGCGACGGGACTTTCGGGACGGTGCTCATAGAGAAGGGCTTCGAGGTCGGGGGAGGCGACGAACGTTTCGACGTCGGCACCACCCTCCGGATCGCTTCCATCAGCCGCCTCCCCGAGGCGGACCATCGCCGGGTGATCGCCGCCGCCGTGGGGCGTCTGCGCATCACCCGATGGATCGCCGAGGAGCCCTACCCGCTGGCGGAGGTCGTCCCCTGGCCGGACGAGCCGGAGGAGGTGCCGGATTCGCTGCTCGACGAGGCGGCGGCGGCGATCCGGCGGGTGCTGGCACTGGCGAGCGAACTGGGGGCGGACACCTCGGCGATCCAGGTGGACCTCGCGTCCGATCCCGTGACCGCCAGCTACCAGATCGCGGCGTTGGCCCCCGTCGACCCCCTCGACGGCCTGGCCATGCTGTCGTCGGCGGGGCCGGCGAGCCGGTTGCGGTTGTGTCTCGAGCTCCTGGACGACGTCGCCGAGGACCTCCGGGAACAGCTCGGCGGCTGATCGAAAAACCTCTCAAAACCGATCGGCCGGGCGCCGATAGAAGGTGAGCAACCATCCTGTAGCCAGGGAGTGAGCTGCTGTGATGGCACGATGTGAGGCCGGGTTCGAGCGACCCGGCCTCACACTGGTTCCGGGGCTTTGCTCGCCCTCCATGGTCCCGACGCGTTTGTGAAATAGATCACGAGCGGTCTAGGGTCCTCTCCTTCCAACGGTCGATTTCCACCAGTCCCCGTTCTGGAGTTCCCCATGATTCCCAAGAGCCTCGCCGCGCGCGTCGTGGCGATCACGTTTGCGATCTCCGCCCTCGCCCTCCCCGCCTCGGCGGCCCCCGACTTCGAGCTGACCTTCCCCCAGGAGGCGGAGGTGACCGAGTTCACCTCCAGCTGGGGAGCGGCTCGAGCCGGCCACAGCCACAAGGGCAACGACCTGATGGCCCCGAAGGGCACCGAGGTGTACGCCGCCGCCGACGGGGTGGTGGTGTTCGTGCGCGACCGGGGCTCCGCCGGCCGCTACGTCGCCATCGACCACGGCGACGGCTGGGAGACCTGGTACATGCACCTCAACAACGACAACCCCGGCACCGATGACGGGGCCGCGCCGATGGAGCTCGGCGTGGCTGTCGAAGTCGGCGACCGGGTGGAGAAGGGCCAGGTCATCGGCTGGGTCGGCGACTCCGGCAATGCCGAAGGGTCCTCGCCCCACACCCACTTCGAGCTCCACTACGACGGGAGCCCGATCGACCCCTACCCGTACCTCATCAAGGCCTATCAGCGGGCCCTGCGGAAGATCGACCCGGCCGCCACCGCCTTCAGCCCGATCTGAGAATCAGATGCTCGCCGCCTGGTCGAGGGCGTAGACGGCCTCGGCGAGGTCGGGGCGTCTGCGGTCGACGGTGGCCACCTCGGCAACCGACACCTCCGGGATCGGATCGTCGCCGGCCACCCAGATGACACGGCGGACCGAAGCCGACTGGACCGCCCTTCCCCAACCGGCGAGCACCGACTCGACGGTGGCGGCGAAAGATCGTTGCCGGGCGTCGGCCGCTGCCTCCGTCACCAGCACCGCCGAGAAGCAGTTGAGGCACGCCCCGGCGACGTGGGAGTCGTCCGACACGTCACCCAGCGCCACCTTCACGCCCAGGCCACGCAGGGACTCGGCGGCACCCGCATCGGTGACGAAGGCGCGGACTTCCCGGTCGGGCGAGACCAGTCGCTCGACGATGCTCCGCCCGGAGGCGGTGTCCGCTCCGACCACGATCACCGGCATGGGCGCAACCTAGCGTCGTTCCCGACCAGAGGCGTTATGCGCATATGCGTATCGCAGCAGGCTTGGCCTGTTGTACACTCACCTCCCTTTTCCTGACAGATTGGAGGCCCCGCCCCGTGAATGCCGTCCCTCCCCTCTACGACCCCAGGTTCGAGCACGACGCATGCGGCGTGGGCTTCATCGCCGCCCGCGACGGCTCCGCCTCGCATCGCCTGACGCGGCTGGCGGTGGAGTGTCTGCGGCGACTCGACCACAGGGGAGCGAAGGCGGCGGACGGGACCGGTGACGGCGCCGGGCTGTTGACCCAGATCCCGCTGCGGCTGATCCACCGTGACCTCGCCGCCGCCGGGGTCACGATCGACCCGTCCCGGGAGCTGGGCGTCGTCGTCTGCTTCTTCCCGCCGGACCGGGCCGAAGAGCTGCGCAGCCTGGTGGAGGAGGCGGTGGCCGCCGAGCGCGCCTCGGTCGCTTTCTGGCGGACCGTTCCCATCGACCCTTCGGTGCTGTCGACCCGCGCCCGGGAGTCTCTCCCCGTCATCGAGCAGGCAGTGGTGGTCGCCCCGCCGGGGGTCCAGGGCGACGAGTTCGAGAGGCTGCTGTTCCTCGCCCGCAAGCGGATCGAGAGGGAGGCCACGTCGGAGGACTTCTCCATCCCGTCGGCGTCGTCGCGCACGGTCGTGTACAAGGGCCTCTTCACCGCCGCCGACATCGCTGCCTTCTACTGGGACCTGGCCGACCCCGACTACGAGACGGCGTTCGCCATCTTCCACCAGCGGTACTCGACCAACACGTTCCCGTCGTGGCACATCGCCCAGCCCTTCCGGGCCCTGGCCCACAACGGCGAGATCAACACCATCTCTTCGAACCGTTCCTGGACACGTGCCCGCGAGAACGCCGCCATGCGTCCCGGCCGGCGGCCCACGGTGTGGGGGGAGCGAATCGAGGACCTGCGGCCGTTCCTCCAGCCGGGCCTGTCCGATTCGGGCAGCCTCGACAACATGTTCGAGCTCCTGATCCGCTCGGGGCGCGACCTGCCCCATGTGAAGGAGATCCTGATCCCGGCGGCGTGGGAGAACGTCGCCGACCTGACGCCGCCGCTGCGGGCGTTCCACGAGTACCAGGCTTTCCTCACCGAACCGTGGGACGGGCCCGCCGCCGTCGCCGTCACCGACGGCGTCGACCTTCTCGCCGCCGTCGACCGCAACGGGCTGCGCCCGGCCCGGTGGGCGATCACCCCCAACGTCGTGCTGGTCGCCTCGGAGGCCGGTGTCTGCCCCGAAGAGGAAGCCCAGGCAGAACGCACCGGGCAGCTCGGTCCCGGCGACATGCTGTTGTTCGAGCGGCGCACCGGCCAGATCAGCTTCGGCGACGAGCTGCGATCCCGGATGGCGTCGCGGGCGCCCTACGAGGACTGGATCTCCAACGAGACGCTGTATGTGCAGCACCCGTTCGACCGCACGGCCGACGACCGCTTCGACGCCGCCGCCCTGTGCCGTGTGTTCGGCTACACCCCCGAGGAGCGGCGTCTGATCCTCGCCGAGATGGCCGAAGGCAAGACGCCGATCGGGTCGATGGGCAACGACACCGCCCTCGCCGCACTCTCCGACTACCCCCGTCGATCGTCGCACTACTGCCATCAGCTGTTCGCCCAGGTGACGAACCCGCCGATCGACCCGATCCGCGAACAGCTGGTGATGTCTCTGCGCACGTACCTCGGGTCGCGGGGGTCGCTCCTGGACGAGACGGCGTCCACCGCCCACCTCATCGAGCTGTCCTCTCCGATCCTCTCCGACGCCGAGCTGGAGGCGATCGTCTTCTCCGGCGACCCCGGCTTCTTCTCCCACTGGATCCCGGCGATGTGGCCGGCCGCGGAGGGGCCGGGCGGGATGCGACGGCGGATAGAGGCGATCTGCGACGAGGCTGAGGAGGCGGTCCGCGCCGGGGCGACCATCGTCGTCCTCTCGGATCGGGAACTGGACGCGGGCCACGCTCCCGTCCCCATGACCATCCTGGTGGGGGCGGTCCACCATCGGCTGATCGACGCCGGCATCCGCATGCAGGCCTCGATCGTGGTGGTGTCGGGCGAGCCCCGCGACTCCCACGACCTGGCGATGCTGATCGCGGCGGGGGCTTCGGCCGTCAACCCTTACCTGGCCATCGACCAGGTGAGGGCCCTCGCCGAGGAGGGGGTGGTCAACGTCGACCCGGTCGTCGCCCAGGAGAACTACCGCTCTGCGCTGCAGTCGGGCCTGCTCAAGGTGATGTCGAAGATGGGGATCTCCACCGTGTCGGCCTACCGCGGCTCGGAGCTCTTCGAGGTGATCGGCCTCGACGCCGAGATCGCCGATCTCGCCTTTCGCAACGCCCCGCGCCGCACCGGCGGTCTCGGGTTCGAGGACCTCGCCGAGCGGGTGCTGCAGCTGCACGCCGGCTACGAGGACGGCGAGGAGTTCCCGGGCGGCTTCTACAAGCAGCGGCGGGGCGGCACCTACCACGTCACCAGCCCTGCCACCGTCCTCGCCCTGCAGCGGGCCGTCCGCTCCGGGGAGCAGGCCGACTGGGACGCCTACCTGGAGAAGATCGAAGACCGCCCGCCCATGCAGCTGCGCGACCTGCTGCGCTTCGCCGAGCGGCGACCCGTCCCGTTGTCGGAGGTCGAGCCGGCGGAGCGGATCATGCGCCGGTTCGTCACCGCGGCGATGAGCATGGGGGCGCTGTCGGCCGAGGTCCACGAGGCGCTCGCCGAGGCGATGAACCAGATCGGGGCCATGTCGAACTCCGGTGAGGGCGGCGAGGCGCCGGAGCGGTATGGCACCTCCAAGAACTCCGCCATCAAGCAGGTGGCTTCGGGTCGTTTCGGCGTCACCCCCGGCTATCTCGCCTCGGCCGAGGAGCTCCAGATCAAGATGGCCCAGGGATCCAAGCCCGGCGAGGGCGGTCAGCTTCCCGGCCACAAGGTGTCCGTCGAGATCGCCCGCCTGCGCCACACCGAGCCCGGCGTCGGGCTGATCTCGCCGCCGCCGCACCACGACATCTACTCGATCGAGGATCTCGCCCAGCTCATCTACGACCTGAAGGCGTTCAAGCCCTCGGCCCGGGTGTCGGTCAAGCTCGTCTCCGAGCCCGGGGTCGGCACCGTGGCGGTGGGAGTGGCCAAGGCGCTCGCCGACGCCATCCTCATCTCCGGCGCCGACGGCGGGACCGGCGCCTCTCCGTTGGAGTCGATCAAGCACGCCGGCTCGCCGTGGGAGCTGGGGCTGGCCGAGGCGCACCAGGTGCTCGTCGCCAACGGCCTCCGGTCGGCGGTGGCGCTCGAGACCGACGGGGGCCTACGCACCGGCCGGGACGTGGTCATCGCCGCCCTCCTCGGGGCGGAGCGGTTCGGGTTCGGGACCCTGCCGCTCTTGGCGCTCGGCTGCAAGATGGTGCGGCAGTGCCACCTAAACACGTGCCCGGTCGGCATCGCCACCCAGCAGGAGGACCTGCGGGCCAAGTTCACCGGGGCGGCCGAGCAGGTGGTGACGCTCTTCCGGCTCCTGGCCGAAGAGGTGAGGCGGCACCTGGCCGCGCTCGGCGCCCGCACCCTGGGTGAGATCATCGGCCGGGCCGACCTGCTGGAGCCGGTGGACCATCCCATGGCCGAGGGGCTCGCCTCGTTGCTGGTCAGGGCCGAGGGCCACCTCCAGCACCCCGGGTTCCGCCGTCCGCCGATCTCGCGCCTGGCGCAGCGGCTGACGGAGGAGGCCAAGCACGCCATCGACACCGCCACCCCGGTCGAGCTTTCGTTCCCGGTGTCCAACGAGGACCGGACGGTCGGGGCCGGCCTGGCCGGGGCGATCGCCACGCGCTACGGCGACGCCGGGCTTCCCGACGGCACCGTGACCGTGCGGCTCTCCGGTACCGCCGGCCAGAGCCTCGGCGCTTGGCTGCCCCGCGGGGTGGACCTGCGCCTGTCGGGGACCGCCAACGACTACGTCGGCAAGGGCATGGGTGGTGGGCGCATCGTCGTGCGTCCGCGGCGCAGCGGCGACCATGTCCCCCACGCCGGCGGCAACGCCGTCCTCTACGGCGCCACGGGAGGCGAGGCCTTCCTGGCCGGGTCGGTGGGCCAGCGGTTCGCGGTGCGCAACTCCGGCGCCCACGCCGTCGTGGAAGGCTGCTCCGACCACGGGTGCGAGTACATGACCGGCGGCGTGGTCGTCGTCCTCGGTCCGGTCGGGCGCAACTTCGCCGCCGGGATGACCGGTGGCGTCGCCTACGTCTGGGATCCGGAAGCCCAGCTCAACCGCTTCGTCGCCGACACGTCGCCGGCGATGCGGCGGCCCGTCGAGATCGAAGAGCTCGAGATCAAGACGATGATCGAACGGCACCTCGAGTTCACGGGCTCGCCGGTGGCGAAGAGGATCCTCACGGAATGGGAGTCCGCCCGCGAGCGTTTCTGGGTGCTGCGGGCGTCACGCCCTCAGCCGCTCCCCGCCGAGCTGGAGTTGGCGGACATTCGGGGCGGCTGACGGTCCGGAACATCCGCCTTGGGCAAGGGTGGCGCCCGGCCTACAATTGCACTATCAGCATGGTGGAAAAACCGATGGCGGAAACCGCGGTGCCGGCATCGCGGGGCTGATCCTTCAGGGTTCGGCGCCATTCCCTCGATTTCCTCCGGAGAGGTGAGTTGACCAATGGCCACAGTCGATATCGATCTCGGTGCGTACAAGCTCGGATGGCGTGACGAGGAGGACTACGTCTTCAAGCCCCAGAAGGGGCTTAACGAGGACATCATCCGCCAGATGTCGGCCATGAAGGGCGAGCCCGAGTGGATGCTCGATTTCCGGCTGAAGGCCTACCAGCGCTTCCTCCGCAAGCCGATTCCGCAGTGGGGTGGTGGCGGCCTGCTCGACACCATCGACTTCGACGACATCTACTACTACATCAAGCCCACCGAGGAGCAGGCCAAGGACTGGGACATGGTTCCCGAGTCCATCAAGCAGACCTATGAGAAGCTGGGCATCCCCGAGGCGGAGCGCAAGTACCTGGCCGGGGTGACCGCCCAGTACGAGTCGGAGGTGGTCTACCACCGCAACCGCGAGGAACTCGAGAAGATGGGCGTCCTTTTCATGGACATGGACTCGGCGTTGCGGGAGCACCCCGATCTCGTCCGTGAGTACTTCGGCACCGTCGTCCCGCCCAACGACAACAAGTTCGCTGCCCTCAACTCCGCCGTGTGGTCGGGCGGATCGTTCATCTACGTGCCGCCGGGCGTGCGGGTCGAGCAGCCGCTCCAGGCCTACTTCCGGATCAACTCCGAGAACATGGGCCAGTTCGAGCGGACCCTGATCATCGTCGACGAAGACGCCTACGTGCACTACGTCGAGGGTTGCTCGGCGCCGATCTACTCCACCGACTCCCTCCATGCCGCCGTCGTGGAGATCATCGTCAAGGCCGGCGGGCGGTGCCGTTACACGACCATCCAGAACTGGTCCAACAACGTGTTCAATCTCGTGACCAAGCGGGCGGTCGCCTACCGAAACGCCACCATGGAGTGGGTCGACGGCAACCTGGGGTCCCGCCTGACCATGAAGTACCCAGCCGTGTACCTGATGGAGCCGGGTGCGCACGGCGAGGTGCTCTCCATCGCCTTCGCCGGCGAGGGCCAGCACCAGGACGCCGGCGCCAAGATGGTCCACGCCGCCCCCAACACCTCGTCGACGATCGTGTCGAAGTCGATCTCGAAGGGCGGGGGCCGGGCCGGCTATCGCGGGCTGGTGAGGGTCGAGCCGGGCGCCGAGAACGCCAGGAGCATGGTCCGCTGCGACGCCCTCATCCTCGACGAGGAGTCCCGCTCCGACACCTACCCGTACATGGAGATCGAGGAGAACGACGCCGAGATCGGTCACGAGGCGACCGTCTCCAAGGTGGGCGAGGAGCAGCTCTTCTACCTGATGAGCCGGGGCCTGACCGAGGACGAAGCGACGTCGATGATCGTCGCCGGCTTCATCGAGCCGATCGTCAAGGAGCTGCCGATGGAGTACGCGGTCGAGATGAACCGGCTCATCGAGCTCAACATGGCCGAAGCCGGCGCCATCGGCTGACCTCCCCCCAGTGGGATACGGCGGGCGAGTCGCAGCGCTGGTCTCCGCCGAGCTGGCCCGGCGAGCCGATCCCGCCAAGGCGGTGGCGATGGCCGCCTACATGAAGACCGACATGCCGTTCTACGGCGTGCAGAAGCCGGGTCGCGCCCAGATACTCCGCCGGGTTGCCGCCGAGCTGGCGCCGTCCGACGCAGGCGAGTACCGCGCCGGGATCGAGGCGCTGTGGGAGCTGGCTCACCGGGAGGAGAAGTACCTGGCCATCGCATATGCCCGCCGCTTTCGCCCCTACATCGACCTGCCCCAGCTCGACCTGTACGAGCGGATGGTGGTCGAGGGGGCTTGGTGGGACCTCGTCGACGACGTCGCCGCCAACCTGGTCGGCGCCCTGCTGTTGGGCCACAGGGCTGCGATGCGGCCGGTGATGGAAGCCTGGGTGGACGACGACGACATGTGGCGTCGCCGCACGGCGATCCTCAGCCAGCTCCGCCACCGAGACCAGACCGACGCCGAGATGCTGTTCGACTTCTGCCGGCGCCGGGCCCACGAGACCGAGTTCTTCATCCGCAAGGCCATCGGCTGGGCGCTGCGCGAGTACTCGAAGACGGACCCCGGCGCGGTGGCGGCGTTCCTGCGCCGACACGGCGACGAGCTGTCGGGTCTGAGCCGCCGCGAAGCGGCAAAGCACCTCTGAGGCTCAGGCGGGGCGGTCGCTGCGGCCGACGACGTACGAGAGCAGCAAGCCCCCACCTGCCCCGTAGACGTACGAGAAGCCGATCCCCACCCCGTAGATCGGGGGAGCGCCCGCCATGCGGGCGACGGCTGCGACGGCGATGGCGCCGATCACTCCCATCAGCGCCGTGCCGATCAAGCTGCGGGCGCCGGCGAGGAAACCTCCCACCAGCCCGGCGATCGCACCGACCGCGCCGATCACGGCGAGCCCGGCGAACGCGGCGTTGGAGAACATGGCGACAGGATATCCGCGCACCCCGCCGCCGGGAATGGCCCGGATCTGGGTCTATAGGACTGTGGTGACGAGCTCCGAGCGAAACGACGGATGGCGCAACTTCGCCAGGGCCCGGCCCTCGATCTGGCGGACTCGCTCCCGTGTCGTGTGCATGAGCTTTCCCACGTCGGTGAGCGTCCACGGCTCGGAGCCGTCGAGCCCGAAGCGCAACCACAGAACCTGCCGCTCCTCCTCGTCGAGCAGCTCGAGTGCTTTGATCAGCCGTTCTCGGGCGATCGACTCCACCGCCCGGGAGTAGGGGTCGACGCCGTCGTCGACCACGAAGTCCTGCAGCTCGGCGTCGCCGTCGTCTCCGACGGGCCGGTCCAGCGAGACCGTGTCACTGGGCGCTTCGATCGCCAGCATCACCCGCTCCCGGTCCACGCCGGAGGCCTCGGCCAGCTCGTCGATCGTCGGCGCCCGCTGGAGGCGGTCGTGGAGCAGCTGGCGCGTGTCGGAGACGGTGCGGACCACGTCGATGAGATGGACGGGCAGGCGGATGGTGCGGCCGGCGTTGCCGATGCCCCGGGTGATGGCCTGGCGTATCCACCAGGTGGCGTAGGTGGAGAACTTGAAGCCCTTCCGCCAGTCGAACTTCTCGACCGCCCGGATCAGACCCAGGTTCCCTTCCTGGATCAGGTCGAGGAGATCGAGCCCCCGGCCGGTGTAGCGTTTGGCGATGGAGATGACGAGGCGCAGGTTGCAGCTGATGAACAGGGCACGGGCCTCTTCGCCTTCTTCCACCTGCCGCTGGAGACGGCGCCGTTCGACGTCGTCGAGGTCTGGTTCCGACTCGAGGCGGGCGGCCGCCCGGCGGCCTTGCTCGATGGCGCGGGCGAGGCGGATCTCGTCTTCGGCGGTCAGGAGGCGGTGGTCGGCGACATCGTCGAGGTAGAGGCCGACTGTGTCGGCGGTAGCAGAGCGCTTTCGCTTCGTTCCCGCCATCGCTCCCCGACTGCTTGCGTGACTGGAAACTATCAGACGCGACCCAGCGTGACAATTGGTTTTCCACAGACCTGTGGAGAACTCGAGGCCCGGGTCGGCAACTCCCGGGCCTCGGTAGGCTGATTCGGCCCGTGTCCCGCAGAACCCAGTTCCGGCTCCTGGTCTTGGTGACGATCGGCTGGCTGACGTGGGCCGGCTGGTCGCTGATGGACGAGCCCGAGCCCTTCACCCTTCGGGTGGTCGACGACGAAGGCCGGCCCGTCGCCAACGCCGTCGTCGCCGCCGAGGGTCGCCAGCTCGGTCTCACCGGCGAATCCGGGCTCTTAGAGGTGGCGCCGTCGGGCGGCCTGGTGGAGGTGTCGGCGGCCGGCCACTTCTCGTCGACGTTCACGATCACGCCGCCCGACGACGGGGTGTTCGACGTCGTGCTCAAAGCGCTGCTGCTGCGGGGCCGGGTGGTCGACCCCGACGGAACCCCCGTCGCCGACGTCAGCGTCCGGGCGGGATCGGCCGAGGGCCACTCCGACGACGAAGGGCGGTTCGTCGTCCGCGGTGCCGAGCCGGGCACGGTGCGCGTGGCGCGCCCGGCGTGGCGGGAGACGACGTTCGAGTGGTCGGGAGGTCCCGGCGAGCAGCTCGTCCAGATCGAGCCGGTGATCGTCAAGGCCGTCCACATGACCGGGGAGGCGGTGGAAGAGCGGCTCGACGAGTTCCTGGAGCTGGCCGAGACCACCGAGCTCAACGGGCTGATGATCGACCTCAAGGCCGAAGAAGGGGTCGTCTACTACGAGTCGCGGGTCCCGACCGTCGCCGAGGTGGGCGCCGATCAGCCGCGCTACGACCTCGCCGAAGTGGTCGCCGCCGCCGAGGAACGGGACCTGTACATGATCGGCCGGATCGTGGCGTTCCAGGATCCGGTGGCAGCCCGGGCCGTGCCCGACATGGCGGTGTGGGACAGCCAGACCGGAGCGCCGTTCTCGTCCAACGGCCAGTACTTCCTCGACCCGACCGACCCGCAAGCCCGCCGATACGCCCTCGACCTGGCCGAAGAGGCCTGCTCGATGGGCCTCCACGAGATCCAGTTCGACTACGTGCGGTTCCCCGACGTCCGCCCCGAGTCGGTGCACTTCGACGCCGGTGTATCCCTCGACGTCCGCGCCGAGGCGATCCGCAGCTTCATCCGAGAAGCCACCGAGGTCCTCCACCCGCTCGGGTGTGCGGTGGGAGTCGATGTGTTCGGGTTCGTCACCACGTCGGTCGACGACGGTGGCATCGGCCAGCGTTGGGAGGACATCACCTCGGTCGGCGATGTCGTGTCGCCGATGATCTACCCCAGCCACTACGACTCCGGCTGGTACGGCCTGGAGGACCCCAGCGCCAGGCCGGACGTGGTGGTCGACCGGGCCCTGACCGATGCCGTCTCCCGATCCTCGGGCCGGGTCGTCATCCGGCCCTGGTTGCAGGACTTCGGCTACGACGCCGCCCAGGTGAGGCGCCAGATAGAGGTCGCCGAGTCCCACGGCATGGGCTGGATGCTGTGGAACGCCACGTCGCAGGTGACGGTCGCCGCCCTGGAGCGGGAATGACCGTGCACGCCGGGCTCACGGAGTGCCGGCTGTGCCCGCGGCTCGTCGAGTGGCGCGAGCGCAAGGCCACGACCGAGAAACGGGCCGCCTTCGCCTCCGAGGAGTACTGGGGCCGCCCGGTGCCCTCGTTCGGGCCGATCGACGCCCCGATCCTCGTCGTGGGTCTCGCCCCGGCGGCCCACGGGGGAAACCGCACGGGGAGGATGTTCACCGGCGACCGCTCCGGCGATTGGCTGTACCGGGCGTTGCACCGGGCCGGACTGGCCACCTCCCCCGACGACGAGGACCCCGACCTGCGGCTGGTCGGAGTGAGGATCACCGCAGTGTGCCACTGCGCCCCGCCCGACAACAGGCCCACCCCGGCGGAGGTGGACACATGCGTCAGGACGTGGCTCGTCCCGGAGGTGGCGGCGATGAGACCCCGGGTTGTGGTGGCCCTCGGCCAGCTCGCCTGGACCCAGGTGCTGCGCAGGGGCGCCGAGTGGGGTTGGGCAGTCCCTCGGCCCCGTCCGAGGTTCGGCCACGGCGCCGAGGTCGATCTCGAGCCGGGGCCGGTGCTGTTGGGGTCGTACCACCCCAGCCAGCAGAACACCTTCACGGGGCGCCTGACCGAGGAGATGTTCGACGCCATCTGGCGGAGAGCGAAGGCACTCGCCGGGACCTGAAAGCCGGTTTCGCACTATCGAGATAGTGCCAATACCATCGGATCTCCCGTTCCCGCGTCCCGGAGAAGTGGATTGACCGCGCTGGATCAAATTTCTGTCGAGACCATCCAAGCGGGCCAGCCCGACTGGCGGGCGGCCCAGATCGCCGAAGCCCTCGCCGCCTTCCACGCCCAGGAAGTCCCCAGCGGTGCCGAGGAGGAATGGCGCTACGTCGAGCTGGATTTCGACCTCGACGTCCTCACGCTGGCAGCCGACCCGGGCCCGGCGATGGCCCCCGGGCCCTTCCTCAAGACCGCGCTGGACGGTGCCGCCGGTCGCGTCCAGATCATCGACGGCCGCGTCGTCGACGTGGCACTGGAGTCGGCAGACGTCACTGTGAAGCGGCTGGCCGAGGTCGACCGGATCGAGACCGCCGCGCCCGTCGACCGGGACAAGTTCGCCGCCGCCCATCTCGCATTCGCCACCGACGGAGCGGTCGTCACCGTCAGGCCCGGGGCGGTGGTGGAGGCGCCGATCGTGGTCGACGTCCAAGCGACGCAGGCGGGGACCATCACCTTTCCCCATCTCGAGTTCTCGGTGGGCGCCAATGCTCAGGCCGGTCTGATCGTCGTCTACCGCAGCCCCGAAGGCCTCGAGGCGGTGGTGGTGCCCGACATCGTCCTCACCGCCCAGGACGGCGCCCAGCTCCGCTTCATGTCCGTTCAGGGATGGGCCGAGGCCACGACAGGCCTCGCCCACCAGCGGCTCCAGCTGGGACGTGACGCCACGGGCCGGATCGGCGAGGTGGGCCTGGGCGGAAAGGTCGCCCGCTTGGACCTGAAAGTCGACCTGGAAGGTGCCGGCTCCTCCGCCGAGGTCGTCGGCGTGTACTTCGGCGAGGACAACCAGACGCTCGACTACCGGATGACGATCAACCACATCGGGCGCAACACCACCTCCGACGTCTTCATGAAGGGGGCGGTGGAGGACCACGCCCAGTCGGTGTTCACCGGCCTGCTCCGCATCGAGAAGGACGCAGTGCGGTCGTCGGCGTTCGAGACCAACCGCAACCTCGTCCTCTCCGAGAACGCAAAAGCCCACTCGGTGCCCAACCTCGAGATCCTCTGCAACGACGTGATGTGCGGACACGGGTCCTCGGTGGGCCCGCTGGAAGAGGAGTACATCTACTACCTGCAGTCGCGGGGCATCTCCCGGGAGCGGGCCGAGAGGATGCTCGTCCGCGGCTTCTTCTCGGAGGTGATCGAGCGCCTGCCCATCGACACGCTCGCCGAGCCGATCGAGGAGGCCGTGTTCAGCCGCTTCACCCAGGCGCAGGAGGAGGGCCGCCTGTCGTGAGCTGGATCCAGGTCGTGGAGGCCAAGCGGATTCCACACGGCCGCGGGCTGCGAGTCGACATCGGCGAGCACCGCATCGCTCTCTTCCGGGTCGAAGGCGAGGTCTACGCGATCGGTGACCGCTGCAGCCACGCCGAGGCGTCGCTGGCGGAAGGCGACGTGTTCGGCCTGGAAGTGGAGTGCCCCCGCCATGGAAGCGCCTTCGACCTCCGCACTGGGGAGCCCCACGCCCTCCCAGCCACCCAGCCGGTTCCCGTGTACGACGTCAAGGTCGAAGACGGGATGGTCTTTTTGAGGATTGGAGAAGACTGATGACGTTGGCCCTCCAGATCGAAAACCTGAAGGCTTCCGTGGACGGGACCGAGATCCTCCGCGGCGTCGACCTCCAGGTCCCCTTCGGTGAGATCCACGTCGTGATGGGCCCCAACGGGTCCGGCAAGTCCACGCTGAGCCACGTGCTCACCGGGAACCCCGAGTACCGGGTGGAAGGCTCCGCCAAGCTCGCCGGCACCGAGATCCTGGGCATGGACGTCGACGAGCGGAGCCGCCTGGGCCTGCTGCAGGCGTTCCAGTACCCGACCGAGATCCCCGGCGTGAAGCTGGGCGACTTCGTCCGCGAGGCTGCCGAAGAGCGTGGGCTGGATCTCGACGAGGTGGAGAAGCGCATCGCCGAAGCCGCCGAGCGGTTCGGGATGACCGACTTCCTCGACCGGTCCGTCAACGACGACCTGTCCGGTGGGGAGAAGAAGCGGTCGGAGATATTCCAGCTGGCGGTGCTGGGCCCGAAGGTCGCCATCCTCGACGAGATCGACTCCGGCCTCGACATCGACGCGGTGCGTCAGGTGGCCGAGGCGGTCGAGGCGATGCGGAGCCCGGACATGGCGGTGATCATGATCACCCACTACGCCCGGATCCTGCGCTACCTGTCGCCCGACCGCGTCCATGTGATGCTGGACGGCCGGATCGTGGAGTCGGGCGGGCCCGAACTGGCCGAGCAGCTGGAGCAGGGTGGCTACGAGGCGGTGCGCGCCCGGCTCGGCATCGAAGCTCCCAAGACGCCCGAGCCCGAGCTGCCGAAGGCATCCGACTTCTTCACGGACACGCCCTTCGACCGCTGAGCCTTTGCGCCATCGCAGCCGGTCTGGGAACCTCCCGGCGATGGCAGACCGCAACTCCGAGCGTCGTTGGCTCGAGCAACTGACGGCCATCCCCACCGCCCCCGGTGTCGAGGGGCGGGTGCTCGAGTGGGTCGAGGCGTGGGTGGGGAGACGCCCGGACCTGACGCGGCGCCGCGACCGCCACGGCAACCTCTTCATCGCTCAGCGAGGCCGCAAACGGGCCGCTCCCGTGGTGGCGGTCGCCCACACCGACCATCCCGGCTTCGTCGTCACCGGCTCTGACGGCCGCCGCGCCGACGTGGAGTTCCGAGGGGGGATGCGCGGCGAGTACTTCGCCGGCCGGCCCCGCCTGGAGTTCTTCGGTTCCGACGGCACGCGCCATGCGGCCACCCTCGTCGACTTCGACCCCGACGCCTCCCGGGGAACGGTCGAGGTGGCAGCAGGCGGACGTCTGGAGGCAGGCGACATCGGGCGCTGGGCGCACAGGCAGCGCCTGGGCATCCACGGCGGGCGATGCCACGCCCCGGCATGCGACGACCTGGCCGGGGTGGCGGCGGCACTGGGCGCGTTGGATCGCGCCCGCAATGAGCCGGCGCTGAGGCACTTCGCCGTCCTGCTCACCCGCGCCGAGGAGCTCGGGTTCGTGGGGGCGATCGGCGCCGCCCGCGACGGCACGCTCCCGGCCGGGGCGCGGATCCTGTCGATCGAGTGCAGCCGCTCCTTCGCCGATTCGCCGCTGGGGGCCGGGCCCATCGTCAGGGTGGGGGACGCGTCGAGCGTGTTCGACCATCGCCTCACCAATCTCGTGTCGTCGGCGGCGAAAGAGAGCGGGATCGCCCACCAGCGGAAGCTGATGGACGGCGGGTCGTGCGAAGCCACCGCTTTCGTGGCCTACGGGTATCCCGCAACCGGGCTCTGCCTGCCGCTCGCCAACTACCACAACATGGGGAACCTGGACGAAGTGGAGGCAGGCGGCGGCCCGGCGCGGCCCGCACCGGAGGCTGTCAGCGTCGACGACTACCACGGCCTCGTCGACCTCCTGCTGGTGGCTGCCCGGGCAGTGGACGGCGACTGGGACCTCAGCCGCCGCCTCGACGGCCTCTTCGACGAAGGGAAAGGAGTCCTGTGAGCCTTCCGGTCGGCCCGTCACTGCCCGGATGGGAGCCTCCGCCGCGTCTTCGGCCCACGGTGCTCGAGGGGAGGCACGTCACGGTCAGGCCACTGGCCGAGGACGACTTCGGGCCGTTGTGGGAATCGTTCGCCGCCGCCGGCGACGAGCTGTGGACGTACATGTCCTATGGGCCGTTCGTCGTCGTGGCCGACCTGGAGCGGACCGCCTCCGCCTGGATCGGGTCCGAGGACCCGCTGTTCTTCACCTTCGCAGTGGACGGTGTCGCTCGAGGTTGGGGCGCCTACCTGCGGATCGAGCCGGCCCACGGGGTGGCGGAGGTCGGCCATCTCGTCTTCGCGCCCCATCTGCAGCGGACACCTGCGGCGACCGAGGCGATGTACCTGATGATGCGCCACGTCTTCGAGCTCGGATACCGGCGCTACGAGTGGAAGTGCGACGCTCTCAACGCCGCTTCCCGCCGGGCCGCCGAGCGTCTCGGCTTCACCTACGAAGGGACCTTCCGTCAGCACATGGTCTACAAGGGCCGCAGCCGTGACACCGCCTGGTACTCGATCACCGACGCCGAATGGCCGAGGCTGCGGGATGCCTTCGAGGCGTGGCTGGCCCCATCCAACTTCGACGATCAGGGCCGCCAGCTGCGTCGTCTCGCCGACTTCCGTCGATCAGTCGACTGAGCGAAGGACCAGCTCCAGCCCATCGTCGAGGGTGAGCTCGGCACCCGCGGCGATCAGCTGGTCGGTTCGTTCCTCCCCGATCTCGGTGGCGATCTCCTTGCGCAGCTCGTCGTGGATCGCCGTGCGGCTGAGACCCATCGCCTGCGACAGGTCGATCGACCGGGCGAGCCCCAGCACCATGGCCGAGTTGGCCACCTTGCCGCTCTCGAGGAGGACGCGGGTGGAGGCGTCCAGCAGGCGGGCGACGTGTAACTCACGCATCGGAAGGGAGGGGAGAGCGTCGATCACGGTTCGGACGTGGGCCCGTGCCTCGTCCACCAGGCCCAGCTGGGCATCGATGGCGGCGAGGTACCGATGGCCGGAGGCCCAGCACGAGATGTCGCCGCAGTCGCGCAGGTAGCCGATCGCCTCCGACCAGTACCTCTTGGCGGACTCGTGGCTGGCATAGTGGGTCGTCAGCAGGGCGCCGAGGAAGGCGGCGGCGTGCCCTCTCCAGAACGGAAGCTCGAGGTTCTCGGTGATCTCCAAGGCACGCAGCAGGTTGTCGCGCGCCCAGTCGACGTCGGGATCCTCGAACGACTCGCTGAGCGAGGCGACGAGCAGCGCCTCGTCGCCCAGCGATTCGAAGATGGCGATGGCCGCTTCCAGATGCTCCCTGGTCCGAGGGTCGGAGGCGGGCATGTATGCGCCGAGGAGGAAGTCGACGATGCCCTTCTCCCATTCGGGATCCCACCAGTACGGCTCGGGGTTCGCGGCCAACAGCCGGCGCGCCTCCTCCAGGTGCTGCAGGTAATCCGGGTCCGTGGTGGAATGCCGAATCGCGGCTCCCAAAACGAGCTCCATCTTCCCGATGAGGCGGGGGTCACCCAGTCGGCGGGCGACATCGAGGCCGGAGCGAGCGTGGTCGACCGAAGCGGGCCGCGTGATCTCCGCCCCGAGGAAGGCAGTGGTCCACCATGCCTTCACCGCCACGACAGGGTCGACGTCTCCCAGGTCGCGTTCCAGGACCGCCAACGCGGTGTCGATCGCCTCTACCTGCTTGCCCGACTGCATCCAGTACAGGAACAGATCGAACACCATGCGCAGGTAGCGCTCGTTGTCGCCCGCTTCCGACAGCGTCTGCAGCGCCTGCAGCAGGTTGGCGTGGTCTTCGTCGAGGGCGCGGCGGGTCGGGATCTGGCCCTGCCCGCCCAGACGCGGCGCCGCGTCGGAGGCGCGGCGGGCATAGTGGTCGGCGTGGGCGGCGTAGGCCGCCGGGGCGGCGCCGGTCGCAGCCAGTTTCTCCTGGGCGTACTGGCGGACCGGCTCGAGCAGCCGATAACGGGAACCGTCGGGCGTGGGCGTGGCCACCACCAGCGACTTGTCGACGAGCGAGTCGAGGAGGTCCACGACGTCCTCGCGGAGGATGCCGTCACCCGAGGAGACGTCCTCGGCGGCGGCGAGGTCGAAGCCTCCGGAGAACACCGACAGGCGGGCGAAGACCGCCTTCTCGGCGTCGGTCAAGAGATCGTGGGACCAGTCGATGGTGGCCTGCAGCGTCCGCTGGCGGGGGAGGGCGGTCTTGGCGGAGCCCGAGAGGATCCGGAACGAGTCGTCGAGACGGTCGGCGAGCTCGGAGAGCGACAGGCTCCGCAGCCGGGCCGCCGCCAGCTCCAGCCCAAGCGGGATCCCGTCGATGCGGCGGCATATCCTCGCCACGGTGGCGATCTCTTCGGGGCCGGGGGAGAAGTCGGGCCGGACCGCCCGTGCCCTCTCCATGAACAGCCGCGTCGACTCGGCGGCTTCCGGCTCGTCGTCGGAGGGGAGATCGAGCGAGGGGACGGGCACGATCGTCTCGCCGATTCCCAGGGACTCGCGGGAGGTGGCGACGACTCTCACCGCTGGCGACGCCTGCAACAGGTGGCGGATCGCCCTCACTGCCCCTTCCAGGACGTGCTCGCAGTTGTCGACCACCACCAGGAGGTCCCTGTCGGCCAGATAGCGGGCGACGACCTCTTCGATGGGGCTGCGGTCGCCGGGTCGCAGGCCCCACACCGCGCCCACGGCCGTCATGATCATCGCCGGATCGGTCACCGGTGCCAGCTCGACCAACCAGGCTCCGTCGGGGCGACGGTCGACCTGGCGGCGGGCCGCTTCGACGGCGAGACGAGTCTTGCCGGTGCCCCCCACGCCCGTGAGCACGACGAGTCGATGGCGGTCCACGAGCTCGCCCAGCTCCGCCAACTCCACTTCGCGGCCGACGAACGAGCTGAGGTACTCGGGCAGATGGTGGTTGGGCCCGATCGTCCGCACCGGGGCGGTCACCGCGGGCAGCGAAGGATGGCGCAGCTCGTACAGGTGCTCGGGCTCGGCGAGGTCCTTCAATCGATGGACGCCGAGGTCGTCGAGGAACGCCGGCTCGATCGCGAAGAGCGCGTGGGCCGTGACCGCCGACAGGAGGATCTGGCCGCCGTTGCCGGCCGCCATGATCCGCGCCGCCCGGTTCACGGCCGGCCCGAAGTAGTCGCCACCGCGTTCTTCGGCCCAACCGGAATGGATTCCCATCCTCACCTTCAGGGCCGGGCCCGACCAATCCGACTCCGTCAGGCCGAGCTGGATGGCGAGCGCCGCCGCTACCGCGGCCGGCGGCGAGGGGAACGCCACCCCGAAGCCGTCCCCGGCGGTGGAGAAGACGTGGCCGCCATGGGCAGCCGCGGCCTCTCTCACCAGAGAATCGTGGTGGGCGATGGCGGTCGTCATCCCGGCCGGGTCGGATTCCCACAGCCGGGTCGACCCCTCGACATCCGTGAACAGGAACGTGACCGACCCGGTGGGCGGTGTCATGGAGAGAGCGTACCGAGCCGGTTTGCCCCGTTGTCGGTCGCAGCGGGCACTTTGCAAACCACCTTCTCAGGGTGGCTACCGTCGTGCCGGAAAGGAGACCAGAGTGACGTACCGTATCGAGAAGGATTCGATGGGCGAGGTGCAGGTCCCCGCCGACGCTCTCTACGGGGCCTCCACCCAGCGAGCCAAGGACAACTTCCCCATCTCGGGGATCCGCTTCTCCCGCCGCTTCATCTGGGCGCTGGGCCTGCTCAAAGGCTCGGCGGCCACCGTCGCCGCCCAGGGCGGCCACATCGACCAACAGATCGCCGACGCCATTCGGGCCGCCGCCGACGAAGTCATGTCCGGCGACCTCGACGACCACTTCCCGCTCGACATCTTCCAGACGGGGTCCGGCACGTCGACCAACACCAACGCCAACGAGGTGATCGCCAACCGGGCGACGATCAGCCTCGGTGGTGAGCCCGGGTCGAAGCTGGTCCACCCCAACGACCACGTCAACTTCGGCCAGTCCTCCAACGACGTGATCCCGAGTGTCATCCACATCGCCGCGGTCGCCGCCCTGAGGGAAGACCTCATCCCGGCGCTCGAGGCGATGGAGTCGGCCCTCGCCGCCAAAGCGGAGCAGTTCGCCGACGTCGTCAAGTCGGGCCGCACCCATCTGATGGACGCAACCCCTGTGACCCTCGGGCAGGAGTTCGGCGGCTACGCCACCCAGGTCCGCAAGGGGATCGAACGGCTCCAGTCCGTCCTGCCCGGGCTCGAGGAGCTGGCGCTGGGAGGAACCGCCGTCGGGACCGGCCTCAACGCCCCCGAGGGCTTCGCCGCCGCCACGATCGCCCTCATCGCCGAGCGCACGGGCTATCCGTTCCGGGAGGCCGACGACCACTTCGAGGCGCAAGCCGCCAAGGACGCCGTGGTGATGGCCTCCGGGGCGCTGAAGACGGTGGCCGTGTCGCTGTTCAAGATCGCCAACGACATCCGCTTCCTGGGTTCCGGCCCCACCTCGGGCATCGCCGAGCTGCGCATCCCCGACCTCCAGCCCGGCTCGTCGATCATGCCGGGGAAGGTCAACCCGGTCATGTCCGAGATGCTCATGCAGGTCGCAGCCCAGGTGATCGGGAACGACGCCACCATCACCTGGTGCGGGGCCAACGGGAACTTCGAGCTGAACGTGATGATGCCGGTCATGGCCCACGCCCTGCTCCAGTCGATCGAGATCCTCGCCAACGCGGTCGACACGTTCCGCCGGCGGTGCGTCGAAGGGCTCGAAGCGAACGTCGAGAGGGCTCGCGAGCTGGTGGAGAAGAACGCCATCATCGTCACCGCCCTCAACCCGTACATCGGCTACGACGCCGGTGCCCGCATCGCCAAGGAAGCCGTGACCTCGGGTCGCTCGGTCCGTGAGCTGGTGCTGGAGCAGGGCCTGATGACCGAAGAGGAGCTGGATGCGGCTCTCGACATCAAGCGGATGACTCAGGGCGGCGTGATGTGACGAACACCGCGCCCCGGTCGTCCGCCGAGACCACGCTGACCGTGGCCGAGCTCCACGCTCGGCTGGTCACCGCGGTTACCGGGGCGTTCCCCGCCCCCGTGTGGGTGCGGGGCGAGGTGTCGGGCCTGCGCCGCACGTCCCGTGGCGCTGTCTTCTTCCGGCTCGTCGACCCTGGAGGCGGAGGGCAAGCCGTGGAGGTGGCGGCACGGGGCCGGGTGATGCACGACATCGACCGGACCCTCGAGGCGTCCGGGGTGGGGGCGATCCGGGACGGCGTGGAGATGCGGGTGCGGGCGGTGGTGGGGCTGGATCCGGCCCGCTCCGTGGTGAGGCTCACCCTCCTCGGGATCGACCCGGAGTTCATCGCCGGGCGACTGGCGCTCGACCGCCAGCGGGTGCTGGCCCGCCTGGAGGCCGACGGTTCGCTGCACGCCAACCGCCGCCATCCCCTGCCGCTGGTGCCCCTGCGGATCGGGCTCGTGACGAGCCGAGGATCGGCGGCCCACGCCGACTTCATCGACCACCTCCGCCGCTCCGGGTTCCGGTTCGGGGTGCGGACGGTCCACGCCGCCACCCAAGGGGAGAAGGCGGCGGGATCGGTGGCTCGGGCACTGCGCCGGCTCGCTTCCGAGCCGATCGATGTGGCCGTGGTGGTCCGGGGCGGCGGCTCCCGGCTGGACCTGGTTCCCTTCGACTCCGAAGAGGTGGCCCGGGCGGTGGCGGAGATGCCGGTGCCGGTGATCGTCGGGGTCGGCCACGAGACCGACCGCTGCGTGGTCGACGAGGTGGCGGCGGTGTCGGTCAAGACCCCGACGGCAGCCGCCGAATGGCTCGTCGCCCGGGTCGGCGACTACGCCGGCCGCATCGAGGTCGCTCGCCGTCTGATCCGGGAGGAGGCGAGGTCCGTCTGTGCCCGCGCCCAGCGGCACCTCGACCACTCCGCCGCCGTCCTGGGCACCGCCCGGGCGAGCCTGGCCCGCCACGCCGAGATGCTGGCCGAGCTGCGGTCGTCGATCGGCGCCGAGGCGCGGCGCGCTGTCGCCCGCCAGCGGGAGATGCTCGAGGGGTTGGCGGAGATGATGGACGCGCTGGGAGTCGAGTCGACGCTGCGACGGGGATTCGCCATCGTCACGGCCGGTGATGGCAGCGTGGTCCGCTCGGCAGCCGACGTGAGGCCGGGCCAGCGGCTGTCGATCCGCTTCGCAGACGGAACGGTGGGAGTGGAGGTCGAGCGAGGTGCCTGAGCTCAGCTATCGGGAAGCGCTGGAGGAGTTGAGGGAGATCCACCGCCGGCTCCGCAGTGACGACGTCGACATCGACCGGGTGCTGGAGGACGTCCAGCGGGCCGCCGAGCTGCTGGCCTTCTGTCGGAGCCGCCTGGCGGCGGTCAGCGATCGCCTGGAAGAGGTGCTGGAGGACTTCGAGGAGTCCTGACTCAACCGGCGGGCCCGAGAGCCTCCTCCAGGGTGGTCCAGGGCAAAGCGGCGCACTTGATCCGGACCGGATACCGACGGACGCCCTGGAGTGCTTCGAGGTCTCCCAGCACGGCCCCCGGTCGGGACGGGTCCAGGCCGGCCGCGGTCTCGTCCTCGGCGGTCATCATCGAGTGGAACTTGGCGGCGATGGCCTCGATCTCGGCTCTGGTCTTGCCCTTGATCGCCTCCGACATCATGGAGCCCGAGGACTGGCTGATCGAGCATCCCTGCCCGTGCACGGCCACGTCGACCACCCTGTCGCCGTCCATCTTCAACTCGACCGTCACCTCGTCGCCGCACAACGGGTTGACGCCTTCGGCTCGCCGGTCCGGCGCTTCCAGCGGCTGGCGATGCCGGGGGTTCCGGTAGTGGTCGAGGATCACGTCCCGGTAGAGCTCTTCCAAGGCCATCAGATCACTCCGAAGATCTCGCCTGCGTCTCTCAACGCCTCGACCAGCGCGTCTATGTCCTCGGTGGTGTTGTACAGGTAGAAAGACGCCCGTGCGGTGGCCGGGACCTCCAGGATCTCCAGAAGAGGCTTGGCGCAGTGGTGGCCGGCTCGCACCGCCACTCCGTGCTGGTCGAGGATCGTGGCCAGGTCGTGGGGGTGGATGTCGGCCATCGTGAAGCTGATCACGCCGCCCCGGGATTCGGTGTCGACCGGGCCGTGGATCCTCAGCTCCGGCACGTCCCCGAGCGCGTCGAGGGCGTACCGGGTGAGCTCGGTGTCGTGGTCGGCGATCGCCTGCCGCCCGATCTTCTCGACGTAGTCGATCGCCGCCCCCAGGCCTATCGCTTCGATGATCGGGGGAGTGCCGGCTTCGAAGCGTTGAGGTATCGGGGCCCACGTCGCCGTGTAGCGGGTGACGGTGCTGATCATGTCACCGCCGTACTCGATCGGCTCCAGCTCCTCGAGGCGTTCCGGCCGGGCCCACAGCACACCGATGCCGGTGGGGCCGCACATCTTGTGCGCGGAGAACACGAGGGCGTCGGCGCCGAGGGTGGAGACGTCGACGGGCTGGTGGGGCACGAGCTGGGCGCCGTCGACGATCGAGAAGGCCCCGACTTCCCGGGCGGCCGCCAGGATCACGTCCAGCGGAGGGATGGTCCCCAAGACGTTCGACATCCCCGTGACCGCCACGATCTTCGTGTCCTCGTCGATGAGCCGGTCGAGCCCGCTCAGGTCGAGTCGGTGGTCCTCTCCCAGGGGGATGAACTCGAGGCGGGCGCCGGTTCGGCGGGCCAGCATCTGCCAGGGCACCAGGTTGGCGTGGTGCTCCATCTCGGTGACGACGATCCGGTCGTCGGGACGGAGCCGCAGCGACCCCCAACCGTGGGCGAGGAGGTTGATCCCGGTCGTGGCCCCCCGCACGAACACGATCTCGTCACTCGATCCGGCACCCAAGAACGCCGCCACCTTGTCGCGTACCGCCTCGTAGCGTTCGGTGGCCGACACCGACAGCCGGTACGCCCCCCGGTTCACGTTGGCGTAGCCATGGGCGGCGAAGTCGGCCATCGCCTCGATCACCTGCCTCGGCTTCTGGGAACTGGCGGCCGAGTCGAGGAAGTGCAGCCCTCGGTCCTCGAACACCGGGAAGTCTGCCCGGATGGCGGTGGTGTCGAGGAGGGGCATGCGGCCTACCTGGGTTCTGGGGTGTCAGTTGGAATCATGCCGTGGCGGCACGGCGGAAGGCGTCGTAACCCTCCTCTTCGAGCCGCTGGGCGAGCTCGAGGCCACCGGTCGTCACGATGCGGCCGTCCATGAAGACGTGGACGGTGTTCGGGGTGATGTAGTCGAGGAGGCGCTGGTAGTGGGTGATGATCAAGAAACCGCGATCGGGGCTGGTCAGCTTGTTGACGCCGTCGGCCACGATGCGCAACGCGTCGATGTCGAGACCGGAGTCGGTCTCGTCCATGATCACCATCTCCGGCTCGAGAACCGCCATCTGCAGGACCTCGTTGCGCTTCCGCTCACCGCCCGAGAAGCCCTCGTTCAGGTAACGGTCGGCGAAAGACGACTCCATGCCGAGCTCCCGCATCGCCTCCATCACCTTGAGGCGTAGCTCGAGCACCGTGTAGTCGACGCCGGTGCGGTTGGAGAGCGCCTGGCGGAGGAACTGGACGACGGACACCCCGGGGATCTCCTCGGGATACTGGAACGCCAGGAACATGCCCATTTGGGCTCGCTTGGTGGGGGCCTCCTCGGTTATGTCCTCGCCCTTGTAGAGGATGCGGCCCTCGGTGACTTCGTAGGAGGGGTGGCCCATGAGCACATTCGCCAGCGTCGACTTGCCCGAGCCGTTGGGGCCCATCAAGGCGACGATCTCGCCCTTTTCCACGGTCAGGTCGACACCCTTGAGGATCGGCGTGCCGTCGGCTTCGGCGTGGAGGTTTTCGATCTGAAGCAGCGGAGCATTCACGGCACCCATGGTACGGGGAAGGGGCGCGGGACCGAAAACCCCCGACCGGCGATGGGGCGGACCGGGCCACAGAAAAAGGCCCGCTGTAGCGGGCCTTCCGGGGACCGACGCCAGCAGGCGTCGGGTTCCGGCGAAACTCAAGCCGTGGCTACTTCCTTCTCCTCCGCAGCCTCGGCAGCCTCAGTCTCCGTCGAAGTCGTGAGGCTTTTGGTCTCCCCCCTGGCGATGGGGATCCGACGAGCCTTCGTCTCCTCGGCGTCGGGGCGGGGCACCTCCACCGTCAGCACGCCAGCCTCGTAGGTGGCGGTCACGGTGTCGGGGTCGATGTCGAAGCCGAGATCCCAACGCCGGCGGAACCGAGAGCTCGTCACCCGTCCATCGCGGCTCTCCTCACGACCGCCTTCCACGGTCAGCACCGTGCCGTCGACCTGGACCGTCAGGTCCTCATCGGCGTCGAGCCCGGGGGCCACCACCTCGAAGCGGTACTTGCCGTTCTCGGTGTGCACCCTGGCCTCGGGCATGACCGTCGTGAAGGTCTCGGGTGTGAGCGCCTCGAGCCGCCTCAGCAGCGGAGTCAGACCCCACTCGAACAGGTCATCGAAGACAGGCCACGGAGCCAGGTCGAACAACCGACGTGTCAGCATCCACATCCCTCCTTTCGCCCTTCATTTCTGAGTCTCATCGACTCAGATCCTCTCATGGCACCTATAGCAACTGAGGGCGAGGCGGCTTTATTCCCGACTCGACCCGGCGAGGTGCGGCGATCGCCTAGCCTCTCGGGGCATGGAGCTCCCCAAGGCATCACAGAAGGTGGTGGCCGCCGCGGCCGAGGCGGGACTGGCCATCGACGTCACCGAGTTCCCCGAAGGCACGAAGACCGCGGCCGACGCCGCCGCCGCCATCGGCTGCGAAGTGGCCGCCATCGTCAAATCGCTCGTCTTCGTCGTCGACGAGGAGCCGGTCGTGGCCCTGGTCCCCGGAGACCGGCGCCTGGACACCGACCGCCTCGCCGAGGTCGCCGGGGGCAGCGCCGCCAGACGCGCCAGCCTGGAAGAGGTGCGCGACGCCACCGGTTTCGCTGCCGGGGGCACGCCACCGTTCGGCCACGCCCGGGCGCTGCGGGTGTTCGCCGACAACGCCCTCAAGCGTCACGACCCGGTGTGGGCCGCCGCCGGGACTCCCACCACCGTGTTCCCGATCTCCATAGCCGATCTCGAGCGCCTCTCCCGACCCGCCTGGGCCGACCTGAGCCTGCAGGGTTGAGGAACCAGGGGGACTGTGACGACGTCAGAGGGGTGATGAGGCGCCTTTCGATCGCATTCCTGGTCGCCGTGATGGCGGCATGTGGCGGAGGTGCCGCCTCCGAGTCGACGCCCGCCACCACCGCCCCCATGATCTGCACCGAGATCGGCTGCAACAGCGGACTGCGGGTGGAACTCTCCGGGGTGGACCTCGTGGCCGACTCCACCTACCTCGTCGACGTGTGCATCGGAGACGAATGCGTCGAAGTGGAGGTCGGCCCGGGCCACGACGGCCAGATCACGCCCGGGGCCGACCCCGACACCCTCGAAGGCGGCTCCCTGCTGGTCGACTACGAGGGCGACGCCATCGACCTGATGGTCGGCTTCGCCGAGTTCGATCCCATAGAGACCGTCTCGTTCTCCATCACCGACGTCGCCACCGGCGAGGTGCTCGCCTCGGCCGATGGCCGCGAGGTGCCTTTCGAACGCAACCAGCCCAACGGACCGGGATGCCCTCCGGTGTGTTTCTTCGGGCGCCTCAGTCTCTAGCCCGCAGCGCCTCGATCGTGCGGGCGAAACCGTCCAGGTCGGATATGTCGAACCACTGCACGTAGTAGCGCTCGACGCCCGCCTCCTCCCACGCGGCCAGGGTCTCGGCGGCGCGGGAGGGGGTCCCGACGGGTACGCCACGGTCGACCAGGCGCTCCTCCAGCTCCTCGGGTGACACCCCGCGGGAGGCGGCCTCGGCGGCGAGACGCTCGGCGTACTCGGCGTCGGTCCTGCCCACCACGGCCGTTCCCATCACCGTCACCGTCACCCGGCGGTCACCGGCGGCCCGGCGCATCACCTCCACGCGGGAGCGGATCTCGTCGGGAGCGTCGAGGAGGGTGTTGTACTCGTCCGCCTTCTCCCCGGCCAGGCGCGGCGTGCGCTTGGCGCCGCGGCCGCCGAGGATGAGGCGGACGTCGGTCGGCGTCGGCTTCACTTCGGCGTCCAGTCGGTAGAACTCGCCCTCGAATCGGGCATGGCCGGGAGAGAGGGCTGCCCTGACGTAGTCGACTGCCTCTTCGAGGCGCCGGTAGCGCTCGTCCCAGTCCGGGAACGGCAGCCCGAAGGCTGCGTGCTCCTCTTCCATCCAACCGGTTCCCAGGCCGAGGTCGAACCGCCCACCCGACATCTGGTCGATGGTGGCGGCGTTCTTCACGATCACCGCCGGGTGCCGGAACGTGAGCGGGGTGACGAGCACCGCCAGCCGGATCCGCTCGGTCTCCCGGGCGAGACCGGCCAGGGTGGCGAAGGCGTCGGTGGCCTCGGCGGGTGGGGACCCGTTCCAGTAGTAGTGGTCGGAGCGGGCGAAGGAGTACAGGCCGTTCTCTTCGGACCAGCGGGCGAGAGCGAGCAGCTGCTCATAGGTCCCGCCGAGCTGAGGCTCGGTCATGCACGAGAGTTCCATTCGGCGGAGGCTACCGGCGCCCGCTCAGTTCACGAGGAGGCCCACCAGCCGGCGCACCTCGTCGGGGGAGTCGAAGGCGACCTGGATGTACACCCGGGATATTCCGATCTCCTCCAACCGGGAAAGCTCTTCGAGGTACTGGTCGCGGGTGGCGACCGGGATGCCCGACTGTGGCCATCTCTCCCGGATCCGCTCCGGCTCGACGCCCCTCGCCGCCGCCACCTCCTCGACACGGCGGTCGAGGTCGGCCCGGTCCTCGCCGACCATCAGCGGGAAGGCGGTGGAGAAGAGGATCGTGTCGGGGTCGCGGACCGCGTCCACCGCGGCGCGGCGGGCGGCGGCGATGCGAGCTTCCATGGGGTGGCGGGAGGGGAACACGTTGAACTCGTCGGCGTAGGTGCCGGCCAGTTCGGGGGTGCGGGCCGGGCCCGAGCCTCCGACGGCCAGCCGCATCCGCTCTCCCCTCGGCTGCGGCGCCGGTCCCGGCGCCAGGTGGTACCAGCGGCCGTGGAAACCTTGCTCGTTCCCGTCACGGGCCGCGGTGATGTACCCGAGCGCTTCTTCGAGGCGGTCGAGACGCTCCCGGGTCGGCGGGAAGTCGAAGCCGAACACGTCGTGCTCCTTTTCCATCCAGCCGGCGCCGAGGCCGAGCGTGAACCGCCCACCGGAGATCTCGTCGATGGTCACACCGGCTTTGAGGAGCACGGCGGGGTGGCGGAAGGTGATCGGGCTGACCAATGTCGCGAGCTGGATGGATTCGGTCCGGGCGGCGACCGCCGCCAACACGGTCATCTGGTCGAGGGCCCGGAAGTCCTCCTCGGTCCGCAGGTAGTGGTCGGCGACGGCGAACGCGGCGAGTCCCTGCGATTCCGCCCATTGCGCCAACTCGATGGACTGGGCGACGTCGGTCATGGTCTGGATGGCGAGCTCCACGGTCACCATCCTCGCGCTCGCCACTCACCGAGGTGCGGTCGCTCGTTTCCGATCGTGGTGGACGGCCCGTGCCCGGGGTGGACGATGGCGTCGTCGGGCAGGCGAGGGAAGAGCCTCTTCTCCAGGCTGTCCATGATCTGGCCGAAGTCCGAGTAGTCCCAACGTGTCGCCCCGGGGCCGCCAGGGAACAAGGTGTCGCCCGAGAAAAGGACGTAGATGTCTCCCTCGTCGGCGGGCTCGAAGACGAACGACACGGACCCGGGGGTGTGGCCGGGGGTGTGGATGGCGTGGAGGGCGACCCGGCCGAACTCGATCACCTGGCCGTCCTCCAGCGTCTCGTCGGGCCGGCGCCCGGCGATCTCGATGTCCGCCGGGTGAAGCCGCCAGGGGATGTCGAGAGCGGACTTCACCTCGTCGAGGGCACCGAGATGGTCCTGGTGGCCGTGGGTGGTGAGGATCGAGCCCACCGCCAGCCCATCACACGCTCGGATGATGCGGGACGCCTCGGCGGCGGCGTCGATGATCACCGCCCGTTTCGTCTCCGAACACGAGACCACGTAGCAGTCGTTGTCGTAGGGCCCGACGCTCAGCTTTTCGATCTCGATCACGGCTGCGCCTCCTCGCCTGTCGGCGCACACGGTACCGACGGAAAGGAACTTGCTCACCAACCGGTGTCTGGCAGACTGCGCCGAATGCGTCGAGTCCTACTGACATTCGTTCTTCTCGTTCTGGCCGCCTCGCCGGCCGCTGCTCAGGAGGACCTGCCGCCAGGGGGAACCTTCTACGACGACCAGGGGAGCGTCCACGAGCCCGACATCGAGGCGCTGGCCGCCTCCGGAATCACCCGGGGGTGCCACGACACCAAACCGATCTTCTGTCCCGACCAGCCGATCACCCGTGGGCAGATGGCCGCTTTCCTCGTCCGTGCCGTCGGCTTCCCCGCGGCGGAGGGGGGACACTTCCGTGACACCGAAGACTCGATCTACCGGGACGAGATCGAAGCGCTGGCCGCGGCGGGAGTCACCAAGGGCTGCAACCCGCCCGCCAACGACCGGTTCTGCCCGGAGCGGACGATCACCCGCGGCGAGATGGCGACCTTCCTCGTCAGGGCCTTCGAGTTGGCGCCGGCCGAGGAGCCATCGGGGTTCCGGGACCTCGGGGACACCGTCCACGCCGAGGACATCGAGGCCCTCGCCGCCGCCGGGATCACCAAGGGATGCAACCCCCCCGCCAACGACCGGTACTGCCCGCACAGCAAGGTGACCCGGGCGGAGATGGCCACCTTCCTGGTGCGGGCCCTGCCCGACCTGGAGCCGATAACGCCGCCGCCGCTTCCCGAGATCCAGCGGGTGTCGCGGTTCACCACCTATCACAAGTGCTGCGAGCCGCGGGTCCACAACATCCAGCTGATCGCCCGCACCCTCGACGGCTACGTCGTCTACCCCGGGGAGACCTTCTCGATCAACAAGGTGGTCGGCCCCCGCACCCGGGCCAAGGGCTACGTCCCCGCCCCGGTGCTGTGCGGCGGCGCGTACTGCGAAGGGATCGGCGGGGGGATCAGCCAGTTCGCCACCACGATGTTCAACGCCATCTTCTGGGGTGGCTACGAGGAAGTCACCCACCGGCCCCACAGCATCTGGATCGACCGCTATCCCCGGGGGATCGAAGCGACCCTGGGCTATCCCAACCTCGACGTGGCCTTCCGCAACGACACTGTGACCCCGGTCACGATCCGCACCCGTTACACCGACACGTCCATCACCGTGGAGCTGTGGGGCAACGCCGGCGGATGGCAGGTGTCCGGCTACCACCCGATCGGAGCCACCAAGTCGGTGATCGAAGTGATCGACGACGGCGGATCCGATGGCCGCAAGGTGTCGGGCAAGGCCACCGGGTTCCCGTCGGTGAGGATCGAACGGACCATCACCCAGCACGGCAAGTCGAGGACCGAAACCTGGTTCTGGAC
>ERZ777003.270-NODE-270-length-107363-cov-17.578904_pt1 | contig 107363 bp, 95 predicted proteins | sample MGYA00374956_ERZ777003 | MGnify/ENA primary metagenome ERZ777003 (study PRJEB29302, sample SAMN06268252) | bioreactor metagenome | isolation source: Joint BioEnergy Institute, California, USA | place: USA:Joint BioEnergy Institute, California, USA | collected...
CTGCTCCCAAAGCAGATGCGCTACCAGACTGCGCCATGCCCCGCCGTGATCAGCTCCGCGCCGACGAGGAACGGAACCTCCGCCCCGCGGGACGGCGAATCATACGGACCAGGCCGAAGAGCGTCAATTTTTCGAGGCAAGAGACTGGTGACCGGGTGCAGACTGAGCTACGTCCATCATCCGTTTTGCCGCATCCTGTAGCCCGTAGTCGCTAGACTCACTGCCGCCGCCACTCCGTCGACCCGTCCGGCTTGTCCTCCAGGACGATCCCAGCTTGCGCAAGTTGCGCGCGGATCTCGTCTGCGCGTTTGAAGTTTTTGACGCGCCGCGCCTCGCGGCGTTCCGCGATGAGCAACTCGATCTGCGTCTCGTCCAGCATGGCGACACTGGCCGGTGCGCCCGCATCCGCGCCGAGCCCGGACAGCTTCGGCCTGCGCAAAAACTCTGCGGGCGCGAGCTGCAGTATCCCTAGTACCTGCCCAAGCTTCGTCAGCTCTGCGGCACGAGCTTCAGCGAGCTCGCGCTCGCCGGCAGCCTTCGCACGATTGATTTCGGTGGCGAGTGTCTGCAGAACGGCGAGCGCCTCCGGCGTGTTGAAGTCGTCGTCCATTGCAGCCTCGAACGCCGTAGTGGCCTCGGACGGCGTGAAAGCTGCGGGGATCTCGATGTCGCGCAAGGCCGTGTAGAGGCGCACGAGCGCAGCATCGGCCTGATCAAGCTGCGCGAGCGAGAAGTTGATCGGGCCGCGGTAATGGCTCGATATCAGCAAGTATCGCAACACCTCAGGATCGCGCACGTGACCGGAATCGAGCACATCGCGAATCCTGAAGAAGTTGCCGAGCGACTTCGACATCTTCTCGTTGTCGACATTCACGAAGCCGTTGTGCATCCACACCTGCGCGAACGTATCGCCAGTAGCAGCACATGACTGGGCGATCTCGTTCTCGTGATGCGGAAACTTCAGGTCCACTCCGCCAGCATGAATGTCGAACCGTGTGCCCAGAATGGCACAGCTCATCGCGGAACATTCGATGTGCCAGCCCGGCCTTCCGTCGCCCCAAGGAGAAGGCCAAGACGGCTCGCCCGGCTTCGCCCGCTTCCACAACACGAAATCGAGCGGATCTCGTTTCGCTTCGTCCACGGCCACGCGCGCACCTGCCCGCAGATCGGAGAGTTGCTTGCCCGAGAGCTTGCCGTAGCCCTCGAACTTCGCCACGGCGTACATCACATCGCCGTTGCTCGCCACATATGCGTAGCCCTTGTCGATGAGCGCCTGCGTCATCGCGATGATGTGAGGAATGTGCTCGGTCGCGCGCGGCTCATGGTCCGGACGCAAGATTCCGAGGCGGTCGTAATCCTCGTGCATCGCCTTCGTGAATCGCTCCGTCAGCTCCTGTATGGACACGCCCTCTTCGGCAGCACGCGCGATGATCTTGTCGTCGATGTCCGTGATGTTGCGAACGAAGGTCACGGTGTAGCCGCGATACATGAAGTACCGCCGCACGACGTCGAAGGCAAGCTTCGAGCGCGCATGTCCGATGTGGCAATAGTCGTACACCGTATCGCCGCACAGGTACATGCGCACATGCCCAGGCGTGAGCGGTGTGAACGGTTCTTTGCGTCCGGTGAGCGAGTTGAAGATTTGCATGAGCGCTCTACCCTAACGGAACGAAGAAACGAAGCGGGCCCATCGAGAACTGCATCGAGCCGTGTGCTCAGCTTCGTGCCGCGTGCTCGGCACGCTCCAAGCGACGCGTGATCTCGGCACTTGGGAGCAACGTCAAAAGCGGCGCGAGCTCCGGTCCGTGTGTCACACCCGTCAGCGCCGCCCGCAAGGGCATGAACAGTGCCGGCCCTTTCTTACCCGTGCGTTGTCCGATCTCGCGCATGATCTGCTTGAAGTCCGCGCCGCCGGCAGCGAACACATCCTTGGCGCATGCAAAGAAGCTCGTGCCCGCCTCGCGTATCGCCGCCCTCGCCTCCGGCGCCAGCTCGAGCTCCGTCCCGAACACGATGTTGGCCCATCGTCGCACGTCCTCGGGGAACTCGACGTTCGGACGAACGGCGGCCAGGAAGCGCTCGAGTGTCGGGTCGTCGATCTCAATTGCCAAGCCCTCCGACGCCCAGTCTCTGAACTCTTCGGGCGAGAGATGCGCGACAGCCTCCTTTTGCCAGCGACGCAACTGCGCTTCGTCGAATTTCGCAGCGGCACGCCCTAGACGTTGTAAGTCGAACTCGGCGAGCATGGCTGCGGGATCGAGCCATCCGTCAGTCGTGCACGTGTGCCCGAGGCGAATGAGATGATTACGCACGGCTCCTGGCAAGTAGCCGCGCTCGCGCAAGTCGCGCAGGCTGAGCGCACCATGACGCTTCGACAATGGCGCGCCGTCCATTCCCAACAGAAGCGCCACGTGCCCGTAGCGCGGCACAGGCAATCCGAGCGCTTCCAAGATCAGCATCTGACGTGGCGTGTTCGTCATGTGATCGTCGCCGCGCAACACGAGGTTGATACCCATGAGCGCATCGTCGAGCGCATTCGAAAAAAAGAACGCCATGCTGCCGTCGGTGCGGCGGATGATGAAATCGCCGATGTCGTCCGTGTTGAAGCGCTGCTCTCCATGCACGAGGTCGTCGAAGACGACGACTTTGCCAGGTGGAACGCGAAAACGCAGCGCTGCCGGCTGACCGCGCTCCAGGCGCTCAGCGCGTTGCGCATCGCTGAGCATCCGACACGTCCCCGCATACCGCGGCGGTTTGCCTGCCGCCAACTGTTGCTTGCGCGAAATGCTCAGCTCCGCAGGCGTACAAAAGCAGGGATACGTCAATCCCAATGCATCCAGCTTCGTGAGCCATTCTTGATAAATGGCGCTGCGTTCCTGTTGTCGGTAGCTGCCGTGCGGCCCTCCGACGTCCGGACCCTCGTCCCATTCCAGCCCTAGCCAGCGAAGGTCGTCGAGCAGCGCCTGCAAGTAGGTATCCGACGAACGCGTCTCGTCCGTGTCTTCAATCCGCAGGACGAAACGTCCGCTGCTCTTGCGAGCCGCCAGATAGTTGAGTAGCGCCGTGCGCGCGTTGCCGAGGTGAAGATAGCCCGTGGGGCTTGGAGCGAAACGCGTGACGACGGGACCTGAAATCATATGCTGATCCAACTCGGTCAACGGCGCGAAGATCCGTTCGGAAACCACACGAATCCCGCCCTGAAACATCGAGAATCAAGTGTCGAAGGGAGCATTTTATACGTCGACACAGCCGACGTCCCCTTCGGCCCTTGCACCCCAGCTTTGCTAAGATCGTGGCGCGGATAACAAAGCTCGTTCGTTCCATGAAGGCACGTATCGTCCTGTCCTTACTGCTTGCGCTCTTTGCTAGCTCTGCGGCCACTGCGCAGGAACCAGTGCTCGTGCGCGTACATACGAACGTGGGTGCGTTCCTGATCCAGCTCGAGCCGACTCGTGCGCCCATGACCGTCGCCAACTTCCTCGAGTACGTGCGTTCCGGCCACTACGACGGCACGATTTTTCATCGTGTGGTCGGCAACTTCATCATTCAAGGCGGTGGCTACGACCAGGAATACAATGAGAAGCCGACACGACCCCCGATTCCGAATGAGTCGGGGAACGGACTTTCGAACATCCGCGGCACAGTAGGGCTCGCACGCACAGGTGACCCACACAGCGGCACTGCGCAGTTTTACGTCAACCTCGTCGACAATCCGATGCTCGACCCGCAACCAAGCCGCTGGGGATATGCAGTTTTCGGGCGCGTCATCGAAGGAATGACCGTCGTCGACGAAATCGGCGCGGTCGCGACCGGAGAGGTCGGCCCGTTCGAGAGCGATGCGCCGCTGAAGCCCATTGTGATCGAGAAAATGGAAGAGCTGTGAGCGGCTGGAGGTTGGGGACCGGGGGCTGGAGCTCGCGCGCTACGCGCGGATCGCGCCCTCCCCTGCGCAGCGGAGAGTGAGAGAGGGGCACACCAGAGGCTGTAGACGGTAGGCAGTAGCTGTAGACCCAACACCCAGAGCCCCAGCGCCCAATGATGAATCTGTTCATCTCTGACCTGCATCTCGATGGCTCGCAGCCGCAGATCACGGATCAGTTCGTCGACTTCCTGCGGGACGAAGCAAGCAAGGCGCAGTCGCTCTATATCCTCGGCGATCTGTTCGAGGCCTGGATCGGCGATGACGATCCCGACCCGGACAAGCGCCGCGCGATGCGCGCCCTCCGCGACACCACTGCGCGCGGTGTCCGGTGCTTTCTGATTCACGGCAATCGGGATTTTCTCATCGGCAAGCGCTTCAGCGCTGCCACTGGCGTACAGCTACTGCAAGATGGCACCGTCATCGAGATGTACGGACGGCGGGTGCTGTTGATGCACGGCGATGCGCTCTGCACCGACGATCACGCCTACCAACGATTGCGACGCATCGTGCGCAATCCACTCGTGCAATTCGCGATGCGTCGCTTGAGCCTGAAGCAGCGCCTCCGGCTCGCCGCGCGCATGCGCGCCGGGAGCAAAGCGCACATCGAGTCGGCAGCGCCGCAGATCATGGACGTGAATGCGCAAGAGGTCGTCGCAACGCTGCATCGATACGGCGTCGACTGCATCGTCCACGGCCACACACACCGCCCAGGCGTTCATGCTGTTCCGCTCGACGGGCGCACGGCGACGCGTATCGTGCTCGGTGACTGGTACCAGCAAGGCAGCGTGCTGCGCTGGGACGAGAACGGATATTCGCTCGAAGCATTACCAAGGTAGGCTAGCATCGCGCCCGCATGCTCGCCTGTAGCGTACAGTCGGCAGCCACCATCACACCGGCGTCCCCGAGTGAAATCGGAACTGTGTGTCTGGCGAAGTAGCAAGCTCCGCTTCGACGTCGGCGAGAATCGAAAGTCGCGTCGTGATTTCCTCCGCAGTTGCACGCTGTTCAGCCAACGCGAGATAAAGCGATTGATGGCGCGCTTCGGACTGTGCCAGCTTGCGGTAGAAGGATGCGAGCGGCTCGTGTAGACACGGCACGAGCCCCATGAAACGCTCACAGGAACGAGCCTCGATCAACGCACCGCACAAGAGCAGATCCAACTTGCGTCCTGGTTCGCGATGCCGGACCACGCGCCGCAAACCTTCGGCATAGCGTGATGGTCGCAAGCGCAGGAACGGCACGTCTGAATCCTGCATGAACTTCTGCACCTGCTCGAAGTGCCGCAATTCCTCCCGCGCCAAACGCGACAGTTTCGCAGCGAGGTCGCAATCATCCGCGTAGGCGAACATCAAGCTGAGCGCCGTCGATGCAGCCTTCTTCTCGCAGTTGGCGTGATCGACCAGCAACTCCTGCCAGCGCTCGCAGGCGACCTCGAACCACTTGGGGCTCGTGGGTGCCCGCAACAAAGACATGGCGTCCGAGCCGAACGACTCGTCACTCACGCAACACCTCCCATTGCTTCGATGTGACTGAGCAGCTCGCGCGCCGATGCAAAGCGCTGCTCGGGCTTGCAAGCGAGCAGACCTTCCAGCAGCGGCTGATAGCGCTGCAAGTCTCCTTCTAGCCGCGGTCGCGGTGCGTTCGCATGCCTGTAGATGACCGCCATGGGAGAAGAGCCAAGGAAGGGCTTCTTGCCAGTCAGCATCTCGTAAAAGATCACGCCGAGACTGTACAGATCACTGCGCTCGTCGAGCTCCCGCCCGTGTCCTTGCTCCGGGCTCATGTAGTACGGCGTGCCAAAGATTTCCCCGGCGGCCGTGATGTCGGGTGCCACCGCAACCTGCTTCGCCAGCCCGAAATCGATCAGCGCAAGCGAACCGTCTCTTCTCATCATGACGTTGCCGGGTTTCAGATCTCGGTGCAGGACGCCGACTTCGTGCACCACCGCCAGCGCGCTGGCCATCTGCGCGAGCAAGCTCAAGGCGGTGGCTGGCTCGATCCCCCGAGCAATATGTGCTCGCAAGTCTCCTTGCGGAAAGTACTCCATCGCGATGAAGGCATGGTCGTCGGCGATGCCGAGATCGAGAATGCGCACCACGTTCGGATGGCGGATCTTCGAGATGAGCTCGTATTCCTGCAAGAAGCGCATGAAATGCAGCTCGTCGGATCCGTCCGAATCATCGGCAAGCACCTTGAGCACGACCATCTCGCCCGCGCGCTCGCTTTCCGCCAGGTACACCATCGAGTTGCCACCTGCGGCAAGCTCGCGCACGAAACGATGGCCCAAGATCGTGACCGGACCAAAGCGCGATGCCTCGTCGAACGCACCTGAGGTGCGTAATAGCGCCAGCGCGTGCCGTCTACGCCGCACACCTTCGCGTATTGCCGTCGCAAGCCTGCGATGATCGATGCGCTGCCGCACGAGATACTCGAGCGCGCCAAGCTCGAGAATCGATGTGACGTCCCCTGGCTCGTGGCCCGGGCCGAAGTACACGACCGGCGGGAAATGCGGACGGCACAGCAGATCCTCGAGCCACTTACGTCCGAGGCCGTGCTGGACGCAGTGATCGAGCAGCACGCCGTCGTAGCCGATTGCCGTGAATGCCGGATGCAGCGTCCCGGAAACGAGCGGCGAGTGCACCCGACATTCCGCATCCGGGTACACGATCGATACGTGGTGTTCCAGCGCCCGGCCGAAATCAGTCTGGTCCGTCAGAATCAGGAAGCGCGGCGCGGCGTTGGCGTTCATCGCTCGACATGAAACCGACGTCGCGGCGTGCCGCTTCACACCGCACGCAACGCCTTCACGGCGCTCGCATGGCGCCGTCGACGCCCTCGCGCTTGATCCGACCGTTCCTGCTGAAGCCGATCCAGGTACTCAGGCGTGACGTCCCCTGTGACGTACTCGCCGGAGAAACAAGACGTATCGAACTCGCGGATGTGAGAATCGTGGTGCAAGCACGCGCGCACGAGATCCTCGAGGTCTTGATAGATCAGACGATCCGCGCCGATCAGCCTTGCGACCTCCTCCTCGGTGCGACCGGCGGCGACGAGCTCGGATGCAGCCGGGATATCGATACCGTACACGTTCGGGTAACGCACAGGCGGCGCAGCCGAGGCGAAATACACGCGTCGTGCGCCCGCCTCTCGGGCAAGATCGATGATCTGTGCAGACGTCGTGCCACGCACGATCGAGTCGTCGATCAAGAGCACATTCTTGCCGCGGAACTCGAGATCGATCACATTGAGCTTCGAGCGGACCGATTTGGCGCGTTGCTCTTGGCCGGGCATGATGAACGTGCGCCCGATGTAGCGATTCTTGACGAAGCCCTCGCGGTACTTCACGCCGAGGATCTGCGCTACCTGCACTGCGGCCGTACGACTCGTGTCCGGAATCGGAATCACGACGTCGATATCGTGATCGGGCCAAACGCGCCGAATTTTCTCGGCGAGCAAATCCCCCATGCGCAAACGTGCTTTGTGCACAGAGATGTTGTCGATGATGGAATCCGGGCGCGCGAAATAGACGAACTCGAAAATGCAGGGGGTGTGCCTCGTGACCGGCACGCACTGGTGCGAGTAGAAGCGACCTTGCTCGTCGATGAACACGGCCTCGCCAGGGCCGACGTCGCGTAAGCGCGTGAACCCGAGCATGTCGAGCGCCACGCTTTCCGAGGCAAGCATGTACTCGGGTCCGTGTGGAGATTCGCGTTTACCCAGAACGAGAGGACGAATCCCGTGCGGATCGCGAAAGCCGAGAAGCCCGTGACCTACGATCAATGCGACGACGGCATAACCGCCACGCACGCGCCGATAAACGCGCGTCACAGCCTCGAAGATGTCGGCGGCAGACGCACCGCGCGGGCTGCCATTGCGTGCTAGCTCGCTGGCCAGCACATTGAGGAGGACTTCGGAATCCGAGCTCGTATTCAGATGACGCAGATCTTCTCGGGTGAGGACCTCTGCGAGTTCGGCAGCATTGGTGAGGTTGCCGTTGTGACCTAAACAGATGCCGTAGGGCGAGTTGACGTAGAAGGGCTGGGCTTCCGAGGGCGTATCGCATCCGGCTGTGGGGTAGCGCACATGCCCGATACCTATATTGCCCTTCAGCGCGAGCATGTGCCGATGCTGGAAGACGTCACGGACCAACCCGATTTGTTTGCGTAGAAACAGCTCGCCGTCTTCATAGGTGATGATGCCCGCGGCGTCCTGACCTCGATGCTGCAATACTGTCAGCGCATCGTAAATTTGCTGGTTGGCCGGCGAATGCCCCACGAATCCGACGATGCCACACATGCTCTTACAACCTCACAATGAGGATTCACCGATGCGCGCCTGCTCTTCGAGCATTTGCATTCCGGTCTCCGCAAATGTCTGAATCCACCCAGCAAGTTCCGTCGCATACGGAAGAAGTCGCGATTCCTTCCACCAGTCCACGGTCGTCAACTGCACGAACTGACCGAGCAGCACGAACACGGCGATCACAACCGCCCCCCGCAAGACACCGAACGTTGCCCCGAGCAACCGATCGACGAGCAGGCTGAGCTCGGAGTGACGGAGAAGATGGCTGAGCACGGCGGCAATTAGCCAACCTAGGAGCAGAACGAATAAGACGATCAACACACGAGCGGTCCACGTACTGATTGGCGGTTCGCCAACGGCCCCGCCCAGGAAGGGCTCGAGCAGAGGAGCATACCGCCACGCGAGCCACAGGCCACCGAGCCACGCGAGCAACCCGATCGCTTCGCGAACAAAACCGCGAACGAGTCCCAGCAGCACCGAGATGATGAGCACGCTGAGAATCAGGAGGTCCGCACCATTCATACGAGCAGGCTGAGTACGAGGAGGCCGATCACCCGGAACATGTGTCTGCGACTACGACATCAGACCGCCGTCGCACGAGGCGATCGGTCGAGGCCGCGCGGATTCTATCAGCGGCCGCGAAAAGCTGCTCAACATCCGATACAAATCGATCACGGATGCTTTACGACAGCTGCCGCGGGCACCTTCGCGCGCACTTGCCGTAGCGTCGCTTCGGCCGCGCTTCGGTCCTTCATGGGCCCGATCCGCACGCGGTAGAGTGTCTTTCCCCCACTCCTGACGGGCATCACGAACACATCCCGACGGGTCGATCTGAACTCGGCGGCAAGCCGCTCCGCAGTCGCCGCGTTCGCGAAACTTCCCAGCTGGACTGCCCAACCTTCCAAAGTGGGGACGGCCGCAGCCGTTGCAACAGATCGTGTAGCAGATTCGCTGGGGGCCGGCGCCGACGGTCGTGTCCGCGGCGGCTCGGGCGACTTGGATGGCACTGCAGGTTTGCTCGGCGACGCCGCAGCCGCCTGAGGCGGCGCGCTTTCGACACGGCGCTCGGCATTCTGCTCCCGATCCGCAGCGGACTGAGCAGGCGCCGCAGCCGACGGGACCTGAGGCTCGCTCGGGCGTGGCACGGCAGCGACCTGCTCCCTCGGGGAAACTCGATCATCAGCCGCAGTCGGTGCGCGACTGGGTCCAGGATCGTTCAGCTCGATGGTGTACGTCCTGAGCCCGCTGCCATTGACGATGCGCTCGGCACTCTGCTCTCCGTCCTCCTGTACGCGTCGGGGACCAGAAAGCATCTCCGGGATGAGAATGATCGCAGCAGCCATCAGCACTGCTGCGCCGACCAATCGTTCTTTGACGTGACGTTCCACGGACGCGAAGTATAAGAGGCCAGCGCGCGCCGATTCATCTCAATGTGACACAATGCTCGCGCAGCCATTGTAGGGCAGGTCCGACAGTCAGGAACGAGCCGAAGACGGCAACGCGACCTTCCCTGCCCGCCAGATGGAGCGCCCGTGCGCACGCCTGCGGGACGTCCTCGCATGCGGAATCGATACGGGCACCAAGGTCGCGTAGTCTTCGCGCAAGCGTGTTCGAGTCGAGTGCCCGTTGGCCCTGCAAGCCAGCCACGACCCACACGTCGAGAACATCGGCAAGCTCGCGATAGATGTTGTCGAGATCTTTGTCTCCGAGCACACCGCAGACCGCCACACAGGGACGCCGGGCTGCCAACGATCGCAGCGATCGACCGAGTACGCTGGCGGCTGCGGGATTGTGTGCGACGTCCAAGATCCATTCGGTCTCACATTCGATACGCTGAAAGCGCCCCGGCAGAGCGACGGTGACGAGACCTCTCTCGATCGCGCTCCGCGCTACAGGTAAACGGTGCCGAACACAAGCCAGGCAGGCCAAGGCGGCTGCGGCATTGTCGAGCTGCACCTCGCCCGGCAACGCAGGCAGCGGCAGCCCCTCCATGTCGCTTGTCTCGTGCTTAAAACTCCAACTTTCGTCGGCGCGCTCCCAGTCGAAGTCCCGCCCCAGACACTGCAGCTGGCTGCCGAGCTCAGCCGCGACGCTGCCGACCGAACGCGGCATGTCGCGCGAGCCGAAAATCGCCGGACGACCCGCTCGCAGAATTCCGGCTTTCTCGGCGCCGATCGCTTCCACGTCCTGACCGAGCCACTCGCGGTGATCAACAGCGATCGACGTAATGACCGCCACGTCCGGGTCCACCACGTTCACGGCATCGAGGCGTCCACCCATGCCGACCTCGAGCACGAGCACATCGACGCCGGCCGTCTCGAATATCAGCAATGCTGCAATCGTGTTGAACTCGAAGAACGTCAGGGTATCGCCGCCCCGAGCTGAGTCGATGCGTTCGAATGCCGTCAGCAACGAAGCATCGGACACTTCCTTCTCTGCGATCGCGATGCGTTCGTTGTATCGAATCAGATGAGGCGACGTGAACGTGCCGACTCGATAGCCTGCTTCAGTCAGGATGCGCGTCAGCAACGCGACGGTCGAGCCCTTCCCGTTCGTGCCCGCGACCGTGATAACGGGCACCGTGGGGGGCCTCCAGCCGAGACGGGCGAGAGTGCGCCTGACACGCTCGAGCCCGAGCTCGATTGCACTGGGATGCAGCCGCTCCTGCCACGAGAGCCAGTCAGAGAGTCGAGAGAAGCGCATGCGCTGACGCCAAAGGGGAAGCAACGGGGAGTGGGGAAAAAGGACGTCCGTTCCGTTTTCTATTCCCTTTCCCGGTTCCCTGCTCTATTCCTTCCCTTCTCCCGTCCCCCGGCGCTCGCCCGTCGGCGAAGGCAAGTGCATCAGCATGGCGATGAGGTTGGCAATGCGATCGCGCATCTCGCGGCGATCGACGATCATGTCGAGCGCGCCGTGCTCGAGCAAGAACTCGCTGCGTTGGAAGCCCTCCGGCAACGTCTCCCGCACGGTTTGCTGAATGACACGCGCACCCGCAAAACCGATGAGCGCCTTGGGTTCACCGATGTTGATGTCGCCGAGCATGGCAAGACTGGCAGAGACACCGCCGGTGGTCGGGTCGGTCATCACGGAAATGTAGGGAATACGCGCTTCTGCAAGCCGCGTGAGCGCTGCCGCGGTCTTGGCCATCTGCAGCAACGATAACAGTGCCTCCTGCATCCGCGCGCCGCCGCTGGCAGAAAAGCACACGAGGGGCTTGCGGTGCTCGAGCGCGTGCTCCACCGCGCGGACGAACCGCTCGCCCACGGCCGACCCCATCGAGCCGCCCATGAAAGCGAACTCGAACGCGCATGCGACGATCGGAATGCCATGCAATGTCCCGGCCATCACGATCAAGGCATCCTTCTCGCCGGTCGTCTTCTGCGCCTGCGCAAGCCGGTCACGGTATTTCTTGCTGTCGCGGAACTTCAGCGGGTCCTGGGGACCGATGTTGCTCGCCAGCTCGACCACGTCGTGCGGGTCGAGGAACCGCTGCAACCGCTCGCGCGCGCTGATCCGCATGTGGTGCCCGCACTTAGGGCACACGTGCAGATTACGCTCCAGCTCCGCGCGATAGAGCACCGCATCACAGGCAGTGCACTTCATCCAAAGCCCCTCCGGCACCGAACGCGTCCGACGCTCGGTCTTGATCCGCGAGGGCATAATTTTTTCAAACCACGTCATCCAGGCGTCCTGGGTTCAAGTGAGGGCGCATCTATACTTGGTCCGACTAGGCTGGGCAAGCGACACTCAACGGGTCGCTCGGCTCGCTCGGAAGCCCCAAGGCAGGCGAGTAGCGCACCCCGGCGAGGTATAGGCCGGCTGCGGGGGCCGTGACACCGCCCTTGGTGCGATCGCGCGCCTCGAGCACCTCGCGCGCCCAGCTCACGGGACGCTCTCCGGTACCGATCGCGATGAGCACGCCCGCGATGTTGCGCACCATGTGGTGCAGAAAGGCGTTCGCGAGGACGGACAGGACAAGTAAATCGCCACGGCGTACCACGGTCACCTCGTACAAGTGCCGCATCGGCGTGCGCGCCTGACACTCGGCGGCGCGAAACGAGGAAAAGTCGTGCTCCCCGATCAACGCCTGCGCTGCCTCGTGCATCCGCTCGGCGTCGAGTGGCTCGCGGACCCAGCACACTCGGTGCGCGGCCAGCGCCGGGCGCGGCATGCGATTGAGAATCAGGTAACAGTAGCGCCGGGCAAACGCACTATACCGCGCATGGAAGGCGTCGGGCACGACTTTGGCCCATAGCGCGCTGACCTGAGGGGGCAAATTCGTGTTGGCTCCTAGTACCCAGCCGCGTTCGCTACGCTCGGACGTCGAGTCGAAGTGCACCACTTGCATGACAGCATGAACACCCGCATCCGTGCGACCCGCGGCTGTGACTTTGACAGGATGGTTGGCTACTCGAGAAAGCGCAGCTTCCACGCTCGCCTGGACGCCGCGCGCGTGTGCCTGACTTTGCCAACCCGAAAACGCGCTGCCGTCGTACTCGAGGCCGAGGGCGATACGCATGACAATGGGCTAGAGACTGGGGACTGGGACCAGAAAGAAAAGGCGGAACTTTAGAGCCAAAGTAGCGCAGCGACTACTCCCGCTCCAGTCCCCGGCCCGGAGTCCTTACCGGATCGACTCGAGCAACCGATTGGCTTCCTGCTTCTGGCTCTCATTACCTTCTTGGAGAACCTCTTCGAGGATGCTGCGCGCTCCGTCCGGGTCGCCCATATCCATGTAAGCACGCGCCAGATCGAGCTTGGTGCCGACCTCGCTCATGGTCACAGGCTCGAGCTCGGACAAATCCATCTCAGTCACGGCCGTCTGCTCGGTGCGCGGCACGTCGTCCTCCACCACGAGCGCCTCGCCGAGATCGAAGTCGAGCGAGGTGGCCTGTGCGGACCCGTCCGAGAACACCTCGTGCGAGAACTGGCCGTCCCCACCGTTGCCCAGACGCGGCTGCTGAACCGTGTCATTGCTCGCTGCCGCGTTTGCGTGGGCAGTATCGGCACCGAGATCGAGATCCAGACCGCTCGGCGACTTCATTGTAGCGGTGGCATCGATGTCGCTGGCGGGCTGCTCGGCCCCGTTGCCACCGGAGAGATCCACCTGATCGAGATAGATCGTACCAGTGCTCTCGGGATCGAACTGCTCGAGGTGCGGCGCCTGCATGGTTCGATCCCAGCTGCCTAGCGACGGCGCCAGCTGCGTCATCTCGTCATCGCCCAACGGACGCTCCCCCTCGAGCGTGTCTGCCACCGACTCCTTCTCGAGCGAGGTGGTGTCCTCGAGCGATCCGGAATGATCGATCGCCTCGGCATCCAGACCAAGATCGTCGAGCGAGATTTCGGCCGTCTGCTCCACGGATAGCTTGGGCATCTCGGCCGTGTCCGTTCTTACCCGAACCGTGTCGTCCTGTCGCTCCAGGATCGGCGATTCGATCGTCGGTGTCTCTTGCGTACGCGCAAGCGGGTCGATCTCGCGAGTGGGCTCGCTGTCAGCGGCCGGCTCAGACTCGTCGAGCAAGAAGTCGAGATCGTCACCCGCGGGCGCCTTGTGCTCGCCAGTGACCAGCTCGAAATCGAGGTCGACTGCCTGCTCGGCGCCGGGCTCGGCGAACAGATCCACATCGACGCGGTTCTCGCCTCCTTCCAGGTTGACGTCGACGAGATCTGCGTGATCCGCCGACGTGCTCTCGCCTTGGAACAGAGGATCGTCGGGCGCGATCTGCTTGCCCATGATGACGATCTTGTCCCACTCACCGGGCGCGGCCTCTGCGCGCGTGGCTTCGAGCTCTCGCGCCGTCTCGAGGAACAGCTCGCGGTTACCCCAGACGAAGTAGATCTCCAGCAGCTTCAGCTTCAGGTCGCGACGTGACGGCTCGCGCTCGAGGGCAATCTTCACGAGGTCGGCGGCCTGATCATACAAGCCGTACGCCATGTGGAAGTCCGCTTCGGCAAGTGCGTCCTGCTGATCGAGGCGAATAGCCGTCTCGCTGCTCAAAGTGTCATCGAGCGATGCTTGTGCCGGAGCCGTCGGCTCAGGCTCAGCCGCGTGCAAAGATGCGAGCTCGCTCTCGGGCACCGGTGGCTCGGCCACTGCTTGCGTCGCAGCGACACCAGCGGAGCTCGCCGCCATGCCCACGTCACTGCCTTCTTCGACTTGGAACGCCTCCGGCGCGCGCGATTTCGCCGCGCGGCGTCCAGGCTCGTAATCCATCGCCGGCGAAGCGATGGCATCCAGCGAGTCGAGCGATGACTCCTCGCGGCGTCGTCGGACGAAAATGAACACGAGCGCCAACACGCCGAGCGCAATGATGAGCCACCAGAACTGAGCGAGGCGATCGAGGATCGAGGGGCTCTCGCTCTCTTCGGAGACCGGCGTAGGTTGCGGGCGCGGCTGCACTGCCTGAGCCGGCGTCTGCTCTGCCTGCTCGGTCGCAGCTGGCGGTTCTTGCAGCTGCTCCGCCGTAGCCCCCTCGGGAACGAGCGGCTCGTCGGCGAGAGGCGCATCATCGACGCCCTGCTGCATGCCGGCCAGATCAGGGCTCTCGACCTGCAAGCGGCGATCCTCTTGGGCTGCCTGAGTCGGCGCCGTCGTTGAGGCAGGCACATCCGCCGGCTCGTCCGTAGCTGGCGTCGCGGACGGCGCAGCTGTGGATTCTTCCGGCGTGACAAGGCGCAGACGACCGGCCTCCACGACGGAGCTTCCCTCCAACGCCGCGCCCCACTCGGCTGCGTGACGTGCGACTTCCTGAGCCGCTTCCGATGCGGAAATCGCTTCGATCTCGGCGAGCTCGGGAATGCGCAGCACCGCACCGGCGCGCAGTCGATTGATATTGCCGTCGAATGCGTGCGGATTCGCGCGATACAGCGCGATCATCGTGCGGTTGACTTGCCGGGGCGATCCCGACGTCACCTGGCTCGCGATCCGCCACAATGTATCGTTTCGCTGAACCGTGTATTGCCCACTCAACGCGGGCGCACTGTCATCGAACGCCGCTCGTTCTGTGGCGGTGGATGTCTCGCTGGATGTCTCGGTGACGAGCTGCTGCGGCTCAGGCTGCACGGTCGAACGCTCGATGCGTCCATCGGTCTGCGCGCCAGCCTGTGGGGTGGTAACCGGAGCCGCCGCTTGTGACTCTGCCGGCATGTAGACCGGGGGATCGAGCAAGACCGTGTACTCGCGCACGAGTCGCCCGCGGGCCCAGCTTGCCTCGACGAGCAACGTGATGAACGGCTCCGTGATGGAGCGGCTCGAACGCACTCTGATCGTGGCGCGACCGTCGCGCGAGCGGCCAACCGAGAAGTCGAAGCTCGACAAGTACGCGGGACGCTCGATGTTGTATCGAGCAAACAGATCCGAGCTCGCCAACCCCACTTTCAAGCTCGCGAGCTCCTCGGGTGTAGGAGAGATCAATTCGATCTCAGCGTCGAACGGCTGATTGAGCGCCGAATTGACGCGGATCTCGCCGAGCCCCAAGGGCCAAGCGCTCAGCGGGGTCAGTAGTGCGCCAGTCAGCACCAGCCCAGGAAAATATCGTCTCATCAGCTCTCCCGGTACGTGACCTGAAGCGCCCAAAGCCTTGTGTGAAGCGCTCTTAGCTCGGCGCGAGCGGGGCTTATTGCTCATGTTTTTTGTGACTTTGCGCACGCAAATATTAGCTTAGAGATAGGTTTTTACCAAAATCTCGGCGATTTGGACGCTATTTAAAGCAGCTCCCTTGCGGACGTTATCTGACACAATCCACAGATTCAGGCCGCGCTCGTGACTGATGTCTTCACGAATGCGCCCCACATATACCGCATCGGTGCCCGCCGCCTCTGTTACCGCTGTCGGGTAACCGCCAGGGCAACGCTCGTCGATGACAACGACACCGGGCGCCCTCGACAAGATCTCTCTGGCTTCTGCCGCTGTCAGCTTGCGCTTGGTTTCGATGTGCACGGCCTCGGAGTGCCCCACGTGGACACCCACCCGGACGGCAGTGGCATTCACCCGGATCGCGTCATCCTCGAGAATCTTGCGCGTCTCCCAGAACATCTTCATCTCTTCCTTCGTGTAACCGTTGTCGAGGAAGACGTCGATCTGCGGCACGCAGTTGAAGGCGATCTGCTTCGGTATGAGCTGAGGCTCGGGCGCTGCGCCACGCGCAAGCGCGGCGTGCTGCGCTAGGAGCTCGTCGATGGCCTTCTTCCCCGCGCCTGACACTGACTGATAGGTGGCGACATTGATGCGCTCGATGTGAGCGGCATCGTGCAGCGGCTTGAGCGCAACGACCATTTGTATGGTCGAGCAGTTGGGATTCGCGATGATATTGTGATTGCGATAAGCCGCGATCGCGTGTGGATTGACTTCCGTAACGACAAGCGGGATGTCGGCCTCGTAGCGAAACTGCGAGGTGTTATCGATAACGACGCATCCGGCTGCAGCCGCGCGTGGTGCATGCACCTTCGAGACGCTCGCTCCCGCCGAGAACAAGCCGATCTGCACCTTCGAGAAGTCGAAAGTATCCAAATCCTGGACCGGAAGGTCGCGACCTTTGAACTTGACTGTGCGCCCGACCGAGCGCGCGCTCGCCAGTGGATACAGCTCACCTACCGGAAAATCGCGCTCCTCCAGAATGGACAGCATGGTGCTGCCAACGAGGCCCGTTGCCCCCACCACTGCCACATTCCAACGTCTGCTCATTGCTGCATGTACGTATTAGAAGAGAAAGCGAGAGCTCATGCCCCCAGTCGCCCTGTACGGCACGGAGCACCGTCGTCCGGCAGCTGGTTCTTGGAGGCGCGCCCCAAGAGCGATTGCAAACGTAGCCGTGGCCGCGTGTGAGCGCTTCGGTTCCTTGACCTGCGAAAAATGGCGCAACAGTACCCTAATCACTGCACATAATTAAGCTGCAGCGTGCCAAATTTAGGGATGAATCACATCACGCGTGCGGGGAATCACTGGCGTGCGACTCTGCACGTCGGCATTTTGCGCTCGATGACGCAGGTAATGGTCCATAAGGACCAGCGCCAGCATCGCCTCTGCAATCGGAGTCGCCCGTAGGCCGACGCACGGGTCATGGCGTCCGGTGGTCACGATTTCGACTGGATTGCCGTCCACGTCCACTGTCTGTCCCGGGACGATGATGCTCGAGGTCGGCTTCAACGCGATGCTCACGACGATGTCCTGTCCGCTGGAGATGCCGCCGAGGATGCCGCCCGCGTTGTTCGACAAGAACCCGCTCGGCGTCATCTGATCCCGGTGCTCGCTGCCCAGCTGCTCTACGACGGCAAAACCAGCACCGATCTCCACGCCCTTGACCGCATTGATGCTCATCATGGCCCGGGCAATGTCCGCATCCAGCCGGTCGAACACCGGCTCGCCGAGGCCGGGCGGCACACCCTTCGCGATCACGTTGACTCGCGCACCGACGGAGTCGCCTTTACGACGTAGATCGATCATGTACCGCTCGAGCTCTTCGAGCTTGGTCGGATCGGGTGAGAAAAACGGGTTGTCGTACACCGTCTCGAGCGATTTCGGCTCGAGCTTGATCGGACCGAGCTGCGCGAGATAACCCTGGATCTGAATCGACAGGCGCTCGCGCAAGTACTTGCGCGCGATCGCGCCGGCCGCCACGCGCATCACCGTCTCGCGCGCGGACGACCGACCGCCTCCGCGATAGTCGCGGATCCCGTACTTCTGCTGGTAGGTGTAGTCGGCGTGCCCGGGACGGAAACGATCCTTGATCTTGTCGTAATCGCGTGAGCGCTGATCCTGATTTTCGATGAGTAGCCCGATCGGAGTCCCGGTCGTCCGGCCTTCGAAGACCCCGGACAGGATCTTCACCCGGTCCGGCTCCCTGCGCTGGCTCGTATGACGCGACGTGCCGGTGCGTCTCCTCTCGAGCTCCGGCTGAATGTCGGCCTCGGATAGCTCGAGTCCCGGAGGACAGCCATCGACGATCGCGCCGAGCGCTGGACCGTGACTCTCGCCAAATGTGGTCACCCTGAATAACACACCAAAAGTATTGCCGGGCATGGGTTTGAGAGGAGGATCATGCTGAAGGAGCGATAGTGTATGTCGTTTGGCGCTCGCTATCTGCGCCCCTGCGTCAGCTGTCGAAGCTCGTCTGCCGTCAGCAGGAACACGCCCCCGCCGCCGCGCTCGAACTCCAGCCACGTGAACGGCACCTTGGGGTACGCCGCAACGAGCGTCTCTTCCGAGTTGCCGACTTCCACGATGAGGATGCCATGCGGCGTCAGGTAGTGCGCAGCTTCCCGTAGTATGCGATGGACAATCTCAAGACCGTCTTGTCCGCCGTGCAAACCCACACGTGGCTCACGCGCGTATTCAGGGGGTAAGCTCGCCAGCTCCTCGTCGCCGACATAGGGAGGATTGGAGACGATGACGTCGTAACGCTTACCCTGCACCCCGTCGAATACGTCTGAGCGCAGTGCACGCACGCGCGTTTGCAGACCGTAGCGCGCGATGTTGATGGCCGCGACTGCAAGCGCGTCGTCGGACACATCGACCGCGTCGACCTGCGCTTGCGGGAGCACCAAGGCACTCGCGATCGCGATGCACCCGGAGCCAGTGCCGATATCGAGCAAACGCTCGATACGATCGGGGTCAATCCAGGGCTCGTAGCGCGCTTCAATGAGCTCGGCAATAGGCGAGCGAGGCACGAGCACGCGCTCGTCGACGTGGAACTCGTAACCGGCAAACCACATTCGATTCGTCAAATACGCGGCCGGGATGCGCTCGCGGATACGCCGATCGAACAGTTCCAGCACGCGGGCGCGCTGCTGTTCATTGAGCGTCGTCTCATACACGATCGGCGCATCCTCGTGCCTCAGGCCCGCAGCGAAGAACACGAGCTCGGCCGCCTCATCGACGGCATTGTCGGTCCCATGCCCGAACCAGAGCCGTGCGCTTTCGAATGCGCGGGCGCCGTACTCGATGAGCTGCCGGACGGTTACGCCGGGTGAGGTCTCACGCGACATGCGATAATCTCGATGCGAGGATCATGATGAAACGACACGCTTCCATCGTCATTGCGATCATCATCGCCATTGTATCCGTGTTCGCGGGCATGCTGTTGTCGCGCGCGCTGTTCCAGCCGACCGCGAGCGCCGTGCACGGAGAAGGCCCCGCAAACGCGCTGGAGGCTGGCACAGTGCTCGACCCGCCGAAGCCACTGCCGAGCTTCCAGCTAATCGATCACACGGGCAACCCGTTCACGAACGAGCACTTGCAGGGGCGCTGGACGTTCGTCTTTTTCGGCTTCACGAACTGTCCGGACGTTTGCCCGATGACGCTACATACGCTCGCACAAGTGGAGCAGTCGCTGGCGGACTTGCCAGAGTCAGAGCGGCCGAGGGTGACGCTCATATCCGTCGACCCCGCACGCGACACGCCCGAGCAGCTCGCAAAATACGTGGCCTATTTCAATCCTTCGTTCGTTGGCGTCACCGGCGAGGAAGGCGCGTTGAATGAATTCACGCGCGAAGTCGGCGTGCCTGTGGTCATCACGAGCACAGGAGACGGCGCGTACACCGTGGATCACTCCGCGGCGATTTTCTTGATCAATCCACAAGGCGAGATCCGTGCACTCTTCTCGCCTCCGCACACGCCGCAAGCCATTGCGGCCGACTACCGTCAACTCGTGCTCGGCACGGACGCGCGCAGCGATGGTTGAGCAAGTATCCGGCGCGCGACCAAGCGATCGCTTGTTCGCATTGCTGCAATACTTACTGCCGAAGCACCTTCTATCGCGCATGGTGCACGGGCTGATGCGCCAGCAGTGCACGCCCGTGAAGAATGCGCTCCTACGCGCGTTCCTCGCCGGCTATCGCGTCGACATGAGTGACGCCGCGGAACCCAATCCTTATGCCTACGCGAGCTTCAACGATTTCTTCACTCGAACGCTGCGTCCCGGCGCGCGCCCCATCGCGACGGACCCGCACCTCATCGTCAGCCCGGTGGATGGCATGGTGAGCCAATGTGGGCATCTCGAAGACGACACGCTGCTGCAGGCGAAGGGACATAGATATTCCCTGGCTGCGCTGTTCGCGGGCGATCGTGAGGCGGTCAACACCTATCGAGGCGGCAGCTTCGCCTGTCTTTATCTGGCTCCGTACAACTATCACCGCATTCATATGCCGTTGCAGGGCACCTTGCGCGGCAACCTGTATGTGCCTGGCGACCTGTTCAGCGTCAACGCTGCGACAGTGCGCGCCGTGCCCGGTGTGTTCGCACGCAACGAGCGATTGATCTGTGAGTTCGATACCGTCGTCGGCCGCATGGCGATCGTGCTGATCGGTGCGCTGTTCGTGGGCAGCATCGAGACGGTGCATTGCGGCGAGGTCAATCCACCGCCGCGGCGCCGCAAGACACCGCTTGCCATTCCTGACGGGATCGGGCGGTCGTTCGCCAAAGGCGAAGAATTGGGTCGCTTCAACATGGGATCGACTGTGATTCTGCTGTTCCAGCCGCAACGCATCCGTTGGGACGCGACGCTCGCGCCGGACACAGAGGTACGTCTCGGGCGCCCTATCGGACGTATTTTGGAGAATCGCGCGGAGCCGCACTGAGCCGCCGGCCATGACAGCGGACTGGAAACCGACTGCCTCCATAGCGACACTCGAGCTGCGTGCGCGCATGCTGCGTGCGGCGCGCGAGTACTTCACGGCTACACGCGCGCTCGAGGTCGAAACGCCGGCGCTCTCCTGCGCCACTGTCAGTGACGTTCATCTCGCGAGTGTGACCGCGCGAGTGATGAACCAATCGCGCTATCTCCACACCTCGCCCGAATACTGCATGAAGCGACTCCTTGCGGCCGGGTGCGGTGACATCTGGCAGATCACCAAGGTATACCGCGATGGCGAATGCGGGCGCTGGCACAATCCGGAATTCACCTTGATCGAGTGGTACCGCATCGGCATCGATCATCATGCGCTCATGTCGGACGTGGAGCGCCTGATCACGGCGATGTTGCCACCGGATCGGCAATTCGACCGTGCCGAGCGGCTCTCGTATCGCGAAGCCATGCAGCTGCATGCAGGCGTCGATGCTTTCGAGGATCCAACAGCGGTACTGCTCGCCCGGCTTGAGAGTGCCGGCATCGAAATGCCGGAGGATCTCCGCAGCGATCGCGATGCCGTGCTCGATCTCATCATGGGCACGCTCGTCGGCCCGGCGCTCGGGCACGAGCGTCTGACGTTCGTGTACGACTACCCTGCTTCGCAGGCGGCGCTTGCCCGGGTACGTGGGCACGTCGCCTCACGTTTCGAGGCGTATCTCAACGGTCTCGAGCTTGCGAATGGCTTTCACGAGCTGACCGATCCACTGGAGCAGCGGGCGCGTTTCGAGCGCGACTTGGCAGAACGTGCCAGACGGGGCCTGCCCGTCCATCCTATTGACGAGCGCTTTCTGGCCGCGCTCGAGCACGGGTTGCCTGAGTGCTCGGGCGTCGCGCTGGGATTCGATCGTCTCGTGATGTGCGCTATTGGCGCACGGCACATCGAGGAAGTGCTGGCGTTCCCGTTCGATCGCGTCTAGGCGGACTGGCGTGCACTGGGAACCAGAAGGTGTACGCTGCTTGTCGCCTACCCTGGGACCCCGAAACCATGCACACTAGCCAGCTCGATCGTACCCTTCCCAAGCCGGCCTTCTACTCGCAGCTGTTACGTGAAGCGGCGGCGCTCATCGAGCATGAGTCGGACTGGATTGCAAACTTGGCAAACCTTGCAGCCCTGCTCTATCACTCGCTGCCGGATGTGAACTGGGCGGGTTTCTACTTGCTGAAGGGCGACACGCTCATCGTTGGTCCGTTTCAAGGCTTGCCGGCATGCGTGCGCATTCCGATTGGCAAAGGCGTCTGCGGCATGGCGGCAGCACAAGGACGAACGATCGTGGTACCGAACGTGCACGAATTTCCCGGTCACATTGCGTGCGATGCGGCATCGCGCTCGGAGATCGTGGTACCGATGATTCAAGCGGGCACCGTGCTGGGTGTCTTGGACATCGACAGCCCGCGACTCGCCCGCTTCGATGAGGAAGACCGCTGCGGACTCGAGCAATTGATCGCAATGCTGCTCGCGCACAGAGCGTCTGAGGGGTAGCTCGTAAGGTTGCGAGCAGGCCGTGACTCGTGACGGATAGAACCCTCACGAGTGATGCATCACACAGCTAACAGCTAGCCTTTCACTCTCGCGATGTATTCGCCGGTTCGTGTATCGACGCGGACGACCTCACCTTCGTTCACGAACAGCGGCACGCGAACCACCGCTCCCGTTTCCAGCTTCGCGGGCTTCGCCCCGCCTGTAGCGGTATCGCCTCGTACACCGGGATCGGTCTCTACGATCTTGAGCTCGACATGGGCCGGCGGCGTCACGTTGAGGGGTACGCCGTTCCAGAGCATGACCGTGCACATCATGCCGTCCTTGAGCCACATCGCGCTGTCGCCGACCGCCTCCTTGCCGGCCGCGTACTGGTCGTATGTATCCGGCACCATGAAGTGCCAGAACTCGCCGTCGGTGTAGAGATACTGCATCTCAGTCTCGACGACGTCGGCCGCTTCGACCGTCTCGCCCGACTTGAACGTGCGTTCGATGACTCGGCCGGTCTTGAGATTGCGCACCTTGACGCGGTTGAACGCCTGACCCTTGCCAGGCTTCACCATCTCGTTCTCGATGATCGCGTAAGGATCATTCTCGAGGATGATCTTCAGACCTGCCTTGAACTCATTCGTGGAATACGTGGCCATTTGGCACCGCCGCCCAATCTGTGAAAATGCGAGAAACGGTTGTAGTCGAATCGTTGCGACTGTCGAGCGCGCGGTTCGCGCACACCGGATCCGAGCCTCGGTCAGCCGAGCTTGGATTCAACTGTCAATCCCAATCCTACGTGTCGTGGCCGCCAGGGCCGACAAAGGGCGCAAATGATAGCCGCAACCCCCTCTGCAGGCCAATTGCAGCCGGGCAGCACCTCTGTGCCGCGCTGGCAACAAGAGCTCGCCAATGCGATCAGCGATCCGCGGGAGCTTTGCGAGGTGCTCGACCTCGACCCCTCGCTCATCGCCCCTGCGCTCGAGAGCGCGCGCGGGTTCCCGCTCAAGGTGCCGCGCCGCTTCGTAGCAAAGATGCGCAAGGGCGATCCCAAGGATCCGCTGCTGTTGCAAGTGCTGCCGGTGAGTGCCGAAATGGCGTTCGTGCCGGGCTTTGAGCTCGACCCGGTCGGCGATCTGCAAAGCCGCGCCGGAGCCGGCGTGCTGCACAAGTACCACGGACGTGCATTGGCGATCGCGACCGGCGCCTGCGCGATTCACTGCCGCTACTGCTTCCGCCGTCACTTTCCCTATGACGAGGAGTCTGCATTGCGCTCGGGCTGGTCACGAGCGATTGCCGCCCTCCAAGCCGATGCGACGCTCTCCGAGGTCATTCTCAGTGGCGGCGATCCGCTCAGCTTGAGCGATCGGCGACTGCGCGAGCTCACCGACAAGCTCGCCTGCATCCCGCACATCAGGCGCTTGCGCATTCACACCCGTTATCCGGTCGTGCTGCCCGCGCGAATCGACGAAGAGCTCCTCAATTGGCTGCAGTCCTTGCCGATACAGCGTGTGATCGTGATCCATGCGAATCACCCGCGCGAGATCGACGAAGAGGTGATCGCCGGCTGCCGGGCGCTTGCTGCCGCTGGCGCGACCCTGCTCAACCAGTCGGTCCTGTTGGCGGGCGTGAACGATTCGCCGGACACCTTGGCAGAGCTGAGCGAGGCGCTGTTCGCGGCAGGTGTGCTGCCCTACTACCTGCACATGCTCGACAGGGTTCAGGGCGCCGCGCACTTCGAGGTACCGATCGAGCGCGCGCTCGCTTTACACGAAGCGCTTGCCGCGCGCTTGCCGGGTTATCTGCTACCGCGACTCGTACGCGAGATCCCCGGAGCACCCGCCAAACGCCCCGTCGTGGCCGTCTGACGGTTCGCCAAACGGTGAGCTGCGGCGCAAAGTGAGCGCGTTCACTCGGCTACAATGCGCGCGCCTTCGCACGCTCAACCTCTTGAACACGGAGACAGGAACTTGGCGGAACCAAGCGCAGTGCCGATGATCGTCCTGACGCCTCACCAGGACAACGTCGAGGCCATCAACAGCACCCTGCGCAACGCCGGCCATGCGGTGCGCTGCAGTTGGATCCGCGACCTCAACGACCTCGGCGACGCGCTCCAGCAGATCAATGCGTACATGTTGATCGCCTTCGTCGGTCCCGACCCGGCCGAGACCTCCAAGGTGATGAGCGTGTGCAAACAATTCGGTGCCGAGGTCCCCGTGTTGATCGCCCGCGAGCAGGTCGACGAGGACATCATCGCTGCGGCCATGCAGCAAGGTGCGCGCGATGTTGTGACGCTCAAGCATCCTGCGCGTCTGTGCGCCGTGGTAGAGCGCGAGCTCGATGCCCACAAGCAAGCGCGCACCTTGCAGGCGACGATCAACGCGGCGCGCGAGTACCGCGAACAGCTCAAGTCCTTTATGGCTGGCTCGGCCGACGCGATCGCGCACGTACAGGAAGGCATCATCGTCGACGCCAATCCCGCCTGGCTTGAGCTGTTCGGCCTGCCGAATGCAGAAGCGATCGTTGGCACGCCACTCATGGACTCGTTCGATGCGGAGAGCCATGCGGCCATCAAGGGCGCGCTCGTTGCCTGCATGCAGGGGCGCTGGATGGATCACACCCTGCGCGCCAGCGCGCTGTTGAGCGATGGCTCGAGCGTGTCACTCGAGATCGAGTTGTTGAAGACGGAGTTTGACGGCGAGCCTGCGGTTCGCCTCTGTGTTCCTGCCAACAAGGGCACGAACGCCAACACGCTCGATCGCGACCTGAACGAAGCGCTGGAACGCGATGCCACAACGGGCGCCTTACAGCGCAAGTTCTTCATCGAGCGCCTCAAGGCAGCGCTCGCGCAACCCGTTAAGGCGGGCGTTCGCCAGCTCGTGTCGATCGAGCCGGACAAGCTCCCGGCCATCTGTGAGGAAGTCGGCCCGCTCGGCGTGGAGGACTTCGTCGGTCAGTTCGCGGGGCTCATTGACGAAGCGCGCCAACCTTCGGATCTCTTCGGAAGAGTCGGCGACGGCGCCTTCATGCTGCTCATGGAGCGCGGCACGCCACGTGACATAGAGGTTTGGGCGAACAACGTGATCCGCAAAGTCGGCGCACAGGTCTTTCGCGTCGGCGACAAGCAAATCTCCTGCACGTGCAGTGTCGGCATCGGCACCATCGATCCACGTGCCCCAGACATCGAGGCCTCGATCAACGATGCGATTGGCGCGCGACATCGGGCCCACGGGCGCGGCGGCAATCGCCTCGAGGTCATCGACCGACAGGACGAGGAGACTCGCCAGCAAGCTGCCGATGAGATTTGGGTGCGACAGATCAAGGCGGCGCTGATGGAGAATCGCTTCCGCCTCATGCAGCAGCCGATCGCCAGCCTGCTCGGTGAAGACCGTGGCATGTTCGACGTGCTAGTGCGAATGGTGGACGAGACGGGCGAAGAGCTCCTGCCGTCCGAGTTCATTCCCGCTGCGGAGCGCAACGATCTGATGAAGAACATCGATCGCTGGGTGATCGGCGCATCGATGACGTTCTGTGCGAGCCGACCCGTCAAGCGTCTGTTCGTACGCCTCTCCAAGGACTCCGTGCGTGACAAGTCGCTGCTGCAGTGGCTCTCGAACCAGCTCAAAGCGACCCGCATCGACTCACAGCGTATCGCCTTCCAGGTGAGCGAGCAGGTCGCCACGGAGTACTTGGCCGATACCACCGAGCTCGCCAATGGACTGCGCAAGCTCGGCTTCATGTTCGCCCTCGAGCATTTCGGCACGGGCCGTGATCCCGCACGTCTCATCGCCCACTTACCGCTCGACTACATCAAGGTCGACGGCACCCTCATGCAGGGGCTTGCGGTCGATCACAATCTTCAGCAGCGTGTCCGCGAGCTCGTCGACCACGCCAAGAGCAAGGAGATCGCCACGATCGCCGAGCGCGTCGAGGATGCAAACACCATGGCGGTGCTGTGGCAGCTCGGCGTCGAGTTCATCCAAGGGTTTTTCGTCAACGAGCCGGAGCGCGTGGTGATGGGTTAAGGGCGCTGTGCTCAGAGCCGCTCGGCTCTGGGGCACAGCGGCCTGAGTCCGTCACTCGACTTCGAGCCGATCGACGTTTCGCCAGCCGCGCGGCAGCACGGCGCCGCGCTGCGCACGCTCGCCGCGATAGGACTCGAGGTCCGCAAACTTGATCGTCATCTTGCGCTCGCCACAGCGCACGATGAGATTCTGTCCGGGTGCGACGACTGCGATCGCAACCAGATATTCCTCGCGCGCTTGCAGCTTCTTCGACGATATGCCGAAGATCTTGTTGCCCTTGCCGCGGGGCAGCTCCGGCAGGTCTTTCACAGGAAATGCCAGCAGCTTACCTTCCGAGCTCACCGCGCAGAGCAGCGCCTCCTCGCTCGGCGGAACCGGCGCAGGCACGAGCACGCCCGAGCCTTCGGGCACCTTGAGCACTGCCTTACCGGAACGGTTGCGTGAGTAGAGCTCTTCCAGCTTGACCACGAAGCCGTATCCGGCATCCGACGCAACGACCCAACGATCCTTAGGATCGCCGATCAATACGCCCGCGAACGTCGCTCCATCCGGTGGATCGATGCGTCCGGAAAGCGGCTCGCCCTGGCCGCGCGCAGACGGCAGCGTATGCGCGGGCAAGCTGTACGCCCGGCCCGTGCTGTCGAGAAACACCGCTTGCTGTGTGCTGCGACCTCGCGCCGCCGCCTGAAATGAATCGCCAGTCTTGTACGAGAGCGCTCGCGGATCGATCTCGTGACCTTTCGCCGCGCGCACCCAGCCGCGCTTTGACAGCACAACGGTCACGGGCTCGCTCGTGACGAGCTCGGTCTCGTCGAGAGCCTGAGCAGCGGCGCGCTCGACGATGCGGCTGCGCCGCTCGTCACCGAATAGATCGGCATCTGCCATGAGCTCGTCGCGCACGAGCTTCTTGAGCCGTGCCTTGCTCTGCAGGATCTTCTCGAGCTCGTCGCGCTCCTTGGACAGCTCCTTCTGCTCGCCGCGGATCTTCATCTCCTCGAGCTTGGCCAGATGGCGCAGCTTGGTCTCCAGAATGGCCTCGGCTTGAGCGTCCGAGAGCTTGAAGCGCTTCATCAGGACTGGCTTCGGCTCATCTTCGCGGCGAATGATGCGAATGACCTCGTCCAGGTTGAGGTATGCGATCAGCAATCCCTCGAGGACGTGCAGGCGCGCCTGCACCTTGTCCAAGCGCCAAGTGAGCCGCTTCGTGACCGTCTGGATACGGAACGTCAGCCACTGCTCCAGGAGCTGCTTCAGCCCCAGCACCTTCGGGCGGCCGTCGAGGCCGATCACGTTGAGGTTGACGCGATACGTGCGCTCGAGATCGGTGGTCGCGAACAAGTGCGCCATGAGCTGCTCGATGTCGACTCGGCTCGAGCGCGGCACGATGACGATGCGCGTCGGATGCTCGTGATCCGATTCGTCGCGGATGTCCTCGACCATCGGCAGCTTCTTCGCCTGCATCTGCGCCGCGATCTGCTCCTGGACGCGGGCGCCGGAGACTTGGTAGGGCAGCTGCGTGATGACGATTTCGCCGTCCTCGACCTCGTACACCGCGCGGGCGCGGATCGTGCCGGTGCCCGTCTCGTAAATGCGGCGAATTTCGCTGCGCGGTGTGATGATCTCGCCGCCGGTGGGGAAATCGGGTCCCTGTACATGCTTGCAGAGCTCGCGCACCGTGACGTCAGGATCCTCGAGCAAGCGCACGCATGCGGCCGCAACTTCTCGCAGGTTGTGCGGCGGGATATCAGTAGCCATGCCGACGGCAATGCCGGTCGCGCCGTTGAGCAGGACGTTCGGCACACGTGCAGGCAAGACAACAGGCTCTTCCAGCGTGCCGTCGAAATTCGGCACCCAGTCAACCGTGCCTTGTTCGAGCTCTTGCAACAACAAGGAGGCGTAGCGCGTCAGGCGCGCTTCGGTGTAGCGCATTGCGGCGAACGACTTGGGGTCGTCCGGCGAGCCGAAGTTACCCTGCCCATCGACGAGCGGATAACGGTACGAGAACGGCTGAGCCATCAGCACCATCGCCTCGTAGCAGGCTGCGTCGCCGTGCGGATGAAACTTGCCTATGACGTCGCCGACCGTGCGCGCCGATTTCTTGTGTTTCGCGGCGGCTGACAAGCCGAGCTCGCTCATCGCATAGATGATGCGTCGCTGTACCGGCTTGAGGCCGTCGCCGATGTGCGGCAGCGCGCGATCGAGGATGACGTACATCGAGTAATCGAGGTACGCCTTTTCGGTGAACGTCTTGAGCGAGAGGCGCTCGATACCTTCGAAGTTCAATGGAGGTTGAGTAGGCAAGCTACGCTCCGGATGATAGTTGATGCCTTGACGGGCTCAGGAACGACACGAGCAGCGGAGCGCGATGCGCTCTCTGCCCAGCATGATTCAGCGCACGCGCCCTAAACTTGTACGTCCGCCAAATTGCCTTTGGTCTCCAACCAAACGCGCCTGTCGGCCGCGCGTTTCTTGGCGAGCAGCATGTCGAGCATTTCATCAGCCTCATCGCCGTCGTCAACGGTGAGCTGCACCAGACGTCGTGTTTCGGGCGCCATGGTGGTCTCGCGCAGTTGCATCGCACTCATCTCGCCCAGACCCTTGAAGCGCGTGACGACCGGTTTGGCGCGTGGATTCTCCGCCGCGATCCGATCGAGTATGCCGATGCGCTCGGCATCATCGAGCGCGTAATAGACCTGCTTACCGACGTCGATGCGAAAGAGCGGCGGCATCGCAACATAGATATGCCCAGCCTCGACGAGCGGACGAAAGTGCCGCAAGAACAGCGCACACAGCAGCGTGGCGATGTGCTGACCGTCGGAATCGGCGTCCGCCAGAATGCATATTTTATGGTAGCGCAGGCCGTCGAGCTTGTCGGACCCGGGATCAACGCCAATCGCCGTGGCAATGTGGTTCACTTCCTGCGATTGCAGCACACCGCTCGCATCCACCTCCCACGTGTTCAGGATCTTACCGCGCAACGGCATGACGGCCTGAAATTCGCGGTCGCGCGCCTGCTTGGCCGAGCCCCCTGCGGAATCTCCTTCGACGAGAAACAGCTCGCTGCGTCTCGGATCCTGGCTCGTGCAATCGGCCAGCTTCCCGGGTAGCGCCGGCCCGCTCACGACACGCTTGCGCGCCACTGATTTCGACGCTTTCGCTCGTGCCTGCGCGCTGGCGATCGCGAGCTGCGCAATCTTCTCGCCCGACTCGGGGTGTTGGTTCAGCCAAAGCGCGAACTGATCCTTGACCACACCCGACACGAAGGCCGCTGATTCGCGCGACGACAGGCGTTCCTTCGTCTGTCCCGCAAACTGCGGATCCTTCATCTTGATCGAGAGCACAAAGCTCAGGTCCTCCCAGACGTCCTCGGGCGCGAGCTTCAGCCCTTTTGGTAACAGGTTACGGAACTCGCAAAACTCGCGAATCGCCTCAGTCAGGCCGAGACGCAATCCGTTTACGTGCGTCCCGCCTTGCGGTGTCGGGATGAGATTGACATAGCTCTCCTCGACCTTCGGACCATCATCGATGCGCCAAGCGACCGCCCATTCTGCGGCTTCCTGCTCGCCTTCGAGATTGCCGCTGAACAGCTCGGGCGGCAACCACTCCCCTTCGCCGAGAGCTTGACGTAGATACTCGTTCACTCCGCCGGTGTACAACCATTCTTCCTTCTCGCCCGTCTGCTCAATCGTGAGCGTGACGCGCAAGCCAGGGCACAGGACCGCCTTCGCTCGCAGCGTGTGCTTGAGTCGTGGCACCGAGAAGTTCACCGATTCGAAGAATTGCGGATCGGGCCAGAAGCGCACAGTTGTGCCCGTGTTGCTCTTGCCCACATCACCAACGACGCGCAGTTTCGAGGCAACCTTCCCGTTCTTGAAGCCGATGTGGTACTGCTTGCCGCCGCGCTTGATCCAGCACTCGAGCCTCTTCGACAGGGCGTTCACCACCGACACGCCCACGCCATGCAAGCCGCCGGAGAACTTGTAGTTCTTGTCCGAGAACTTTCCGCCAGCATGCAGTCGCGTCAGGATGAGCTCGACACCGCTCACCTTTTCTTTCGGGTGGATGTCCACCGGCATACCGCGACCGTCGTCGGCCACCTCGAGCGATCCGTCTTTGTAGAGCGTCACGTCGACGCGCTTGGCGTAACCTGCAAGCGCCTCGTCAACTGAGTTGTCGATGACTTCATGTGCGAGGTGATTCGGTCGGCTCGTGTCCGTGTACATGCCGGGGCGGCGTCGCACGGGATCGAGCCCGCTCAGGACTTCGATGTCGGAAGCGGTATAGGACTTTGCCATTTATTCGCGAAGCGCGTCAGAGTTGAAGGCGCGCGGATTCTAACAGAGAGGGCCGGGATGCAACGTCGGTGTTGGCGGTCGATGACTGCCGGCCACGTCCGCGTTGCCAGCCGCAGCGGCCCGCGGGCGCGACACACCGATATATTGCGCAGGGAAGCGACGATTCAACCGTGCTCAAGCGAGCCTGAGCAAGCACGCGCTGTGGCCGGCCGACGCTGAGCTCAAGCCAGGTCGCTCGCGATCGCGTCGCGGATCTGTTGCGGTAGCGGCTCGACGCTGTGTCGATACTTGTCGTGATCGATCCCGATGCTGACCGACGCGCCGTTCTTGACGGCCTCGCGCATCGGCTCGGTCAGCTCGAAGCGCATGAAGTGGACGGACGAGGTCTTCTCCGCGGTGTCGCGCTCGAGGTCCTCGTCCGCGATGGCCCAGACGCGTTCGAAACCCGCGACCTGCACCCAGCAGCGGTCTTCGATGCCTATGAGCTCTGCCAAACGGCGGAGTCGCTCTTCACGGTCCGGATACTCGATCAGCAACGTCACCTTCCAGTTGGTGCCGTCGGGGATGAGCGGGTTATAGGCATCGAGCTCTTCTTGAATGGCCTCCGGCTCGAAGATGCGCTCCACGCGCAGCATCTCCTGAACCTGATACTGAACGGTGAGCTGATCTTCAAAGCACCAGGTCGTATTAGGGCCGACGGGCACCGTACGTCGACGCTTGTGCTCCAGCACCTTCGCACGAAAGTCCTTGCGCGCGAGCGCGTACTGCTCGAGGCTCATGAGATCGTTGCGAGTCAGCTTCGCTAGGTGCTGCATGACAGTGCAACCTCAAATTCCATAGGCCATCCGCAACAGCTTGAGCGGATGCGTCGGCTCACGGTGGCCTTCGAGGCCGGACTGAATCTGACGCGCCGCCATGGGACAATCGCTCGAGTAATGATCGGCCCCGGCATCGCTGACCCGCCTCACAACCGGGCGCGCGATCTTGACCGATGCATCCCGAAATTCGCGCTTGACCCCGTACGTTCCATCGTGCCCAGAGCAACGCTCGATCGCATCGACCTGAGTGTCGGGTATCAGCATCAGCACATCGCGCGTCTTGAGACCAATGTTCTGCACCCGCGTGTGACACGGCACGTGGTAAGCGACCTTACCGAGCTTGTGTACGAAGTCGGTGCGAAGCAATCCTGCTCGATGGCGCGCCCATAGGTACTCGAACGGATCGAACGTCGCGTCGCGCACCTTCTGCACCAGCGGGTCGCCGGGGAACAGGAGCGGTAACTCCTGTTTGAACATCAGGGTGCACGAAGGAATGGGCGTGACGATGTCCCAGCCCTCGTCCACCCAACGCGCGAGCTCGGGAATGTTTTCGTTCTTGAGCTTCTCGATCGTTTGTAGGTCGCCGAGCTCGAGCTTCGGCATCCCACAGCAGCGCTCTTGCCGCGCCAGGGCGACAGGAATTCCGTTGTGCTCGAACACCGCGACGAGATCTTCGGCGAGCGACGGCTCGTTGCGGTTTCCATAACAAGTCACGAACAACACCACGCGCCCTTTCGTATCCTCGGTTGGCTTGGGCTCCAAGGCGACATGCGTCTTGGCGCGATGACGTTTGCGGTACGTCTTGCTGTGGTACTGCGGGATCGGCGCCTCTGGATGCACGCCGAGCGTCTTGTCGAGCAGCGAGCGTCCAAATGCCGTCTTATTGACGGCGTTCACGGCCTCTGCCACGACTGGAATACCAGCGAGCCGTCCCACCACATCGGTTGAGCTCAGGATCTTGTCGCGAAGACGAACCGAGCCCTGTCGGAATTTGTAGTGCTTCGCGCGCAGCATCAGGTGCGGGAAGTCGATATTGAAGGGATGCGGCGGCACGTACGGGCACTTCGACATGTAGCACATGTCGCAGAGGTAACAGTGATCGACCACATCCCAGTAGACCTTCTTGTCGACGGAATCGAGCTCTCCGGTCGCCGATTCGTCGATCGCATCGAAGAGCGTCGGGAAGGCGTTGCAAAGGCTGAAGCAGCGCCGACAGCCGTGACAGATATCGAAGACGCGCTCGAGCTCCTTGAGCAGCGACTCTTCATTTACGTAGTCGGGATCCTTCCACGCGATGGGGTGACGCGTGGGAGCTTCGAGACTGCCTTCGCGCTGCGGAAGGGATGCGGATGGCTTGGACACGACGTTCCTACACAGTCTGGAGCTGGATGAAAACCGTGGAGTGTGTGTGCACCCAGCCGCGGGCCGAGGTGGCTACTGCCACCCCGGGCCTCGAGACGGCCAAAGCGTCTCTTCGACTAGCTCCCAAGCGTGTCGAGCGCCTTCTGGAAGCGGTTGGCGTGTGAGCGCTCGGCTTTAGCCAACGTTTCGAACCAGTCTGCGATCTCGTCGAAGCCTTCTTCGCGTGCCTCCTTCGCCATACCCGGATACATATCCGTGTACTCGTAGGTCTCGCCTGCGATCGCAGCCTTCAAGTTCGAAGCCGTATCGCCGATCGGTAAGCCGGTCGCGGGATCACCCACTGCCTCGAGGTATTCCAGATGGCCGTGAGCGTGGCCGGTCTCGCCTTCTGCAGTCGAGCGGAACACGGCCGCGACATCGTTGTAACCCTCGACGTCCGCCTTGGCCGCGAAATACAGGTAACGGCGATTAGCTTGTGACTCACCGGCAAACGCTTCCTTCAAGTTCTTCTCTGTCTTCGTGCCCTTCAGACTCTTCATGTCGAGACCCTCGCTAACTCGCTAAGTGGACGAACCGAAGGTGCGGCGCGGTGGCACCGAACGTCGTGCCTGCGCCGACGTCGGACCTGTCTGAGGAGGTCGGCCGGACTCCTTAGACCTAGTCTAACCGCGAAGAATCTATGCCCGGCACTCCATCAAGTCAACGCCGGAAGGACCCACACGAGCGAATCGCATTTGACCGTCCGCGCGGCTGCATGCAAGCTTGCGTTGCTGTTATTGTCTTCAGTCGATCGTGAATACCTCCGCTCCAAAATCATCCGACGACCAGAACACGGTGGCGCCCGACTTCGAGCGTTCGCTCGCTGAGCTCGAAGCCATTGTCGAACGCCTCGAGCATGGTGAGCTCAGCTTGGAGGAGTCGTTGCAGCAGTTCGAACGCGGCGTACGGCTCACACGTGCGTGTCAGGCTGCGCTCAAGGAAGCCGAACAGAAAGTGGAGATCCTGTTGCGCAAGAGCGGCGACTCCGAGTCGCTCGAGACGGCTCCTTTCGAAGATCCGGTCGCGAGTGACGAAGATTGACGCCTGCGAGCCCCCTGGTGCAGACCCTCCCCGTGGATTTTTCTACACGGCTCGGCGCCTGGCAGCGACGCGTGGAAGAGCAGCTGGCCGCGCGACTGCCGGACGCGCGCACCGAGCCGAAACGGCTACACGAAGCCATGCGCTACAGCGTCCTGGGCGGCGGCAAACGCGTGCGGCCGGCGCTCGTCTACGCCACAGCCGACGTGCTCGGTGTACCCCTGACGCATGTCGACGGTGCCGCTTGCGCCGTGGAATTCATCCATGTGTATTCGCTCGTGCACGACGATCTGCCCGCGATGGACAACGACGAGCTGCGCCGCGGCCGTCCGACCTGCCATCGGGCGTTCGATGAGGCCACCGCGATACTCGCCGGCGATGCGCTGCAAGTCTTGGCGTTCCAGACGCTCGTGAGCGGTCCTGGTTTGCCGGACAGCGCTCAAGTCCGTCTCCGGCTGGTCGACTTGCTGGCCCAGGCGAGCGGCACGGATGGCATGGCGGGCGGACAGGCACTCGACCTTGCTGCGCTGGGCCAGGAGCTGTCGTTGGCAGAAATCGAGGCGATGCATGCGCGCAAGACAGGCGCTCTGATCCGGGCGTGTGTCCTGATGGCGGCGGCGTGCGCCGAGCAGCTTGCCGAATCCGCGCTGGTTGCGCTCGACGAGTACGCGACGTCGATCGGCCTCGCCTTTCAGATTCAAGACGATCTTCTCGACGTCGAGGGCGACGCTGCCGTGCTCGGTAAGGCGACCGGAGCGGACCTTGCGCTGAATAAGCCGACCTATCCGGCGGTCGCGGGAATCGCCGCTGCACGCGCGCGCGTGCGCGAGCTGCACGAGCGTGCGCTCGCGGCACTCGGTTCGAGCGGTTTAGCGAACACCGAGCCACTCGCCGCCATGTCGCACTGGCTGGTGGCACGAAGAAGTTAGCCTGTGGGCTCCGCACAAGAGCGTCTCGGTGCCACTTTCCCTGCCCTTTCCCTATTCACTCCCCTCCCTCGTTCCGACAGCCTACAGCCTAGCGCCACATATCCTGTAAACTCACGCGAGCCTCAGTCCGTTGTCATGATTCGGCCGACGAGCGCCCTCATCATCTGACACGGTCGCGCGAGATTTTTTGCTTGCTTGGTCGAACACAGCTCGATGAACGCTGGCTCTTCGTACCCGCTTCTCTTCGCGATCGATTCGCCCGCCGATCTGCGCAAACTGTCGGTGAGCGACCTCGAGCGCGTTTCCGCAGAGCTGCGGCAATACCTGATCGAGACGGTGAGCCAGATGGGCGGACATTTCGCTGCTGGGCTGGGTGCCGTCGAGCTCACGGTCGCTCTGCACTATGTCTTCGACACGCCTCACGACCGACTCGTGTGGGATGTGGGCCATCAAGCCTATCCACACAAGGTCCTGACCGGGCGGCGCGACCTGCTCAAGACCATCAAGAGCAAAGGTGGGCTTGCACCGTTTCCGACACGCAGCGAAAGCCACTATGACACGTTCGGGGTCGGGCACTCGAGCACTTCCATCAGCGCGGCCCTTGGAATGGCGATCGCTGCCGCACGTAACGGAGAGCAACGACGCGTGGTCGCGGTGATCGGCGACGGGGCGATGAGCGCCGGCATGGCGTTCGAGGCGCTCAACCACGCGGGCAGCTTGGACGTCGACATGCTGGTCGTGCTGAACGACAACGACATGTCGATCTCTGAGAACGTCGGTGCGTTCTCCAACTATTTCGCGCGCGTGCTGTCCGGCAAGCTCTACGTGACCCTGCGCGAGGGCAGCAAGAAAGTTCTCAGGCGCATGCCGACCGTGTGGGAGCTCGCGCGTCGCTCCGAGGAACACATCAAGGGCATGGTCTTGCCCGGCACGATCTTCGAAGAGCTCGGCTTCAATTACATCGGCCCCATCGACGGTCACGACATCGGCGCGCTGGTGGCCACGCTGAAGAACCTGCGGGATCTCAAAGGGCCGCAGTTTCTTCACGTCATCACCCGCAAGGGCAAGGGCTATCCCCCGGCCGAAGCCGATCCGATCAAGTGGCACGGCCCCGGTCCGTTCGATCCCAAGAGCGGCGTCATCTTCAAGGAAAAGATCAGCGGTCCGACGTACTCACAAGTATTCGGCGAATGGATCTGCGACATGGCGGCGCTCGACCCGAAGATCGTCGCCATCACGCCGGCGATGCGTGAAGGCTCGGGGCTGGTCGAATACTCGAAGCGCTTTCCAGACCGCTATTTCGATGTAGCCATCGCCGAGCAGCACGCAGTCACGCTTGCCGCTGGCATGGCATGCGACGGATTGAAACCGGTCGTCGCGATCTACTCCACATTCCTGCAGCGCGCCTACGATCAGCTGATCCACGACGTGGCATTACAGAAGCTCCCAGTGACGTTCGCGATCGATCGTGCCGGGCTCGTCGGAGGCGACGGTGCCACGCATCAGGGGGCATTCGACCTGTCCTATCTTCGTTGTGTACCGAACCTTCTCATCATGGCGCCCGCAGACGAGAACGAGTGTCGCCAAATGCTGTTCACGGCGGTGCAGTCGCAGATGCCCGCTGCGGTTCGTTACCCTCGCGGCCAAGGTCCCGGTGTCGCCATCGAGAAGACCATGCGTGCCTTGCCCATCGGCAAAGCGCAGGTGCGCCGAGAGGGACGAAGCGGCCTTGCCATCGTCGCGGTGGGCGCGATGGTCCCGACGTGCGAGCGAGTGGCAGCGACGCTCGATGCGACGCTGGTGAACCTTCGCTTCGTCAAACCGCTCGACGAAGAGCTTCTGCTCGAGATCGCCGCCACGCACCGCGCACTCGTCACGGTTGAAGAGAACGCTGTGGCCGGCGGCGCCGGCAGCGCGATTGGTGAGTTGCTGGCCGCGCACCGGGTCGAGCTGCCGCTGCTGCACCTCGGTATTCCCGACCGCTTCATCGAGCACGGCTCGCGCGAGGATTGCCTCGCAGCGGCGGGGCTGGACCTCGCTTCGATCGAGGCCGCCATCGCGCGTTGGTGGCGAGTGCCGGCTCGTGCCGCATCCTGAGAGCGACCGCGGATCCGAAGCCCGTGTTCGGCGCAGCCGGCCCCTCGCTCATATATTCGATTCACGACTCTGTTTCCGCGTCGCGCAGGGATCGCGGGGTGTCATGCTTTATACTGCCGTTGATCGCCGTCAGCGGCCTCTAGCCTCGGATCGTTCATGGCCATTCGACCGTCCAACGCTCCCCCACCGACCGATGCGTCCATCGAGGACGTGCAGGCACGCACGGATTCGCGCCGCATTCCCATCAACAAGGTCGGCATCAAAGATGTTTACCACCCGGTTCGCGTCAAGGATCGTTCGGGCGGTGAACAACACACGGTCGCCAGCTTCAACATGTACGTCGCGCTGCCCCACAACTTCAAGGGCACGCACATGTCGCGCTTCGTCGAAGTGCTCCATCGCAACGAGCGTGAGATCTCGGTGGAGTCGTTCCGCGACATCTTGATCGAGATGACCGAGAAGCTCGACGCAGAATCGGGGCACATCGAGATGGAGTTTCCCTACTTCGTGATGAAGAAGGCACCGGTCTCAGGCGTCGAGAGCCTTATGAACTACCGCGCTTCGCTGATCGGCGAGTTCCACCACGGCCACACTGAGCTGTGGTTGAAGGTCGTGGTCGCCGCAACGAGCCTGTGCCCCTGCTCGAAGCGCATTTCCAACTACGGTGCGCACAATCAACGTTCACACATCACGATCACGGCACGTATCGAGCAGCACATGTGGCTCGAGGAATTGATCGACATCGCCGAGCAGGAGGCCTCATGCGAGGTCTACAGCATCCTGAAACGGCCTGACGAGAAGTACGTCACCGAGCGCGCCTACGACAATCCCAAGTTCGTCGAGGACATCGTGCGCGACATTGCCGTACGACTGAACAATGACGATCGTGTGCGCGCCTACGTTGTCGAAGCCGAGAACTTCGAGTCAATCCACAATCACTCGGCCTACGCGCTGATTGAGAAAGACAAAGACAAGGATAGGCTCTAGGCTGTAGGCCACTCCTTCGATAGGCTGGAGGCTGGAGACTAGAGCGGCCTCCAGCCAGAACCCCGCGACCCGAGCCCCGGGCCAGCAGCCCGCATCACGATGCGCTCTGCAAGCGACTGATCAGGTTGCGCAAAAAGACCTTGTTGAAGCGGAGCTGACAAGCGGCCGAGCTCTGCTCGAGCAATGTCGAGCTCACCTTCATCAGCGTGACAGGGGTGAGCGCCTTGATCGTCGCGAGGCGCTTGGCACCTTTCACATAACTCGTCTCTCCGAAGCAATCCCCTTCATCGAGCTGCCCGACGACGACGCCGCCTCGCATGACTGCGACACTGCCCGAAACGATGATGTAGAAGCGATCGTCCATCTCGCCCTCTTTGACGATCTCCTCGCCTTCGTCGTAGTTCTGCCAGGTACTTGCGCGCAGCACCTCCAGAATTTCGGCCTGCGAGAAGTCGTGGAAGAACTTGAGCGTGCGCAGAATAGAGAATTGCTCTTGGCGATCGATCTTGGCAGAGCTCTCGCGCAGCGCTTGGTGAACACGCGTCAGGTCGGCAGCGAGCTCGAGCCCATTGCGATAGCGCTTCGCCGGATCTTTGTGCAACGCCTTGGCGACGCAGTTCTCCAGCATCTCTGGAATCTCCGGTCGCAAGGTGTGAATGGGTTGCGGCGTCGCATAGACGATTTGGTGTAAGAGCTTGGAGAGATTGCTGCCCCGAAACGGACGATAACCGGTCAGCAGCTCGTACATCACGGCACCAAGCGAGTAGATATCGGACCGGTTGGTGATCTCGAGTGACTGCACTTGCTCCGGAGACATGTACGAAGGGCTGCCGGCGATACCTTCGATGCGCGAGATCTCCGAATCGGACACCAGCGCGATGCCGAAGTCGATAATGCGCACGTCGTTGGCCTGGGTCAGCATCACGTTCGACGGTTTGATGTCGCGATGGATCACTCCCCGACTGTGAGCATAGTGCAGCGCTTTAGCGCACTTATACATAATCTCCACCACGTCATCGACGGGCAGGAGATTGTCGGGCTTGCAATAGGCCGAGAGCGTGCGCGCGCCGTGCACGTGCTCGGTGACGATGTAATAGCGACCGTTCTCCTCGCCTGCATCGTAGATCGGCAAGATATTCGGATGCTGCAGCATGCCGACCATGTGGGCTTCCGAGAGGAACATCTTGCGCGTGACGCGCGCACGCTCCTCGTCGTGCAGCTCGAGGTTGTAAACCTTGATCGCGACGTCGCGCCGATAGTACGGATCGTGAGACAGATAAACGACGCCCGTGCTTCCTCGGCCAACTTCCTTGACGATGACGTACTTGCCAATGCGCTCGGGGACGCGCTGCTCGCGCGACGCAGGGCGCTGTACCATTTGGGCGCTCGGTGGGTTCACGAGGTGATGACGATCGCTGGCTTACAGTAGAAGTCTCACTGCGAGCAAGATCGCACCGGCGAACAGGCCCGCAAGGATGTCATCGAGGATAATTCCGAGGCCCCCGTGGAGACTGTGATCAGCCTCCCGGATCGGCGAGGGCTTGACGACGTCGAAAAAACGGAAGAGCACAAATCCAGCGATAAGCCAAGCGGGTTCTGCCGGAGCTGCCAACATCGTCACGGTATAACCTGCGATCTCATCCCACACGATCGCGCGGTGATCGTGCACACCCAGCTTGCGGGCGCTCGCTCCGCAGATATAGATCCCGCCCACGCATGCGATCAATGCGAAAGAAAGGTGGTAGACCCAGCCGAGCTGCGACAGGCACCAGACGATCGGCACTGCGATGAGCGTTCCAAAGGTGCCGGGCGCGTACGGTGCCAATCCGGCACCGAAACCGAAAGCAAGCAAATGCACTGGATCGCGCAGCAGTGCGGGTCGCAGCGTATTATTCATTGTTCTTGGAGCCTATGCCCGGATAATGACGCTAGGTCAGCGCAGTGCAAAGTGATCATAGCCGCTGCGCTCGAGCACGAGCTCCTGGTCGCCGCGAAAACACCGTACCCCAGGTTCGGCCGTGATGGTCCCGATGCGTGCGACCTCGACACCCGCGAGCGTGCCGGCGTGCAGCGCTGCCTCGTTCGCTGGCGTAACGGTAAACAACAGCTCGTAGTCGTCACCGCCAGTGAGCGCATAGCGAAGGCAAGTCGGCTCGTCAAAGCGTGCCTGCATGGCAGGCGAGCGGGGCAACGCCTCGACTTGCACGCGTGCACCGCAACCGCTCGCGGCGCAAAGCTTTTCGAGATCAGCGAGCAAGCCGTCGGACACATCCATTGCCGCGCTGGCGATCGTGCGCAATGCACGTCCGAGCGCGACCCGCGGCTCGGGTCGTAAGAAGCGGCTCTTTAGATGCTGTGCCGAACGGTCGGCAGCGGCATGAGCGCGGATCAGGGCGAGCCCTGCCGCAGCCTCGCCGGGCACCCCGGAGACATACAACCCGTCGCCCGCCCGTGCCCCCGAACGCAACAGGTAGTGGTCGGGCTCTATCCAGCCGCCGACTTGTATCGTGACCACGAGCGGGCCGCGCACCGTATCGCCACCGATCAATGCGACTTTGTGTGCGTCCGCAAGCGCGAAGAGCCCGCGCGCGAACTGCTCGAGCCAGGTTTCATCCGCTTCAGGCAAGGACAGCGACAGAGACATCCAGGAAGGCTCAGCCCCCATCGCCGCCAGATCGCTCAGGTTCACCGCCAGCGCCCGGTGACCGACGTCCTGCGCCGGCGTGCCTGACGGAAAGTGGACACCCTCCACCACCGTGTCCATCGCAAGCACCAGCTTACGACCCGCAGGCACATTCAAGATCGCGGCATCGTCACCGATGCCGAGCGACACGTCACTGCGCGCAGAGCGGCTGCCGAAATACTTGGCGATGATGTCGAATTCGCTGAGCGGCATCGTCGGTTCGGGCGCTGACTACCGGGTCATCACCGCTCCGCGGCGCGAAACTCGCGCGCTGCTCGATCCAGCACCGCATTCACGTACTTGTGCGCATCAGTTGCACCGAAGCGCTTGCACAAATCGACTGCTTCGTTGATGACGACCCGATACGGTATATCGACCCGGTACTGCAGCTCGTACATACCTATGAGCAGAATCGCCGACTCGACAGGATCGAGCTGTTCGAGCGGCCGGTCCAGGAACGGAGCCAGTGCCGCGGTAATCGATTGGTGATGCTCGATACACCCACTTACCAGTTCTTCGAAGTGGTCGCGGTCTGCACCGGCTGACTCTTCGTCTTCCAGAAATTGTTGCTTGAGCTCTTGCGCGCTTTGCGCATTGAGCTGCCATTGATAGAGCGCCTGCATCGCGAGCTTGCGCGCAATGGAGCGTGCGCGCGTGCCTCGTGCAGGTTTGGGCTTCGGGGGCGACATGACACTCGCGGACAAAAAGGTGAGCGATCGCGTTCGCGACGCTGCGGATCGTATGCACTCGTTCCGTGATGATAATCTGGTTTCGTTACCAAGCTGCATTCCCTGCAGACATGTACTGAGGGGGCGCGATCAGCCCTCGATTCGGCGCAGCAAGTTGGCAAGCTCTATGGCGGTCAGCGCAGCCTCTGCACCTTTGTTGCCGGCCTTGGTTCCCGCGCGCTCGATTGCCTGTTCGATCGTCTCGGTCGTAAGCACACCGAAGGCAACCGGCACGCCCGTGTCGTTTGCGACCCGTGCGAGCCCTGCTGCGCACTCCCCGGCAACATAGTCGAAGTGCGCCGTCGCACCCTTGATCACCGCACCGAGCGCGATGATCGCGTCGTAACGTCGGCTGAGCGCGAGCTTGCGCGCCACGACGGGCAAGTCGAATGCACCCGGTGCGCGCACAATCTCGATCTGCTTCTCGCTTGCGCCGTGGCGACGCAACGCATCCACGGCGCCGCGTACGAGCTGCTCGACCACGAACTCGTTGAAACGCGCCGCAAGAATCGCAAAGCGCAGCTCGCGACACTGCAGATCGCCTTCGACAGTCTTGATGTCCATAGGAACCAAAGGGTGCTGGATATAAATTCCTGGTTTACCCGCCGACCAGCTTGACAGTATACCCGCACCAACACGCACCGTCTGGCCGGCTCCACCCGCGGTCGCTTCTGGGCGCCGCTCAGCTCACGTATCCGACGATCTCAAGGTCGAAACCGGACAGCCCCTGGAACTGCTTGGGAGCCGAAAGCACGCGCATGCGCGAGATCCCCAGATCCTTCAGGATCTGCGCACCGATGCCGTAGGTTCTGAGCACGCGGGTGCCGCTCGAGCTCGAAGACGCCGCTTGATCGCTACGGATCAGGGCCTGCACGGAGTCCATGACCTCCCGAGGCGACTCACCGGGACCGAGCACGATGATCACACCCGAGGGCTCCTGTGCGATGCGCTGCATCGCTGCGCGAATCGGCAAGCCCAGCCCGCCATCGCGAATGTGCAGCAAGTCGCGCAATGTATCGGGCAAGTGCACACGTACGAGCGGAACGGCTCCGTCCTGCAGATTGCCGCGCACCAGCGCGATATGCACCGTGCGATTGACGTGGTCCTCATAGCAGAACATGCGGAACGGACCGAACTCCGTGTTCACCGGGTGCTCCGCGATGCGCTCGATCAGGCGATCCTTCTCGAGTCGGTAACGAATCAGATCGGCAATCGTCCCGATCTTGAGCCCGTGCTCACGCGCAAACTTCTCGAGATCGGGTCTGCGCGCCATCGTGCCGTCTTCGTTCAGGATTTCCACGATCACGGCTGCAGGCTCAAGACCAGCGAGCCTCGCGAGATCGCATCCCGCCTCTGTATGGCCCGCACGCGTGAGCACGCCACCGGGCTGAGCCATCAGCGGAAAAATGTGCCCGGGTTGACGCAGATCTTCCGGCCTTGCGTCACGTCGCACCGCGGCGCGAATCGTTTGCGCACGATCGTGCGCGGAGATGCCGGTCGTGACACCTTCCGCGGCTTCGATCGACACGGTGAAATTCGTGCGATGGTCCGCGTTCGTGTCGGAGACCATCAGCGGCAGTCGCAGTTGCTGGCAACGCTCGCGTGTCAGCGTCAAACAAATTAACCCGCGTGCGTAGCGGGCCATGAAATTGATGTCCTCGGCTCGCACGAACTCCGCGGCCATCACCAGATCGCCTTCGTTCTCGCGATCCTCGTCGTCCATGATCACGACCATGCGACCGGCTTTGATGTCGGCGAGGATCTCCTCGATCGTGTTGAGACGCGTGCCCGGGCTCGAGCCAGTATCCGACCGAGAGCTCATCTCGTCACCTTCTGTTCGTTGGATTGGTCGAGCAGGCGCTCGAGATAGCGCGCAATGATGTCGACCTCCAGATTGACCAAACACCCGATTCGGCACTCGCCCAGCGTGGTCACCGCGAGCGTGTGCGGAATGAGATTCACAGTGAAGCGATTCACATCGACTTCGTTCACCGTGAGACTGACGCCGTCCACCGTCACTGAGCCCTTACGCGCGATGTAACGTGCAAGCTCTGTCGGCGCTTCAAGGGTGAGCCGACGCGAGTGACCGTCCTCCTCGCTCGCCACGACGCGCGCCACGCCATCGACGTGTCCGCTCACGAAGTGGCCGCCGAGTGGCTGCCCTGCCCCAAGCGCCTTCTCAAGATTCACGCGCGTGCCTGCGCGCCAGCGGCCGAGTGTCGTGACCTCGAGCGTCGCACGGGAGACATCAGCGGTGAAGGAAGAGCCATCGATGTGCGTGGCGGTGAGACAGCAGCCGCTCACGCAGATGCTGTCGCCGATGGCCGTGTTTTTCAGATCGAGCGTGCCTGCCTCGATCGTCAGTTGCACACCGCCGTCTTTGGGTGTGATGGCGCGCACTGCGCCAATTGCCTGGATGATTCCGGTGAACATGCTCGAGCGGAACGGTGCCGTTAGTCGCGGCGAAGAAAAGTCACTTTGAGGTCCGGACCGATCAGCTCGGCCCCCTGCACGCGGAATTGTAGACTGTCCTCCAGCTTTTGCAGCGCCGGCAGATCGAACATCGGACGCGCGTCGCTTCCCAATACCCTTGGCGCGAAATACACCACGAGCTCATCGCACAGATCGAGCGCCAGAAATCTCCCGGCGAGGCGCGGTCCAGCCTCGACCAGCACGTCGTTACACTCACGTCGTCCCAGCTCGACCATTAGCTGTTGCAGATCGACTCGACCCGATTCGTCCAAAGGCAGGGTCACAACCTCGGCGACCGCCCGCAAGGGCTCGATGGAGGCAGGATCGTTCGCCCCAGTCGCGACCAAGACCGGACCGCCAGAGCTGAAGATTCTGGCGCTCGCATTGATGCGCAGCCGACTGTCGACCACCACCCGCAACAGTGCCCGGCCAGCCATATCAATGCGCTCATCGCGCACGTTGAGCTGAGGATCGTCGGCGATGATCGTTCCGATCCCCGTCAGCACCGCGCTTGCAGAGGCGCGCAGGCGCTGCACGTCCGCGCGCGCTGCCTCGCTCGTGATCCAGCGGCTTGCGCCATTGGCAAGCGCGGTGCGTCCGTCGAGACTCGCACCCAACTTGACGATGAGCCGGGGCAGCCCTGTGCGCATGCGTTTAGCGAACCCCAGATTGAGCGCACGCGCCTCCTCTTCGAGCACGCCGACTTCGGTCTGGATACCCGCCGCACGTAGCTCTTCGATACCTCGGCCGTGGACCTTCGGGTTCGGATCGAGCATCGCGCACACGACGCGTGCCACGCCCGCCCGAATGAGCGCCTGCGTGCACGGGGGTGTCCTGCCGGTGAAGCAATGCGGCTCGAGCGTGACGTAGACGCTTGCTCCGCGTGCAGCTTCGCCCGCTTGCTCGAGCGCAAGCACCTCCGCGTGGGCCTCTCCCGCTCGGCGATGCCAGCCTTCTCCGACGACCCGCTCGCCGTGCGCGATCACGCAGCCAACGCGTGGATTGGGATGGGTCGTGTAGCGACCGAGCCAGGCAAGCTCGATGGCACGGCGCATGTGGAGAACATCGAGATCGGAAAGAGTCATGCTGAGCGGGGCCACCCTCTTCGTCGACGGCACGCAGGGTACGAATGCGTCGGCGCCCTGGCTATCGGACCGTCAACTTGTCATCCTATTTCTTCTTCCGACCGGTGTCGTTGGCCGCCCAGAGCGCGAGCTGCGATTCGGCCGCCGCGCGATTGCGTCGATGACGCATGCGTTCTATCTCCTCGCGAAAGGCCTCGACGTCCTGAAATGCGCGGTACACGGACGCGAAGCGCACATAGGCCACTTCGTCGAGGTTGTGTAGCTCTTCCATGGCCAGCTCGCCGACGAGCCGCGAGGGGACCTCGCGCTCTCCCAAGGTGCGCAACTTGTGGCAGATGCGACCGACGGCAGCGTCGAGGGCCTCACTGGACACCGGGCGCTTCTCGAGCGCCTTCAGCATGCTGGTGCGCAGCTTCTGCTCGTCGAACGGTTCGCGGCTCGCGTCGTTCTTGATGATTCGCGGCATGACGAGCTCGGCGGTCTCGAACGTCGTGAAGCGCTCGCCACACTTCAGACACTCGCGCCGGCGGCGAATCTGCTGCCCCTCGCCGGCCAAGCGAGAATCGATCACCTTCGTTTCCTCGTGATTGCAGAAGGGGCAGTACATGGATCCAACGCGTTCGAGGAAGCCAGACGGCGCGTGTCGACCCGCGACACGCTCGCTAGCGCGGTGCCGTCCTCACGCGGTCACTGCGTCACATCCAGTCAACCATAAACCGGGAACTTGCGACAGATCTCCTGCACCTTGCTGCGAACCTTCGCGACGACGGTCTCGCTACCGTTTTCGTCCAGCACGTCGGCAATCCAGTTGGCGAGCTCGGTGACCTCGGCTTCCCGGAACCCGCGCGTCGTCACCGCCGGCGTGCCAATGCGCAGCCCGCTCGTGACGAACGGTGGCCGTGGGTCGTTCGGCACCGCGTTCTTGTTCACGGTGATGTGTGCACGCCCGAGTGCCGCATCCGCGTCCTTGCCGGTGATGTCACGGCCGATCAGATCAACCAGAAACAGATGATTGTCGGTGCCGCCCGAGACGATCTTGTAGCCGCGCTCGATGAGCGTTTGCGCCATGGCCCGTGCATTGGCCACCACTTGCTCTTGATACGCCACGAACTCCGGCTGCGACGCTTCTAGCAGCGCAACCGCCTTGGCCGCGATCACGTGCATCAACGGCCCGCCCTGCGTGCCAGGGAACACCAGTGAGTTGAGCTTCTTTTCAATCTGCTCGTTCGCTCGCGCCAGGATCATACCGCCGCGAGGCCCGCGTAAGGTCTTGTGCGTCGTCGTCGTCACCACATCGGCGATCGGCACAGGGTTCGGATAAAGACCTGCGGCGACCAAGCCGGCCACGTGAGCCATATCGACTAGGAGCAGCGCGCCGACCGCATCCGCAATCTCACGGAAGCGCTGCCAATCCACGATGCGTGAATACGCCGAGAACCCCGCGACGATGAGCTTCGGCCGGTGCTCGTGCGCAAGCCGCTCGACTTGCGCGTAATCGATCTCGCCTGTCTCAGGATCCAGCCCGTATTGGACAGCATTGAACAGCTTGCCCGAGAAATTGACTTTCGCGCCATGCGTCAGATGCCCGCCGTGATCGAGGCTCATGCCAAGGATCGTATCACCCGGATTGATCAGGGCGAGGTAGGCGGCGGCATTGGCCTGCGAGCCGGAATGCGGCTGCACATTGGCGTACGCGGCACCAAAAAGCTTCTTGGCCCGGTCTATCGCGAGCTGCTCGACCACGTCGACGTGCTCACAACCGCCGTAATAACGCCTGCCCGGGTAGCCTTCCGCGTACTTGTTGGTCAACACGGTCCCCTGCGCCTCGAGAACCCGCGGGCTCGCGTAGTTCTCCGACGCGATGAGCTCGATGTGATCTTCCTGCCGGCGACGCTCCGCGTCGATCGCGGCCTTCAGCTCGGGGTCGAAGTCGGCAATGGTGAGATTGGCGGGAAACATGGGCACTCCGGAATGAGGAGCGCGGATTCTACAGGATCGCGACCCGTGATTCGCGGTCACGGCGCCACATAAGAGCCCTCACAAGCCGCGGACTGCTGAAAGCGCCGTCCGTGCACGCAACGCGCGACCCGCGACTTACGACTCGCTCTCCAAGAAGCTCTGCACCACCCGCGTCCAAGCACGGGCGAGATTACGGCGGTTGTAACCGCCGCCGCCCGTTGCGAGCACACGCCCGTGGCCAAGCTCGTCAGCGATGGCACAAAGGCGTCGCGCGGCGTGCGCATGGGCCTCTTCAGAAAGCTGCAAATGAGTGATGGGATCGCCTGCCAAGCTGTCCGCGCCACACTGCAGAAGAATGAACTCAGGTCGGCGCTCGCGCAGCAACGCTTCCACCCGCTCCCATTCCGCGAAGAACACCGTGTCGTCGGCACCCGGCGGCAGCGGAATATTGAGCTTTGTCCCGCGGGCCGGGCCGGCACCGGTCTCCTCCGCCGCACCTGTGCCTGGGTACAGGTACCGGCCGTCCTCGTGCAGATCCGCGAAGATGACGCTCGGATCCGACTCGAACGCATAGAAGACGCCGTCTCCATGGTGCGCGTCGATGTCGACGTAAGCGATGGTTTGCAGCCCGTAGCGGCTACGCAGGACCTCGATGGCCACGCCGCAGTCGTTGAACACACAAAATCCGGCGGCGCGGTCCCGCGCTGCGTGATGCAAGCCGGCGATCGGAACGAACGCACGCCGCGCTCGCTGCGACATGATCGCCTCTAGTGCGACCAGTGTGGCGCCGACGACGAACATCGCCGCTTCGAAGATCCCTTTTTGAGCAGGCGTATCGCCGCCATCGAGATAGCCATGCCCTGCAGCGGCACGGTCGCGTACGAAATCGACGTACTCTGACGTATGGAAGAGCTCAACCTCTTCCCGTGTCGCAGCACGCGGAGAGGCACGCAGAACGCGTCCATCCAGGCCCGCTTGATGAAGCTCGCGCATGAAGGCATCGTGCCGATCGGGCCCGAAGGGATGTCCGCCGCCAAAGCCGTAGCGCGCAATCTCGTCGCCGGCAACCAGCAGGACCGACGAGTGGTGCCTTGCCGAATCTTCAAGCATGGGGCTCGTCAACGTTCAGGGAACATGCCATTGATTACCGTGGCAGCGACGCAATCGTTGCACCCAAGAATACATGCGCCCACACATCGAGCGCGAGCGAATTGAAGCGTGGCGCGCAGACGCCGACGCCACTACGCGATCGGAGCGCCCGCGCGATAGTAAGTTCCGGTATCATTAACGGTTTTTTCCGGCTTGAGGGTTCGAATGGCCCAGTACATTTACACCATGAATCGGGTCTCCAAGGTCGTCCCGCCCAAGCGGGTGATCTTGCGGGACATTTCGCTGTCGTTCTTCCCCGGCGCGAAGATCGGCGTCCTGGGACTGAATGGCGCGGGTAAGTCGACGCTCCTACGCATCATGGCGGGCGTCGACACGGAATACGAGGGCGAGGCACGTCCACAGCCCGGCATCAAGATCGGCTACCTGCCGCAAGAGCCGCAGCTCGACCCGAACAAGGACGTCCGCGGCAACGTGATGGAGGGCGTGAGCGAGATTCAGGCGCTCATCGACCGCTTCAACGAGGTAAGCGAGAGATTTGCGGACCCCGATTTGTCCGAAGAGGAGATGAACAAGCTCCTCGACGAGCAGGCCAAGCTGCAGGATGCGATCGATGCACGCGGCGGCTGGGAGCTCGAGCGCAAGCTCGAGATCGCGGCAGAGGCTTTGCGCCTACCGCCGTGGGATGCCGACGTGACGAAAATTTCGGGCGGGGAGCGCCGACGCGTCGCGCTCTGCAGGCTGCTGCTCTCGCAGCCGGACATGCTGCTGCTCGATGAGCCGACAAACCACCTCGATGCTGAGTCCGTCGCGTGGCTCGAGCGCTACCTCGAACAGTATCCTGGCACGGTGATCGCCGTCACCCACGATCGCTACTTCCTCGACAACGTCGCCGGCTGGATCCTGGAGCTCGACCGAGGTCATGGCATTCCCTGGCAAGGCAACTATTCGTCTTGGCTCGAGCAGAAGGAGCGCCGGCTCGCACAAGAGGAAAAGCAGCAGGAAGCCCTGCGCAAGACTCTCGCGCGCGAGCTGGAGTGGGTGCGCTCAAATCCGAAAGCCCGCCAGGCAAAGAGCAAGGCGCGTTTGCAACGTTACGAAGAGCTCGCGTCGCAGGAATTCCAGAAGCGCAACGAGACGAACGAGATCTACATTCCGCCCGGTCCGCGGCTTGGCGATCTGGTGATCGAGGTCAAGGGCCTGCGAAAGGCCTTCGGCGATCGCCTGCTGTTCGACGACTTGAGCTTCAACCTGCCCGCGGGCGGCATCGTCGGCGTAATCGGCCCGAACGGTGCCGGTAAGACGACGCTGTTTCGCATTCTCACGGGCCAAGAAAAACCCGATGCTGGCGAAGTGCGCATCGGCCCGACAGTGCAGCTTGCCTACGTCGATCAATCGCGCCAGTCGCTCGACGACAACAAGACAGTATGGGAGGAGATCTCCGACGGGCTCGACATCATCCGGGTCGGCAACTATGAGACGCCCTCACGCAGCTACGTGGGCCGCTTCAACTTCCGCGGCACACAGCAGCAGCAGCGCATCGGAGAGCTGTCGGGAGGCGAGCGCAACCGCGTGCACTTGGCAAAGGTGCTCAAGTCCGGCGGCAACGTCATCCTCCTCGACGAGCCGACGAACGACCTCGACGTCGAGACACTGCGTGCGCTGGAGGAGGCGTTGCTGACGTTCCCAGGCTGCGCAGTGGTCATCTCGCACGACCGCTGGTTCCTCGATCGTATCGCGACCCACATCCTCGCCTTCGAGGGCAACAGTGAAGTCGTGTGGTTCGAGGGCAATTACGCGGAGTACGTGGAGGACCTGCGACGCCGCAAAGGTGATGATGCCGACCGGCCGCGCCGCATTCGCTACAAGAAGCTGGAGGCGTAACTTGCCTCGAGTCGCGAGTGCTGGTGCGATCTTGATGATCGCCGCTCGTCGCGGCAGTACGTGACTCGGCTGCTGGATCGCTGCGACCCAGCGGCTGTTTATCATCCGCTGATCTAGCCGGTTAGCCGCCAGCTCGATACGTATCGAGCTGGCGGCGCGCATCGTCCCTCCTTACGCGACCGTGACCCTCCCCGCCCGGGACTCGAGCTGTCCCACCATTCTTGCTCCCGCCCCCAGTCTCAGCCGGAATGCAAGCCGCACCGGTGTCGCCTGATGTCCACAGTTGACCTCAAGCCGAACAGTGAAGCAGTTCTTGTACCTCGCGGGTCACACGCTCTAGGCTGTCGCGAAGTCCGTGTTGGCGCCCAACGATAGAACGTTGACGGATCGATGATCGGCAATCCGAGCTTTGAGCGCAGCTCGCGAGCGAGCGCTGCCTCGTCGAAGGTCCATGATGTCTAACGCAATCACGATCTTGATCGCGCTGTTCGGCGCGGTGCTGCTGATCCTCGCCTTTCATCGCTTGGTGCGCGCACGGTTCGTGGCAGCTGGCGCCAGCGCCATCATGGGCGTGTTGCTCTTGGCGCTTGCTGCGTTGCTCTTCGTGGTCTCGCTCAACCTGCATACCTACGCACGTCTCACCTACGAGCAACCCGTCGCCGAGATAGTGTTCGAAGCGCGCGCGCCGCAAGAGTTTCGCGCCACGTTGGCCCATATTCCGAGTGGCAGGATGCAGTTGTTCACTCTCGCGGGCGACGAATGGCAGATCGACGCGCGCGTGCTCAAGTGGCGCGGCTGGGCCACGCTGCTGGGACTCGACGCGCAGTATCGTCTCGAACGCATCGGCGGGCGCTATCGCGACATCGAGCAGGAACGCAATGCGCCACGCACGGTGTATGCGCTGAGTGAGAATCCGGGGCTGGATCTGTGGATGTTGTCAACGCGTTATCCACGGTGGCTGCCATTCGTCGATGCTGTGTACGGAAGCGCCACATACATGCCGATGGCCCACGGAGCTCGCTATCAAGTCTCGATGACTCAGTCCGGTCTCGTTGCACGGCCGATGAATCAAGCGGCGGCAACGGCAACTGAGAGCTGGAAGCGCGTTGTTGATTAGGCAGGCCGCTGACTATCGGCACGAAACCTCTGCCAGCGACTGCAAGAACCTGGCAACCTATTACCCAAGGCTTACCCCACCCACACCCTTGCGTTTCTGAACATCCGCATCCACGGGCTGTCCTCGCCCCATTCATCCGGATGCCAGGAGTTCTGCACGGTGCGATACACGCGCTCCGGGTGTGGCATCAGGAGCGTCACACGGCCATCGCGCGAAGTGATGCCGGTGATGCCCTGTGGCGTGCCGCTCGGATTGGCAGGATAACGCTCGGTGACCTTGCCACGGTTGTCGACGAAACGCAGCGCCACGAGGTTGGCTGCAACGAGCTTCTCAAGCCCATCCGGCGTACTGAACTCCGCACGTCCTTCGCCGTGAGCCACCGCAATCGGCATACGCGAGCCTGCCATACCCGTGAAGAAGAGCGACGGCGACTTGGCGATCTCGACGAGACTCAGGCGCGCTTCGAACTGCTCCGAGCGATTGCGCACGAAACGTGGCCAGCAATCCGCGCCTGGAATGAGCTCCCGTAGCGCAGACAGCATTTGGCAACCGTTGCAGACACCCAGCCCGAACGTGTCCGGGCGCGCGAAGAAGCGACCGAACTCCTCGCGCAGCTGCGCATTGAAGAGGATCGATTTCGCCCAGCCCTCGCCTGCTCCGAGCACATCACCATAGGAGAATCCGCCGCAGGCCACGAGCCCGACGTAATCCGCCAAACGCGTACGCCCTGCGACCAGATCGGTCATGTGCACGTCGTATGGCTCGAAGCCCGCGCGATAGAGCGCCGCAGCCATTTCCACATGACTGTTGATCCCCTGCTCGCGCAGAATCGCAACCTTCGGTCGCACGCCCGTGGCGATGAATGGCGCGGCGACATCCTCGTTCACGTCGAACGTAAGCGAAGCATGCAAGCCCGGATCGTGCGGATCGCAGGCCGCTTCGTACTGCTCGCGTGCACAGTCGGGGTCATCACGCCTTTCAACGAGCTTGAAGCTCGTCTCGGACCAAGCTGCTCTGAGCGCAGTGCGGCTCTCGTCGAGCACGACCCGTCCGTTGGCTCGAATCCGGATACGGTCGGCCTCATTCACCGTGCCGATCGCTCTGACATACGTTGACAGGCCGTGGCGCTCGAAGACGGCTTTGACCTGAACAAGCACAGCATCGCGCACTTGCACGACAGCTCCGAGCTCCTCGGAGAACAGCGCCGCGACGCTGTCGGGGACGTCGCCGAGATCGATCTCGAGCCCGCAACGCCCGGCGAAAGCCATCTCGGCCAATGTCACGAACACACCGCCGTCGGAGCGGTCGTGATAAGCAAGCAGCAGCGATTGCTCGCGCAACGCTGCCATCGCCGCAAAGAAATTCGCAAGCCGCGCCGGATCGTCACAGTCCGGTGGCGTCGCGCCGATCCTTCCATAAACCTGCGCAAGGCACGAGCCACCGAGCCGGTCCCGACCTGCACCGAGATCGATGAGCAGCAGTGTCGTGGGACCGAGATCCGTGCGCAGCTGCGGCGTGAGCGTACGGCGCACATCACGCACCGGCGCGAATGCGGACACGATCAGCGAAAGCGGCGCCACCATCTTCCGCTCGCGCCCTTCTTCGCTCCACACCGTCTTCATCGACAGCGAGTCCTTGCCGACCGGGATGGCCAGGCCGAGAGCCGGGCAGAATTCTTCGCCGACGGCTTTGACCGTCGCGTACAGGTCCGCATCCTCGCCGGGCTCTCCGCATGCGGCCATCCAATTGGCCGATAGCCGTACGTCGCTGAGTGCGCGCACGTCGGCGGCAGCGATGTTAGTGATCGCCTCTGCCACTGCCATGCGTCCGGACGCGGGCGCGTCGAGCAGCGCAATCGGCGTGCGCTCTCCCATCGCCATCGCCTCACCCGTCACGGAGTCGTAGTCGCTGATCGTGACCGCAACGTCGCTCACCGGCACCTGCCACGGCCCTACCATCGGATCGCGACTGATCAATCCGCCGACCGTGCGATCGCCGATCGTGATCAAGAACGTCTTGTCCGCGATAGCAGGCAGCCGCAGCAACCGGTAGGCGGCTTCGCGCACATCGAGCCCGCGCGGATCGAAGCTGTCGGAGAAAGCGGGGAGCCGTTTAACGTCGCGAGTCATCTTGGGCGGCTTGCCTAGGATGACCTCGAGAGGCAGATCCACTGGATTTGCCTTGAACAAGCGGTCGCTCACCTTGAGCCAGCCGTCGTCGGTCGTCTCGCCGATAACGGCGAACGGGCATCGTTCGCGCGCGCACATCGCAGCGAACTCGTCGAGACGTTCGGGTGCGATCACGAGCACGTAGCGCTCTTGCGCTTCGTTGCACCAGATCTCGAGCGGCGACATGCCTGGCTCGTCGGATGGAATGTCTCGCAGCTCGATGCGACCGCCCCGATTGCTGTGAGCGATCGACTCCGGAACGGCATTCGACAAACCACCAGCGCCCACATCGTGAATGAGCAAGATCGGGTTTTCTTCGCCACGCCCCCAGCACTGGTCGATCACCTCCTGTGCGCGGCGCTGTATTTCCGCATTGCCGCGCTGCACGGACGCGAAATCGAGCTCCTCCGTGCTTGCGCCGCTCTCGACTGACGACGCCGCGCCGCCGCCGAGACCAATCAGCATGGCCGGTCCGCCGAGCACGACCAGCTTGGCACCAGGTGGCACTTGCGCCTTCTCGACGTGCATGCGCCGGATGTTGCCAAGGCCACCGGCGATCATGATCGGCTTGTGGTACCCACGCAGCGTCGCCCGCTCGCTGCCTTCGAGCTGCATCTCGAAAGTGCGGAAGTAACCGAGGATATTGGGGCGCCCGAACTCGTTGTTGAACGATGCCGCGCCGAGGGGGCCTTCGATCATGATGTCGAGCGCAGAGGCAATGCGGCTCGGACGACCATGGTCCTGCTCCCACGGCTGGATGAAGCCGGGTATGCGCAAATTCGATACCGTGAATCCAGCCAAGCCCGCTTTGGGCTTCGCGCCACGGCCGGTCGCACCTTCGTCGCGGATTTCACCGCCTGCTCCGGTTGCCGCCCCCGGGAAGGGAGAGATCGCGGTCGGGTGATTGTGCGTCTCGACCTTCATCAAGATATCGATCGGCTCGTCGTGGAACCGATAGCCGAGCGTGCGTCCGTCGGCGAACCAGCGTCGCCCAGGCGGCCCCTCGATGACCGCAGCATTGTCTCGGTAGGCGGACAACACACCTTGTGGGCTGTGCGCATACGTATTCTTGATCATCGCGAACAGCGATTTCGGCTGCCGCTCGCCGTCGATGATCCAGTCCGCGTTGAAGATCTTGTGACGACAGTGCTCCGAATTCGCCTGCGCGAACATCATCAGCTCCGCGTCAGTCGGATCGCGCTGCAGACGCACGAAGCTTTCGAGCAGGTAATCGATCTCGTCGCTCGAGAGCGCCAGCCCCAGGGAACGGTTGGCCTCCTCGAGCGCTTCTCGTCCCCTGGCCAATACGGGCACCGTGCGCAGGGGGCGCGGCGTTTCACGCACGAACAGGCGGGCAGCAGCATCCTCGAGCTTAAAGATCGCCGCCTCGATCATGCGATCGTAGAGGATCGGCGCAATCTCGCGCAGCGCCTCTTGGCTTAGCTCATCGGATGCATGCAGCTCATAGGCAATGCCGCGTTCGATACGCTCAACTGCATCCAGACCGCACACGTGAGCGATGTCGGTGGCCTTGCTCGACCAAGGTGAGATCGTGCCCGGGCGTGGGATGACGATGATGCGGCCGCTACGCAACCCGGGAATGACGTCGCGCTCGGGCATCTTCGGCCCGTACGTCAGCAAGGCATCGAGCACGCTTCTCTCGAGCTCTGTCAGCTCGCGACGAGTTGCAACGAAGTGAACGAAGCGAGAGCTCAGGGCTTGCACCACCGGGCAATGAACCCGAATCGTTGCAAGTAGCCTGGCTGTTCGAAAATCGGAAAGTGCGGGCGCGCCGAGCAGTGTGAGCATCGCGAACGGTCAGACCGCGTTGGCACCACGGCCGGAGTAAAAAGGGGCGCGAATGATACAAGAAAATCGCCCTTTCAGGGCCATCGGGCCGCGGCTCGCGCGACGATTACCGCGGTTGCCCTTGGACCGGCCTCATTTCTTCCCGTCGCCCGGCGAGTACATCAGCGGAAAGGGGGCGATATTCGAGCCTTCGAAGTTGCTGATCTTGCTCACCCCTTGCTTGCGGACCTCATCGACACGCAACACGGAGTGGATGGGCAGATAAGTGCGCTTTACGCCCTCGAACTCGGCCCGGATCTTCTCCTCGGTCGGATCCACGACGACCGCAGTGCGCTCCCCGAAGACCAGCTCCTCGACCTCTAGAAAGCCAAAGAGCGAGCCATGGTGAACCTTTCGGGCGTAGATCTCGTAGACCTTCCCCTGATTGACGAAAACGACTTTGAAAATGTGACTGGCTGCCATTTCGCTATTGGGCTGGGTTGATAGGCTGCGCGCATATTACATAGCGCAGTCTCAGGGCGTTAGCTTTCGCCTTCCTCCAATCTGCAAATTCTCGGCATGGCACTCAAACTTCGGGTCATTAGCGATCATTACAAGGCGTTAGGCAAGCGCAGCTCGTGCCTTTTTGGTGTCACGGGTGGTCGCATCGGCCGCGCCCAGGACAACGACTGGGTGTTGCCAGACCCTGACCGATATGTTTCGAGCTACCACTGCAAGATCTCCTACCGCGCGGGCGAGTGGATCCTCGAGGACACGAGCACCAACGGCGTCTTCGTCAACGGATCGGACACTCCGGTGTCGGTGGAGGGACCGTACTCGCTGCAGGACGGTGACCGCCTGCGTCTCGGCGACTACGAGCTGCTCGTCAGCATCGACGATCGCAACGATTTCCCCCCCGATGCAAGCGGTCAGATCCCAGTTCTCGAGCGAGGTCGTCGGCAGCTTACGGCTGCCGCCGAAGACCTTGGCGAAGAGCTGGATATCACCGATCTGTTGAACGACCCTTCCTTACACCCCGAACCGGGCTTGGCATCGTCGCGGGCATCCCGCAGCGATCCCCTCGCCCTCGAAACGGCGCTCGGCCTGAAGCCAGCGCCGCCGAAACCGACACCGACCCAAGCGCGCAGACCCGCGCGCAGTGGGTTTACCTCTCTGCTCGATGAGCCTCCCGAGGAGCCCCGGCAACGCACGACGATACCAGGCCAGCCGTCCGCCGACGACTGGCAGATGCAGACTCGTCCATACGATCGCAAGACGCTGACGGCGCTCTCCACTGCTGCGCTGACGCGCCGCACGGAGCCAAAGCAGCCGCCGCGCGCCAAACGTCCGGAGAGCGGCTCAACCTCCGACTCCGCCAGTGGAGTCGAAGCTTTTTGCCGCGGTGCCGGCATCGACCCCTCGTTTCTGCCATCTGATGCGCAGCACGCCTTGCTGACCGTGGCAGGTCAAATGCTACGGGAGGTCGTCCTGGGGCTGATGGAAGCGCTCAAGAGCCGCGCCAACCTGAAAAGCCGGCTCAAGCTCGCGCAAACGACGATTCAGCCCTCCGACAACAATCCGCTCAAGTTCTCGGCCAGCGTGGACGAAGCCCTGCTGAAGCTGTTGGATCCGCACAGCAGTCGCTACCTTGGACCCGTCGAAGCGATCCGCAGCTCCTTCGCTGATCTACGCACGCATCACGCCGCGTTGCTCGCAGCGATCCAAGCAGCCGTCGACGAGCTCATGACTCGTATCGAGCCGAGCGAACTGCAAGAGCGGTTCGATCGAGGACTGAAGCGCGGCTCCATCCTCGGAGCCGCGAATCGCATGAAGTACTGGGACCTTTACGTCGAGTTCTACCACGCGCTCAACCAACGCAACGAAGATGGCCTGCCCGTGCTCTTTGCTGAAGAGCTGGCACGCGCGTACGCAGAACACTCGACGCCGAAGAAATGATCGGGGGGGCTGGGAGAACTGGAGCCGGCGCCAGTGGCGCAGAACCTAGCGCCCAGCAGTCACCCGCCGCGAAGCGACGCGCTACTGCTCGACGCGCGCGGTAGCCATCTCACGCTGCGACGGAGGGCCTGAGTCCGTAGCGACCCAGTCCAGGATGTCGATATAGCTGCGTATGTTGTCGACGAAGCGCACCGGCTCCCAGCCTCGCGCGTAACCCCGTTTGACACGTGTGTACCACTTCGATTGCGTCAGCAGCGGCAAGTGCTCGCGCACATCGGCCCACGAATCCGGATTCTTGCCGTGCATCTGCGTGAGAATGCGCGCGTCCTCGAGATGTCCGAGACCGACGTTGTACGCCGCGAGCGCGAACCACGTGCGATCAGGCTCCAGGATTCGTTTGGGAATCTGATTGCGGATGTAGACGAGGTATCGCGCGCCACCGAAGATGCTGTCGCGCGGATCCAGGCGATCCTGGACCCCCAACGAACGGGCCGTTTGCTCGGTGAGCATCATGAGACCGCGCACACCCGTCGGCGAGGTGGCCAGCGGGTCCCACTGCGATTCCTGGTAGCCGATGGCCGCGAGTAGGCGCCAATCGACGCCAACCTCCGCTGCAGCCTCGCGGAACCACTCGCGATAAAGGGGCAAACGCGTCGCGATGTGCTCCAGGAACACGCGCGCCTGGATGTAATCGAAGCGCTCTGCGCCGGCGTAATAGCTGTCGAGAATTGCAGCCAGCCGACCTTCCGCCTTGAGCGACGAATAAAAAGCGGTTACACGCCGCAGTAGCGAGGCGTCCCGCGCATCCACTGCCCAAGCAAGCGCCTTACCTTCTGATAGATCGAAGCCGATGCGAATCTCGGGGTGAAACGCGCGACCGATCGCGAACTCGTTGGAATCGGCAATCGTGTAATCGAACTCGCGGCGCGACAGCCGATACAACAGCTCTTCTGTCTCGACGGCAGGGTTCTCGACCCATGAGAGGTTCGGATACCTAAGACGCAGCTCCTCGAGCGTTGCAGCGTGGGCGCTGCCAGCGATTACCTCGATGTGCCCCCGACTGGCTTGCTCGATGTCACGCGGCCGCGGATCGCCTTGCCGATAGATCAAGTGTTGCTTGACTTGCTGATACGGCGGACCGAACTCGGCTTTCGGCGGCAGCTGCAACCCGTGTGTGAGCCCGGCAGCAGCAATGTGCGCGCGGCCGGATTCGAGCTCTCGCAGGACATCAGCGACGGTGGGGACCGAGTAGATGAAAAGCCGCACTCCGAGCTCTGCAGCGAAACGGCTCGCCAAGTCGAACTCGGGCCCCTGCGGCCCAGCAGCACCCAAGTAATAGGCGCTCGGCAAGTTGCGCGTGACGACTCGCAACTCCCCGGAACGCATGATCTGCTCGAGAAGAGACGGCGGTCGCGAGCACGTCGCGAGCAAGAGCGTGGCGACGATGGCGAGGGCGGTCTTCAGAGCGTCCCTCCCGGCTCGAAGCCTTGAACGTGGCTGCCCGAAGGACCACTTATGGAAACCGCTCGCAGTGAGGTTGTTCGCTGCACGGCTCTCCGGACGGTCTGGACTGTCGGTAGGCGTAAGTTTACTGGCAGAGAGCGGTCTTACGACCTTTGCTCAAGGAATGCAGGTTTTGCCCGGCCAGCCGACTGGGGTTCGTGCGGGGGCGCGGTTGCGAACTTCGCTCGAATCGAGGCGTCTCAAGAATTGGCGAGAAGAGCGGCGCCGTGGTGCACGCTTGTGAGAGAACTCGAGGCGCGAAGGTTTGCGAGCATCAGCCGGCGAACCAGCCTTTTGTCTTCGCGCGTGGGTCCATATACAATCGCGGCCCTTTCAGTGTTGGCGCCGGAAGCGCGGTCTCTGGCATCCATCGGAGAGGTACCGAAGCGGTCATAACGGCACCGACTCGAAATCGGTTGGGGGCATTGCGCCCCACGTGGGTTCGAATCCCACCCTCTCCGCCATTTCCTCGTAAGTAAGAAGCTCTCCCCCAGGAGGGCTTTTTGTTTTGGGACTTGGCAGCCCTCCCTGGCCTTCCCTGCTGCGCGCTCCGGGCTCGTGGGTGAACCTCTTAAGCGCTAGCGGGTCGAAGCTGTGAGGCTTTACAGTCGTGCGACCCCAATTCACACTGCAACTGTGAAAGCGCTTGCCACACTCTTGCTCACCGCCACGATGGTGGTCGCCGCCGCGCCGGCGGCCTCTGCCAATCCGAATGATCTGCCGGACATGGGCAGCCCGGCAAGCGCCATCCTGTCCTTGGAAGATGAGTATCAGATCGGCCGAATGATCGTGCGGGGGTTGCGCGACTCGGATCAGATTCTCGAGGACCCGGAAGCCACCGAATATATCCAAGCCATCGGCGCGCGACTCGCGAGCCATGCGAATGATGGATCCCACAAGTTCACGTTCTTCGTAGCCAGAGACAATTCGATCAACGCTTTCGCATTGCCCGGCGGATTCATCGGCGTCAACGTCGGGCTCATACTCGAAACGAAGAACGAAAGCGAGCTGGCCGGTGTGCTCGCGCACGAAATCGCACACGTCACGCAGCGACACATTGCGCGCAGCATCGCCGCCCAGAGCAAGAACAACTTGGTCTCCACAGCCGCGATGCTTGCCGCGATTCTCATCGGTGCGGCCGGCGGCGCAGGTGGCGACGCCGCGATGGCCGGGGTCGCTGCGGCGCAAAGTCTCGCCATTCAGCAACAAATCAGCTTCACGCGCTCGAACGAGTCGGAAGCCGATCGAATCGGGCTCGGTATTCTCGCGAGCGCACAGTTTGATCCCTACGGCATGCCCGCGTTCTTCGAAACGATGAGCCGACTGTACGGCGGCAGCGAAGCGAACATGCCCGAGATGCTGCGAACGCACCCCATCAGCACCGCTCGTATCGCCGAAACCAAGGAACGCGCGCTGCAACTCAACGTCGAGCCGCTGCCTGAGAGCCTGGGCTATGCCCTGGTGAAAGAGCGGCTGCGAGTGCTCTCGACGCCTGCGGGGCGCGACCCTCGTGAGTACTACGAGGCAACGATCGGCAACGCTGCCGATGCGACACCTGCCCAGGAGTACGGCAAAGGGCTCGCGTTGATGGCTGCTGGCGAGGCCGCGAAGGCGGTGCCGATCTTCAAGCGCCTGCGCGATGCCAATCCCAGCGTGAGCCAATACCACACCGCTCTCGGCCAATCTCAGTTACTCGCCGGACAAGGCGATGCCTCGCTCGAGACGCTGAAGCGGGCGCACGAGCTCTTTCCGCGCAATGTGGCAGTGACGATCCGCTACGCGGAAGCGCTGATGCAGCTCGGCAACCCGCGACGAGCGCACGAGATCCTCCTTGATCTCTTCAACGTCGTGCCGCCCACGCCGGAGCAAGCGCGTTTGACCGCCCTTGCCGCAAATGCCGCCGGCGACGTAGCGGACTCGTATTACTACATGTCCGAATATCACGTCATGAGCGGCGATCTACCGCTTGCGATCAATCAGCTGCAACTCGCGCTCGCGGTCCCCAAGATCACGCCTGTTCAGCGCGCTAGATTCGAGGCACGCCTCGAAGAGATACAACAGGCCTTGCCGAAACGCGTGGCGCGCCAGCGACAAGCGGACAACGAACGTCGTCGCTTCGGCGGTTATTGATAAACTTGCCGTTCACGCGCAGTCGGCGCGGTCTTAATCTCGAAGGACTTCTCCGCATGTCACTCACGACGCACAGGGCGGACGCTCTTCGCGCGGCAGGGTTGCTGTTCGTCATGTTGCTTGCCGCAGGTTGTGCAGCGACGCCCGGACGCACGCCGCTCGGCGAAGATCCGCTCGAGCGCTTCAACCGTGGTGTCTACAAGTTCAACGACGCTGTCGATCGGGCCGCGTTGAAACCCGTCGCGAAGGGCTACAAGAAGGTCACACCACGGGTCATTCGTCGCGGTATTAGCAATTTCTTCGCCAACCTGTCGTATCCGATCACCATCGTCAACCAGTTCCTCCAAGGGAAACCGGGGACGGGGTTGAAGGACACCGGTCGCTTCCTGCTCAATTCGACGCTCGGCATTGCCGGGCTCTTCGATGTTGCGACGCCTATCGGCCTCGAGGCCCACGACGAGGACTTCGGCCAAACGCTGGCTGTCTGGGGTGTCGGCTCCGGGCCATATATCCACTTGCCGCTGGTCGGCCCATCGACCTTGCGCGATGCGCCTGGTCGCGTCGTCGATTGGTTCCTTGACCCGCTGACGCATGCAAACATTCCTTGGGAAGCGGAATGGGCACAACGTGCGTTGAGGGTCATAGATACTCGTGCCGAGCTCTTGACGCTCGACCCCACCCTCGAACGCGCATTCGACCCTTACGCATTCATCCGAGATGCATGGTTGCAGCGGCGCGAGTTCGAAATCTTCGATGGCAATCCGCCGCCGGAGACACTTGACGAGGAATTCGACGAAGAATTCTTCGAGGACGAGGAAAACGGGAATTAGAATGTAGACAGCGGATGTAGGGCCCTAGTAACGGCCTCGTTCGACTCCCTTACTCCAGCCTAGCGCCCGGAATTGATCAGCTCTTCCACTTCGCTGATGCGCGCGAGCGCAAGAATCTGCCCCGGCACGTTCGTGAAGCGCACGCGTTGATTTCGTCGTCTGGCCAACCGAAGCCATTCGATCAGCAGCGCCAGGCCGGCACTATCGCTTTCCGTGACTGCGCTCAGATCGATCAGCAGCTCTTCGCCTGCCGCTTTGAGGCGTTCAGTGCTCTCCTGGAGAAGCTTTGGCACAGTGACGGCATCGAGCACGCCGCTCACGCGATAGTGTCCGTCACCCAGTGCCTCCAATGTTGCTTCGCTCACGCGCCTGCCGCCTTCTCGGTTGGCTTCTTGACGGTACCGCTCGCCACTTGCTCCTCGAGCCGCTTGATCACGGCTTCAAGACCCTTTTGCTCGATCTCCGCGGCGAAATCAGTGCGGAACGATTTCACGTAGGAAATGCCTTCGATCTGCACGTCGTAGGCCTTCCAGCCGTCGGGCGTCCGCCGTAGCGAGTAGTTCACCGGCACACGTTGCCCATTGTCGCGACGCACTTCGCTGCGGACAGTCGCCACTTTCGCGTTGGGGTCGCCTTGGAATGGCAGGATCCTGAGACGATCAGGCGTGAACTCGACCAACGCCTCGCCATAGTTCTGCAGCAACGTTTGATAGAACGCATTGATGAAACGTTCCCGCTGCTCAGGCGTAGCAGTGCGCCAATGCTTGGCTAGCACCAGCTGAGCCGCGTAACGTGTATCGAAGTGCGGCAGCACGTGCTTGTCGACGACCTCTCGAACCTTGCTCGGATCCTTCTTGTATTCATCGCGCTTCGCGTCGAGGGCGGCCAGAGTGTCCTGAGCGACTTTCGTCACGAGTTCATACGGCCCAAGCTGCGCGGCACCTTCTCCCGCGGCCCCCGCCGTACCCACGAGCAGCGTCGCGATGACACCGATACACAACTGACGAAAGGTCCGCGCGAAACTCATTGCTCCGTCTCCTGCGTTTGCTCGCCGCGCCTGCTGAACGTCGCGACGAGCTGATTGATGAGATTCTCAAGCACCAGAGCATCCTGAACGAACTCGATCTGGTCGCCATCCTTGAGATACTCGTCGGCACCGCCAACCGTAATACCGATGTACTGACCGCCGAGCAAGCCGGACGTCATGATGCTGGCGTCGCTGTCGACGGGAATCTTGTCGTACCGCGAGTTGATCCGCATGCGCACGACGGCCTTGTAGATCTGCTGGTCGAAGACGATCGACTCGACACGCCCAACGGTCACGCCGGCGATGGACACGGCTGCTCCCGGCTTCAAGCTGCCGATGTTCTCGAAGTGGGCATACACCTCGTAGCTATCGTTCAGCGACAGCTGCCGATTCGTGATTTGCGTCACGAGAAAGAACAGCGCAGCAAACCCGAGCAGGACGAACAGCCCGGTCGAAAGTTCCACGGCTCGCGTCGAACGCATAGACGATCCTCGAATTGCACCACCGTGCTCAGAGCATGGCGGCAGTCAGCATGTAATCCAGTAACAGCGTCAAGACCGCCGAGATCACGACGGTGCGCGTGGTGGCACGGCCCACGCCCTCTGCTGTAGGCGTGGCGGTGTAGCCTTCATACACGGCAATCAGGCTGCAGGCGACGCCGAAGACGCACCCCTTGATCACCCCTTCCATCACGTCGGAGACGTCGACGCTCGCGCGCATCTGCGACCAGAAAGCTGCCGCATCCACGCCAAGCTGCTGGACGCCGATGAGCTGCACACCAAAGATACCGATAGAGATGAATATCATCGTGAGGAGCGGCACCGCTATGCAGCCGCCCAAGAACCGCGGCGCCACGACACGACGAAAGGGGTCGACTGCCATCATCTCCATCGCGGCGAGCTGATCCGTCGCGCGCATCAGACCGATCTCCGAAGCGAGCGCCGTGCCTGCACGCCCCGCAAACAGCAACGCCGTCACAACCGGGCCGAGCTCCTTGATGAGCGCAAGCGCGGAGCCAGTTCCGAGCGCATCTTCCGAGCCGAAGCGCTGCAGCAGGTCGTAGCCCTGCAACCCGAGCACCATGCCGACAAAGAGCCCGCAAGTCATGATGATGACGAGCGACAGAGCGCCGGCGTTGTATACCTGTTCCACGATGAGCCCAGGACGCAACAGCGCACGCGGAATCTGACCGAGCACGCGCACGAAGAACAGCGCCACCGCACCGACTGTGGCGACGAAACTGCGAAGACTGTCCAGGAGCTCGCGAAGAAGCGTCATGCAAGTAATTGTTCGTAGTAGTCGGGCGCCGGATAGTGAAACGGTACCGGGCCATCGGCGAGCCCGTTGACGAACTGGTGCACGATCTCGGATTCGGCGTTCTTGAGCTGCGAGAACGTGCCTTGGGCGGCGACCTTCCCGCCGGCAATGATAAAGCCCACGTCGGCCAGCTGCGAAAGCTCCTCGACATCGTGCGAGACGACGATGCTCGTGATGCCGAGCGCGTTGTGCATCTGGCGCACCAAGCGCACGATCATACCCATCGAAATTGGATCCAACCCAGTGAAAGGCTCATCGTAGATGAGCAGGTCGGGATCCGTTGCCATCGCACGGGCGAGCGCCACACGGCGCGCCATACCGCCGGACAGCTCCGCGGGCATCAAACGGGCGGCGCCACGCAAACCAACCGCTTGCAGCTTCGTGAGCACGATGTGCCGAATGAGCGCCTCGGGGAGCTTCGTGTGTTCGCGCAGCGGGAAGGCGACGTTCTCGAACACATCGAGATCGGTGAGCAACGCTCCGTTCTGAAACAGCATGCCCATGCGCCGGCGCAACGCATACAAGTCCCGCACGCTGAGGCGGGTGACGTCGACGCCATCAAAGAGGATCTGGCCGCGTTGCGGCTTGATCTGCCCGGTGATCAGACGCAGCAGCGTCGTCTTGCCAGTACCGCTCGGCCCCATGATGGCCGTGATACGACCGCGGGGGATGGACAGATTCAGCCCCGAGAAGATCGCACGATTACCGACTGAGTAATGAACATCGCGTATTTCGATGATCGCGGCGGTCTCGGGTAATGCAATGTGTGGTTCTTGCGCTAGCGCCATTCGGCCTCTCGAGTGCAAACACAGGAAGCGGCTCAGGCCGCTTCCTGCTCTTGTTGTGGATTGTAGTTGCCCGAGCGTGCGAGGGCGACGAGCTTAGCACGACGCAAGAAAGCCTTTTGCCCGGCTGCAAACCCCTCCGGCTTGCCGCCCCAGGCGCGCAATGCCTCCTCCTGCAACGCGCGCGCATACGAGAACGTCAGCTCCCATGGGAACGGGCCCATTTGACTCATCAGGTTCAGATGCTCCGTCGCCTGCGCCGGCGTCTGGCCGCCAGACAGGAACGCAATACCTGGCACGGCGCTCGGCACATAGCGCTTGAGCGTACGAACAGTCGCCTCGGCGACCTGCTGCGCGCTCGCCTGGTTCGGGCACTTCTTTCCGGCAATGACCATGCTGGGTTTCAAGATCATGCCTTCTAGATGAACCCGATGTGAATGGAGCTGCCGAAAGACCGTCGACAGCACCTCGCCTGTGACTTCCTCGCAGCGCTCGATGGTGTGTTCGCCGTCCAACAATACCTCGGGCTCGACGATGGGCACCACATTCGCTTCCTGGCACAAAGCCGCATAGCGCGCAAGCGCATGCGCATTGGCCTCGATCGCGAATTGTGTTGGAGTAGCTGGGCCAATGGTGATGACCGCGCGCCATTTCGCAAACCGCGCACCAAGCTGATAGTACTCCGCGAGTCGTCCGCGCAATCCGTCGAGCCCCTCGGTGATCGTCTCTCCTGGAAAGCCAGCGAGCGGTTTTGCTCCGGTATCGACCTTGATGCCGGGCAGGATGCCGACTCGCGTCAGATAGACAGGGAACGGCTCGCCGTCCTTGGTCTTTTGCCGCAGCGTCTCGTCATACAGGATGACACCGCTGATGTAGTCAGACAGGCCTGGAGCCGTAAACAGCATTTCGCGATAGCTGCGCCGTGTCTCCTCGGTCCCTTCGAGCCCGATCGCCTCGAAACGCTTCGCGACCGTGCCGGTCGACTCGTCGGCAGCCAAGATACCTTTCCCTTTCGCAGCCATGCGGCTAGCGATCGACTCAAGTTCAGCGCGATTCATAATTCCCTCCAGCGGATCCGCGCCGACCCCACTTTTGCCATCGCGTGCCACGCACGTCGGTTCTTGGGAGGCGCGTAGGATAACAAGCGATCTTTGTTCGGAGCTCGCGCCGTTCGGCAGACCATCGAAAGCCGCGTACGCTCTGTCGCTTCTGTCATCAGGCTCTCGCTAGAGCCGATCGGGCGGCGAGTTCAGTGGTCCAACGAAGCGCCGTCGCGAAAAGTTGCCCGTATTGACGGTCCGCGTGGTCATCCCGGTCAAAGTCGCCGCGCGCAGCGAAGATTCTGTCGCGGAAAACTTTTCTCCAACTTGGATTAGGACTAGAATGGTCCCATTTACAGGATCGAGCCGTCGTCATGCTCCGCCTCAGCAAACTGACTGATTACGGCACCGTCATATTGGCGTGCCTTGCTGCGCAGCCCGATCGGCTGTGGACGGCCGCAGAGGTCGCGGAACGCACCCGCGTCGCGCAGCCTACGGTCAGCAAGTTGCTGAAAATGCTGCAGCGAAGCGGCTTAGTGAGCTCGACGCGCGGCAGCCACGGTGGCTATCAGCTCGCCCGCCCCGCCGAGCAGATCACCGCGGCCGAAATCTTGGAGGCACTCGAAGGGCCGTTCGCGATCACCGAATGCAGCAGCGAGCGCGGCGCGTGCGGGCTCGAGTCGAGCTGTCAAGTAGGACATGCATGGCAGCGCGTCAATGCAGCGATCTATAGGGCGTTGAATGACACCTCGCTTGCAGAGCTGTCGGGTATCGAACGCAAGGTGTCTGCAGCGACGATTCCGCTGACGCGGCTCACCCGTGCACCGCACGACTGAGAGTTACGAGTACCTTATGGCCAGTCAACCACAGACCGATTCCACCCTCGAGGCCCTCATCCGGCAGAAATACCGGCACGGCTTCGTCACGGACATCGAATCCGATACGGTGCCGCCCGGCCTCGACGAGGACATCATTCGGCTGATTTCCCGCAAGAAGAAGGAGCCGAGCTTCATGCTCGAGTGGCGCCTGCGGGCGTTTCGTCACTGGCTGACGATGAAGGAGCCGAGCTGGGCGCACTTGCGCATCGAGCCCATCGACTATCAGGGCATTTCGTACTACTCGGCTCCCAAGTCGAAAGCGGACGGTCCGAAGAGCCTGGACGAGGTCGATCCGAAGCTCCTGGAAACCTACGACAAGCTCGGCATTCCGCTGCATGAGCGCGCGCGCCTCGCGGGCGTGGCAGTCGATGCCGTCTTCGACAGCGTGTCGGTTGCAACCACCTTCAAGGAGCGGCTCGCGAAGGCCGGTGTGATCTTCTGCCCGTTCTCGGAAGCCGTGCAAAAGCATCCCGAGCTCGTCGAACAGTACCTGGGCACCGTAGTGCCCTACACCGACAACTTCTTCGCGACGCTCAACTCGGCTGTGTTCTCGGACGGCTCCTTCGTCTACGTGCCGAAAGGCGTGCGCTGCCCTATGGAGCTGTCGACCTACTTCCGAATCAACGCCGCGAACACAGGTCAATTCGAGCGCACGCTCATCATCGCGGACGAAGGCTCGTACGTGAGCTACCTCGAAGGGTGCACCGCGCCCATGCGCGATGAGAATCAATTGCACGCGGCAGTCGTCGAGCTGATCGCGCTCGAGGGAGCGCACATCAAGTACTCGACCGTGCAGAACTGGTATCCCGGCGACGAGCACGGGCGCGGCGGCATCTACAACTTCGTCACCAAGCGTGGCGAGTGTCGTGGTGCAAACTCGCGCATCAGCTGGACGCAAGTGGAGACGGGTTCAGCGATCACGTGGAAATATCCGAGCTGTATCCTGCGGGGCGACAACTCGATCGGCGAGTTCTACTCGGTAGCAGTGACCAACCACTATCAGCAGGCCGACACCGGGACGAAGATGATTCACATCGGGCGCAACACGCGCAGCACGATCGTCTCCAAGGGCATCTCGGCCGGTCACGGACAGAACAGCTATCGGGGCTTGGTCAAGATCCTTCCGAGCGCGGACAATGCGCGCAACTTCACGCAATGCGACTCGCTCCTGATGGGTGATCGCTGCGGTGCGCACACTTTTCCGTACATGGAGGTCAAGAACCCGACCGCAAGCGTCGAGCACGAAGCGACGACTTCGAAGATCGGAGACGACCAGCTCTTTTATTGCTTGAGCCGCGGGCTGTCCGAAGAGGACGCGATCAACATGATCGTGAACGGCTTCTGCAAAGCCGTTTTCAACGAGCTGCCGATGGAGTTCGCCGTGGAAGCGCAGAACCTCTTGGCAGTAAGCCTAGAGGGTTCGGTGGGATGATGACTGCTGAGACCAGCGCATACGTGCCCTGGGCCAGTCTTTGAATTCAGCGCAAGAGCGGGAGAATTCCAGTGCTACGCATCGACAATCTTCATGTGCGCGCCGGCGAAAAGGAGATCCTGACAGGCGTCACGCTGCATGTTGCGCCCGGCGAGGTGCACGCCATCATGGGCCCGAATGGGTCCGGCAAGAGCACACTCGTGCAGGTGCTTGCAGGCCGGGAAGGTTATGAAGTGACCGCCGGCTCGGTGACCTACCAGGGCCGCGATCTGCTGGCGCTCGCGCCCGAAGAGCGAGCGCGCGAGGGCGTGTTCCTGGCGTTCCAATATCCGGTCGAGATACCCGGTGTGAACAACGCTTACTTGCTCAAGGCCGCGCTCAATGCCATCCGCAAGCATCGTGGCGAGCCGGAAGTCGATGCATTCGAGTTCCTCGCTCTCGTGCGCGAGAAGATGAAGCTCATGCAGATGGACGAAAGCTTTCTGAGCCGCGGTGTCAACGAAGGCTTCTCCGGTGGCGAGAAGAAGCGCAACGAGATCCTGCAGATGGCGGTGCTCGAGCCTACTCTGGCGCTGCTCGACGAAACGGATTCTGGCCTCGACATCGATGCGCTGCGCGTCGTGGCCAACGGCGTCAACAGTCTGCGTCGTCCGGATCGCGCCATCGTCATGGTCACGCATTATCAGCGTCTGCTCGATTACATCGAGCCGGACAAGGTGCATGTACTCGCAGGCGGACGTATTGCGAAGACCGGGGACAAGTCGCTCGCGCTCGAGCTCGAAAAGCGCGGTTATGATTGGATCAAACAGGAAGCAGCATGAGCGTGGCCCCTGCCCTGCAAGCGAATGCGACACTCGAGCGCTATCGGACACTGTTCGAGGAGCGCTTTACATCCGGGCCGTTGCTCGAGGCGCGGCGTGACGCGCTCGATGCTTTCCTGAAGCGCGGCTTTCCGACCCAGCGCGACGAGCAGTGGAAGTACACGAGCCTGCGCCGGCTCGAGGCGCGCACGTTCGTGCTCGGCGAAGCTGCACCCGTGTCGCTCGAGCCTGCTCGCCGACCCTGGATCACGCACGGCGGAGGCTTCCGGCTCGTTTTCGTCAACGGGCACTGGGCGCCCGCGCTTTCCTCGCCGATGGCGCAACCGCCCGGCGTCACGCTCGTGACGCTTGGCGAATGGGTCAAGCACGAACCGGATGCGGTACTCGAATACCTGGCGCAAGCATCACATCGTAGCGCCTCGGCGTTGGAGCAGCTGAATGCGGCGTTCTTCGAGGACGGGCTCGTCATCCGTCTAAGCCCCAACGCTCGCGTAGATGATCCCATCCATGTCGTGCACGTCTGGACCAGCACCACGCGACCTGCCATGGCGCATCCGCGCGTGCTCGTGCGTGCCGGGCATCACAGCAGCTGCACCCTGATCGAACAATACGTCTGCTGCGGCGAGCCAGAGTCGTTCACCAATGTCGTGGCCATCCTTGACCTCGAAGAAGGCGCGCAGGTGCAGCACTATCGGCTGCAGCAGGAGTCACCAAAGGCATTTCACATCGGGCACATCGATGTGTGCGTACGGCGCGATGCGCGCTACGGCATACACGACTTTTCCCTAGGTGCGACGTTGAGCCGCCTCAACATTCGCGTGCGCCTGCAGGAGCCGGGTGCGCATACCGACCTCCACGGGTTGCTGCCGCCTAGCGGTACCCAGCATCTCGATACGCACACGCTCATCGAGCACATCGCGCCGCATACTACGAGCACCGAGAACTACCGCGGCATTGCAGACGGACGCGGGCGCGGAGTCTTCAACGGCAAGGTGCTGGTCCATCCGGGCGCGCAGAAGACCGATGCGCATCAGTCCAGCCGTAATCTCCTGCTCTCGCCGACTGCCGAGTTCAACGCGAAGCCCGAGCTCGAGATCTACGCCGACGACGTCAAGTGCAGCCATGGCGCGACGATCGGTCAGCTCGATGCGACTGCTCTGTTCTACCTGCGCTCGCGCGGCATCTCCGAGGCCGATGCGCGTGTGCTGCTGATTCACGCCTTCGCGCATGCGGTGCTCGCCTCGGTCGAGACGCCGGCAGTACGGGAGCACCTCGAGGCACTCTTGGCAGCACGGTTCGGCTCGACGCAGGTGACCTCATGAGCGCGGCGCAGCCGACAATGACATCCACGACAGCGCTCGACGTTGCGAGCATCCGGCGCGATTTCCCGATTCTCGAGCAACGGATCAACGGGAAGCCGCTCGTCTATCTCGACAATGCCGCATCGAGTCAGCGTCCGCGCGCTGTCATCGATGCGATTCGTTCGTACTACGAAACCGATCACGCTAACGTCCACCGTGGCGTCCACACCCTGAGCCAGCGTGCGACCGATGCGTACGAAGGTGCGCGCGACATCGTGCGTAATTTCATCAATGCCGGCGACACGCGCGAGATCATCTTCGTGCGCGGAACCACCGAAGCCATCAATCTGGTCGCGCAAAGCTACGCTCGTCCGCGCCTCGGGCCCGGAGACGAGATCCTGATCTCGGCTCTGGAGCACCACGCGAACATCGTGCCGTGGCAGCTCGTATGCGAGCACACTGGCGCAGCGCTCAAGGTGATCCCGATCGATCGCCACGGCGAAATCCAATACGAAGCGTTCGAGCGCCTCATTGGGCCGCGAACGAAGCTGCTGGCGTTGGCGCACGTATCCAATGCGCTCGGCACGATCGTGCCTGTGGATAAGTTCATTGCGCGAGCACGCGAGCTCGGCGTGCCAGTACTGCTCGACGGTGCGCAAGCAGTTCCACACGGTCCGGTCGACGTGCGCGCACTCGACTGCGATTTCTACTGCTTCTCCGCGCACAAGATGTGCGGGCCGACCGGCATCGGCGTCCTCTACGGTCGTCGGGAGCTGCTGGAAGAGATGCCGCCCTGGCAAGGCGGCGGTGACATGATTTTGACCGTATCGTTCGAGAAGACGACTTACAACCAGCTGCCTTGGAAATTCGAGGCAGGCACACCACACATCAGCGGAGCAGTCGGGCTCGCGGCCGCGATACGATACTTGCAGAGCATCGGAATGGAGCGCATCGCGCGCTACGAGCGCGAGCTGCTCGCCTATGCAACTGAGCGACTTCAAGAGGTGCCGGGCCTCAAAATCATCGGCACAGCGGCGCAGAAGGCGGCAGTCATATCGTTCACGCTAGAAGGCATTCACCCGCATGACATCGGCACGATTCTCGACACCGAAGGCGTGGCGATTCGCACCGGGCATCATTGCGCGATGCCCGTGATGGACTTTTTCCAGGTGCCAGCTACGGCCCGTGCATCGCTGGCGTTCTACAACACGTTCGAGGAAATCGATCGGCTCATCGCGGCGCTGGAACGTGCGCGGAGCCTGCTCTCATAGCGAACCCATGGACCTCAAGGACCTTTACCGCGACGTCATCGTCGATCACAACCGCAATCCCCGTAATTTCGGCAAGCTCGAAGCTGCCGACAGCCACGCGGAGGGACACAACCCGTTGTGTGGCGATCGGCTGACCTTGTACGTCAACTTCGACGGCGACCGCATCCGAGAAGCCAAGTTCGAAGGTAGCGGATGCGCCATTTCTGTTGCCTCGGCTTCGCTGCTCACCGAAGCGGTCAAGGGCAAGTCGCGGGAGGAAGTACGTCGCTTGTTCGACCAGATCCATGCGCTGCTCACGCAGCATGATGCCGATGTCGACCTCGCCGGCCTTGGCAAGCTTGCAGCACTGTCTGGGGTACGCGAGTTCCCCGCGCGGGTGAAGTGCGCCAGTCTTTGCTGGCACACCTTGAATGCCGCGCTCTCGAACGCCACTCAACCCGTGTCGACCGAATAGTCAGACCCGTAACTTGATCATGTTTCGCCACGAGCACGAACCCGTCACGCTGACGCGCGACGTTGAGGCCATCATGGTGCCTTCCGGCATCCCCGTCACGCTACGGACCGGCAAGACAGGCTTCATCACACAGGCGCTCGGCGGCAGCTTCACTGTGTACATCGAGGGCAATCTGTTCCGTATCTCGGGAAAGGACGCCGATGCCCTCGGCAAGGAAGTTATCGCGCCTCCGGAGCTGCCGCCGGATGCGACCGACGCGGATGTCGAGGAGCTCGTCTGGGAACAGATGCGTTCCTGCTACGACCCAGAGATCCCGATCAACATCGTCGATCTCGGGCTCATCTATTCCTGCGAGATCAAGCGCGAGCCGGACGGTGACCGCGTCGTCGACATCAAGATGACGCTCACTGCGCCAGGCTGCGGCATGGGCGATGTGCTGGTACGCGACGTCAAGGAAAAAGTCGAGCTCGTACCCACTGTCAAGCGCGCCGATATCGAGCTCGTCTTCGATCCGCCCTGGAATCGCAGCATGATGTCGGAGGAGGCCCGGCTGCAGATCGGCATGTTTTGAACGCGGCGACTCGCGCCGGCAGCAAGCTGACCCTCATCGTCCGTTGGTAAGTGAGCAAAGCATCATGCCCTGGATTCCCGTCGCCCCTGCATCGAGTATTCCCCCTGGCGACTACGCCCACGTCGAGGTCGACGGTGTCATGGTCGCCGTATTCAACGTGGCTGGCAGCTTCTACGCAATCGAAGACGTTTGCACCCACGACGGTGGCGAGCTAGCTGGGGGTGCGTTGGAAGGCGACGTGGTCGTCTGTCCGCGCCACGGCGCGCGATTCTGCTTACGAACGGGTGAGGCGCTCACGCCACCTGCATACGAGCCGGTGCGAACCTACCAGACACGCATCAACGACGATGGCGTCGTGGAAGTGCTAGCGGAATGAAGAGCATGTGATGAGCATGCTGTTGACACTGCTGCGCCACGCGAAGGCAGTCTCCGCGCGCGGGCAGCAGGACGACTTCGATCGCGAGCTCGAGCTGGCTGGTCGGCACGATGCCGAGCGGGTTGCGCAGCGCTTATGTGCACGCGGCCGCATCCCCGACATCATGCTCACGAGCCCCGCGGCACGCGCTTTGGAGACCGCCCGCGTGTTCGTCACCGTTCTCGGCACGCCGATGCTGCTCGAGGATGAGCGACTCTATCTCGCCTCATCGGAAACATTGCTCGAGGTCGTTCGCGAGCGCGGCGGCGATGCGCGTCACCTAATGATCGTCGGCCACAACCCCGGCATGAGCGAGTTCGCGGACAAGCTATCCGCCAATGTGGCGCTCGGCAGCCTGCCGACCGCCTCTGCCTACACGTTGCGTTTCGATATCGAAACTTGGTCGCAGCTCGACTGGCGCAGCGGCGTGATGCTTGAATTCGATCATCCCCGCTAAGCCGCAGCCCAGCGCTCCAGCAACCTTTGCTGCCATCATTCCATCGCCAGCAAACTGGCGTTGCCGCCGACCGCGGCGGTGTTGATCGTCACAGTCTGCTCGGTTGCAAACCGATGCAGGTAGTGAGGCCCGCCTGCCTTCGGGCCGGTACCGGACAGGCCCGACCCACCGAACGGTTGCACGCCGACGACTGCGCCCACGATGTTGCGATTGACATAGACGTTGCCGGCACGCACGCGCGCAGCGATGTAGCGAGCCGTGGCGTCGACACGGGTATGAATGCCAAGCGTCAGCCCATAACCGGTGGCGTTGATCGCGTCGATGACCGCGTCCAGACGATTGGCCGAATAGCGCACCACGTGCACGATCGGGCCGAATACCTCTCGCTGCAGCTGCGACAACGAGTCGATCTCCACCACCATGGGCGGGAAGAACACGCCCGCCTCGTGCTCCGGTCCCAGCCGACACGTGTGATACCAGCGCGCGCTCTGCTTGATCTTGGTCGCATGCGCCACGAGCGCTTCGCGCGAAGGCTCGTCGATAACAGGACCGACGTCCGTGGACAGCCAGCGCGGGTCGCCGATCTTGAGCTCGTCCATGTACCCGGTGAGCAGCTCGATCGCGCGATCGGCGATCTCTTCTTGAAGGAATAGCACGCGTGCCGCCGAGCAACGTTGCCCGGCGCTGTTGAACCCTGACTGCACAACGTCGATGACAACCTGCTCGAGCAAGGCAGAGCTGTCGACGATCATCGCATTCTGCCCACCAGTCTCGGCAATGAGTACGGCAATCGGCCCTTCCCGACTCGCGAGCGAACGATGTATGAGCTGAGCAGTCTCAGTCGAGCCGGTGAAGGCGACACCGGCCACCCGTGGATCGGCCACGGCAAGCGCGCCGATCGTGCCTCCCTCGCCGAGGAGCAGGTGCAGCACTTCTTGCGGCACGCCCGCCTCGTGTAACAGCTCGACCGCGCGCGTTGCCGCGAGCGGCGTTTGCTCCGCCGGCTTGGCAATCGCGCAGTTGCCAGCCGCAAGCGCCGCGGCAATCTGACCCGTGAAGATGGCAAGCGGAAAGTTCCAAGGGCTGATGCACACGAAAATCCCGCGCCCGCGCCAACGTAGCTCGTTGCTTTCACCGGTGGGACCAGGCAAGCGCATGCTCTCACCGAAATCTGCGCGCGCGCGACTCGCGTAATACCGCAGAAAATCGCTCGCCTCGCGCACCTCCGCGACGCTATCCGCGATCGTCCGCCCCGCTTCGCGCACGCAGTAGGCGAGCAGCTCCGGCATGTGTGCCTCGTACAGATCGGCCGCACGCTCGAGAATGCGTGCCCGTTCGCTCGCAGGCACCGCATCCCATTCCCGCTGGGCATCGTGTGCCACCGCAAAAGCGCGCTCGACGTCCTCGGGCTGCGCGTGCTGCACCTCGCCGATCGTCTCGCGCCGGTTCGCCGGATTCGTGGCTCGCACCGCCGGCCCGCCCGTGCGCTTGCCAGCAACGATCGACACGCCGTGCCACAGCTTGCGCATGTGCACGGCCATCTGCGTCTCGATCGGGGACCACTCCAAGGGATCGGCGAGATTCACGCCGCGCGAGTTCACTCGTTCGACACCGTACATCTGTCGCGGCAGGGGAATTTTCGGGTGCGCCTTATGCTCGAGCGCATCCACCTCCGCGACAGGGTCGCGCACGATGTCTGCTATCGGCGTGTCCTCGTCGACGATACGGTTGACGAAGGAAGTATTCGCACCGTTCTCGAGCAGACGCCGTACGAGATAAGGCAACAAGTCTTCGTGAGAGCCGACGGGTGCATAGACTCTGCAGGGCACGCCGAGCTTGCCTTCACCGACGATCTGCTCGTACAGCTCCTCACCCATGCCATGCAGGCGTTGGAATTCGAACGGTCGACCTGCTGCGAGCTCGAGCAATGCAGCGACAGTGTGCGCGTTATGCGTCGCAAACTGCGGATAGATATGCTCACCCGCCGCCAGTAGCTCACGCGCGCAGGCGAGATACGACACATCCGTGGATGCCTTGCGGGTAAAGACGGGGTAGCCGGCCAAACCGCGCTCCTGAGCGCGCTTGATCTCCGTATCCCAATAGGCGCCTTTAACGAGCCTGACGTTAAGCCGGCGTCTCGAGTCCTCGGCAAGCGCACGAAGCCAACGCACCACATCGAGCGCACGCTTTTGATAGGCTTGCACAGCGAGACCGAAGCCGTCCCATCCGGCCAACTGAGGTGAGCGCGCAACGCGTTCGATGACCTCGAGCGAAATTTCCAGACGATCTGCCTCCTCTGCATCGACGGTCAGCGGCACGTTCTTGTCGCGCGCGAGCACGGCGAGCTCGTGCAAACGCGGCGCCAGCTCCGCCAGCACTCGCTCGCGTTGCGTGTACTCATAGCGCGGGAACAGCGCCGACAACTTCACGGAGACACTCGGCGCTTCCTCAGGTTCACGCGCCGCATCGCTGGCGGCGGCGAGCGCCAAGATCGCGTGCCGATACGCCTCGAAGTAACGCTCTGCATCCCGCATCGTGAGCGCTGCTTCGCCCAGCATGTCGAACGAATGTCTGTAATGGCGATGCTCCGGCTCTTGCGAGCGCTCGATGGCTTCCTCGATCGTGCGTCCCATGACGAACTGGCGCGCCATGATGCGCATGGCCTGACGGAACGCCGCGCGCAGCACCGGCTCGCCGATGCGGCCTGCAACGCGCGCGACGAACCCGCGTGGATCGCGCATATCTGCGTCCGACGGACGTACGATACGTCCCGTCAACATGAGTCCCCATGTCGACGCATTGACAAACAGCGACTCCGTATCGTTCAGGTGCGCAGCCCAGTCGCCTGCCCTGATCTTGTCTGCTATGAGCTTGTCCGCAGTTGCATCATCTGGAACTCTGAGCAGGGCCTCGGCGAGACACATGAGAATCACGCCCTCCTGAGAGGACAGATCGTATTCCCTCAAGAAGGCATCGAGCCCCCATCTCTTCGTTCGTTGGGCGCGCACGTTCTCGACGAACGCGCGTGCTCTTGCGATGACGCGCAAGCTTTGCTCGGGTGTGAACCGTGCGCGATCGGCCAGCTCGCGAACGAGCTCTTCCTCGTTTGCCAGGTAGCGGTGATTGATTGCAGCAGCAACAGTTCGATCGGACGTCACGTGCAAACGCTCAGCCAATTTCGTATACAAGATTCAAAGTCGTCAACGTATCCGTGGTCGTGAATTCCTCCGGAGGATCTGTGTTGTACCGCACCGTATAGCCGATCGCTAGTGCGAGTGAGCTGAGTATTTTCACCTGAAGGCTGAGCTCGTTCTGTACGAACGTGTTGTGACCACCTGACTCGACGAGGAACTTGTTGAGGACCTTGGTCGTCTCGGTCAGTTGATGTTCGAAGTCGATCGATCCTTGCGCGATCGCGTTCGCCTCTCTTCTCCCTGGAATCAACGTGATACCGTCGGCGCTTAACGAATCGCGGGAACGCAGGGCCTTGTAACCGGCACCGATCTGAGCGGAAAGCTGGGTCACCGGGTCATCGAAAAAGCGCCAACCCAGTCCCGTGCCGTAGCTCGCCTGGTACTCGAAACCGCTGAATCGATCTTCTTCGTAACGTCCCGATACGAACCAAAATCCCCGGTCTCTGAAGTCGTAATCGGTCTGTTCGCGCACACCCCAGCGCTGGGTGATCGTGCCCGTGCTATCGGACGCGTATACACCGCCCAGCTCCAGGCGGTGCTTCCATCGAACGAAGTCGCGCTTGATCTCGAGCTTGAGGTTGGCCGTATCGGTATCCGAGTTACCACGTGCGGCGACCAGACCTGCCTCGGCCTTCATGGCCCATTGGGCGTGCGCCATGACCGGACACATACATACCATCAAGTAGAGTGCGTATTCGCGTAAGCGCGACATCATCGGATCTCCTCAACAGGGCGAAACGAGAGATAATGACAGACATGCTGCGTTCTCGCATGCTGTCCGCAGGTCGCAACCCACGCGCGCAAGCATCTATGCGGGCACGTCGTACCGGCCTATTGAGCGTCTGCCGGACAAGAGAGGATCACCATGGACACTACTCACAGCACTGCCGTCACCACGAGCACGTTCATGACGGAGGTCATCGAGGCCTCCACACAGCAGCCCGTTCTCGTCGATTTCTGGGCGCCTTGGTGCGCCCCGTGTCGCCAGCTGATGCCGATCTTGGAGCGGCTCGCGGCGGAATATGCAGGGCGGTTCAAGCTGGCGAAGATCAACACCGACGAAGAGCCCCAGCTTGCGCATCAGCTCGGCGTCCGCAGCCTGCCGACGGTTGTGTTGTTCAAGGACGGCACTGTCGTGGACCACTTCGTCGGACTGGTCCCCGAGTCCCAGATCCGCGCGTTGCTCGACCGGCATGTACCGCAGCCGCCCGAAAGCCCTCTGGACCGAGCGCTCACTCTGAAAGCCGCCGGTGATCGGGCAGCTGCACGTGCGGCGCTCGAGGAGATCCTCGCGCGAGAACCGAGCAACGTCGATGCGCAGGCTGAGCTTGCCGAACTGCGCCTGGAAGACGGCGATGTCGAAGCGGCGCGTGAGACGCTCGAGCGGCTGCGAGGCACGGAGCCGAATCACGCCCGCACCAAACGGCTCGCCGCGCTGCTCGAGTTCAGGGATGTCCTCGTCGCACATCCGGATGTACGAGCACTCGAAGAGCGCGCGGAGCGTGAACCAGACAACCTCGACTTGCGCCATGCGCTGGCAGTCCATCGTCTCCTGGCGGGACAGCATGAAGCTGCGCTCGGTGCATGGCTCGATATGCTGCGCAAGCATCGTTCGTACAAGGACGATCTCGCACGACGCAGTCTAGTGCTCGCATTCGAGCTCCTTGGACCGAACGATCCGCTCGTCGCGAGCACGCGTCGCGAGATGGCGAAGGCATTGTTCGCTTGACAGGCGGCGTCAGCGCTCTGCGTCCGACGCACCCAGAAGGCCTGGCTGCTCGCATTCACAAGAGGCGCAGATCGCTTCGGCCGGGCAATCGAGGATGGCTAAGATCCAGGCACTGTACATCTACCCGGTCAAATCCTGCCACGGTATCGCTGTCGATGCGGCACCGGTAACGCCGATGGGTTTCGTACACGATCGGGAATGGATGATCGTGGACCCGCACAATCGATTTCTCACGCAGCGCGAGGAACCGCGGCTCGCTCTCATTGTGCCGTCGTTCAGCGATGACCAGCTCGTACTCTCGGCCCCAGGACGCGAGCCGTTACGACTGCCGTTGGACGCAACTGGCCCTGCTGTTGAAGCGATCATCTGGCGCGATCGGTGCGCGGCATTCGATCTTGGAGCAGGGGCTGCGACCTGGTTGAGCGAGCTTCTGGGCAGAGAAGTACGGCTCGTGCGATTCGATACGCGGCGTAAGCGCCCGAGCAGCACGGCGTTCACCGGTAAGCTCAAAGCGCTGAATCGGTTCTCTGACGCCTTTCCCTGGCTGCTTCTGTCGCAGGCCTCGCTCGACGATCTGAATCAGAGACTGTCCTTACCCGTGCCGATCGACCGCTTCCGACCGAACATCGTGATAGCGGACGTGCCTGCCTACGCCGAAGATCGCATCGACGAGATCAGCACCGGAGAGGTGCGGATGCGGCTGGTGAAGCCCTGCACCCGCTGTGCAATCACAACCGTCGACCAGGAGAGCGGCGTGCGTGCCGGCGACGAGCCATTACGCACGCTGCGAACGTACCGCTTCGACAGGCGATTGCGGGGAGTGGTCTTCGGTCAGAACGCGATTCTCGTCTCAGGCGCTGGAAAGATATTGCGTGTCGGGCAACCCATCGCGATGGCGTGGAAGAGCTGAGCGCCCGCTCAATCCTTGTTGGCGCGCTCTAAGTCCTGACGCACGTGGTCCCAGTCCTCGCGCACCACCGTCCGTTCGGGATCGAAGTCTTCGCTTTCGATCTCCACACGCGGCCGTGGCATCTTCACTGTCGCGTCCGGGTCATCTTCGCGCTCTATTGTCATAATCGACTCCCTCGCAACGGGTACCCGTACCGTAATCGAGCCGGCGAGGAAGGGGTTGTGCAACGGGTCACAAACGTACAGCCGTTCGACACTCGACAGCACGCGGTGAGCACTGGAGCACATAGTCCCGCGACAAGCGAGCCGAGCGGCGCGCGTTTCGCTCGGACGAAGGTGTCGCAAGATGAGCCGAATCGGCGTAAGCAACCGCGCCCCTTGCGAACGTGTCAGAATTCCCGTGCTTCGTTTCTCCATCGGCTGTGCGCATGAATCCCACTGGTCAATCGCTCGACGAGTTCTTTGCTGCTCACGTACGAATTGGTGCGCCACTCGCGCTCGCCACAGTGGTGAGCACCACGGGCTCCACGTATCGCAAGGCGGGCGCCCAAATGCTCATTGCGGCGGATGGGAGCAGCGCCGGGCTTCTAAGCGGTGGATGCTTGGAAACGGACCTGCTGGAACGGGCACGCAGTGTCATCGAGTCGGGAGACGCCATGCTGGTCGAGTACGACTCGCGCGGCCCGGACGACATCATCTGGGGCATCGGACTAGGCTGTGAAGGCACGATGCGCATCCTGCTGAGCCGTCTCGATCCGGCTAACGCTTACGAGCCCTACGCCTTCGCGGCCCGATGTCGTGCTGCCGACCGCGCCGGCGCCATCGCGTTCGTCACGGCCACCGACGATCCGGAGCTTCCGCTCGGTCACGCATTCACGACCGAGGACTCAGCACATGCGCCGCCGGGGCTGCGCAGCGAGCTGGAACGCCTGGCAAGCTCGGACAGCGCGAGCGCGCACCTCGATACTGCGAGCGCCTCGTTTCTCCTCATGCGCGTGCCCCTGCCGCTGCGCTTGCTCGTGCTCGGCGCCGGCCCCGATGCGATGCCGCTCGTGGACTTCGCCGGGCTGCTCGGATGGCACGTCACCGTGCTCGACCACCGCGCGGCCTACGCCGTCCCTGAGCGCTTTCCACGTGCACGCAAAGTTGCCGTGCGTCCAGCCAGCGAGCTCGTGGCAGAGCTGTGCGAGAGCCGCTACGACGCTGCAGTCGTCATGAGTCACCATCTGCCCTCGGACGCGCACTACCTGCGTGCTCTCGCATCCAGCGATGTGCCCTACATCGGCCTACTCGGCCCGGCCGCACGACGCGCGCGCCTCATGAGCGAGCTCGGCGCCAGCGCACGCAACCTGGAGGGCAGGCTGTACGGTCCGGTCGGGCTCGACATCGGCGCCAACACGCCCGAGTCGATTGCGCTCGCCATCGCCGCCGAAATTCACGCGGTGCGCAGCGGCCGACGCGGCGGCCCGTGCTCAGCGACCAAGACGTAGGTAGGGAATAGGGACGAATGGCGCGCGCTAGAATGGTGTGACTGCTGTGCCCGACCTCGCATCGGAGGCTTCCGTTGCCCAAGCCAACCTCGTCGACATCGCCGGACACGCACTCCATCCGCATAGACAAGTGGTTGTGGTGCACGCGTTTCTTCAAGAGTCGTTCGCAAGCGACGGCCGCGGTTACTGGCGGTCTCGTGCATGTCAACGGTGAGCGAGTCAAGCCGTCACGGACCGTGCAGATCGATGACCGGGTGCGCATCACGCGCGGTGACGCCCGCATCGAGGTAATCGTGCAAGGGCTCCCGCTTCGGCGCGGCCCGGCAGCGGAGGCTCGCGCTCACTACGTCGAAACACCGGAAAGCATCGCGGCGCGTGAACGGCGTCGCGAGTTCGCGCATCTGCTAGCGCCGGCACCTGCGACACGACCAGACAAGCACGCCCGTCGTGCATTGCGCGAGCTGAAGAAACGTTGACACGTCGGGGTGCGCACACACGCCGTCGGGTAGCCATCCGCCGTTCACTCCCGAGTGTTGCTCCACTCCGTGGTCAGGTCTTTGACCGAGCCTTACCATCGTCGCTTTCTGGCAATCGTAGGAGCTCTCTTGTCGCATCCAGCATGCGTCGATCTGCTCGTCATCGGCGGCGGTATCAACGGCGTCGGCATCGGGCGTGACGCCGCCGGACGCGGTTTGAGCGTCGTGCTGATCGAGCGGGCAGACCTCGCCGCTGGCGAGCGTCTCCCCGAGCTTGCGCCTCACCTGGTCGTCCCGATCCGCTTCGTGCTGCCCTATGCGCCGGGGCTGCGCCCACGTTGGCAGATTCGACTCGGGCTGTTCGTATACGACCGTCTCGGTGGTCGCAGGCGTCTGGCTGGCTCGGGTACCATCGATCTCTCACCAGCGCCCTTCGGCGAAGGGCTGCAGGATCATTATCGAGACGGGTTCGTCTATTCCGACTGTCGCGTCGATGACAGTCGACTGGTCGTCGCGAACGCAGTTGACGCGGCAGCTCGCGGAGCACGTATTCTCACACGCACCGCGTTCGTCTCCGCCGCAGAGCGAAATGGCTGTTGGCATGTTGTGTGTGAGGAGACTGAGCGATGCCAGCGCTTTGAGCTGCAGGCCCGCGCCATCGTCAACGCCGCTGGACCTTGGATCGAGAAGGTGCTCGCAGGCATCGCGGGCATCAAGGTCGCAACGAGGGCTCGGCTCGTGAAGGGCAGCCACATCATCGTGCCGCGCATCTACCCGGGCGACGCCGCGTTCCTGCTACAGCTTCCGGACAGACGTGTCGTGTTCGCGATCCCATACGAGCGCGCCTTCACACTCATCGGCACGACTGATGTCGAATACGACGGTGATCTCGACCACGTCGCGATCACCGATGCCGAAGTGCGCTACTTGTGTGATGCAGTCAACCGCTATTTGCGTCGACAGATCACCGCCGCTGATGTTCGTGCAACTTTTGCAGGAGTGCGCGCGCTCGTCGACGATGCCGCACGTGACGCGTCGAAGATCACACGTGACTACCGGCTGGAGCTCGCTAGCGGTAGCGGCGGCGCACCGGTGTTGTGCGTCTTCGGGGGCAAGATCACCACTTATCGTCGACTTGCCGAGCTGGCAGTGGAGCGCTTGGCGCGTGTGCTCGGCAGGTCTGGCGCCGCGTGGACACACCGCGCTCCTTTACCGGGTGGCGACATACCACACGGGGATCTCGAACATTTCGTGCGCGACGTGCAACGTCGCTGGCGCTTCCTGTCCGGCAAAAATGCACAGCGCCTCGCCCGTGCATACGGAACGCACGTCGAGCGTATCCTGGGCAATGCACGCTCTGCGGCGTCGCTCGGCGACGAATTCGGTTGCGGACTGAGCGAGGCGGAAGTCGATTACCTACGTTTGCAGGAATGGGCGTGCACCGTTGACGATGTTCTGTGGCGACGCACGAAAGCTCGGTATACATTTTTCCGGCAACCAACGCGATCGGCTTGCTCGCTTCCTGGCGCGATAGGCCGCACGACGACGCATCGTTCCTCTGCCAACGCTGTGCCGTTCCTGATCTTGAGGCACAATGAGCCGTGTCCTGACAGCGAGCAGCCGGTCGTGAAGCACGATTTCCTTGCGCGACTTGCGCACGACATCGACGATTTGAAGCAACGAGGGCTATACAAGCCCGAGCGCGTGCTTGCTTCGCCGCAGCAAGCCGTCGTGCGCATGAGCGACGGACGAACCGCCATCAACTTGTGCGCGAACAATTACCTGGGCTTGGCAAACGACGAACGTGTGCGGGAAGCGGCGAAAGTCGCTCTGGATCGCTACGGGTACGGCATGGCTTCCGTGCGCTTTATCTGCGGCACACATGCGCTTCACAAAGAGCTCGAGGATCGGCTGACGCACTTTCTCGGGACGGAAGACACGATCTTGTATACATCCTGCTTCGACGCCAACGGAGGCCTGTTCGAAGCGCTTCTCGGCGAGGATGATGCAGTCATCAGCGACTCTCTCAACCACGCCAGCATCATCGACGGGATTCGACTGTGCAAAGCCCAACGTTTTCGGTACGCGAACGATGATCTAGACGAGCTCGAAACCCGCTTGAAGGAAACACGACGCTGCCGCGTGCGATTGATCGCGACGGACGGTGTCTTCTCCATGGACGGCGTGATCGCGCGCTTACGTGAAATCTGCGAGCTCGCGGATCGCTACGATGCGCTCGTCATGGTCGATGACTCGCATGCGACAGGATTCGTCGGCGAGAAAGGACGCGGCACGCACGAGTACCGCAATGTGATGGGTTGCATCGACATCCTGACGGGCACGCTCGGCAAAGCGCTCGGCGGCGGAATGGGCGGTTATGCCTCGGGTCGTCGGGAGATCATCGCGTGGCTGCGTCAACGCTCGCGACCATATCTGTTCTCGAACAGCATTCCGCCGTTCATAGCGGCGGCGGCGATACGTGTGCTCGACATCCTGGAGGACAGCGATGCGCTGCGTCGGCAGCTTTGGGAGAACACCGCCTATTTTCGCGAGCGCATGACGGCGGCAGGATTCAACATCGTCGCCGGCGAGCATCCGATCGTGCCCGTGATGCTCGGTGATGCAAAGCTCGCCTCCAACTTCGCGCATCGGTTACTGGAGCACGGCGTTTACGTCATCGGCTTTTCTTATCCAGTCGTGCCCCACGGTAAGGCACGCATCCGGACACAGATGTCGGCCGCTCATCAACGCGCGCACCTCGATCAGGCGATCGATGCTTTCGTACGAGTCGGTCGGGAGCTCGGCGTCATCGCCTGACCGGTGAGCGCTGGACGCGTCGACAATCGCAACCGTGCCTTCTGCGTAGGTCTACATCGCGGCATCCCGAGACATGCACGCTCTGGTCAAACAACGTCGAGCTCCTGGCATCGAGCTGCTCGACATTCCGCGACCCACCGTCGGCCCCAACGACGTGCTGATTCGCGTGAAGCGCAGCGCCATCTGCGGCACCGACATGCACATCTACAACTGGGATGCTTGGGCGCAGAAGACGATTCCCGTGCCGATGGCGATCGGACACGAATATTGCGGGGAGATCGTTGAGATCGGATCGGAGGTCACCGGATTCGCCACCGGCGATCGAGTCTCCGGAGAAGGTCACATCACCTGTGGTTATTGTCGCAACTGCCGCGCCGGTCGGCGACACCTGTGCCGCAACACGCTCGGCGTCGGTGTCAATCGACCCGGTGCATTCGCCGAGTACATTGCGATACCGGCCTTCAACGCCTTCAAGCTGCCCGATGCCATCGACGACGAAATTGCTGCGATCTTGGATCCGCTCGGCAATGCCGTCCACACCGCCCTCGCCTTCGACGTCGTCGGCGAGGACGTACTGATCACCGGCGCCGGACCGATCGGTCTCATGGCGACCGCCATCGTGCGCTTCATCGGTGCCCGCAATGTCGTCATCACGGACGTCAACGACCTCAGGTTGCAGCTCGCACGTCAAATGGGAGCCACGCTCGCCTTGAACGTCACGCGCGATTCGCTCGACGATGCGATGAAAGCGCTCGGCATGCGCGAGGGATTCGACGTTGGCTTGGAGATGTCGGGTAACGCAAGCGCGCTCCGCGAGATGCTCCGCACGATGCATCACGGCGGCAGCATCGCGATGCTCGGCATTCCCCCGACCGAAGTGGCAATCGACTGGAACGAGGTGATCCTCAAGGGCCTGACAATCAAGGGAATCTATGGCCGACAGATGTTCGAGACCTGGTACAAGATGGCAGCGCTATTGCAGAGCGGCCTGGACGTTCGCCGCGTGATCACTCACCGCTTGCCGTACACCGAATACCAACAGGCATTCGACATCATGGCGCGCGGAGACGCAGCGAAAATCGTGCTGAGCTGGGGTGACAGCGGCCGCGCGCAGTCGTGAGTGCGCGCGGCCAGGCAGTCAAGCACTATTCCACCTGACAGGGACAGTAATAGTAGAGCTGCTTCGGGTCCGCCAGGCGCGCCAGCCGCGTCAGCTCTCGCTCGAGTGGCGCGAGAGCCTTGCGCGCACGCATGGCCAGCATGTCGCTCGGCACCAAGCTCTTAGTGAACCGGGCCGCGAGCGTCTGTATCTGTAGCGCGAGAGCCTGCCGCCAGCCGAGGGGCGGCTCGATGTACTCCACGTCGTACTCGCCTTCCTTGAGACCTGCTCTGCGTGCTGCCGCCGCGATCGCATCTTTGTACGAGCCCAGCTCGTCCACCAAGCCGCGCTCGACGGCATCGACACCCGCCCACACGCGCCCCTGCGCGACCGCGTCGATCTCCTGGAACGACTTGCCACGCGCGCGGGCGACATGGTCCACAAAGACGCGATACGCATGCTCGACCGCAAGCTGCAGAACCTCTCGCGGCTCCTGCTTGAGCGTACGATCGATCCGTAGCGCGTCGGCAAGCGGAGTCGTGCCGACGCCATCGACAGTGATGCCAATCTTCTCCAGCGAGCGCTCGATGGTCGGAAAGATCCCAAACACGCCGATCGAGCCGGTGAGCGTGGCCGGGCTCGCCCAGATCTCGTCGGCGTCCATGGCGATGTAGTAGCCGCCCGAGGCCGCGACGCTGCTCATGGATGCGATCACCGGCTTGCCTGCCGCCTTTAACGCAGCGATCTCACGACGGATCACCTCCGAGGCAAACATGCTTCCGCCAGGGCTGTCGATGCGCAACACCACCGCCTTCACGCGCTCATCGTCGAGCGCGTTACGCAGCAGCCGCACCGCAGAATCCGAGCCGATCGTTCCCGGCGGATGGCTACCGTCGAGGATTTCGCCGGAGAGCACCACGACCCCGACGCGATCCTTTCTCTTGAGCGGCCGAAGCGCGCGGTGCGTGGCAATGTAGTGTGTGTGCAGGACGTGGTTATAGGTATGACGTCGCTCGTCCTCGCCTACGAGCGACTTGAGCTGCTCCTCGACCTCGCGGCGCGTCTTCAACCCCGTGATCAGACCCCGCTCGAGCGCGACTGCGGCGAGGTCGCCACGATGCGCGCGAACGTGTGCCACGAAATCGTTGACATATGCTTCGATCGGCGTTTCTTCTTCGGCACCGCGCGACCGGCCGATCCCTGCCTGATACTGTTCCCATAGCGCATTGAGCCAAGAAAGCGTCGCCTCGCGCTCCTCGTCAGACATGTCGGTGCGCGTGAACTGCTCGGTGAAGGACTTGAACTCACCGGCGCGGAACACGTTCACATCGATGGCGAGCTTGTCGATGATGCCCTTGAGGAACATGCGGTAGTGCCCATAGCCCTGAATCAGCAGCACGCCCTGCGGATCCAGATAAATCTCATCGGCATTCGCCGCGATGTAGTACTGAGACTGATCGAACGCCTCGCCATAGCTGATGACCTTCTTACCGCTGGTCTTGAAGTCGCGGATGGCTGCTGCAACTTCCTCCAGCTTGGCGAGCCCGCCGCCCGCGAGCCCGCTCAAGTCGAGCACGAGCACCTGGATGCGATCGTCCGTCTTGGCAGCTTCGATGGCCTCCACGATGTCGCGCAGCAGCGTTTCAGGACGCTCTTGCCCGTAGAGCTCCGCGACCGCCCGTTCCAGCGGATCGCCCGCGAGCTGCTCGACCAACACGCCTTGCGGCGCGATGACGAGCGCCGCCTTCTGCGGAATCGGTGGAACCTTGGGCGAGACGACGGCGAAGATCAGCAGGAACAGAAACAGCAACAGGATCAGGTGCAACACCTTGCGCGTCGCATCCAGCGCGCGCCAGACGAACTTGAAGAAACGGACGACAGGTGTCATGGAAGTTTGCTTTCGCGGTATCGCAGTCGATCAGTCGTATGCGCGCCTATGGCTCGGTCGCTCGATACACGATCCGATACAGTGCGCCTGCGTAATCATCGGATACGAGCATGGAGCCGTCCTCCAGCACCAGGAGATCGACGGGACGGCCCAGCACTTCCTCGCCACGCTTGAACCCGACGGCGAATGGCTCGTACGCAACCGCGCGCTCCCCGTCCAGCTTTACGCGCGTGATGCGATATCCGCTCTTCTTGCTGCGATTCCAGGAGCCGTGCTCGGCGATGAACACCTGGTTGCGGTACGCGGCGGGAAACATCGACCCCGTGTAGAACTTCACACCGAGCGGCGCAACGTGCGCACCCAGCTCCTGAACCGGAGGTGTAGCGCGACTGCAATCGCCCAGATGACCGAACTCCGGATCCTTGATGTTTCTGCCGTGACAGTACGGGAAGCCGAAATCGAGCCCAGGACGCGGCGCGACGTTGAGCTCGCACGGCGGTGCATCGTCGCCTAGATAGTCCCGGCCGTTGTCCGTGAACCAAAGATGATTGGTCTGTGGGTGCCACGTGAAGCCGACGGTGTTGCGCACCCCACGCGCGAACACTTCCTGCCCGGTGCCGTCCGGGTTCATGCGCGTGATGACCGCGTAACCGGACTCGTTGCAGACATTGCAAGGGGCACCGATCGGCACGTACAGCTTTCCGTCGGGACCGAAGGCAATGTATCTCCACCCGTGATGGCGATCCTTCGGCAAATCATCGCGCACCACCGTCGGCTGCGGTGGGTCGTCCAGCGCATCTTCGATCCTGTCGAAGCGCAGTATGCGGTGGATCTCCGCGACATAAAGCGCGCCGTCGCGAAACGCCACGCCGTTCGGCATGTTCAGACCGCGCGCGATGACGCGCACGATCGGCTTGTCCTCGGGGCCGCTCGGCGGCGATACGGCGTAGACACGATCCCGGCGGGTCCCGACGAAAATCGTGCCGTTCGCGCCGATCGCGAGCGAGCGTGCACCGGGCACGTCGTCGGCGAACAGCTCGAGCTTGAACCCCGGCGGCATCTTCACATTGGCGAGCACTTCGTCGGTCGCGGGGCTCGCCCTCACCCCGCTCGCATGTAACAGCACACAAGCCGCCACGATGATGACCGCGGTGAGATTGCGCATTCGCTCGTTCCCGTCTGCGTGTGGCCGAAAATCCCTAGGAGTGACCGAGTGTAACCGTGCTGGCAGGTCGACGGCTATGCACATACGAAAGCGCCCGCGACAAACGTACGCGGGCGCAGATGAGAGAAGCGCTTGAAAGCGGACGGTGTTTCAGATCTTCTCTTGGATGCGTGCGGCCTTGCCGGTGCGCTCGCGCAGGTAGTAAAGCTTGGCGCGACGCACATCGCCGCGACGCTTCACTTTGATCGAGCGAATCGCGGGGCTGTAGGTCTGGAACACGCGCTCGACGCCTTCACCGTGGGAGATCTTGCGCACGGTGAACGACGAGTTGATGCCCCGATTGCGCTTGGCGATGACGACGCCTTCGTACGCTTGCGCACGCTCGCGGTCGCCCTCCTTCACCGTGACTTCCACGACGACCGTATCGCCCGGCCCGAAGTCCGGAATCTTCTTGTTGCCGATCGCTTCGCTTTCGAGCTTCTCAATGATGTTGCTCATGATCTCACCATCCGTTCAAGGGTCCGACGGGCGCTCGCTCGCGCGATGCTCCGCCAAGTATTCCTCCAGCAATTCCCGCTGCTCCGAAGTCAGCTGCGCCGCTTCGATCAGGTCCGGGCGGCGTTCCCACGTGCGCCCCAGCGCCTGCTTGAGCCGCCAGCGCCGGATCGCTGCATGGTTGCCGCTGGCGAGCACTTCCGGCACCGCCAGACCTTCGTAGACTTCCGGCCGCGTGTAGTGCGGCCAATCGAGCAGGCCGTCCGAAAACGAGTCCTGCTGCGCCGAAGCCTCGTCTCCAAGCACGCCTGGCAGAAGGCGTACGACCGCATCGATGACGACCAGCGCCGGCAGCTCGCCGCCCGACAGCACGTAATCGCCGATCGAGATACTCTCGTCGATCTCTAGCTCGATCAGGCGCTCGTCTACGCCCTCGTAGCGACCGGCGAGCAGCAACAGCCCGGGCAGCTGCGCGAGCTCGCGCACTTTCGTCTGCGTAAGGCGATAGCCATCTGCGGCCAGATAGACCGCGCGACTACCAGCCGGGAGGCGCGCTTTCGCGGCACGAATCGCGCTACGCGTCGGCTCGACCTTGAGCACCATCCCGGGACCACCTCCATAGGGGCGGTCATCTACCGTGCGATGCGCGTCGGTCGCAAAGTCCCGCGGACTCGTCGCCTGCACGGTGACTTGACCGCGCTTGACGGCGCGCCCAAGCACTCCGAAGCGAACGGCTTCGGTGACGAACTCAGGGAACAGCGTCACCACCTCGATGCGCATGCCCGCGAGCTCCGTCTACCAGTCCGACGCCCAATCGAAGACGATGTAGCCGTCTTCCAAGTCGACCTGGAGAATCCTGTCCTTCACGAGCGGAATCCAATGTTCCCGCTCTCCGCGCACGACGACGATGTCGCCGCCCGGTAACCTGCGAAAATGATCGACGCGCCCGAGCACTTCGCCGCTTGCGCCGCGCGCTTCAAGCCCTTCCAGGTCGGTCCAGTAATACTCACCGGGCCCTAGCGCCGGCAGCTCGCTGCGCGGCACGCCAACTTCCGCTCCGACGTACAACCGTGCCTGCTCTGGCGTCGCAATCCCTTCGAGCTTGGCGAGCGCGCGCTTGCCGCTCATGCGGCTGTCTTCGACTGCAAGCCGCACCCACTCGTCGGCAGTGCGTCGAACACACCAATTGTCGTACCGGAAAATGTTGTCCGGAGGATCCGTGAAGGACTGGACTTTGACCCAGCCCCGCACGCCAAACGTTCCTACGATCTTCCCGAGCGTAACGACACGGTCGCTCGCCGGCTTCGAACGAGTCGGCTCGGGAACGCTGGCCGGCTCGTCGCTCAACTTCCGTTACCCGAAACCGCGCAAGGACGCCTCGCGCGCCTTACGAGACCTCACGCCGCCGAGAGCTGCTTGCGGTACTTCTTGACGAGGCTCGCCACGCGCTCAGACGGCTTGGCGCCCTTGCTCAACCAGTAATCAATGCGCTCTACGTTCAGCTCGAGTGCGCGGTCCTTCCCAGCGGGGATGGGATTGAAGTAGCCGACCTGCTCCAAAATCGCCCCGCCTTGGCGGTTGCGGCTATCGGTAACCACTACGTGGTAAAAAGGCTGCTTTTTCGCCCCGCGGCGAGTGAGCCGAATCGTAACCATACTGAGTCAAGCCTCAAGAAACCTGTGCAATCCTGGACTGCCGGGAGCCTGCCTCCCGTAAAAGGGCGCGAATATTACTGGAAAGAGGGGCGACTGGCTACTGCGGGCGGCAGCCGCCAGATTTTCCGCAGAGTCAAGAGGATCCCAGGCGTTCCCAGGCGTGCGCCAGCCTGCCATCGCACGGCGCCTCAGAACCCGCCATCAACCGAATGGGCTGCGCCCTCCAAAGGCCCGCATCAGCTTGCCTAGACCGCCCGCCTTCGTCATGGACTTCATGACCTTCTGCATCTGCAAGTAGTTCTTCAGCAGCTTGTTCACCTCGGACACGTGGACGCCAGAGCCTGCAGCGATGCGGCGCTTGCGCGAGGCGTCGATGGTCTTCGGGTAGCGACGTTCGCGCGGCGTCATGGACCGGATGATGGCGATCTGCCGCGCAATCTCTTTCTCGCTGCTCTGCGGGTTCACTGCCCCGGCTTTGCCGACCAGACTGCTCGGGAGCTTGTCCAGCAACGCCGCAATCCCGCCCATGCGCTGCAATTGCATCAGCTGCTCGTGCAAGTCCTCGAGGTCGAAGTCGTTGCCCTTTTTGAGCTTGCGAGCAAGCTTCTCGGCCTGTTCGCGATCGAGATTGCGCTGAACGTTCTCGACCAGCGACAGCACATCGCCCATGCCCAGGACACGGGAGGCGATGCGATCAGCGCGAAAAGGCTCGAGCGCCTCAGTCTTCTCGCCAGTACCGATGAAAAGGATTGGCCTGCCCGTGATCTGCCGCACCGACAAGGCTGCGCCGCCGCGAGCGTCGCCGTCGGCCTTGGTAAGCACCACGCCGGTGAGCGACAGCGCCTCGCCGAAGGCGCGCGCTGCGTTCACTGCGTCCTGCCCCGCCATGCTGTCGACCACGAACAGCGTCTCAGTCGGTGCGATCGCCGCGGCGATCTCCCTGATCTCGTCCATCATCTCGTCGTCGACGTGCAAGCGACCGGCAGTGTCGACGATCAGCACGTCGTAGAAGGAACGGCGTGCCTCCTCCAGCGCCTCGCGCGCCAAGGTGACGGGCGGCTTGCCTGGATCCGAGGGATAGAAACCGACGTCGAGCTGTTGGGCGAGGCGCTCGAGCTGCAGAATGGCCGCCGGGCGATAAACGTCCGTGCTGGCGAGCATCACCCTCTTGCGCTCGTTCTCCTTCAGCCACTTGGCGAGCTTGGCGGCGGAGGTCGTCTTGCCGGCACCCTGCAAGCCCGCCAAGAGAATGACGACAGGGGGCTGCGCTCTGAGATTGAGCGGACGGACACCCGCGCCCATCAAGGCCACGAGCTCGTCATGAATGATCTTGACCAGCGCCTGCCCCGGGGTGAGGCTCTTGTCGATTTCTTGACCGACGACCTTACTCCGCACGGCATCGATGAATTCTTTGACGACGGGCAGGGCCACGTCGGCCTCCAGCAGCGCCATCCTGACTTGGCGCAGCGTGTCGTTGATGTTCTCTTCGGTGAGACGCCCGCGCCCTCGCAGACTGTCGACGACACCTTGGAGGCGCTCGGTTAACTTGTCGAACATGGGAATTTTGCGGTAGAGACGGTTAAGCAGGCTGGCTAGTTTAAGCCACAATGTGAAGGTGCACAGGGTTCGATCTGCCGGACGGCCCGGCATTTCCCCGGAAAGCCCGTTCTCCTCGCGTGGGCGAAGGTGACGAGTAGGCTATGGCCGACATGATTGGTTCGCTGTAGCCTCTGTCTCGGTGCAACGACTGGATCGTTCAGTGCTGTCCGTCCTCGTACTCGCAGCTTATTTCGCCAGCGCGCTGTGGCTCGTTTCGAGCGTTCACCGCGCACAGGACCATGCCGCACGCGGACGCCGCATCGCGGGCGTCGCGCTTGGCACGCTCGCCGCTGTGGCACATGCAACGCTGTTGTGGCACGGCCTCTCGAGCAAGCCATCCTGGTCGTTGACCGTCGCCGAAGCAGCGTCGCTCATCGGCTGGCCGATCGGCGCCATGGCCATCGTGCTGTCGTGGCTGCGTCCCCGGTTTGCGGCCATCGGCTCGGCGCTGATGGTGCTCGCCGGAATAGTGGCGGTTGGCGCCGCACCAGGTGCGCCGGGCTATGACCTGCAACAGCAGAATTGGGAAATTGCAGCGCATATCGCGCTTTCCGTGCTCGCGTACGCGCTGCTCACGATCGCTGTGGTGCTCGCGATCGCGCTTGGGTTGCTGGACCGACGACTGCGCACGCGCAGGCCGCTCGGCTGGATGCAAGCGCTGCCGTCCGTGGAAGCGCTCGAGGCCGGAATCTTTCAGGCGTTGGTGGCAGGCTTCGCCACGCTCACGCTGGCTCTCTTTAGCGGTTTCATCTTCGTCGAGGACCTGTTCGCGCAGCATCTGATCCACAAGACCGTGCTGTCGTGTCTTGCGTGGGTCGTGTTCGCAGTTCTGCTGTTCGGCCGCTGGCGCTTCGGGTGGCGAGGACGCACGGCTGCCTCGTGGACCGTCGGCGGTTTCGCATTGCTTGCTCTCGCCTACTTCGGGTCGAAAATCGTGCTCGAGGCAATCCTAGGCAGGCACTGGGGCTAAAAAGCGATCGCCGTGCCTGACCCGATATTCCTTGTGATCGCTCTGTTGCTCGTCTGCGCCGTCGCTGTCGGCGCATTCTTCGCCGGCATGCGTTACGCACGCGAAGGCAAGACGCTGCGGTGGAACCTGGTGCAGAAGCGCGAGCTCGCAGAACATCGAGCGCGGCTCGTGCAGAGCATCGCTGAGCTCGAGAAGACGACCGTCGATGACATCATGATCCCGCGGAACGAGATCGCGTGGATCGATCTCAATGACGACTGGGATGCCATTCTCGAGATTTTGCGCACGACGCCGCACACGCGCTTGCCCGTATGCGAGGACACGCTCGACAACATCGTCGGCGTGCTGCACATGAAAAAGGTCGCGCATGCCTTGGCGCGGGGCGAGCTGACACGCGAGCTCTTACGTGAGATCGCACAGGAGCGCGAAGGGTACTTCGTCCCGGAAGGCACCACCCTCAACGTGCAGCTGCTCAATTTCCAACGTGACCGCCGTCGCGTCGCGCTGGTTGTCGATGAGTACGGCGACATCCGCGGGCTGGTGACGCTCGAGGACATCCTCGAAGAGATCGTCGGCGAGTTCACGACCGATCCCGCGACGCTGAGCAAGGACATTCACAAGGAAGCGGATGGAAGTTTCGTCGTGACGGGTGCAACCACGATCAGAATCTTGAACCGCACCTTGGGTCTTGCGCTTCCGACCGATGGGCCGCGCACGCTCAACGGGCTCATTCTCGAATATCTGGAAACGATCCCAGTGCCCGGCACGAGCCTGAAGATCGGCGATGTGGCGATCGAGATTCTGCAAACCGCCGAAAACTCCGTGAAAACGGTGCGTCTGCGCCCGTTGCAGCGGGCCACTTCTCACGAGGTACGCTCAAAAGGCGTGGCGTAGCGCATCGCGCAAACGCTCGACACCGATCACTTCCATGCCCTCGAGCGGGCGGCGCGGCACGTTGGCGGCAGGTACGATCGCGCGCTGAAAGCCATGCTTGGCCGCTTCGCGCAAGCGCTCCTCGCCGTACGGAACCGGGCGGATTTCTCCTGCCAAACCGACCTCGCCGAAGCACACGACACGTCCCGCCAGCGGCTCGTCTCGCGCGCTCGAGACCGTGGCCAGAATGGCCGGCAAGTCGGCAGCTGTCTCCGAGATCCGCACGCCGCCTACCACGTTGACGAACACGTCGCGACCGGCACTCGGCACCCCACCATGACGATGCAGCACCGCCAGCAGTAGCGACAGGCGATTGGCCTCGAACCCTACAGCCACGCGACGCGGATTCATCCCCTGCGCATCGTCTGTCAACGCTTGCACCTCGATCAGCATCGGCCGACTCCCTTCGCGCGCGACCATAACGGCGCTGCCGGCGATCGGCTGGGCATGATTGGACAGAAAAATCGCCGAAGGATTCTTGACCTCTTTCAAGCCCTGCTCCGTCATGGCGAACACACCCACTTCATTGGCGGCCCCGAAGCGGTTCTTCACGGCACGAATCATTCGAAAGCGACTGCCTGCGTCGCTCTCGAAATAAAGCACTGTGTCCACCATGTGCTCGAGAATCCGCGGTCCGGCGATGAGGCCTTCCTTGGTGACATGCCCGATGATGAGCACCGACACACCCGACGCTTTCGCGAACCGCACGAGCGATGCCGCGGTCTCGCGAACCTGGCTCGCGGTGCCCGGCGAGGAATCCACGGTCGAAGCGAACATCGTTTGAATGGAATCGATCACCAGCACGCGAGCGCGTGCTCGCTCAGCGTGTTCGATGATCGTTTCAATGGACGTCTCGGCGAGCAGCTGCAGCGCCTCGCCCGCCACCCCCAAGCGCCGTGCACGCAGACTGACCTGCCGCAACGACTCTTCGCCGGATACATAGAGCGTAGTCACCGCTCGGCTGAGAGCCTCGCCAGCTTGCAACAGCAATGTCGACTTGCCGATGCCGGGATCGCCACCGAGCAAGGTCACTGAGCCCAGCACCAATCCACCGCCCAGCACGCGGTCAAGTTCGCCGAAGCCAGTCGGCAGACGGGGCTCATCGCTTTCTACGACTTCCGACAATCGTCGGGGCTGCGATGCGCTGGCCGTCCACGACTTGCGTTCCGCGCGTTCCTTCGAAAGCGTGACACGTTTCAATGAATCCCCTGCGCCGCATGCCGGACAAAGGCCTTGCCATTGCAGGCTCTCGTTCCCGCATTCGTCGCAAACGAAGATGTGTCGTGACTTGGCCATGGCGAGCGTACAGCGCAGCGAATCAATCCAGAATGCGTGCGGTGTCTCGATGCGTCAACCTGCCGCTCATCGACTGGGGCCACACGCATGTGATGCACGTTCGCTTTTATCGTCACGATCCCGTTGCGCGCACCATGCCGCTCCTGCTTGTGTGACGCCGCCGTCAATTCGCGTGTAGAGCATCGTCTATACTCGCGCGGTTTCATCGACCGGTAGAGTCTTGTGGCTGCGAAGCTCGCGCGATTTTCGTGGCTTCCAGGAGGGCTGGGAGCGGCACTCATCATCTTGGTGGGTCGCCTCCTTGCGCCCGAGCCCACCGATGCGCTGGAAGCGAGTCTGTATGACCGCGTCGTGCGCGCTCGTGCGACGGCAGCCGCCAGCGAGATCGCGATCATCGCGATCGACAACGAGAGCATCGAGCGGTTGGGGCCATGGCCCTGGTCGGAACGCGTCCATGCCGACCTGGTCGAGCGCCTCACGCGTGCAGGTGCCCGCGTCGTTGGCTTCGTCGAGCCGATCGAGACACCGCACGGCCATGTCGAGATCGAGCGCATCCGCGCCGCGCTCGCGCTGCTCGAGAGCTCAGATCTGCGCGATTCCCCCCAAGCCGCTCAGCTACGCTCGCTGCTCGGTGCCAGCGGCGGGCCCAGCACGACCTCGCGATTGCGCCAAGCGATCCAGGCACACGGCAACGTCGTGCTCCCCGTTGCCCTACAGCCAAGCACCGCTGCAACGGACAGTCCAGCTGAGCTGCTCGAGGTTGGCGCTGGACCAACCGTCCCACCTTGGCAGCGCCATACGACGAGCTATCGAATCATGCAGCAACCCTCGCCGGAGCTGCTGCATGCAGCGCGCGCGGTCGGTCATACATTCGTGCAGGCCGATCAAGATGGAACGGCGCGAACCGACCAGGCATTTGCGCGTGTCGGCTCACTGGCATTGCCCTCACTCGCCATGGCGGTCGCGGCCCGCGCTGCAGGTTTGGACGCCGCCACGTTATTGCTCGATGACGAACGACTCGTCGTGCTCGGCCGCCATGAGATCAAGCTCGATGCGGAGCTGCGAGCGCATCCCGAATATCACCACACGAGCGGACCGAGAAGCTTTCCGCAGTATTCCTATTGGCGCGCGCTCGCGGGAGAGATTGGCGCGACAGAGCTGGAGGGACGAATCGTCCTCATCGGCGTAACCGATGCCGACGTGCTGCCGATTCAGGCCGTCGCGACACCTGCGGGAGCTGAAGCTGCGCCAGTCAATCTCGTTGCAAGCGCAACATCGAGTTACTTGCAAGGACGACTCTACTCGATCGGCGGCGTGGCTGCGGCAGTGGAATGGCTCGGCACCGCTGCCGCCATCCTCTTCGCCGCCTTCTTACTGCCCGTTTCCGGCGTCACGCTGGGCCTGCTCGCTACCATGCTCATCGTGACCGTTCTGATCGTCACCGAAGTCGGGCTGCTCAGCTCGATGCAGGCGTGGGCTCGCCTCATGCTGCCAACATTGGCCGCCGTCGGAGGTTTCGGCTTCTACGTCGTCAGCGAGCTCGTTCGCCGTGCGAACGCAAAGGGCGATCCGGCCGAGAGCTCTGCGGCAAGCTTGCGCAGTCTCGGCCAGACATTTCAGAGTCAAGGACAGTTGGATCTTGCCTTCGAGACATATCGTCGCTGTCCGCTCGACGCCGCGACCATGGAGCTGCTCTATTATCTGGGTCTCGATTTCGAGCGCCGACACCAAGCTCAGAAAGCGGCGGCCGTATACGCATACATCGCGACCCGAGATCCAAACTATCGCGACCTACGCGCGCGACGCGCGCGGCTGAACACCGAGCTGGCACAGCGCTCTGCACCGATCACCAGGGCGCCGGCCACGCGCGCTCCGGCAACGCGTCCACCCCTGCGAGCCGCTGTGGAGGATCACGAGCCGACGTTCTCCGCCGTCTCTCTGCCCCCGGGTGCGCCGCGCAGACTGGGACGCTACGAGATTGAACGAGAGCTCGGCAAAGGGGCCATGGGAGTCGTCTATCTCGGCCGCGACCCGAAGATCAATCGCGTCGTTGCGATCAAGGCAATTCCGCTCGCAGACGAGTTCGAGGACGAGGATCTGGAAGAAGCCCGAGCCCGCTTCTTCCGCGAGGCCGAGATGGCAGGCCGCCTGAACCACCCTGCGATCGTGACGATCTACGACGCAGGGGAGGATCAGGGCCTGGCCTACATCGCAATGGAGTATCTACGTGGGCAGCATCTTAGTCATTTCGCGGACCCTGCACGGCTATTACCGCCAATAACCGTGATGTTGCTCGTCGCTCGCGTCGCGGATGCCCTTCACTATGCGCACCGCCAAAACGTGGTTCATCGCGACATCAAACCGGCTAATATAATGTTCAACCCCGACACGGATGAGTTAAAAATAACGGACTTCGGGATCGCGCGCCTGACCGACGTCAGTCGGACCAAGACCGGGATCGTGCTGGGCACGCCGTCATTCATGTCGCCGGAACAACTCGAAGGACGTCCGATCGACGGTCGCTCGGATCAGTTCGCGCTCGGGGTGAGTTTGTATCAACTGCTGTGCGGCCAGCTGCCCTTCCGTGCCGAGTCGATGCCACGGCTAATGCAAAAGATCGCGACAGAGCCGCATGCCCCCATACGGCTCATACGTCCGGAGCTGCCTGCGTGCATCGATGTTATCTTGAACCGCGCGTTGGCTAAGAATGCCGACGATCGCTACGCCACGTGCGGAGAGTTGGGCTTGGCTCTGCGCGAGTGCGCCGGAAGCTACGAGACGCAGCGAGCCACGGAAAGCCACCATGAATGGCTCTTGCCATGATCGCAATGACTACGGCGGGAGGCTGACATGGCTTATCCGATGATGCGAGGAAAAATCCGCTCAGTCGGCTTGAGCGACGTCGGCCGCGTGCGCGAGCACAACGAAGATACGATCGGCGTCGACGCCGACATCGGGCTATTCGTCCTCGCCGATGGCATGGGCGGCTACAACGCGGGCGAGGTGGCGAGCGGCATCGCAGTCAAGACGGTGATGAGCCTGGTCAAGGAGGCTGTGGAGCATCAGGACATGAGCTCCGCAGATCCTGAAACTGGCCTCTCCCGCCCGGCGATCGTGCTGCGGGACGCGATCGCCCGGGCGAACAAGATCATCTACCAGACAGCCAAGTCGCAACCTCATTGCGAAGGCATGGGGACGACCATCGTGGCCTGCCTGTTTTACGACAACCGCGTGGCCATCGCTCATGTCGGCGACTCTCGCGCCTACCGATTGCGGGCAAACCGCTTCGAGCAGCTGACCATGGATCACTCGCTCCTCCAGGAGCTGGTCGATCGCGGTTTCTACTCCCAGGCCGAAGCCCAGCGAGCCACGAACAAGAACTACGTCACACGTGCCCTCGGAGTGGAACCCACGGTCGAAGTCGAGGTGCACGAAGTGCCGGTGCTCAAAGGGGACTTTTACGTCCTGTGCTCCGACGGCCTATCGGACATGGTCGAGGACGAGGACATTCACTTAACCATGAGCACCTTTAGTGCTAGCCTTGAAACAGTTGCTAAGCAATTGATTCAGCTATCGAACGACAACGGCGGCCGCGACAACGTCTCGATAGTTCTTGCGCAAGTTGTCGACTCGTTCGCAGCGAAGACGAGCTTTGTTGACAGAATCTTGCGCTGGTTCAGCTAGAAGAGCGCAAGCGGGCACGAGGCATTTGCACATGGCACGATTGATCCTAAGCCTGGACGGTCAAGTGCTGGCCGAATACAACATGAACAAGGAGCGTTACACGATCGGCCGCCTCCCCGACAACGACATTCGTATCGACAACCCTGCCGTCAGCGGTCATCACTCGCTGATCATCAACATTCTCAACGATTCGTTCCTCGAAGATCTGAACAGCACGAACGGCACGTACGTCAACGGCAAGCTGATCAAGAAGCACGCGCTGCAGCACGGCGACGTCGTGACCATCGGTCACCACCAGCTGCGCTACATCGATACGCAAGGCGCAGAAGAGGAAGAGGACGAGTTCGAGAAAACGATGGTGATCACCCCCGGCTCTGCGGTGGCGGCCGTCGCGGCGAAGAAGGCCTCGTCGATCGCGCCTGCTCCCAAGACCCCACTGACGACCGGCGCGATGGCCGCGCGACGCCCGCAGCTGGTTGCACCCGGAGACCAGCCGGCGGCGCTACCACAGGCCAAGCTCCAAGTGCTCAGCGGCGCCTTCGCTGGCCGCGAGCTCGAGCTCAACAAGGCGCTCACGACGCTGGGACGACCCGGCGTGCAAGTCGCCGCCATTACGCGCCGTGCTGACGGCTTCTTCATCGTGCACGTCGACAGCGGCAAGCCCGGCGACTATCCGCTCGTCAATGGCACTCCTATCGGCGAGCAGGCCCGTAAGCTGCGGGATAACGATGTGATTCTCCTTGCGGGCGTGAAGATGGGATTTTTCGAGAGCTAACGGAGCCGGAGCTGACCGACTGACACGCTTCTCGAACGTCAACCGTCTACTCTTGCGACGGTTACCCGTTCGTTCACCCGGCAGACGAGCTCGTAAGCGATCGTGTCGGCGAACGGAGCGACACGTTCCACTGGCAACCCTCTGCCCCATAAGGTCACTTGACTGCCGACCCGCGCACCATGCACGTGCGTGACGTCTACGGCGATCGTATCCATCGACACTCGACCGACGATACGCGCTGGCTGTCCATCGACGAGCACCGGCGCGCCGCTCCTCATGCCGCGCGGATAGCCGTCTCCATAGCCGATCGCTGCAATGCCGATTCGCGAATCCTGCTCGGCACGCCAGATCCCGCCATATCCAACCGTTTCCCCTGCCTTGACGTAGCGAACCGCGATGAGGGGCGCCGTCAACGTCATGACGGGCCGCAAGCCCAAATCCCGTGCTGAGTCTTCCCCCATGGGCGAGATGCCATAGAGCATGAGGCCGGGGCGAACCCAATCGAGACGCGTTTCCGGATAACGAATGAGGCCGGCGGAGTTGGCGATACTTCGCTCGAATGCAAGTCCCGCGGTCAGGCGTTGGAACGTCTCGATCTGGCGCACGGAGCTGGTGCGATCTGCCTCCTCCGCCGCGGCCAAATGCGTCATCAGGCGGAGGCTGCGCACAGTGCTGCACCGGGCGATGCGCTCGAGCGCGGCACCGAGCTCCTCGCTGCGAAACCCGAGACGGTTCATGCCGGTGTCGACTTTGAGCCAAACCTCGCAAGCTCTCTGTCCCCGCTCGAGCAACGTCACCTGCTCAAAGGAGTGGACGACCAGATCGAGGTTGTGCTCGGCTGCTGCACGCAGCTGCTCGGCGTCGGTCACGCCCTCGAGCAAGACGATGCGATGCCGAATACCGCAACCACGCAGCGCCAACGCCTCGCTCAGGCGAGCGACACCGTAGCCATCAGCATCAGCCAACGTCCGCGCGGTGCTCACGATTCCGTGGCCATATGCGTCGGCTTTGACGATCGCTAGCACGCGGGAGCGAGGCGCAAGGCGACGGACGACGCCCAGATTGTGGCGCAGGGCTGCGTGGTCGATCGTCGCAAGCGGAGCGCTCACACGTACGAACCGTCCCCGTACGCCGATTCTGGCACGTAGTTCTCGAACTTCGTGTACTTACCGAGAAAGGTCAGCTGAACCTCGCCGACTGGACCGTTACGCTGCTTGGCGATGATGATGTCGGCGATGCCTTTGCGCGGCGTGTTCGGATCGTACACTTCCTCCCGATAGATCATCATGATCAGGTCAGCGTCCTGCTCGATCGCGCCCGACTCGCGCAAGTCCGACATCACCGGTTTTTTGTCGGTGCGTTGCTCGACGCTGCGGTTGAGCTGCGAAAGCGCAATCACGGGAACGGACAGCTCCTTCGCCAGTGCCTTCAGGGAACGGGAAATCTCGGAGATTTCCGTGGCTCGATTCTCCTTCGTGCCCGGCACCTGCATGAGCTGTAGGTAATCGAGCACGATCATGTCGAGCCCATGCTCGCGCTTCAAACGTCGTGCGCGGGCACGCACTTCCGTAGGTGTCAGAGCCGGCGTGTCATCGATATAGATGCTCGCCGACTTCATCATGCTGATCGCGGTATTGATGCGCGACCAATCTTCGTCGTTGAGCTGGCCGGTGCGCAGCCTGCTCTGATCCACCATGCCGAGCGAGGACACCATCCGGAATGCCAGCTGCTCGCGCGACATTTCCATGCTGAACACGCCGACCTTGGCGCGGTTCGGACCGAAGGCTGCGTTCTCCGCGATGTTGAGACAGAAGGTGGTCTTGCCCATGGAAGGGCGGCCCGCAACGATGATCAGATCGCCCTTCTGCAGACCGGCCGTCATCTCATCGAGCTTCGTGAAGCCGGTGCTGATGCCTGTGAGCGCACCGGGATTCTGCGCGAGCATATCGATGTGATCGATGATGCGGCCGACTTCGTCCTTGAGCGCCACGAACCCCGAGCCGGCTTTGTTGCGGCTCTCGGCAATCTCGAACACGCGGCGCTCGGCTTCATCGAGGATCTCGCCCGCGTCCCTGCCTCCAGGCTCGTAGGCGCTCGCGGCGATCTCGCCACCGACTTGGATCAGACGCCGCAGCGTCGAGCGTTCGCGCACCGCATCCGCATAGGCGCGGATGTTCGCGGCACTCGGCGTGTCCCGCACCAAGCCCGCCAAGTAGACAAGCCCGCCCGTCTGATCGGCCAGCCCCTTGCGCTCGAGGCGCTCCGACAGCGTCACCGCGTCGAACGGCTCGCCGCGATGCGCAAGCTCGGTGATCGTTTCGTAGATGAGTTGATGGTCGCGACGGTAGAAATCCTCGGCCACCAGACGATCGGCAATCGCATCGTACGCGCTGTTGTCGAGCATCAAGCCGCCGAGCACCGCCTGCTCAGCCTCGATCGAGTGCGGTGGAACTCGAATGTCGTCGATAATGGCCTTGTCGCGAGCCCGTCTCGGGCCTACGAGCGAAACCTTTGCTTCGCTTTCAGCCATAGTCGATGACGTCGAGGCTGCCGTTTAGTCTTCGGGAACGACGACGACCGTCAAATCGACCTTGACGTCCGTGTGAAGGTGCAACTGGACGACATGCTCGCCAACTTGACGCAGCGGACCGTTCGGCAAGCGAATCTCTGAGCGTTCGACTTCGTGTCCCGCTTTCTGCAGCGCCTCGCTGATGTCGGTCGTGCCGATGGAGCCGAAGAGCTTGCCTTCGCCACCTGCCTTGGCACTGATCGTCAGCTTGAAGCCTTCAAGCTTCGCGGCACGCGCCTGCGCTGCCTGCAGCTGCTCCTGCGCAAGCTTCTCGAGCTCAGCACGGCGAGCCTCGAACTTGGCGATGTTCTCCGGAGTAGCCAACGCCGCCTTGCCTTGAGGCAGCAGATAGTTACGCCCGTAACCGGGCTTGACCTTGACGCGATCGCCGATATTGCCGAGGTTGGCGACCTTCTGCAGCAGAATCAATTCCATAACGCACCTTTCAACTATCAAAACGAAATCTTCGAGCCGAGCGCCGCAGGCTGGCTCAGGAGTGTACTCGTTCGTGCGACGCTATGCAGAGCGCCTGCCCTTGCGGGGTCCGCGAATGCCGCGGCTCAGGCGTCTTGGGCCTTGGGCCTGCGCCAGTTGTCGATGAAACCCCACACTGCCAGCACGCCGATCATGATCCAATGCCACAACGGCACGATCAGCGCCACATAGATCGCAACCAGCCACCTTTTGTTGAGCGAGCCGTTCGCTTTGCTGCGATGCGCCGCTGCCAAGCCTTGCAGCACCAGCGCGACCAAGCCCACCCAGGCAAGAGAATCGATCAACAACGACTCGGTCAGGAACAGCAGCACGAACACGATCGCCAGCGCCGTGCCCAGCACGACGCCGAGACGCAGCCCTCGATACTCCCGTCCGAAGCGCCCCGGCGCGCATAACAGGGAGTCCCACCAGCGACCTAGGAAGAGACCGCCCAGCACGAACACGAGCGCCATCGCCGCCAGCATGCCGGTCATCGCCTGCGTCAATTGCAAGAGCAATTGCGCCTCGTTCTGCGGGTACAGCCCCAGCTGCACCATCGAGGCGACGATCGGCTGCACGAGTGACCGCCACAAGGCCGCAGGATCGCTCACGGCGGCATGCGTGAGCATGACGATCCCGCAGGCAGCGAGCACCGCGAGCTGGACGCAGAAGTTCATCGAGCCCGTTCGTCTCAAGACAGCAGCGAGCGCGAGCGAACCGAAGAGCACACAACACGACAGCAGCAGTAGCACCGCCATCCACATGCTCGGCAGCGCACTCGATAGCCACACCAGCGTTGCAGCCACTGCACCGGCCAACGCAATCCCGAACGCGGGTCCGAGACCGTGGTGAAGCAGGACGAGCACGGGAATGGCGCTCGCCGCAACCACGAGCGGCAGAGCGAGAAGCGCAGCGAGCGCGCTGCACAGCGCACACGCGAATGCGGCACGGGATGGCCGTGCGATCAACCAAGCGGCAAGTGCACGATGCATCGTGCAACTCGCGCCGTTTCGAGGCAGCGCGAGCCTCTCCGGCTCAGTGCTGGTCGGTGTAAGGCAACAGCGCGAGATAGCGTGCGCGCTTGATCGCCACCGCCAACTGGCGCTGATAGTACGACTTCGTACCGGTGATCCGGCTCGGGACGATCTTGCCGGTCTCCGTGATGTAGCTCTTCAGAGTGGCGAGATCCTTGTAGTCGATCTGCTCGACGCCTTCGGCAGTGAAACGGCAGAACTTGCGGCGGCGGAAGAAACGAGCCATGGTCTATCCTCGAGTGAACCTGCGAACTCAAGCAGACTCGCGCACGGAGTCGTCATCGTCGTCGGAGAAGCGCTCCTCGCGCCCATCGTCATCGCCGGACTTCGCCATGGGAGAAGGCTCGGTCACGGCCTTGTCCATCCGAATGACGAGATAACGCAGGACTGCGTCGCTGAATCGAAATGCGCCGGTGAGCTCGTTGAGCGTCTTTCCGTCACATTCGATGTTCATCAGCACATAGTGTGCCTTGTGCACCTTGTTGATGGGATACGCGAGTTGCCGGCGACCCCAATCCTCCAGGCGATGGATCACACCGTCGCCAGCGCTGATCATGTTCTTGTAGCGCTCCAGCATCGCCGGAACTTGTTCACTCTGGTCGGGATGGACCAGAAAAACGATCTCGTAATGTCGCATTGCTGCCTCCTTGTGGAGATGCCTCCCGGGCCGAGAAACCACGGTGAAGCAAGGAGCGGTCGTATTTCTCGTCTTTCTCGCCACGGGCCGGCCGCAGCGGGGCGCGCATGCTAACAGAACCGGGGATCCGGGGACAGGGGTGGGCTGGAAGGCTGGAGGCTGGGGCTGGAGCCACCCCGCTGCGGAACGGGCTGCTGGGCGCTGGGCTCTGGGCACTGGGCACTGGGTTTTGGGCTCTGGGCTTTGGCTGGAGGGCCTAGTCCCCCCTCTGCCTTCGCGCCTCGTACAGCACCACGCCTGCTGCCACCGATACGTTCAGGCTTTCCACTGCGCCATACATCGGAATCCGCACGAGCAAGTCGCAGTGATCGCGCGTCAGACGGCGCAAGCCGGCGCCTTCGGCGCCCAGCACCAGCGCCAATGGCCCCGTAAGCTCCGCTTGGTACAACGAGGTGTCCGCCTGCTCGTCGGTCCCGACGATCCACAGTCCGCGCTGCTTCAGCCAACGCAACGTACGCGCCAGGTTGGTGACCTGGATCAATGGGACAGTTTCCGCGGCGCCAGAGGCGACCTTGCGAACGGTAGCGGACATGCCGGCGGCGCGATCCCGCGGCACGATGACTGCGTCGACACCGGCGGCATCGGCCGATCGCAAGCAAGCACCAAGATTGTGCGGATCTTGGACGCCGTCCAGCACGAGCAGCAACGGTGGACCTGGCGCTCGGTCGAGCAGCTCATCGAGCGCGCCCTCCCCCAACGTTGGCACGGGACGCACGTGCAGACAGACGCCTTGATGGTGCTCGCTGCCGGCAAGACGAGCAAGCTCACGCGGATCGCGCCATTCGGTGCGAATGCCTGCTTCGCGCGCCAAGTGCACGAGCTCCGCCACGCGCGCGTCCTCACGTCCCTTTTGCAGGATCAGACGCAGAGCGCGCTCCGGGCGCTGTCTCAGCAGCGCCCGAACCGCGTGCATGCCGAACACCACTGCGCCCTCGCTCATCGTCGACCTCGGCGACGCTGCCAAGGGCTGCGCAGGCGTCTAGGTGCATTGGCGAGTTCGGCACGCGCTTCCGCAAGCTCGAAATCGATCTTGCGCTCGTCTATGAGCACGTTGACGAGCCGGACGCGTAGATGATCACCCAGCTTGAAGACGCGTCCACTGCGCGCAGCCACCATTCGGAACCCGGAACGATCGCGCGTGAAATAGTCGGCACCGAGACCGCTCACGTGGATGAGACCGTCGATCTGCAGCCCCTTCACGCGAACGAACAGGCCGAAATCGACGACACCCGTGACGATCACGTCGAACTCTTCACCGATCTTGTCTTGCATGTACTGGCATTTCAGCCAGGACAACGCATCGCGAGTCGCCTCCTCGGCGCGACGCTCCGTGAAAGAGCAATGCAGACCGAGCTGCTCCAACGACTCAACGAACGAGTCTGCATCGCCGCCGTGCAAGACATGACGAATGCCACGATGCACGATCAAGTCCGGATAGCGGCGAATCGGCGAGGTGAAGTGCACGTATTCCTTCAGAGCCAAGCCGAAGTGCCCGATGTTCTCCGGCTGATATGCTGCGTGCGGCAAGGAACGCACGATGACCGTACCGATGAGCTCTGCTTCCTCGCGGCCGACCACTTGCTTCAAGACGGCTGCCAAGTCTCCCGGCTCGAGCGGGCGGTCTCGCGGCAAGTGAATGCCGAAACCTTGCAGAAACAGACGCAACTGCTCGAGCCGCTCCTCTTCGGGCCGGCCATGTACACGATAAAGCGTCGGAATCTTGTGGCGCTTGAGGAAACGAGCGGCCTGCACGTTGGCAGCGATCATGCACTCCTCGATGAGCCGATGGGCGTCGTTGCGCGCATGCTCGACAAACGCAGCGACACGCCCGTGCGCATCGAACTGCACTTTGAGCTCCGGCACGTCGAGCTCGAGAGCACCGCGCTCAAGGCGCGCCGCATACAACGCACGAAATACGTTGTACAGATCGTTCAGCAACGGCCCGACGGCGTGCACGTCCTGATCCTCGACCGCAGCCGGATTCGCAAGGTACGCGGCCACCTTCGTGTACGTGAGGCGAGCACGCGACCGTATCACGGCTTCGAAGAACCTCGAGCGAGTCACCTTGCCCGCCTGGTTAACGCGCATCTCGCAGGCAAGACACAACCGGTCCACGTCGGGATTGAGGGAGCACAAACCGTTGGACAACGCCTCCGGCAACATCGGCAGCACGCGATTCGGAAAGTACACCGAGGTGCCACGGTGCTGCGCCTCGCGATCGAGTGCCGAGCCCGGAGTCACATAAGCAGCAACATCGGCGATCGCGACGATCAGACGCCACCCGCCGCGCACCGGCTCGCACCAAACGGCGTCGTCGAAATCGCGTGCATCCTCGCCGTCGATCGTGACGAATGCGAGGTCGCGTAGATCCTCTCGGTCACGTTTTGCGGCTGCGCTCACATGGGTGCCGAAACGTTCCGCCTCCTGGAGCGCATCGGGCGGAAACTCGAACGGCAACCCATGCGAGTGAATGGCAATCTCAGTTTCCATCCCTGGAGCGGCATGCTCGCCGAGCACGCGGGTGACATGCCCAACCGGCTGGGCCGTCTTGGAAGGCTGCTCGATGAGCTTGACGAGCACGATCTGCCCCGCGCGCGCGTTCTCCAGGCGGTCGCGCGGTATGAGCACTCGATGGGTGATGCGCGGGTTGTCGGGCACCACGAAGAAGATGCCCGCTTCCTCGTACAAGCGGCCGACGATCTGTTGTGTCTTGCGCTCGAGAATCTTGACGATCGCGCCCTCGGGCCGGCCGCGAAGATCGGTGCCGGTCCGACGCACGGCGACACGGTCGCCATGCATCACTTCGAGCATCTGCCGTGGCGGCAGGAAAATCGGCGTCGTGCGATCGTCGGGCATGACGAACCCGTGACCGTCACGGTGCGCGCTGACGGTGCCGACGATCAGGGGCAGGAACTCGCGCAGGCAGTACTCCCCGCGCCGGTTGCGCACGATCTCGCCCGCGCGCACCAAGGAATCCAGCTCTGCGTCCAGTCTGGCGCGTGCGGCGCGCGTGGTCCGGCCGAGCCGCTGCGCGAGCTCGTCGAGCGTCAAAGGAAGGCCCGCGTCCCGTAGCGCGTCAGTGATGAGCGCGGCGTCTGCCCGCGCGCGAGCCGTTTGGCGACTCACCTTCCGGCGTTGTCGACGCGGTCCCCGTACCGTTCTTTTTCGATGCATGTTTCCTCTACCGTGAGAGCCGTGTCGGCGCCGTCATTGACACCCAATTGACGCCTCTGTACATTGGCGCGCCTTCGTGCCGGGGCCCGCCCCGTTGTTCCCCATGCCCAGGTGGCGGAACTGGTAGACGCGCTGGTTTCAGGTACCAGTGGAGCGA
>ERZ777003.272-NODE-272-length-107156-cov-17.334423_pt1 | contig 107156 bp, 101 predicted proteins | sample MGYA00374956_ERZ777003 | MGnify/ENA primary metagenome ERZ777003 (study PRJEB29302, sample SAMN06268252) | bioreactor metagenome | isolation source: Joint BioEnergy Institute, California, USA | place: USA:Joint BioEnergy Institute, California, USA | collected...
CATGCCCAGGTGGCGGAACTGGTAGACGCGCTGGTTTCAGGTACCAGTGGAGCGATCCGTGGAGGTTCGAGTCCTCTCCTGGGCACCAACATCATCTCATCGGCGGCCGCACGTTATCGAGACGGGGCGAAGCCTGCCCCGTATTCGACCCGCCTCGACGCTCAAGGACCGCTGCACATGCGTGCGCACGCAGCGCTTCGTCCTTACCCGTAGCCCCTGAGCGAGCGACCGCCCCGCTTGCGCCTGAGATGCCACAGGGCTGAGAACGCGAGCTACCACTACCGTGGGGCGGCCCAGCCGACGCCGGGCCGCAATCAGTCGAAGGGATGCTTCAGCACGATCGTTTCGCTACGGTCCGGACCCGTCGAAATGATCGCGATCGGCGCTCCAACGAGCACTTCCAGGCGTCGGAGATACGCTTGCGCGTTGCGCGGCAGGTCATCAAAAGATTTCACGCCCGCGGTGCTCTCTTTCCAGCCGGGGTGCTCCTCGTAGATCGGCACGCACACCGAAAGCGCATCGGCGCCGACCGGCAGCAGATCGCGTCGTTCTCCGCGCACCTCGTAGCCCACCGCAACTCGCACGGTATCAAGACCGTCGAGCACGTCGAGCTTCGTGATGCACAACCCAGAGATGCCATTGATCTCCACCACACGGCGCAGACCTGCGGCATCGAACCAGCCGCAGCGACGCGGTCGGCCGGTCACCGAGCCGTACTCATTGCCTCGCACTCTCAAGTATTCGCCGATCTCATCGTCGAGCTCGGTCGGGAAAGGGCCGCTGCCGACTCGCGTTGCGTACGCCTTCGCGACGCCGAGCACATAGTGCAAGTGCTGCGGACCGACGCCCGCACCAATGGAGGCTTGCCCCGCGACGCAGTTGCTCGAAGTCACGAACGGATAGGTGCCGTGGTCGATATCGAGCAGCGCTGCTTGCGCTCCTTCGAACAACACTCGCTTGCCGACACGCACGAGCGCGTTCACTTCGCCAGAGACGTCCGCGACCATGGGTCGGAGGCGCTCTGCATATGCAAGCGTCTCGTCGAGCGTCTGCTGAAAATCGATCGTAGGTGCCTTGAAATAATTGCGCAAAACGAAATTGTGGTAGTCGAGCACTTCACCAAGCTTCGCTGCAAAGCGCTCGCGAGCGAACAGGTCCTGCACCCTGATCGCACGACGCGCGACTTTGTCCTCGTAGGCAGGACCGATACCGCGCCCGGTCGTGCCGATGCGCGCCTGCCCCATCGCTGCCTCACGTGCCTGATCGAGCGCAATGTGGTACGGCAGGATGAGCGGACAGGTCTCGGAAATGCGCAATCGGCGTGTCACATCGATGCCGGCGCGCTCGAGCTCGGTGATCTCCTCGAACAACGCCTGGGGCGACAGCACGACGCCGTTGCCGATGTAGCACGTGACGTGCTCATGAAGGATGCCCGAAGGAATGAGCCTGAGGATCGTCTTGTTGCCGTTGATGACGAGGGTGTGCCCCGCGTTGTGGCCTCCTTGGAAACGCACAACAGCGCTGACGCGATCTGTCAACAGGTCGACGATCTTCCCCTTGCCTTCGTCGCCCCATTGAGCGCCAATGACTACGACGTTCTTTCTCATGTCGGGCGGGTCACGATCGAACGAGGTAAAGGAGCGCCAAACCCGCGCTCATGCTGATCAATCCCCACAGCCGCAAGGAGCTGTCGGCCATGTTTGCAAAGGTTGCCATCATGCGCTTCATCAAATCGGGCTTTAAGAACGGCAGAATGCCTTCCAAGACGAGATAGAGCGCGACCGCCGCCCACAGATCCGACCATTGCATGGCAAGAATCAGCGCCGGCTCGCGCGGTTGAGATACTTGAAGAAGTCGCTGTCAGGCGAAATCACGAGCACATCACTCTCGGTTCCGAGCGCTTGGCGATACGCCTCGAGGCTGCGGTAAAAGGAGTAGAACTCGGGATTCTTCTGGAACGCCTGAGCGTAGATCTCGGCAGCCCGCGCGTCGCCTTCGCCACGGATGATCTCGGCTTCACGTCGCGCGTTCGCCAGAATTTCCGTACGTTGCCGGTCGGCTTCGGCACGTAATTTCTCGGCGATCTCCGCGCCGCGAGCGCGCAATTCCTTCGCTTGACGATCGAAGTCCTGGCGCATGCGCGAGAACACCGATTCACTCACTTCCTCCGGCAGATCGATCTTCTTGACGCGCACGTCGACCAGCTCGACACCTAAGCCGCTCGTCGGTCCTTCCGTGATCTTCAGGATCTCGCCCGTGAATTCCGCGCGCTCCGCTGCAACGACTTGCTGGATCGTGCGACGCGCGATCACGCCCTTGATTCCGTCCTTCACGATGCTGCCCAGACGGCCCGCCGCAACATCCTCGATGCCGCCGGTCGCCTGGTAGTAGCGTGAGACGTCCTCGATCCGCCACTTGATATAGAAATCGATGCGCAGAATCTTGCCTTCGCTCGTCAGGAACTGCTCGGCAGGATAGTTCTCCGTGATGATGCGGCGCTCGAACTTACGGACGTTGTTGACGAACGGAATCATGAAGTGCAGTCCCGGCGCATAATCGGAGCGCACGATCTGCCCGAAGCGGAACTTGATCGCCAGCTCCGTCTCCTTCACCGTGAAGGCTGACATCGAGAGCACGATCAACGCGACGGCTCCGATGATGAGCCCGAGAAAAGCGCGATTGGCCATTATCGTGTTCCCCGCGTCCGGCGATCGTTCTGCGAAGCGCTCGAAGCCGATGAGCTCGTGCCTTCGACGGTCATGGTCGTCTCCGTCTCCGCAGGTCGAGCCGGCCGACGCCCTTGCTCGAGCAACTTGTCGATCGGAAGGTAGATCAGATTGCCGCTGCCATCGGTATCGAGCACGACCTTCTTGGAGCTCGCGAGCACCTGCTCGATCGTTTCGAGGTACAGGCGCTCGCGCGTGACGGCCGGTGCCCGTTCGTATTCCCGAAGAAGCTGCAGGAAGCGCTGGGTCTCACCCTCCGCGTCTGCAATGACACGCGCGCGATAAGCATGCGCATCCTGGACATAGCGCACGCCTTCGCCACGAGCGCGCGGGATGAGATCGTTGGCGTACGCCTGCGCGGCGAGCGCGAAACGGTCGCGATCCTCACGCGCCTTAATGGCATCTTGCTGGGCGCTCGCCACCTCGGCCGGCACACGCACGTCCTGCAAGTTGACGCTCGTCACCTCGAGACCGGTCTTGTATGCATCGAGGGTTCGCTGAATGAGGTCTTTGGTCTGCGCCACGATCTGCTGGCGGCCGGACTCCAGAACGTCGCTCAAGCGGCTGCGACCGACGATCTCGCGGATTGCGCTCTCGCTCACCTCCCGCAGAGTCTGCTCGGGTTGCAGCACATTGAATGCGTAATCGAGCGGATTGGCGCGACGGAACTGCACCTCAAGATTGATATCGACGAGAGTCTCGTCGGCAGTGAGCATGCGGGTCTGCTCACTGAAGCTTTCGATGGATTGAATGTTGACGATCTGCTTGGTCTCGATCGGCCACGGCAGATGCCAACGCAACCCAGGCTGTGTGGTCGCGACGTACTTACCGAAGCGAAGCACGATCGCACGCTCCGCCTCATCGACCTGATACAAGCCTGTAAAGGCCCAGATCGCGAGCAGGACGACCACGATCGTGCCGATGCTGAAGCCGGGCAGCTGGCCAGCGCCTCCCGTACCGCGCGGACCGCCTCCGCCACCGAAAATGCCTCCGAACCTCCGGCGCAGGTTGCGGAAAACCTCGTCCAAGTCAGGCGGCCCCTGGTCCGGCCGGTTACCGCCGCTCCAAGGGTTGCGTCTACCGCCGGGATTTCCGCCGGATTCGTTCCATACCATGTCGGATGGTTGCTCTTAATGGGAAAGTGTCTGTGATGGAAGCTCAGCCGACCCACGAAGTCGAGCCGCGCGATTGTAGGAACGCATCCGAGTGGGCACAAGTTTTGTCCGGCTCCTCGAGATCTAGCTGCTCGCTGCGACAGAGCGCCTCGAACGCGCGCCGGGGCATGGACACCTCGAGATCGATGGCTCCGCCCGGCAGCATCTTCTCACTCAGAACGGCGCCTGCGGCGAAAAATTTGGCGCGCGCTCGCCCATCCTCCGGCTTCAGAACGATGTGTCGATGGATCAGCTCCGGGCCAAGGAACTGCCCGATGGCTGCGATCAGGAGATCCGTGCCGGCACCGGTTTGCGCCGACAGCCATACCCGTCGCACACCGCCGTCCTCGCCGCGCTCGACGTGCGGGACTTCATTCAGCAGATCCACCTTGTTGTAGACCTCGATCTGCGGCAGATCGCCGGCCCCCACATCTCGCAATACCTCATTCACCTGGGCAATCCGCTCGCTGCGGTTGGGATCGGCGGCATCGATCACGTGCAGCAAGAGTGTCGCTTCGCGGGCCTCCTGCAACGTGGAGCGGAACGCCGCCACGAGCTCGTGCGGAAGATCACGCACGAAACCGACGGTATCCGCCAGCAAGGCATGACGTGCATCGGGTAGATCGAGTCGACGCACCGTCGGATCCAACGTGGCGAACAGCTGATCTGCCGCATACGCCTGTGAGCCGGTGAGCCTGTTGAACAGTGTCGATTTGCCCGCGTTCGTATAGCCGACCAGCGTCACGGTCGGGACCGCCGCGCGCTTGCGCTCGCGACGAGTCGTCTCCCGCTGCCTGACGACTTTGTCCAAGCGCGCGTTCAGGGTCTTGATACGATTGCCGATCAGACGACGGTCGGTCTCGAGCTGCGTTTCACCTGGACCGCGCAACCCGATACCGCCTTTTTGCCGCTCAAGGTGAGTCCATCCGCGCACGAGGCGCGTAGAAATGTGCTTGAGCTGGGCGAGCTCGACCTGCAGCTTTCCTTCGAAGCTACGTGCGCGCTGCGCGAAGATGTCGAGAATCAGGCCAGTGCGATCGAGCACTCTGCATTGAAGAAATGCTTCGAGGTTGCGTTCCTGGCTGGGCGACAGGGCATGATCGAACAGCACCAGGTCCGCGCCGAGCGAGCGCACCTGCTCCCGGATCTCTTCTGCTTTGCCGCTACCAACGAACAAGCGTGGATCCGGCGTGCGGCGCGTGCCCGTGATCAATCCGAGCACGGTTGCTCCTGCCGAGCGCGCCAGCGCCTCGAACTCGCTCAGCTCGTCCTTGCTTGGGGGGCGGCCAAGCCCGATCCGCACCAACAGCGCACGTTCACCGCTGCGGGGACGCTCAAACAACGGCGAACTCCCCGAGCGAGATCATTCGCTCGATGCGTTGGACTCCGCTGCCTCGTCGCCGATCGGCAAGCGAATAGCGCGCGCCGGAACGACGGTCGAGATCGCGTGCTTGTACACCATCTGGCTTACGCTGTTCTTGAGCAGCACGACGAATTGATCGAAGGAATCGATCTGCCCTTGCAGCTTGATACCGTTCACGAGATAAATCGAAACAGGCACGCGCTCCTTGCGCAGAGTGTTCAGGAACGGGTCCTGTAATGATTGCCCTCTGGCCATCAATCGTCTCCTTGTTATGACTTGGAATTCTTTGTTGAGCGTTTCCGACATTGCCGCTTCCGTGCAGCCGGAGGACGGCCGACTTGCACCAGCCAATGCTCGTTGCAGTACGGCAGTCTAACACAGCGCTAATCGGTTCAAGTCCGCCTTTCGTTCAATACTGAGTCGATAACGCGCACTATGTGGGCGTCCGCCCTAGATTCAAGAGCGTCGACCCAGCTCACCTCGCTTTCGGAGCGTAGCCAGATCAGTTGTCTACGCGCGAGATGTCGCGTCGCGACGATTGCTCTTTGTGCTGCCGACTCCAAAGTTTCCTTCCCTTGCAAATGTTCCCAGAGCTGGCGATAGCCGACCGAGCGAATCGACGGCAGCTCGGCGTGCAGGTCACCGCGCGCGTACAACGCGCGCACCTCCTCCAGGAATCCGTCCTTCATCATGCGATGGAAGCGCGCTTCGATCGCCTCGTACAGCCGCGCGCGCTCCCCCGGCACCCAGGCATAAGCGAGAAAGCGCAACTTGGGTCTAGGCGAGTGCGCCGTGACGTGCAACTCGCTTAAGGATTTCCCCGTCAGGCGGAACACCTCGAGCGCACGCTGGATGCGTTGCGCATCATTCGGCCGGATACGCGCCGCAGCCTGCGGATCGATTTGCGCAAGCTCGCGATGCAGCGCCGGCCACCCCTTCTCCGCCGCCTCACGGTCAATCTGCGCGCGGACAGCCGGGTCAGCCGAAGGCAATGCAGCGAGCCCCCGTCGCAAGGCCCTGAAGTACAGCATCGTGCCGCCGACGAGCACCGGCAGGCGACCGCCGCGATGGGCCTCTTCGATTGCAGCGGTCGCATCACGCACGAACTGGCCGGCAGAATAGGCTTGCGACGGGTCGAGGATGTCCACGAGCCGATGCGGATGGCGAGCAAGCACCTCCGGCGGCGGCTTGCCGGTGCCGATGTTCATGTCCCGGTACACCATCGCCGAGTCGACACTGATGATGTCGATGGGCCAGTCCTCGGCAAGGCGCAGGACGAGATCCGTCTTACCGGCCCCTGTCGGTCCCATGATCAGCACGACGGGCGGCGCAGTTGATATGTCAAAAGCAGTCATCGTCCACGCAAGAACATCCTGTCGAGATCTTGCATGCTGATATACGTCCATGTCGGACGTCCGTGATTGCACTGATCGCTGCGCACGGTGCGTTCCATCTCGCGTAGCAAGGCATTCATCTCCGGAACGCTGAGGTTGCGATTGGCACGGACTGCGCTGTGGCATGCAATGGTGCCCAGCACCTCGTTGATCGCCTCATCGACGCCTCGCGAGGCGCCCACCGCGACCAGATCCGCCGCGATACGGCGCACGAGATCGTCGATGTCGCGGCTCGCGAGCATGGCCGGCAGCGCGCGTACCTGCACGCTCGCCGGGCCGGAACGCACGATGTCCAATCCGGCCCTCTGCAGCATCGCAGCCTGCTCCTCCAACACGTCTGCCTCCGCCGGCGAGACAGCAAGCGTAAGAGGCTCGAGCAGCGGCTGCATCGGCACGGTGCCGCCCGCCAACGAGGCCTTCAATTTCTCGTACATCGTGCGCTCGTGCGCAGCGTGCATGTCGACAAGAATGAGTCCTCCGGGCGCCTGCGACAGGATGTAGACACCGTGGAGCTGCGCCAGGGCGAACCCGAGCGGCGGCACCGCGGATACACTGTCGGAGTGGGTCGGCGCCCTTGCAAGTGTCGGTGCCGACGCGCGCTCGGCGGACACCGTGGCCGGCCGATCCTCGACCTGCAATGCCAGAGGCGATTGCGAGGGACCACCGGCTGGCCACAGCGGCGCCTCCGCGGAGCGTGCCGGCACGATCGTATCAGCGCGGGCAGGCGGCGCTGCGACGACCGCGGAGCCTGCGTACGTCTCGCGCAGGAAACGCTCCACAGAGTGAAACAGGAAGTCGTGCACGTGGCGCGGATCACGGAAGCGCACCTCGAGCTTGGCCGGGTGCGCGTTCACGTCGACTTGCCGCGGATCGAGCTCCATGAACAGCACGAACGCCGGATAACGACCGTGAAAGATCACGTCGCGATAGCCGAGGCGGATGGCGCTCGCCACGAGACGATCGCGCAGCACGCGACCGTTGAGATAGAAGTGCTGCAGGTCCGGTTGTGCCCTTGCGAAAGTCGGCTGACACAACCATCCGGTCAGCTTGCATCCGGCGGATTCGTGCTCGATATACATCGCGTTGGCGATGAACTCCTCGCCGACGATCTGCGCCACCCGCCGCTCGCGCTCGAGCCGCGTGCGCGCGGCAGGATATTCGATGGCGCGCCGCCGCCCGATCGTGAGCGAGAAAGCGGTTTCGAAAGAGGACAGCGCGAGCCGCTCGATCATGCGCTCGATGTGCTGCGCCTCGGTGCGCTCGGCTCTAAGAAATTTGCGGCGAGCGGGCACGTTGAAGAAGAGATCACGAACCTCGACGGTCGTGCCGACGGGATGGGGCGCCGGCTCGGGCGCGCTCAGGACGCCGTTGTCGGCATTGATCGCGTACCCCACGTCCGAGTGACGTGTGCGAGAAACGAGCCGCATGCGCGAAACCGAAGCGATGCTCGGGAGCGCCTCACCGCGAAACCCGAGTGTCGCGACGCGCTCGAGGTCATCGATCGTCGTGATCTTGCTCGTCGCGTGCCGCGACAGCGCGAGCGCGAGCTCATCCCGCTCGATCCCCGCCCCGTCATCTCGCACGCGACACAGTCGGACACCGCCCTCTTCGATTTCCACCTCGATACGGCTCGCGCCAGCATCGAGGCTGTTCTCCACTAATTCCTTGACAACGGAAGCCGGACGCTCGATGACCTCGCCGGCAGCGATCTGGTGAATGAGTTGCTCGGGAAGGACGCGGATCGACATGGGCGGCACGCTTACGGGGGCGCCGAGCATACACTACCTGGGCTGGGTGCTGGCCGCAGCCTGCCGCCTAGCGCCTACAGCCTTCAGTGGCTGGCACCCGCTGCGGTGTCGCCGCTTCGGTCTGCCACGTTCGCCACGACCGCCGGAGCCGTAGTGCCGGACTTGATCATGGCTATCAACGAGCCAGGCGGCGGGCTCGCGTAGAAGTACTCGCGCACACCTTCGAAGATCGCTTCCGCGAGCCGCTGCTGATGCTTCGGGTCGATGAGCCGAGCTTCCTCGGTCGGGTTCGATATGAAAGCAGTCTCGACCAGCATCGACGGGATGTCCGGCGCCTTGAGGACGATGAAACCTGCGTGCTTGACGCCGCGCCGAGTGATGTTGCCCATCCTATAGAGAGAGTTCATCACCCTTTCTGCTGCATCGATGCTCGCGCTCATCGTCGCACCTTGCGACAGATCGAGCAGGACGGACTTCAGCAGATCGTCCTTGTCGTCGAGCGTGACGCCACCGACGAGGTCCGCCGCATTCTCGCGGTCGGCCAACCAGCGCGCCGACTCGTCGCTGGCCCCGCGCGCCGATAGCACGTACACGGACGAGCCGCGCACGGAGCGGTCGTGAAATGCGTCCGCGTGAATGGAAATGAACATGTCCGCCTGATGCTTGCGCGCCCGCGCGATGCGCTCGCGCAATGGCACGAAGTAATCACCGTCACGTGTCAGCACCGCTCGCATTCCCTTCTCGCGATCGATGCGGCTCTTGAGGCGCTTGGCGATCGCGAGCGTGACGTTCTTCTCCATTGTGCCGCGCGTGCCGATCGAGCCGGGATCCTGTCCGCCATGACCGGCGTCGATCGCGATGATGATGTCGCGACCGCGTACGTCCGCTGCCGACTTGACGACGCGAAGCGGCTCACGCTGCGGCGCCGCACCGGGCTCGAGATCCACGACGAGTCGATGGCCGTATCCGCCGCTCGGTCCAAGCGGAAAGCTCTTAGGCACGGCATTGCCGGCGAGATCGATGACGATACGCAGATCGCCGTTGCCTTGCTCGCCGATACGGATGCGTTTGACGAAGCCCTGATCGCGCGGCAATGAGCGTGCGAAGTCGGATGACACTCTTGCCGCGGCAAGGTCCACAACCACGCGATCGGGGTTGCTGAGCGTCATGACGCTGTGCTTGGCGGGTGAGGACAGATCGAAGACGACGCGTGTGGCCGTGGGCCCCGCCCAAACCCGAACGTCCTGAACCGTGACAGCGGCGAACGCCGGAGAAGCCATGACAGCCCCGACGACCATCGCGGTCAAGATTGAGACGATGCGTCGGAGGACCAGCCACAGCATGATGTGGCTAATCTACCCTGCCGCCGCTCATGTTTTCAATAAAATGATAGGGATACGCGCATTATTTGAAAGTTACTGCAACAAGCGCGCCAGCAAATCGCTCCCAACCTCCGAACCTGCGACCAGGCTCACTTCACGGCCCGACTCGGGCGGGGCGCGATAGCCGATGTGTATCTCGAGATCGAGACGCGGCAGCATGCCCGCGCCGCGCGAGGGCCATTCGATGAGAAGAATCGCGCCAGGAACGAGCAGATCGCGGATGCCCAAGGGCTCGACCTCCCCGGGGTCGGCAAGCCGGTAAAGATCCAAGTGATAGATCGTTCGGTCTGCGCGTGCGTACGGCTCGATGAGCGTGTAGGTCGGGCTGCGCACCGGGCCCTCAAAGCCGGCGGCCGCAAGCACGCCGCCGACGAGCGTCGTCTTACCCGCCCCGAGATCACCTTCTATGCCGACGCATTGCGCCGCGCGGTCGAACGCCAGCAGCGCACGGCCGATCTCAGTGCCGAGCGCGTGCATGTCCTGCGCAGTGGGGACGGTCAATTGGGCACGCGAGGATTGAGACACGTCGGTAGATACTCGAACAGGTCGCTTGCAATGAGACCTCGCTCGCCCCGGCAGGCGGCGTGATCTCCGGCCATGGCGTGCGCCAGCACCGCAACACGGACGGCGCGCTCGATGTCTCGATCTCGCGTCTGGGCCATGATGCCGGCCACGACGCCCGTGAGCACATCGCCCATTCCAGGCGAGGCCATGCCCGGGTTGCCTCGATCGCAGATCGCCGGCTGCCCGCGCGGGCTCGTCACGATGCTGGCGGCTCCTTTGAGCACGACCACACTAGCGAAGCGCTCCGCGAGCGCCTGCGCTGCCCTGAGGCGATCGGCCTGCACCTCGGCGGCCGTCAGGCCGAGCAAACGTCCAGCTTCGCCCGGATGAGGTGTCAGCACCCGCGCACCTTGCGGGAGCGCCGCCGTGCCTCGCGCCGCCAACAGGTTCAGGGCATCGGCATCCAGCACGCTTGGCCGCGCCGCACGAAGCGTCACCTCGAGCATTGAGCGCGACCATTCATCCTGACCGAGTCCAGGTCCCACTGCGACCACGTCGGCGCGAGGGATCAGCGACTCAAGCTCGGCACTGTTCTTCACACCGCGACACATGAGCTCCGGACGGCCACCAACGATGGCGGCAACGTTGTCCGGGTGAGTCGCGACCGTGACCCGTCCTGCACCGCTGCGCAGCGCCGCCTCGCCTGCCAGCCTTGCCGCACCGGGCATGCCGATGCCGCCACCGACGATGAGCACATCGCCGTTCTGACCCTTGTGACCGGTACGCGGCCGCGGCGGCAGTAGTTCGGCGATCTCCCCCTCCGAGATTCGCTGCGCGATGGCGCTCACATGCTCGAACGCATCCCTCGGCACCTGCAGCGCATCGTACGAGATCATTCCGACATGATCGGGTCCTTCGCCCAGGTAGAAGCCCGCCTTAAGGCCAATGAAGGTCACCGTGCGAGCCGCTCGGATCGCAGCCCCGAGCACCTGTCCGGTGTCGCTGTGCAGGCCGCTAGGGATATCAACCGCGAGCGTGGGCCGACCGCTGGCGTTGATCGCCTCGACGATGGCTCTTGCCTGCGCGTCGAGCGGCCGCGTCAGGCCCGTGCCGAACATCGCGTCGACGACGACATCGGCTGCATCGGGGAGCCGCGCGTCCCATCGCGTCGTTGCGCCACCGCCGTCCACGAAATCTTCGTAGGCTCGCCGCGCGTCGCCTTTGAGCTGTGTCGGATCCCCTACAGAGACGACCGTCACGTGCTGACCCTCGAGGCGCGCGAGTCTTGCGAGGACATAACCGTCGCCGCCATTGTTGCCGGGCCCGCAGACCACGAGAATTGAACGCGCTTGCGGCCACGATTCCTTCAAGACTGCCAACGCAGCGGCCCCTGCCCGACTCATCAGCGTGTAGCCGGGAATACCGAGCGTCTCGATCGCATAGCGGTCGAGCTCGCGCACCTGCGCCGCTGTGTGGATGGTGCGGGGTAGAAAGGACATGCAGGAGAGTTTACGTTGCCGATCGCGCTCAGGGGATGGGGAGTAGCCAGAGCGTGGCGTCGCGAGCATCCTTCCCCACCGTTCTCATCGGTGCATCGTCGGACTGTCTCTGTTCTGCCCATGTCTACTTATTACGGACATCTCGTCGAGCAGATCCGCGCATGGGGTCGCGAGCTCGGCTTCCAACAAGTCGGCATCGCCGATGTGACCATCCCCGAGGATGAAGAGCAGCTGATGCGATGGCTGGAGCTGGGCCGTCACGGCGAGATGCACTACATGCAGCGCCACGGACGCCGGCGCGCTCGACCGCATGAGCTGGTACCGGGCACCTTGCGTGTCATTTCCGCGCGCATCGACTATTTGCCTCGGGCACAGCCAGCGAAAGAGGTACTCGACAACCCCGAGCTGGGCTACGTGTCGAGGTATGCGCTCGGTCGCGACTATCACAAGGTGCTGCGTCGCCGGCTTGCGCAGTTGGCGCAGCGTATCGCCTCGCACGTGGAAGGCACGCACTATCGTGTCTTTGTCGACAGCGGTCCGGTGCTCGAGAAAGCCTTTGCACGACAAGCCGGGCTTGGTTGGATCGGTAAGCACACGAACCTGATCAACTCGCGCGCCGGCTCGTGGTTCTTCTTGGGCGAGATCCTCACCGACTTACCCCTGCCGGTCGATGAGCCTGCTACGAACCACTGCGGCTCGTGTCGTGCGTGCCTCGATGTCTGTCCCACGCACGCGATCGTCGCGCCGTACGAGCTCGACGCAAGACGCTGCATCTCGTACCTGACCATCGAGCTGCGTGGCTCGATTCCGGTCGAGCTCAGGAGCGCGATCGGCAATCGCATCTATGGTTGCGACGACTGCCAGCTCTTCTGCCCGTGGAACAAATTCGCCCGTCTGACGAGCGAGCCCGATTTCGCGCCACGTCATCGGCTCGACGGCGAACGTTTGGTCGTGCTGTTCAGCTGGAGCGAGGAGGAGTTCTTGCGCAAGACGGAAGGCAGCGCGATCCGTCGCATCGGCTACGAATGTTGGTTACGCAACGTCGCCGTCGCGCTCGGTAATGCCCCTACCACTGCTGAGATCGTTGCGGCTCTCGAGGCACGCCGCCATCATCCCTCGACACTCGTGCGCGAGCACGTCGAGTGGGCGCTCGCGCAGCACGCGACCCGCAGCAAAGCGACTTCCGAAACCGCACGGTGAAGCGCCGATGAGCGTTCCCGTTAGCGCGGCCGCTTTGCGCGCACGTTGTCGATCAGGCGCGCGCGCCCGATGCGCGCTGCCGTGAGCACGACGAGCTCTTCGGACTCATCGCTCGGCGGCGCGAGCGTGTTCGCATCGCGCACCGAAAAGTAATCCGGCCGAAAACCGGCCGCCTCCAGCATGCCCATGCCTTCACGCTCGATCTCTGCGAAATCACGCCGCCCCGATTCAATCGCACGGCGCGCGCGCTCCAGCGCAGCGAAGATCTGCGGCGCGACTGCGCGCTGCTCAGGGGTCAGATAACGATTGCGCGAGCTCATCGCCAGCCCGTCCGGCTCGCGTGTCGTCGGCAGCCCCACGATCTCGACAGGCATACAGAGATCTTCCGCCGCACGACGGATGATCATCAGCTGCTGGAAATCCTTCTCCCCGAACAACGCCACATCGGGCTGCACCAAGTTCAGCAGCTTCGTCACGATCGTGGCGACACCCATGAAGTGCCCCGGCCTGAAGGCGCCACAAAGAATGTCTTCGAGCTCCGGCACGTGGACGCGCGCGGTCAACGCCTGGCCGCGCGGATACATCTCGTCCACCTCGGGCATGAACAGCACGTCGACTTTGAGCGCCTCGAGAAGCTTGCGATCCTCGTCCGGTGTCCGTGGATACGCGGCGTAATCTTCGTTGGGCCCGAACTGCAACGGATTGACGAACACGCTGACGACGACACGCTGGGCGCGCTCCCGCGCCGCCTGCACGAGGCTCACGTGGCCACCATGCAAGTTACCCATCGTGGGCACGAACGCGATGCGTTCTCCAGCCATGCGCCATGCGCGTACGCGGGCGCGCAATTCTGCAGCACGAGTGATGATGTCCACGTCAGCGACTTGCCCGAATGTGGCGAAACGGCGGCGCCTAGAAACAATGCTCCGGCGCAGGATAAATCTTTTCCTTGACTTCCCGCACGTACGCTTTGACGGCCTCGAGCGGACTGTCATGCCCGGCCATGAAGTTCTTGGAAAAACGCGGCTTGCGCCCGGCCGTGATGTCGAGCACATCGTAGAGAACGAGAATCTGGCCGTCCGTGTCGGGCCCGGCGCCAATACCAATCACGGGCACACGAAGCGCCTCGGTGATCTGCGCGCCGAGCGTCGCCGGAATACACTCGAGCAGTACCAGGTCTGCGCCTGCCGCCTCGAGCGCCTTCGCATCCTCGAGCATTTTCCTGGCGGACGCCTCGTCTCTGCCTTGCACGCGAAAGCCGCCTGCCTTGTGCACCGACTGCGGCTTCAAGCCGAGGTGCGCGCACACAGCGATGTCGTGGCTGGCGAGAAACTCGACGATCTCGACCTGGCCCGCTCCGCCTTCCAGCTTGACGATCTTCGCGCCGCCCTCTTGCATCAGCCTGACAGCGTTCTCCAACGCTTGCTCACGCGAGGCGTACGTCATGAACGGCATGTCCGCCATCAAGAAGGGACGATACAAGCCGCGTGAGACGGCACGGCAGTGGTAGATGACATCGTCGAGGGTCACCGGCACTGTGGTGTCGTGGCCTTGGATGACCATGCCGAGGGAGTCGCCGACGAGCACCAGATCGACACCTGCCTCGTCGACGAGTGCCGCAAAGCTCGCGTCGTAAGCGGTGATGCATGCGATCTTCTCACCCTCCGCCTTCATGCGCATCAGGGTGGAGATATTCACGGGGGGCCGCGGCGCGTAGCGCTCTTGCAGATGCTTGTACATGAATTTCGCCGCCGATTAAGAGAGAAACAAGGATGAACCAGGGTTAGAGAAACATCAACTTCGCCGTTCGCCGATGCGAGCAACCATAGGCGACCCGGCGCCAACAGCGCTTCTTGCCGAGTCTCATGGCTACAGGGTGCTCTTGAGGGGATTATAAAAGTGCCGGCCGTGCCGTATGCGCAACACCTGTTCCAATAGCTCGGCATAATCTTGGTCGTTGCTGACGAAATCGGCCTGCGCAGCGTTGACGATGAGCAGCGGCGAGGCCTGATACGCGTGAAAGTAACGCGCATACGCCTCCTGCAAGCGCTCCAAGTAGGCACGATCGATGCGCTGTTCGTAGCGGATGCCGCGACGTTGGATTCGCTCGAGGAGCACATCGACAGGAGCCTGTAGATAGATCACGAGATCGGGCACCGGCGCATCCAGCGCCAAACGTGCATACACCTGCTCGTAGAGCGCGTACTCCTCGTCATCGAGCGTCAGACGTGCGAACAATCGATCCTTTTCGATCAGGTAATCGGCCACGCGCACATTATCGAACAGATCGTGTTGTCGAATGTCCTCGAGCTGCCGCGCGCGTTGAAACAAGAAGAACAGCTGTGTCTGTAATGCAGCCGAGCGGGGGTTCTTGTAGAAGCGCTCCAGGAACGGATTCTCTTCGGCCTGCTCCAGGATGAGCTCGCTGCCGAAGCTGCGCGCGAGCCGGCGCGCGAGGCTCGTCTTGCCGACGCCGATTGGTCCTTCGACGACGATCAGGCGATGCGGCACCGAGACGACGGACTTTTCTGACATGCTCAATTGACCGCTGCAGGCGGAAGCTCGTTTCTTTGCGCTATGAAAGCAGCTGCAAGCCCTGCGCACCGACGCGCGCGGCGAGCTCTTTGACAACCCCCATGCCCGGGATGTGCAGGTCGGGAGCAATATCGGCCAGAGGATACAGCACGAAGTTTCGCTGCGGGATGCCTGGATGCGGAACAGTGAGATCCGTCTCTTCCATCCGCACGTTGCCGTATGCGAGCAGATCGAAATCGATGCGCCGGGGCCCCCAACGCTCGACTGGCGCCGTACGCCCGAGCGCCACCTCGAGCTCTTTGAGCGCGACCAAGAGCTCGCGCGGCGTAAGCCGCGTCAGCACGCCGACCGCCGCATTGATGAAATCAGGCTGCACGATCGGGCCGAAAGGTCGCGAGCCGTAGACACGCGAGCGCGCAACCAGACGCGTCGCCTTTAGTGACGCCAGCGAGACGAACGCCTGCTCGACCTGTGCACGAGGATCATCGAGATTGCTTCCGATCGCGATGTAGGCCGGAATCCAGCTCGTGCGCTCGCCCACGTGCGCCTCCCGAAAGCTCGAGTATGCAGATCGCCGTAGACGCGGCGCGCTTATGAGCTCGCCGCGGGCGGACGACGTCGTCTCCGTCGCTTGCGTCGTCGAGTGGGCTCGCGCGCGTTCTTGCTGGCAGGCTCCACCTTGAGCAGCCGCTCCTCCGGCGAGAGGGTTTGGATCTCGGTCCACCACTCGCCGAGCGCAGGATCAGCCTCCCCCGAAGCGACTCGCAGCAAGAGGAAGTCGTAAGCAGCACGGAACCGCGGATGCTCGAGCAGCCGCAGCGCGCGGCGTCCCTCGCGTCGCTCGAAGCGCGGCTGAAGGGCGATGATTTCCTTCATCGGCAACGTGAATCGCCGCGGAATCGCAACCCGCACCTGCTGTCGAGCAATGGCCTGCTCACAAGCGGCCAGAAGCCGCTGCGCATCCTTGCCCGGCGAGTGCGCCGATTGGGCAAGCGTGCGTTGGATCACCGGCCAAAGCAGCACCGCGAAGAGAAACGCCGGGGTAACGGGCTTGCCTTCGCGGACGCGCGTATCGGTGCCCTGCAGCCCGAGCTTGACCAGCTTCGCAGCCGGACTTTCTGGCGCGGCCTCATATGCGCTCGCAAGATCGGGAAACAGATGCTCGAGCACGCCATGTTGACGGGAGAGATCGAACACCTTGGCGCCCGAGCCTGCGAGGTACATCTTGTTGACCTCGTCGAAGAGCCGCGCCGGTGGCACCGCATCGAGCATCCAAGCCAATCGCGGTATCGGACCGACGGTGTCCGGGTCGGGCGTGAAACCGAGCTTCGCTGCGAACCGAATGGCGCGCAGCATGCGTACCGGATCCTCTCGATAACGGGTGTCAGGATCGCCGATCAGCCTCAGGATGCGGGCGCGCGCATCGTCGACGCCACCCACATAGTCCCAAATCGAGAAATCGTTGATGTTGTAGTACAGAGCGTTCGCAGTGAAGTCGCGGCGCCAGACGTCCTCGTCAATCGTCCCGTACAGATTGTCGCGGAGGATACGACCACGCGCATCGAGCACCCGATGGGCGCCTTCGTCCACGCTGTTGTCCTCGTCCATCGGCGTGTGCGCGGCCCGAAACGTGGCGACCTCGATAATCTCTTGGCCGAAACGAACGTGCGCAAGATGAAAGCGCCGTCCGATCAATCGACAGTTGCGAAAGAGCTGTTTGACCTGATCAGGGTGAGCGTTGGTCGCGACGTCGAAGTCCTTGGGAGGAACCCCCAAGAGCAAGTCGCGCACGGCGCCGCCCACGAGAAACGCTTGGTATCCGGCATCTTTCAGTCGGTAGAGCACCTTCAGGGCGTTCGGGGAGATATTCGCGCGGGAAATGGGATGCTCATGACGCGCATACACCCTCGGCCCGCGTGCAACGTCGCCGGATGTCGAGAAACCAGTCGGGGAAAGGTTTGTTTGATTCAGTAGCACGTTATCGCTTGAGGGAAATACAGCGCACCGTATAATACCGCACCCTCTACACAGACGTTTGTCTCGAACGTTCTGCACGCTCCCATCGTCTAGAGGCCTAGGACACAGCCCTCTCAAGGCTGCGACGAGGGTTCGAATCCCTCTGGGAGCGCCACTCCATTAGCGCGATGGCGCGGAGAGGACGTGCCACTCGCCGAAGCGCCTTGCCTTGATGGGCATCGATGCCCCGCGTCCGTCATCAGGCCTCCCACAGGAGCAAGCACGAGCCGATCGGGGCGGACAGCATCCGAATCGTCGCGGCGCGCAGCACCGCTGAGCGCCCCGGACCGTCCGGTCACTCGCTCACGGGTCGCTCCAGCGATACTTGGCTTTAAAGACATCTTTGCAGCAGAAGGGTTCCTGCGACACGATGTTGCGCCTGCGCTGCGCGTGCATAATGCTCCACAACCAGCGGAGCGCTTATGACGCCAGCGGAACGTCGCATATCGGAACTCATCGACAAGTGGCTCGCCAGCATCGACCTTCACATGCGGTACGTGGAGCTGAGCGATGCCGCCTACGCCCGTGTCCAGCCCTGGCCCAAGCATGACCGCCCGACACGTTGGGTCCTGGAGGTCGCGCGCCAGAAGATCCTCGAGCTGAAACAGCACGTGCAGATGCGCCAAGCCATGGGCGATGCGAAGTTCGCCGAGTCGTTGGAGCTCATGGCCTTCTTGGCCAACCTCGTTGGGCTGCAGCACATCCAGCGCTTCATCCCATTGGCGCAGCCGAGCAAAGCGGCGGAGACGGCCGAAGTGCCACCGGCCGAAGCGTCAACCGCCGCAGAACCCGCCTCGCGAGCCAACGACGATGCGACGCGCGAGATGCCCAGGCTGAAGCCCGCTCAAACACAGGCAAAGACGGCTTCTGCCTCCCCAGCCGCTCGCGAACCAGAGCCGAAGCGTGCAGCGCGCGCGGCGGCACCGAAAACCTCGGCGTCGCCCGCCAGGGCCGGGGCAAAGACCGTCCTCTCGCCAACTGCCGATCTCAAGGCGACCATCGTCGCGGACGCAGTGCGTTTGATGAAATGGGGTAAGGCATGGCACGAGCTCGCCGAGCTCATCGCTCGAATGGCGGATCGTCCGCCAGCCGCAGAAGTCCGCAAGGTTCTGCGTGCGCACCGTGCCGAGATCGAGCAGAAGGCGGGGATCAAGCGCTGAGGCGCCCCAAATACAAATAAAAAAGGACCGGGCACGAAGGCCCGGCCAATCAGGGGGATTCCGCTTCGCCGCAGCAGCTTTTCCCTGCGGCGCAAAACAATCTTTGCAACGGCGCCTAATACAAAGGCTATCGCGTTTTTGCGGTGCCAAATATACCGACTACCGCTGTGCAGCACAAGCCCCTCCGTGGGTGGAAATGGGACTAGGAAATAAGGGACAGCCCGGTGGCTCGACAGTTCGGCTCGACTGCAGGCCAGGATCGCGCGACAGGCGTCGACTACAGATTCAGCGTAGCGATCAGCTCGTCAACAACAACTCTCCGGTACCGGTCACGCGCTCTCTCATCCCCATTCCCTGTTCCCCAATAACTCACACCACGGCCCGTTAAGAAACGTCTATCGAAGTTGCCTTGAATTCGATTTTTTCGATCCTCAAAATTCCTCGCCACGCGCACAGCGACAAGACAATGGATTGTCGATGCTACTCGCCGCGTACCAAGGCGAACGCGGCAATAACACGAACGATCTCGTGAGCAGCTTGCGAGGGGCTCACGTTCTGTGCGCCGACGGAACTGGCCGTGTGCGCCGCAGTCACAGGACACATCCCGAAAGGCACACACCATGATCGAAATCAGTCATTTGACGAAGCGCTATGGCCCTTTGACGGCCGTGGACGACATCTCCTTCACAGTCGAGCCGGGACAGGTGCTGGGCTTTCTGGGACCGAACGGTGCAGGCAAGTCCACGACGATGAAAATGATCACTGGCTTCCTCGCGCCGACGTCAGGCACGATCCGTGTTTGCGGTCACGATGTCGCCCACGAGCCGCTCGCTGCCAAAGCATGTATGGGGTACCTGCCGGAAGGTGCGCCGAGCTATTCAGAAATGACCGTACGGGCGTTTCTGGAATTCATTGCCGACGTGCGCGGCTTGACTGGAGAACGCCGTCGTTCGCGACTTGACGACGTGATCTCGCGTCTCGCGCTCGCCGGCGTGCTCGAGCAAGTGATCGAAACGCTTTCCAAAGGTTTCCGTCGTCGGGTAGGTCTGGCTCAAGCCCTGTTGCACGATCCTCAGGTGCTCATCCTCGATGAGCCAACTGATGGCCTCGATCCGAATCAGAAACACGAGGTCCGCACGCTCATCAACGCCATGTCGAAGGACAAGATCATCGTGATCTCGACGCACATCCTCGAGGAGGTCGACGCGGTGTGCAATCGGGCGATCATCATTGCCGGCGGCCGGATTCTCGCTGACGACACGCCGCAAGCGCTTGCGTCACGTGCTCCCTCCGGCCGCCTCGACGATGTCTTCCGCCAAATCACGATGGGCATCAAGCCGAGCCACAGCAAGCAGGAGGCTGCCCATGCATAACGTGTGCGCCATCTTCCGCCGCGAGTTCACCAGCTATTTCGCAACGCCTCTCGCCTTTGTCTTCATCATCATCTTCCTGTTGCTGGCAGGTGTCTTCGCCTTCTACCTGGGCGGTTTCTACGAGCGCGGACAAGCCGACTTGGCTCCGTTCTTCAACTACCATCCGTGGCTGTATCTGTTCCTGATCCCGGCACTGTCGATGCGTCTGTGGGCCGAAGAGCGCAAGTCCGGCAGCATCGAGCTGTTGATGACGCTGCCGGTGACAGTATGGCAAGCCGTCTTGGGCAAGTATCTCGCCGCATGGTGCTTTGCGGGGCTGGCGCTCGCGCTGACGTTCCCGATGTGGATCACCGTCAATTACCTCGGCGATCCAGACAACGGCGCGATCCTGGCCGCTTACGTCGGCAGCTTCTTGATGGCTGGTGGGTTGCTCGCGATCGGCGCCTGTCTTTCGGCAGTGACACGTAATCAAGTGATCGCCTTCATCATCACTGTCGTCGTCTGCTTCGGCTTTCTGCTCGCGGGCTTTCCGCTCGTCTTGAACCTGTTCTCAGGATGGGCTCCGCAGGCGGTCGTCGACGCGATCGCATCCTTGTCTTTCCTGACGCATTTCGAGTCGATCTCAAAAGGCGTCATCGATTTGCGTGATCTGCTCTACTTCGCCACCGTGATTGCGACGTGGCTCACCGCCAACGTCATCGTGCTCGAAATGAAGAAGGCGGACTGATCATGACAAAGAGCACCACGACTGTCGGAAAGCATACATATGGCGCCGGAGCGCTCGTTGCGCTGGCACTGTTGTTCATCGGCGTCACGATTCTGATCACGTTCCTCTTCCGAGGAGCGCGGCTCGACCTCACCGAGAGCAAGCTGTACTCCATCTCGAGCGGCACCGAGCGCATCGTGCGCTCGCTCGAGGAGCCGGTGAACCTCTATTTCTTCTTCTCGCAGAAGGCGAGTGCTGCCTCGCCGCGGCTGCGCACCTATGCGCAACGTGTTCGCGAGCTGCTCGAAGAGATCGTGGAACGATCGGACGGCAAGCTACGGCTCACCGTCCTCGATCCCGAGCCGTTCTCCGAGGAAGAAGATCGCGCTGCCGAGTTCGGGCTCACGGCTGTCTCACTTGGCATGCGCGGCGACAAGCTATATTTCGGTCTCGCCGGCACGAACTCGACTGACGGCCGCGAAGTGATCGAGTTCTTTCAGCCCGACAAAGAAGAGTTCCTCGAGTACGACATTGCGAGCCTGATTTACCGACTCGCAAACCCCAAGCGAGCGACGATCGGGCTCATGTCTGGTTTGCCGGTCGACACTTCGTTCGATCCCGCCACGGGTCGCATGCAAGAAGGTTGGGCGAGCATCGCGCAGCTGCGGCAGCTTTTCGATGTGCGCACACTCGCCACCGACGTGAGCGCGATCGACGAGAGCATCGACGTGTTGCTGCTCATCCATCCGAAGGATCTCTCGCCGGCCACGCTCTATGCGATCGATCAATTCGTGATGCGCGGCGGGAAGCTGATCGCGTTCGTCGATCCCGTCGCCGAGAACGATACTGCTGGGTCGCAGATGGGCTTTGCCATGGGACCGCGTGCCTCGTCGCTCGGGCCACTGCTCGATGCATACGGCATCTCGTTCGACTCGAGCATGGTGCTCGGCGATCGCGAGCTCGGCCTGACGGTATCCATGCGCCAGGGCGACCCGCCCACCCAACACATCGCGGTCATTGGGCTCAACCGCGCGAGCATGAACATGCAAGACGTGGTCACAGCCGCGCTCGATTCCGTGAACGTCTGGACCGCCGGCGTGTTGAGCAAGAAAGACGATGCGGACATCGAGTTCGAGCCGTTGCTGCAGTCGAGCGCGAACGCGGCGCTCATCCCTGCGAGCCGTTTCGCGTTCTTGAGCGATCCCGACTCATTGCTGGATGGCTTCAAAGCGACCGGCGAGCGCTACACCATCGCGGCGCGCGTTCGCGGCAAGCTCAAGTCGGCGTACCCCGATGGTAAACCGGGCGCGAAAGAAGAAGACGACGAGACCACAGGCACACATCGCGCTGAGTCGGCTGACACGGCGAACCTGATCATCGTCGCCGACACCGACATCCTTTCCGATCCTCTTTGGCTTCGCACGCAAAGCCTGTTTGGACAGCGGTTTGCCGTCGCATGGGCAAACAATGGCGACTTTGTCGCCAACGCGCTCGACAATCTCGCCGGTAGCAGCGACCTGATCAGCATTCGCGGTCGCCAGAGCTTCTTCCGCCCCTTCACCAAGGTCGAGGAGCTGCGTCGCCAGGCCGACGATCAGCTGCGCGCAAAGGAGCAGGAGCTTGATCGGGAACTGCGGGAAACCGAGCGTAAGCTTTCCGAGCTCGAGTCCGGTGGTAACACCGAAGGCTCGCTCATGCTCACCCCAGAGCAGGAAGCGGAGCTCGTGCGCTTCCAGCAAGAGCGACTGCGTATCCGCAAGGAGTTGCGCGATGTGCGTCGCAGCCTCGATCTGGAGATCGCACGCCTCGGTACCTGGCTGAAGGTGCTCAACATTGCGCTCGTCCCCGCGCTTATCTCCATCGGAGCCATCTTGCTCGCCGTGGCGCGACGTCGGCGTTTGAAAGCCGGTCGCGCGGCGGCCAGCACTGCGTGAGGTGCAAGCTCTATGAATTCCAGAAACGTAGCTGTACTGAGCGTCGTTGCGCTTCTTGCGCTCGGTGGCGGCGTGTGGCTCGCGAGCGAGCGAGCCACACGCATCGACACCGCAGCGCAGCCGCTGTATCCCGATCTCAGAAAGTCGCTGAACGATGCCACTGCAGTGCGTGTTCACACGGCAGGAGATACCCTGGCTGTCGAGATCGCACGCAAAGACGACGCGTGGCGCGTCACCCAGCGGCACGACTACCCCGCCGATGAGGCGAAGCTGCGCAAGCTGCTATTTGCGCTGGCGAACGCACAGATTCGCGAGGAGAAGACATCCAATCCGCAGAACTACTCGAGCCTCGGCGTCGAAGATGTCTCGGAAAAAGAAGCGAGCGGCGTACGTCTCGAAGTGAGCGGCGTCACACCGGCGGTGGACCTCATCGTCGGCAAGCGCGGTCCCGGGCTGAGCTCGCATTACGTTCGAAAGACAGGCGAAGAGCGCAGTTGGCTGATCGATGTCGAGCTCGATGCGCCTTCGCGGCCGGAGGATTGGCTGCGCAAGTCGGTTCTGGACATCGGAGCCGATCGCATTCAGTCCGCCACGATTGAGACGCCGGGCGCAAAACCCTACACCGCGGCGAAGCGCTCGCGTGCAGACGCCGACTTCAGCGTCGAGCCACTGCCCAAGGGTAAGGAGCTGACATATGCAGGCGCCGCGAACAGCGTTGCGACGGCGCTCGCAAGCCTCACGCTTTCCGACGTCAAGCCAGCCAGCGAACTCAAGGGCAAGCCTCAGGCGCGCGCGACCTATCGAACTTTCGACGGTCTCGTCGTCGAGCTGCAGGGCTGGGCCGAAGAAGACGATCGATTCATCACGGTGAGCACGCGCTACGACCAAGCGCTCGCAGAACAATTCAAGCTCCCGGGTGCGAGCGACGCAGAGAGCGCGGCGACAGAGGAGAACGCCTCAAGCAACGACACCTCATCAGAGACGGACGAGAAGGCAACGGAAAGCAAGTCCGCGCAAGCGAGCGTCCAGATGCAGTCCGAGGAGCGTGACGTTGCAAGCGAAGCGGCTGAGCTGAACGAAGCGCTCGAGGGTTGGGCGTTCGAAATCCCGAGCTACAAGTACAATGCGATCTTCAAAGAGCTTGCAGACATTCTGAGGGACAAGTGAGACAGACAGGCTGGGGCGACTGCGACGCGGCATGTGCATGAGCGGGCCGTCGCCCTACCGCCGCCGGCCTAACGCCGCGCCTTCGGCAACAGCACGACCCTCGTCTGACTCCAGCGGTCGTGCAACGCACGCCTATCTCGATCGATCCATACCCACAGGTAAGACGCCGCGAGGGGCAGTAGTGCGAGCCCGTTCATCAGCCGTCTCTGAGGGGCGCTCCATTCCCGCCAGATGAGCCAATCGCCTGCGAAGAACGGAATTAGCAAGGCGATGAGGATTCCCATGCGCTTGAGCGCCACGGGCCAGCTCACGTTCGCGCCGTCCGTCTGCTCGAGACGCAGCCGCCATGCGAGCATGCCGGCCGTCTGACCACGGCGCGTCCAGAAATAGCCGAAGAACGTCACGACGGCGGCGATCTGCACGAGCCAGTACAGGTACGCGAGCGCCCCCACCTCTTGGGGGACGAGGACGCGTCCTTGTAGGAACGGCACGAACAGGAACGTGATGACCATGAGCACCGCAATCACGAGCAGCGTGTCGTAAACAATGGCTCCGAGCCGACGCAGCAATCCCGCGCCCACTTTTTCTTGCTGCTCGCTCATGCGGTGTCTGGCATCCAGCGGTTATCTGACTCGTGCGATAGCGACGAGCGTCACGATCGCAAGCACGATCGTCGGTCCCCATCCAATGATAAACGGCGGGAGCTCGAACACTGCTCCGCCGCTCTCAAGCATCTTCGCGAGAAGGAAGAACGCCACACCGATCATGATGCCGACCACCGTGCGCGCGCCCGTACCCGTCGAACGCATGGGCCCGAATGCAAATGGCACGGCCAGCACGACGATGATGGCGACCGCGACAGTGCGGGCGATACGCGCCCAGAACGCTGTCTCGTACGCACGAGCATCGAGTCCGTTCGCGCGCAGATGGCGCATGTAGCCGATCAGGCCTCGCACCGGCAAGGATTCCGGGTCGAACACGGCCAAGCCCAAGAACTCCGGTGACAGGGAAGTTTCGACCTCGGCACGCTTGGCTTCCGAGGCGACGACTCGGTCCGGCCCGATCATGGACTCCCGATAGTTCTCCAAGCGCCACTTGCTGTCCGTGCCGATGCTTGCGTTGCTCGCGTGTCCCATGACGCTGAGACGCCTGCGCTCGTCGAACTTGAAGACGTACACGCCGCCGTAGCGGTTGTCGGCAGTCTGCTGGCGCACGGCCACGATGGCTGCGCCGTCCTTGGCCCAGATGCTACGGCTTCCCGCCGTGCTCACGTCTTGGAACTTCTCGAACATTTTCATTTGCCGCGCGTACTGCTCGAGCGGCGGCGCAATGTATTCGCCGAGCACTGCCGTCACTGCCATTAATACCAGCCCGGCTGTACCGACCCAGATACCGATGCGCAGTGTCGACACGCCCGCGGTGCGGATGACGATCAGCTCGAGCGAGCGCGCCAGATGACCGAGCGCGAGCAAGGCTCCGATCAGCGAAGCGATCGGCAGCAGATCGAACGCGTACTTGGGAAGACTCAGGAGCGCGAACCAGAACGCATCATCGACGCCGAACGTGCCGACACCGACGTCGTCCTGCTGAGAGACGAAGAGATACAGCCCGCTCAGCACCAGCAAGACGATCACGACGAGCAGCGTGTGCCCAATGATCGCCCGCATGAGATAGCGCGACAGGATCGTCATCTGCGCTTCCTGAGCAGCGGTGCGGCCATGTGCTCGCGAGCGAGCAGCCAAAGACCGGCGCCGAGAGCCAAGACGTGCACCCACCAGAGGCCAACGTACTCCGGAATGACGGCGCTCTCGAGCCACGCGCGGCTCGCCGCGAGCAACTCCGAATAGAGGAAATAAACCAAAATGGCCACGCCGATCTTGCCGAAACGCCCCTGCCGCGGGTGCAACCGCGCCAACGGCACTGCGACGACCATCAGCACGAGGGCAATCAGCGGCGTCGAGATACGCCACTGGAGCTCGGCGCGATCCCGCAGATCCGTGGAGATCCACAGCTCACGACTCGATTTCATCTCGGCCTTGCTCGCAGTGGTGACACCCTCGTCGACCGAGATCGGGAAGCCCGCCTCGCTGAAGGTCATGATGCGAAAATCCGCGCGCCCGGGCACCCCCTGATACATCTCCCCGTCGTACATCACGAACAGTTGTCGCGGCTGCCCGGCCCCGCGCTGCTCGGCACGCCTCGCCACCCAAACCTCGACCTCCCCCTCCTGAAGGGACTCCACCGCGGCGCCGGGCTCCTGTGCTTGCCTCGCGCGCGCCGCCCGATCTACGAACACGTGCACGTTGTGCAAGATTCCGAGCTCGTCGACGCGCTCCGCGTAGAACACGATGGCGCCGTTGGCGAAGGTGCGAAAGCGGCCCGGCTCCAGCATCCCGAGCTGCGCATCTCGGTAGGCCGTCGCCCGAATCTCGTGCGCGCGACGCATTGCGTCCGGGATGGCCCAGAACGAGAGCCACACCAGCAATGCCGCGACGAGCAAGCCGAGCATGCCGATCGGCTTGTAAAGGCACGCGGGACCGAAACCGCATGACTGCATCGCGGTCATCTCGCTCTCGTGGTAGAGACGCCCGAGCGCGAGCATGATGGCCAGGAAGAAGCCAATCGGCACGATCAGGGTCAGATAGCCGGCCGACGTGAGCCCGATGAGCGACAGCACGACGCCGCGCGGAAAGTTGTTGGCGGCCGCCTGTGAAAGCACGCGCGCCAGCTGGTTCGCCAGCAGGATGACGAGCAGGACGAAGGTCACGGCGACCCACGTCACCGCGACCTCACGAAAGATGTAACGATCGAGTATTCGCAGAGCGCTGTCTTCCGCCGTATTACGGCCAGATCTGTCGTTCGCCGTGAGCGCCGCGCGTTTCAGGTAGACTACGACGCTGTCAAGGCCGCCCGACGAATTGCATGAACGATTCTCAAAGGGCGGTAACTTAAGCGAGGCGCTGCGCCGCGTAAACCCGCCCGTCGCAACTCGCAACGCCAACCACACGCGAGAGGAAGGTCCATGGAGTTTTTCGTCAGCACCGCCGCCCCATCTCGGCAACGCACCGATTGCGCCATCGTCGGCGTATACGACAAGGGCGACCTGTCGGAGACTGCAAAGGAGCTCGATCGGTACATCGGCGGGCGCCTCTCGCGCCTCGTCAAGCGCGGCGACCTTCGTGGCAAAGCGGGCGATACGCTGTTGCTCGCCGATATAGAGGGCGCGGCCTGCGAACGTCTCCTCGTCGTTGGCTTGGGCGCCCGCCACGAGTTCCGACGCAAGCAATACCGCAAGGCGCTTGCGTCCGCGCTCGGCGCGCTCGAGAAAACAGGTGCACGCAATGCGGTGAGCTATCTCGGCTTGGAAGCCGTCCCGGACGCCGATGCCTATTCATTGGCACGGGCGGCCGCCGAGGTCGTCGGCAATGCACAGTACCGCATCCCAGACCACAAGACGACCAACAAGCGCTCGAAGCCGTCGCTGACGCGCTTCGGCGTCGCCGTCGCGGCCCGTGCGGACGTCGCGAAAGCCGAGCGCGGTCTGAGACACGGCCGCGGCATCGTGGCAGGCATGTCGCTGATGCGGGACCTGGCGAATCAGCCCGCCAATGTTTGTACTCCGACCTACCTATCCAACGCGGCCAAGGCGCTCGCGCGCGAGTATCGCAGCATCCGCGTGCGCGTCTTGAACGAGGCCGAGTGCCGCCGTCTCAAGATGGGATCCTTCCTGTCCGTGACTGCCGGCAGCGACGAGCCCGCACGGCTCATCGTCCTCGAGTACTACGGGGCTGCTCGCAAAGACAAACCGACCGTGCTGGTCGGCAAGGGCGTCACTTTCGACACGGGCGGCATTTCCTTGAAGCCGCCCGCCAACATGGATGAGATGAAGTTCGACATGAGCGGCGCGGCGTCCGTGCTCGGCACGTTCAAAGCCGTTGCCGAGCTCGACCTGCCCGTGAATCTGGTCGGCGTCGTGCCTGCATGCGAGAACATGCCGAGCGGTCGAGCGACCAAGCCCGGCGACATCATTCGGAGCATGTCCGGTCAGACGATCGAGGTGCTGAACACGGATGCCGAAGGGCGGCTGATTCTCTGCGACGCGATCACTTATGCGCGGCGGTTCAATCCCGATGTCGTGATCGACATCGCCACACTCACCGGTGCGTGCGTCATCGCACTCGGCAATCACCTCACTGGCCTCTTCAGCAACGACGACGAGCTCGCCGCCGCCCTCAAGGCAGCGGGCGAGCGTGCCGACGATCGCGCCTGGCCGATGCCGATCGGCGAAGAGTACGCCGAGCAGCTCAAGAGCAACTTCGCCGACATAGCGAACGTTGCTGGACGCGAAGGTGGTGCCATTACCGCAGCGTGCTTCCTCGGCAAATTCACCGAAGGCCTGCGCTGGGCGCATCTGGACATCGCTGGCACGGCATATGTCGGCGGCACCCAGAAGAAGGGCAGCACCGGTCGCCCTGTTCCGCTGCTGGTGGAGTATTTGCTGAACAAATAGGCCGACCTGCGCCGTGGTCAGTCGCGTCGATTTCTACGTCTTGTCGGATCCGGCACCGGACGCAGCATGGCGCTGCGCCTGTCGGCTCATTGAAAAGGCCGTCGAGCTCGAGCACCGCGTCTACGTGCAAGTCGCAAACGCCGGTGAGGCGGCACGCCTCGACGAGCTGCTGTGGACCTTCAACGACCGCAGCTTCGTGGCACACGAGATCTGGGACGGCACGTCCGAGCCGCATCCGCTCGTCAAGGTGCTCGTCGGGGATCGCCCGGGTCCGCAGTCGCATCGACAACTGCTGGTGAACTTCAGCGGTGCCGTGCCGAGCGATCTAGAGACGTATGTCCGGATCGCAGAGATCGTCGAGCCCGATCCGGAACGCAAGCGGCGCTCGCGCGAACGCTACAAGATTTATCGCGAACACGGATGCACTTTGGAAACACACAACGTGTAATTTGCGACGTGCTCCGAGCGCGCGTGTCGAGAGAGTGACGACTCTCTGACGGTCGCTGCGGCACTGATCAGGCAGAGGCGAAAACCCCCGACAGAGCTGGCGCACCATCCCTATAATCGTCCGCTTTCGAGCAGCATCGCCCCATGGACAAGAGCTACGATCCCAAGCGAATCGAGCAGCGCATTTACGAGCGCTGGGAATCCAACGGCTGGTTCGCGCCTTCAGGCAAAGGCGAGCCCTATTGCATCATGATTCCGCCCCCGAATGTGACGGGGACGCTGCATATGGGCCATGCGTTTCAGCACACCCTGATGGATGCGCTGACACGCATGCATCGCATGCAAGGACGCAACACGCTGTGGCAGCCCGGAACGGATCATGCGGGCATCGCCACGCAGATGGTGGTGGAACGCCAGCTCAACGCACAGGGTATACGACGCGAAGACCTCGGCCGAGAGGAATTCGTCAAGCGCGTGTGGGAATGGAAAGCCCAGTCCGGCGATACGATCGCTCGACAGGCACGTCGGCTCGGCAACTCCGTCGACTGGACGCGCGATCGCTTCACGATGGACGAAGGTCTCTCACGTGCCGTCACTGAAGTCTTCGTGAGACTGTACGAAGAGGGGCTGATCTACAAAGGGAAGCGGCTCGTCAATTGGGATCCCGTCCTGCACACCGCGCTGTCGGATCTCGAGGTACTGACAGGCGAGGACGAGCCCGGCTCGCTGTGGCATTTCCGGTATCCGCTCGTCGACGGCTCGGGCTATGTGGTCGTTGCGACCACGCGTCCCGAAACGATGCTCGGCGATACGGCTGTCGCGGTTCATCCAGAGGACGAGCGTTACAAGGCGCTCATCGGCAAGTCGCTGCGGCTGCCGCTCGCCGATCGGATCATTCCCATCATCGCCGACGAGTACGTCGACCCTGCGTTCGGTTCCGGATGCGTGAAGATCACTCCGGGACACGATTTCAACGACTACGAGATCGGCAAGCGACACAATCTGCCGCTCATCAACATCTTCGACGCGAACGCCGCGCTCAACGATGCCGTGCCGCCGCAATATCGGGGTCTCGACCGTTTCGAGGCGCGCAAGCGCATCGTGGCCGACATGGAAGCGCTCGGATTGCTAGAGAAGATCGAGCCGCACAAGCTCAAGATCCCGCGCGGCGACCGCAGCGGCGCGGTGCTCGAGCCTTGGCTCACCGATCAATGGTATGTGCGCGTCGGACCGCTTGCCGAGCCGGCCATCAAGGCGGTCGAAGACGGACGCATCCGCTTCGTGCCCGAGAACTGGACCAAGACCTACTTTCAGTGGATGCACAACATCCAGGACTGGTGCATCAGCCGCCAGCTCTGGTGGGGTCACCAGATTCCCGCTTGGTACGACGATGAAGGCAACGTTTACGTGGCGCGCACGGAAGCGGAAGCTTACGCACAGGCGCAGGCCAAGCGTGGCAAGCAAGTCGAGCTCAAGCGCGATGAGGACGTGCTCGACACGTGGTTCTCCTCGGCATTGTGGCCCTTCTCGACCCTGGGCTGGCCCGAGCAAACCGAGGAGCTCAAGACGTTCTATCCGACGAACGTTCTCGTCACAGGTTTCGACATCATCTTCTTCTGGGTCGCTCGCATGATCATGATGGGCCTGAAGTTCGCAGGCGACGTGCCGTTCCGCGAGGTCTACATCACCGGGCTCATCCGCGACGAGCACGGCGAGAAGATGTCGAAGTCCAAGGGCAACATCATCGACCCGCTGGATCTGATCGACGGCATCGACCTCGAAGCGCTCGTCGCCAAGCGCACGAGCGGGCTGATGCAGCCCCACCTCAAGGACAAGATCGAAAAGAACACGCGCAAGCAGTTCCCGCAAGGCATTCCTGCCTATGGCACGGATGCGCTGCGCTTTACCTTCTGCGCGCTCGCGACGACGGGCCGCGACATTCGCTTCGACTTGGGCAGGGTCGAAGGCTACAGAAACTTCTGCAACAAGCTGTGGAATGCGGCGCGCTACGTGCTCATGCAATTCGACGGCGTATCGATGCCTGCAACCCCGGCCTCGCCTTCCTCGCTCAGCATCGCCGATCGCTGGATCCGCTCGCGGCTCGGCGAGACGATCGAGACCGTTCTCGCACGCATCAGCGAGTATCGTTTCGATCTCGCCGCGCAAGCCCTCTATGAATTCGCATGGTACGAGTACTGCGACTGGTATCTGGAGCTATCGAAGCCGACGCTGCAATCCGAGCGAACCACTGAGGAGCAGAAGCAGGCAACGCGCGAGACGCTGGCCGTCGTGCTCGAGGCCTACCTGCGCCTGCTGCATCCGATGATGCCGTTCATCACCGAGGAGATCTGGCAAACGCTCGCTCCGTATGCACGGCGCTCCGGCGAGACCATCATGCTGGCGCCGTATCCGACGCCAGCGGACTTTCCGCGCGATGCGGCGGCCGAGAACGCGATCCGACCCATCAGGGCGGTCATTCTGGGTGCGCGACAAATCCGCGGTCAGCTCGACGTGCCGCGCTCCAGACGGATGCCGCTGTTCGTCCTCGCCCCCAGCGAGGGCGACTGGCAGGAGATCGCTGCGAACCTGGATCTCGTCAAGGCGCTTGCGAATGCGACCGATGTCGAGCGCATTACGGACGACTCCTCATTGCCGCCAACTGCGATGCAGATCGTGGACGGACACACGATCCATGCGCCATTGTCCACATTGATCGACGACATCGAGGTCGAGCTCGCCCGGCTCGCAAAACGCAAAGCGAAGGTGCGACAGGATCTCGCCAGATCCGAAGCCAAGCTCGCCAACCCGAGCTTCGTCGCCAACGCCCCTGTGGCGATAGTCGAGCAGGAGCGTGCGCGCATCGCGGATTTCACGCAGCAGATCGCGCAGATCGAAGAGCAGGAGCGACGCGTTGCGCTGTTGAAGCCGAAGAAGTAGCCACATGGATTCACCGGTCCCAACGCTCATCACGCAGGCGGATCCTGTCGATCTCATCGGCGGGACGATCGCGCAGTTGAACCGGGTCATCCTCGGCAAGGAACATCAGATACGTCTGTGCCTGGCATGCTTGCTGGCACGCGGGCACCTGCTGATCGAAGACATTCCAGGCGTCGGGAAGACGACGCTGGCCCATGCGCTGGCAGAGTCGCTCGGACTGTCCTACCAACGTATTCAGTTCACGAGCGACATCCTTCCCGCCGACATCATCGGGGTCTCCGTTTTCGATCGCGAGACGAACGCTTTTCGCTTTCATAAGGGCCCCGTGTTCTCGCAGCTCGTGCTCGCTGACGAGATCAACCGTGCCACACCGAAGGCGCAGAGCGCGCTGCTCGAGGCAATGGAGGAGCACCAGGTGACGGTCGACGGGCAGACCTACCCGCTCGCCGCACCGTTCTTCGTGATCGCAACACAGAACCCGATGTATCAGATCGGCACGTATCCATTGCCCGAATCGCAGCTCGACCGCTTCCTCATGCGCATCGCGCTCGGCTATCCCGACGCAGCGCTGGAGCGGCAGCTGCTGATGGGAAAGGACCGCCGCGATCTGCTTGCAACACTCGCACCGACGCTGTCACCACAGCAGGTTCTGCTCATGCAGACCATGGTGCCTCAGGTCTACGTTTCGCCGGCATTGCTCGACTACGTGCAAGCGATCGTGCGTTTCACGCGCGAGTCCGCGCAGTTCGAGGTAGGGTTGTCGCCACGTGCCGCAATCGCTCTGCTCCGAGCCGCGCAAGCATGGGCGCTCATACACGGCCACGCAGGCGTGCTACCAGAGGATGTGCAAGCCGTGCTCGGCGCTGTCGTCGGTCATCGATTGAGGCCGAAGGACGAATCGATCGCCAAGAGCCCTGCCGAAGTGGGACAGCTCGTGCTCGAGGCGGTCAGCGTTCCGTGATGGCCGCTTCGGGTCGCTCGGCACGATGCTCATGACCACTCCTCCGAGCACACCCGTCGCAGCTCGGACGACTGCCCCGACGGTACTCAGGAAAGCGCGCCGGCTGCACGGGCTCACCCACTGGTTTTCCTTGCGTCCACGAATTCGCCGCTGGACGCGGCGTCGCTACGGTCACGATCCGGACCCATTCACGCTTCCGGCGCGGCGAATCTATATCCTCCCTACGCGCCTGGGCGTCACGTACGGGCTCATGTTGTTCGCGATGTTCCTGGGCGCGATGAACTACGGGAACAACCTCGCGCTCGGCCTGACCTTCCTGCTCGCCGCTCTCGGGCTCACCGCGATGCACCACAGTCATCGCAACCTGTGTGGTGTGACGATTCGCACGGCCGGCTGCGATCCGGTCTTTACCGGTCAGACAGCGCGATTCAAGGTCGTCATAGAGAACACGGCTTCCATTCCTCGTTACGAGATCACTGTCGCGAATGAGCACGGTGAGGCGCCGCCGCAACGCATCGAGCCAGGCAACCATGCGCTTTTCGAAATCTCATGCCCTGCGCACACACGGGGTTATCTTGCGTTGCCTTACGTCGAGCTTGCGACACGCCATCCCTTCGGGCTCTTTCGTGCTTGGTCCGTGCTGCACCTGGACGCGCGTTGCATCGTCTATCCGCGGCCGGCAGAACGCGGCAGGACGCCACCGCTGGCCGAAACCGATACTGGCAGCACGCACGATGTAGCGCGAGGCGATGACGATTTCGCGGGCTTTCGCAGCTTTCAGCCCGGCGACGCGCTAACACGCATCGCATGGAAGGCCTATGCGCGCGAGCAAGGTCTACAAGTCAAGCTCTACGCCGGGACGTCCACCGCTTCGCACCTGTTCGACTGGGATAGCCTCGCCGGCATGAATGTCGAAGCCAGGCTCTCGCTGCTATGTCGCTGGGTCGAGGACGCCTACCACGCCGGCCGTCCCTTTGGCCTGAAGCTCCCTCACCTCATCATTCCAGTCAACGTGGGGCCCGCTCACCGGCGACGGTGTCTGACTGCACTGGCGTTGTTCGACCACGATGAGCGCCGTGCTGAAGCTTGAGCAGATTTCGCCGTTCGGGCGCAAGCTCGCCTGGGTCATCAGCGGCTTGGTGCTGGCGATCCTTCCGCATGCGCCGCATCTTGCGCCCTGGACGCTCGTGCTGCTCGGCTTGGCAGTCGCCGCACGAATCTTCGTCGAGGTTCAAGCGCGAGCTTTGCCACCCAAGTGGCTGCGCGTGCTCGTTGCCTTCTTTGCGCTGCTCGGCGTGCTATTCACGTACCGCACCTTGAACGGCATCGAAGCCGGCACGGCGCTGCTGGTCGTCATGGCGGGCATGAAGCTGCTCGAAACGCGCACTGTGCGCGACCTGACCGTCCTGGTTTTCCTCGGTTACTTCGCGTTGTTCGCCGGCTTCCTATATAACCAGGAGCTGCTGCGCCTGCCCTACATGCTCGCCACTGCCTGGCTGCTCACAGCCACTCTGATGCGGGTGCACCAATCGACACTCTCCATGCCTGCGCGCGAAGCTGCCGGGCTCACCGGCAAGATGGTCCTGCAGGCGCTGCCGCTAGCACTGCTGTTGTTTCTGTTCTTCCCGCGTCTGCCTGGGAATTTCTGGGCGATTCCTGCGCGCGCGCAGGCAAGCACGGGACTCGATGACGAGCTGTCGCCAGGAGATGTCTCCGAGCTCAGCATTTCGAGCGCGATTGCCTTTCGTGTGCGTTTCGACGGCCCGGCACCGCCGCCAAGCGAACGCTACTGGCGCGGCATCGTGCTGCACGACTTCGACGGACGAACCTGGCGTCGTCCGATGCCTTTGTATATTCCGCAAATCGTCAGGCCCGTCGGAGAGCGCTACCGGTATCGCATCACACTCGAGCCGCATCAGCGGAACTGGATCTACGCGCTCGAGATGCCCACGCGCTGGCCGGACACGGCCGTGCGCACAGCGGATCTTCAGCTCGTCACACGACGGCATCCCATCGCCACGCTCACCTCGTTCGACCTCGAGTCCTCCACCGCGTATGTCGTCGAAGCGCCGCTCCCCACTGCGATGCGCAACGTCGACCTGCGCTTGCCGGCCGGAAGGAATCCACGCTCGTTGCAGCTCGCCCGCGAGCTGCGTGCCTCCGTCGCCAGCGATGAGGCGTTCATCGAAGCCGTGCTGCGGATGTTTAGAGAGCAAGAGTACTTCTACACGCTCGAGCCGCCACGCCTCGAGCGCGACTCGATCGACGATTTCCTGTTCAACACGCGGCGTGGTTTTTGTGAGCACTTTGCGTCTGCTTTCACGGTGCTCGCGCGCGCCGCAGGCATTCCGGCACGTGTCGTCACGGGCTATCAGGGTGGCGAGTTCAATCCGCTAGGCGGCTACCTGATCGTGCGCCAATCCGACGCGCATGCTTGGTCGGAGGTGTGGCTCGATGGCAAAGGTTGGGTGCGCGTGGACCCGACTGCAGCGGTCGCGCCCGAACGGATAGAAAGAGGGCTCGATGCCGCCATGCCTGGCCACGAGCCCGTACCCGGACGCGTCCTGCGTAATCATCGCGTGCTATCGAACATTCGACTTGCGTGGGATGCGCTCAATACGTTCTGGAACGATCAGGTGATCGAGTTCGGTGAAACCCAACAACGCTGGCTGGCGGAGAGGATCGGCATCGAAAATCTCGGTGTGCGTCAGCTGGGGCTCGCGATCGCTCTTACGTTGGCACTCTTTTTCGCCGCGCTGGCGATGTATCTCGCGTGGCGGTTCCGTCCGCTCGAACGCGATCCGGTGCAGGCGGTATATGCGGGACTGTGTCGCAAGCTCGCGCGCGCGAACCTCCCCAAGCGACCGCACGAAGGCCCGAACGATTACCTGAGCCGTGTTGCTGCCGCTCGCCCGCAGCTCGCGCGCGAGCTCCAGGAGATCCGCTCGATCTACACCGCGCTACGCTACGAGCCCGCACCGATGCTCGCACGCTTGAGCCGGTTGAAGTTCCTCGTGAACCGCCTGCGAGTGACACGTACTTAGCCGTGCTGGCGTTCGTTCTCATCATCGCGCTCGCGCTCCTCGCCGCGCTGTGGTTCATGATCGCACCCGTGCTGCGCCGTCGCCGCCGGCTCGCCTGGAGCCGCCAGCCCGTCCCCCCGCAATGGCCCGAGTGGCTGCGCTCGCACATGCCGTTTTACGAGTCCATGCCGCGAGAGCTGCGCGAACGCATGCATCGGCTCATGCTCATCTTCCTGCGTGAGAAATCCTTTGTCGGCTGCAACGGGCTCATCGTTACCGATGAGATGCGAGTCGTCATCGCAGCCTATGCATGTCTATTGGTCGTAAACCGGCCTGGCGTGCCGAGGACGCATTTCTACGACGACCTGATGTCGATTCTCGTTTATCCGACTGCCTTCATCGTGCACGAGCGCGAAGAAGAGGACTGGATTGTCACGGAGGGCCATCGGGTGCTAGCCGGTCAGGCGTGGGATGCCCGACGCATCATCTTGTCGTGGGAGGACGTGCGCGAGGGCGTCAGCGAGCACGAGAACGTCGTGCTGCATGAGTTTGCGCATTACCTCGACATGGAGGACGAGACGATGGACGGCGCACCCGGACTTGGCAGCGCAGCTGCTTACGAGGAATGGTCGCAGACGTTCTGGGACGAATACGAGCAGCTTTGCGACGACGTGGACGCGGGCCGTGAGACCCTCCTTGACCCGTACGCCACCACAGAGCCTGCGGAGTTCTTCGCGGTCGCCACGGAAACCTTTTTCCATCAGCCCGGCGCGCTCCGCGAGGCGCACCCAAGGCTGTACGAGCAGCTCATGAAGTACTACCGGCTGGATCCGGCAAGCTGGATCGGCGGGCACGAGGCCGGGGGCTCAGGGCACGGGTGACGTAGCTAATGCGCGCTCGTTCCAGCGCGCTCTCCGCCCTCACCCTCGACAGTGACTTGTCGCGTCGAATATCGCAGCAACGCGGCGCCTGCGACGAAGAGGATTACGATCGAGAGAATCGCCAGCCGCGAGCTGTTGGTGAGCAACGCCGTCGTCCCCACGAGTAACGGCCCGAGCACCGCCGCAAACTTACCCATCATGTTGTAGAAGCCGTAGAACTCGCCCGAACGCTCGGGCGGAATCAGCCGCCCGTAATAGGAGCGACTCAGTGCCTGGATGCCGCCCTGCACGCAGCCGATGGCAATCGCCATGATGAAGAACTCGATGTCCGTCGTGAGCTGAGTCGCGTAGATCGTCACGAGCGTATAGACACCGATACAGATGAAGATGCCGACGAGCGGGCTGATGCGTTGACCGAGCCACCCGAACAGCAGGGAGGCCGGAAAGCCGATGAACTGCACCAGCAGGATAGCCTGAATCAGGCGCGAGGTGGTCAGCCCCAGCGACATGCCGTAGTCGACCGCCATCTTCTGAATGGTGTTCACGCCGTCGATGTACAACCAGTACGACAGCAGAAACAGCCACACGCCACGATAGCGGCGTATCTCACGAAAGGTGCGTGCCAGCTCGGAGAAGCTTTCTCGTGCAAGCGAGACAGAGAAGAGCTGCGGCACAGCTCCTCGTATCGAGGCGCGCTCCTTCACCCACAGGAATGTCGGAATCGAGAACAGCGCCCACCACAGCGCCACCGAGACGAACGACGCTTTGACCGCGGCAGTGGCATCCTGCAGACCGAATGTGGCCGGATCCAGCGTCATCCAAACATTGATGACGAGCAGCGCACCGCCGCCGAGATACCCACAGGCATAACCCAACCCGGATACGGCATCCATGCGCTCGCGCGGTGCGACGTCGATGAGCAGCGAATCGTAGAAGATGATGCCGCCCCAAAAGCCGATCGATGCGAGCGCGAACAGCAATGCAGCCCAGGGCCATGCGCCGTGTCCCACCAGACTCAAGGCGCCCGTGGCCAGCACGCCGAGAATCGTGAACACGAGCAAGAAGCGCAAGCGGGCGCCGCCATGATCGCCGATGGTGCCGAGCAGCGGTGCCATGATCGCGAGGAGGAAGCTCGCTGCGCCGTTGGTGATACCGAGCCAGAACGTGCTTTCCTGCACCGAGACGTCCGCGCTCCAGTACTGTTTGAAGAACACCGGGAAGAACGCGACCATGACGGTGGTCGCAAACGCTGAGTTGGCCCAATCGTAGAAGGCCCAGCCGATGATCGGCTTGCGCAAGGATGCAGCGGTCAAGGTCGATGCGCTCACGCCGCAGCCGCCAGGTGCTCACGAGTCTCGCGAAACTCGATATCCGGCCAGCGCTCCATCGTGAGCTGCAGGTTGACCCGCGTCGGAGCCAGATACACGAGCGCGCCGGCGTGATCGACAGCCAGGTTCTCGTACGCCTTCGTGCGAAACTCCTCGAGCTTCTTGGCATCGTTGCCGTAGATCCAGCGCGCAGTGAACACCTCGACGTTCTCGAATGACGCCTGCACCCCGTACTCGTCCTGCAAACGGAAGGCCACCACGTCGAACTGCAGCTGTCCGACCGCGCCCAGGATGAGGTCGTTGTTGCGCAGGGGTCGAAAGACCTGCGTGGCGCCTTCCTCGCACAGCTGGTTGAGCCCTTTCTGCAGCGCCTTCATGCGCAGAGGGTCGCGCAGCACGACGCGACGAAACAGCTCGGGCGCGAAGTTCGGAATCCCGGTGAACATGATCGACTCGCCTTCGGTGAAGGTGTCGCCGATGTTGATCGTACCGTGATTGTGCAACCCTACGATGTCGCCCGCATACGCCTCATCCGTGTGCTGGCGGTCGGACGCGAGAAACGTGACTGCATCGCTGATCCGCATTTCCTTGCCGAGCCGGACGTGAAAAAGCCGCATTCCCTTCGTGTACTTGCCGGAGCAAATGCGCATGAACGCGATGCGGTCGCGATGTCCCGGATCCATGTTCGCCTGGATTTTGAACACGAAGCCCGTCAGCTTCTCCTCATTTGGCTGCACCGTCCGAGTCGTGGTCTCCCGCGGCTGCGGCCCTGGCGCATGCTTGACGAACGCCGCGAGCAGCTCGCTCACTCCGAAGTTGTTGATGGCCGAGCCGAAGAAAACGGGCGTCTGCTTGCCGCGCAAGTACTGCTCCACATCGAAGCGCGGCGCTGCGCCGCTCACGAGCTCGATCTCCTCGCGAAAAGCTGTCGCACGCTCGCCCAGAAACGCCTCCGCTTCCTTGCTCATCAGGCGATCGATGTGAGTGCGTGTCCCGACACGTCCCTTCTCGCCAGGCTGATAGACGTAGATACGATCCTCGAGCAAGTGATAGATGCCTCGCAGATCGCGGCCCATCCCGATGGGCCAGGTCACGGGCGCGCACTGAATCTTCAAGATCTTCTCGATCTCGTCGAGCAGCTCCATCGGCTCGCGCCCCTCGCGGTCGAGCTTGTTGATGAAGGTCATGATGGGCGTATCGCGTAATCGGCAGACCTCCATCAGCTTGATCGTGCGCTGCTCGACACCCTTGGCACAGTCGATGACCATGAGGGCCGAATCGACGGCGGTCAACGTGCGGTAGGTATCTTCGGAGAAGTCTTCGTGACCGGGCGTATCAAGCAAGTTGACCATGCACCCCGCGTACGGGAACTGCATGACTGACGAGGTCACAGAGATGCCGCGTTGCTGCTCGAGTCGCATCCAGTCGGAAGTGGCGTGCCGCGCGGCCTTGCGGCCCTTCACTGCTCCGGCAAGCTGAATGGCGCCGCCGAAGAGGAGCAGCTTCTCCGTTAGCGTTGTCTTACCGGCGTCCGGATGGGAGATGATGGCGAACGTGCGCCGGCGAGCGATTTCGTCTTGAAGCGCAGACATCGAAGGAGACGTTCGGGAATAGAAGAAAGCGGACGATTGTACACGCTGCGAGAGAAGAGCTGGGGCGAGACGATCGCGAGAAGCCGCCACGCAGCCGACAAGCTGCCGCGATGTGTCCGCTCACGAGGCGACGTTCTTCCAGGGAGCGCTTTCGCAGCAGCTATCAAGGCTGCAAGCTGAGCTTGTACACCAGCGCGTCTTCCCGGCCGCCCTCAGCCTGATAGTACCCTTTGCGCGTGCCAATCTGGGTGAAGCCGAGCGAGACGTAGAGCGCGATCGCAACAGGATTGGACGGGCGCACTTCCAGGAACACCTCGTGCACCCGCTCGGCACGTGCGCGCTCGAGCAGGTACTGCATGAGCTTGCGCCCTATGCCGCGTCCTCGCAGGTCGGCCCGTATGCAGATGTTCAGGATGTGAGCCTCGCCGGCGCCGTAGGACATGATCCCGTAGCCGCCCACCTGCCCGTCCACTTCAACGACGCGGCAGAAGTAACCGACCCGGATGCAGTCCCGAAAGACCCCCTCGCTCCACGGGAAGGGATACGAGGCGCGCTCGACCGCGATGACGCTGGGCACATCTGCCTGCGTCATCGGACGAAAGCGGAACGCCGGGTCCCCGCTCTGAGATGTGAGCTCGGCGCTCATGGCACGGCATCGCCCAGCAGGCTCTCGTACGTCCGCACCGCAAGCATGAGATCGCTCCACGCCTTGCGCTTCTCGCCAGGGCTCCTCAGCAAGTACGCGGGATGATACGTGACGACCATTGGACGGCCGCCTGCGATCCGATGTACCCGACCTCGAAGCTTACCGATCGGTGTGTCCGTCTGAAGCAGGGTTTGTGCGGCTATGCGACCGACGCACAGAATGAGCTTGGGATCGACGAGCTCGATCTGACGAAAGAGGTACGGCAGGCAAGCCCGTGCCTCCTCTGGTCGTGGATCGCGATTGTTCGGCGGACGCGATTTCAGGATGTTGGCAATGAAGACTTGCTCGCGCCGGAAGCCGATTGCTTTCAACATGGCGTTGAGCAGCTGGCCGGCCCGACCCACAAAGGGCTCGCCCTGGCGGTCCTCGTCCGCACCGGGCGCCTCGCCGATCACCATCCAGGCAGCCTGCCGATTCCCGACGCCGAAAACCGCTTGCGTGCGTGTGGCGTGCAACGGGCAAAGCGTGCAATTGCGCACGCGCGCTTCCAGCTCGTCCCACGAGAGCGTGCTGACGTCCGAGGAGGACGGCTCGAGCCGCGGCGCCGATTCCTCGAGCTCGATTGTCGGAGGCCTGCTTGGCTCGACCTTCGTCGTCTCCTCGTCGCTGAACGGCGCGTCAGTCGTGGGCGAACGATCGCGACGCATCCACACGTCGATGTCGAGCGCGCGCAAATAGGCGAGCGTACGTGGCGTCACTTGGCTACCCTGTGCTTGCGCTTGAGCTTGCGCCACACCCAGTACGAGGGCGCGGAGGCCGCATAGGCCGCAAATAGCGTAAACAGCGATTCCGGCGCGAGCGAGACGACGACGAAGACCAGCGGAATCGCCGCGATGTACACCCAGCGGATGCGTCCGCGGATGTCGATCTCCTTACCGCTCCAGTAGGAGAACTTGCTCACCATCAATGCGCCGACGACGATCGTGATCAGAAATGCAAGAACGAGAACGGGCAAACCCCTGATGTCGAACTTACTCACCACCCAGACGAAGCCCGCCACCGTGCCTGCCGCCGACGGGCTCGGCAAGCCCTCGAAGTAACGCTTGTCCACCACCGCGGTTCGCGAATTGAAGCGCGCCAAGCGCAAGCCGGCCGCAACCGCGTAGAAGAACGCCGCGAGCCAGCCGAAGCGAAACCAGAACTGACCGTAATCGGCGATGCGCTCGATGCCCCACTGATACATGACGATCGCGGGTGCCAGCCCGAACGCCACCATGTCGCACAGGCTGTCGTACTCCTTGCCGAAATCGCTCTGCGTCTTCGTCCAGCGCGCCACGCGCCCATCGAGACCATCGAAGAGCATCGCGACAAAGACACCGATCCCGGCACGCGAGAAATTCCCGTCGATCGCCGCCACGATGGCGTAGAAGCCGCCGAAGAGGGTACCGGTGGTGAACAGGTTCGGAAGCCAATACACCCCACGCGATCGCGGCTCGTCGTCCGGTAAACTCTCCGTTTGATAATCGGTCGCCATGTTCGCTCGTGGACTGTGAGGTTCGCGCAGGGGAAGCGAGCGGCAGTAAGCCGGTGTGCGTTCGTCGTCGGCACCCGCAGAACTACGCTACCCGGGCCACGCCGGCATGATAGTTGGCCTGATACGAAGCCGCCAAGCTGACGAGCGCGCCATCTCGTGTGAAACGCTTCACGGCACGGGACGAGCTCGGAAAGCACGATGCGCGCCAATTATGAACCTAACTCGTCGCACGCTCCCTTGTTTCCTCTGCTTGCTGCTGACAATCGGCCTGTCGGCTCGTGCCGATCAGCACCAAGACCCAGAGCTGGGCAGGCTGCTGCGCCAGGCGCTCGAGGCTGGGGAATGTTTCGAGGACAAATTCGCCGAGCAGGTCTGGCGCGCGGCGATGGAGCCAAAGCTCATCAAGCGAGTGCCTGATCCGCACGAGCGGGAGCAGATTCTGCATCACGTGTATTGCGAGGCGAGGCGCCTCAAGCTGCCGCCCGGTCTCGTGATGGCCGTGATCGAGGTCGAAAGCAACTTCGACCGTTGGGCTGTTTCCTCCGCGGGCGCTGTTGGCCTCATGCAGATCATGCCGTTCTGGCCACGGCAGCTCGGCATGACGAATCAAGAGCTCGTTCGCATCCCGCAGAACATTCGCATGGGCTGCACGATTCTGCGGTTCTATCTCGACCGCGAGAACGGTGACTACAGACGCGCGCTGGCACGCTACAACGGCAGCGTAGGGCGACGAGCGTATCCCGATCTCGTGCTCTCGCGCCTAGCCGAGCGCTGGCACTTCAACTGACGTCCGTCGCGAACGTCGCTCAACCGGTGCTGAATCCTTCCGGCACACCGCCGAGCGCCTCGATATCGACCTCGAGCACTTCCACGTGCGTCACCCGTGCTGCAGATGGACCCTCCCACAGCCAATCGATCAGCGCTTGCACCGCTTGCGGCTTTCCGACCGCGAGCACTTCGACACGACCGTCCGGCAAGTTCTTGGCATAGCCCACGCAGCCAAGCTCCAATGCCTTCTGACGTGTCGAGCCGCGATAGAAAACGCCTTGCACACGACCGGAAACGAAAGAGCGTCGAGCAACGATCTCGGACATGCGAAGCACCGTGGAAAGCTGGGGGATCAGCGGACGTGGTCTTGCCCGCTCGCCCGTGCCGCGTCGAGCGCTTCGCTCGCCTTGCCGCGAGCTGCAACCGCATCGCGCCGGGCATGCTTGTAGGCGCCGCGTCGCAGATTGGCCTCGGCGCTCTCGAGCAACACCTGTGCCTCACGTAGGGTATCCGGCGCGACTTGCTCCGCCCCTGCATCGCGGGCTGCTTTTATGGCCTGCCGTGCGTTGCTCATCTCCTGCACCGGGGCGCCCGCACATGCGCTCAGCGCCGCGGAAACGAGGAGTGTCAGAAGCGGCCATTGAACGCGGAGCCAAGAACCCATCGAGTCCTCACACCTCAGTGCCTTTCCCGACTCGGCAGGGCTGCAGACCGCATCGCGTAGGCTAGGCACTCGAAGCCAAGCACCGCTTCCACAGCGAGCCGCACTCTTCGTACGTTCGATCCTTGCTTCAGTCAAGGCGGATTTATTTTGTACATGGCGCGTGACGCACACGAGCGAATCGACCGTAGCAACGGACGAGCTACACCGTCAAGCCGTGCATCCATACAATGCATCGCGTCGTCTTCGCTCTCCCGCGTTGCGTTCGTCCCACACGAACATGCGCTCGAGCGATACGCCCCGGAGAATTCTCGCGCATGATCGAAATACTCGTCCTGTTTTATTCGCGCAAAGGCAGCACGGCGGAACTCGCGCGCCATGTCTGCCGCGGCATCGAATCGGTCGCGGGGGCTCGCGCCAGGCTGCGCACCGTTCCGCCGGTTGACACCGTGATCGAGCAGCCGCAGCCGCGCGTTCCGCCGCAAGGTCCGCCGTACGCGACGCACGACGATTTGCGTGAATGTAGTGGGCTCGTGCTGGGCAGTCCCACCCGGTTCGGCAACATGGCCGCGCCTCTCAAACACTTCATCGACAGTACAAGCTCGCTGTGGTTGAGCGGCGCCCTCGCAAACAAACCCGCCGCCGTATTCACGTCGACTCAGACCATGCATGGCGGCCAGGAGTCGACCCTGCTTTCGATGATGCTGCCGCTGCTGCACCACGGGATGTACATCGTCGGCCTTCCCTACACCGAGGCTGCTCTCAATCACACGACGACGGGGGGCTCGCCTTACGGCGCAACGCATGTGGCAGGCGTGGGACAAGGCCAGCTGTCGAGCGACGAACGAACGCTCGCGCAGCTGCTTGGCCGACGCGTAGCCGAGCTGGCGGTGCGCCTAGCGCGTTAGAGGAATGCGCTCCGAACGACATCTACGCACGGCGGTCCTGTGCGTCACATCGGCGCTGGCGCTGCTCTGCTCGGCTTGGTTCCTGAGCGGTGGGTTGTCTGTCGGCACGACCGTGGCAGCGCTGCTCAGCATCGCGCCGTTGCTCGCATTCGTCCCGTTTCTCGCACGAGGCAATCGGCGCAGCTACGCCGCGTTCACGTTGTGCCTGGTCGTCTATCTGACTCTGGCGCTGATGGAGCTGGTCGCCAATCCTGCGGCACGGCTCTGGGCAAGCACGATGCTCTTCGCCACCTTCGGCGCTTTCGTGCTCTCGATCGTCTATCTGCGCGCGACTCGCTCGGGCTCGCCGCCTTGAGCGAGCACTTGACGCACGAAGGGTACCGTCAGCTTGCGCTGCGCGACCAACGAGGCTTCGTCGAGCTGATCCAGGAATGCGCAGAGGCTTGCCATGTCCCGCGGCATGCGCCGCTGCAGGTACTGCACCGTCTCTTCCGGTAGCTCGAACCCCCGCAGCTGGGCGCGCAGCGTGAGCGCTTGCACCTGCTCCGCTTCGTCGAGCTCGTACAGCGTCAGCACCAGCCCGCCGCTCATGCGCGAGGCCAGGTCACGCAGCTTGAAGCCGAGCGCTCCCGGCGGCTTGCTGCTTGCGACCACCAAGCGCCCCCCGCTCTCGTCGAGCTCCTGGTACAGACGAAAAAGCGCGCGTTCCGCGCCGGCATTGCCCGCAACGAGCTCGACATCGTCGATGGCGACCAGCGCGAGCTGGCCGTAGCCCGTCAGCATTTCGGCCTCATCGCCGAGCTCGCGCAGCGGCACATATGCTGTTCCCGCACCGAGCTCGCTCCAACGCACGCAGGCAGCCTGCAACAGGTGCGTCTTACCGACAGCGCGCGGGCCATGCAGCCAGACACAGGTCGGCGGCACGCCTGCCTCGAGCGAAAGGAGCGCCTCGACTGCAGGCCGATTGCGCCCAGGGAAGTAGCTCGAGAACACCGAGCTGCTGCGTAGGCGGATGGGCAGCGGAATCTGCGTTGAAGTCATGCTCTCTGCCGCCGTTCGCGGCTGACGGCGATCGCCTTGCGGGTATACGTGATCACATAGTCGAGCCCGCTCACCACCGTCGTCGCAAACACGATCGCCCCCAGCGCCGTCACCACCGGCCCGCCCGCACGATCCGCAGCAGCCGCCCCTACCACTGACAAGAGGTACAAGATCTGACAGAGAGTATTGAGCTTGCTGACGGGCGTGGGACGGCCGTTGAGGTCGCCAAAGAAGCACTTATAGGCGATGGCCCCACCTGTGATCGTCAGATCACGGGCAACGGCCGCACCTGCCAACCACAGCGGCACCAGTCCCACAGCCGCCAACGTGATGAACACGCTGACGAGCAGCAGCTTATCGGCAAGCGGATCGAGAATCTTGCCGAGCTCTGACGTCCAGCCGAAACGTTTCGCCAGGAAGCCGTCGAGCCCGTCGGTCAGCGCCGCAAGACCGAACACCCACATCGTGATCCCGTACTCCTCGCGTGCCAGCAGCACTGCGATCGGCACGACGAGCAGCATGCGGAATACGCAAAGCGCATTGGGGAGGTGCCGCAGCATGAATGATTACGGCTGGTAGCGAAACGCAAGATCGACATTCGCGGCGGCCGCAGTCCCGCGAGCGGCAAGCGAGCTCGTCTCGACGGGTACGAGCCGGTGATCGAGCGCGATGGCCCGCTGCAGCGTCTGCGGGCTGCCGCGAATGGCAAGCTCGAAGCGGATCGTGTCTCCGACCACCTCCCGCACGGCAACGCTGCGCACGAGTGTCATGCTTTCCAGGTAATTGAGCGTAGCGGCGTATGCGTCCAAGTCAGCGAGGCCACTTACTTGCACGTTCACTCGGCTCAGAGACGAGGCCTCGGTGGCGAATAGCTTCGCGAAGTGGTCGGCAGTCGCATCCACCGCATCCTCGTACGTGCCCGTGCTCTGGATAAGGCCATCCGAGGTGGCCAGCACCCATCGCAATGCGCCGTTGCGGCTACCCCGACCGAGCAGCACCGCGTTGGCGCCGTTGCGCTGCGCGAGCTGCAGCAGCGCTGCGGCAGCGCCTTCGCCCATCGTCAGGAACGATTCATCCCGCGCATCGAGGCTCACCCATTGCAGCGGCAAGCCACGACGGCTCGCCGCAAACGACAGTCGCTCCTTGTCCTCGGGAGGCAGCTCGTGGCTCAACCACACACCCCCAAGCTCATCGAGCGCAACCGCAACAAGCGTGCTCGGCCGCTCGCGGCCCCAAATTGGCAGACCCGCCTCTGTCAACAGACGATCGACTGAGCGATCGTCGAATCCGACTTGCAGGACGTTCTCCTGCGTGATGCCGTAGCGCTGCACCAGTTGACGCGCATTGCCAAGCGCCGCGCCGAGGCGCTCCGGCGCGTCGCGGCGGCCGCTGACCTTCACGACCACTGTCTTGAGGGCCTCGACGAACGCGGCATCCTGGGAGCCCTCGACCGGTTGCGAGGTCTCGTAGAGGTCTTCGACGGTGATCGCGTACACGAGCACCGGCGCGCACAACAGCGCCAGCGCAACAAGTCGCAATGTTCTGCAGCTGAAGGCACTCATTGCAAAAACGTCAGCGTCCTTCGTAAAGCCATGCGCGGCTGCGCCTTACACCAAGGGGGTGTGTAAAATAACATGAGCCTACCGTCGCGTAAGAATCGAAGCCGTCCTCGAGCCGACAGATACAACCGCTTCGCGCTCAGGACCCCAACCACATAGAGGCCCATTCAACGGTGCTGTCATGTCTCCTCCCCCAGGTTCGATCACATACAAGGACGCCGGCGTCGACATCGAGGCAGGCAATGAGCTCGTAGAACGCATCAAGCCGCTTGTGAAGCGGTCGCTCCGCCCGGAAGTGCTCGGCGGCCTGGGCGGCTTCGGGGCACTGTTCGCGTTACCGCTCGACCGTTACAAGCACCCCGTGCTCGTCGCCGGCACCGACGGAGTCGGCACGAAGCTGCGTCTGGCGATCGAGACCGGGCGTCACGACACAATCGGCATCGACCTGGTGGCGATGTGCGTCAACGACGTGATCGTGCAAGGCGCCGAGCCGCTGTTCTTTCTCGACTATTACGCCACTGGCAAGCTGAGCGTCGAGGTGGCCGAGGCTGTCATCAAAGGCATCGTCGAAGGCTGCGTGCAAGCGGGCGCTGCGCTCATCGGCGGCGAAACCGCGGAAATGCCAGGTATGTACGCCGAAGGCGATTACGACCTTGCGGGCTTTTGCGTCGGGATCGTCGAGAAGGATGCGATCATCGACGGCAGCCGCACCCGCCCCGGCGATCCGATCATCGGTCTGCCATCGTCGGGACCGCACTCGAATGGTTATTCGCTCATTCGTAAGCTCTTGCAAGTTGCCAAGGCCACGCCGCAAACGAAGCTCGGGACGGGGCTGCTCTACGATGCGTTGCTCGCTCCCACCCGCATCTACGTGAAGCCCGTGCTCGCGCTGTCCAAGACCGTCACGATCCACGGCATCGCGCACATCACTGGCGGCGGGCTCATCGAGAACATTCCGCGCGTTCTGCCCCACGGGCTCGAGGCGATCCTGAGCGCTCAGACTTGGCAGCGGCCTCCGGTATTCGATTGGTTGCAGAAGACCGGCAACATCTCGGATGCGGAGATGTATCGCACGTTCAATTGCGGTATCGGCATGACGATCTGTGTTGCCGCCGAGCACACGGACAAAGCCATGCAATGTCTGCGCGAGCATGGTGAGCAGCCGGTCATCATCGGAGAGGTGCGCCGCGGCGACGGCGGCGTCACCATCCGTCGATGACGGCGCAGGGACGCGACCCGCAACCTGCATCGGCGCGGGTCCCTCTTCCGATCGTCGTCCTCATCTCCGGCCGGGGCAGCAACATGCGCGCGATTGCCGAGCGCGCGCGCGACGGGCGCTTGCCGGTCGAGGTACGTGCGGTCATCAGCGACAAGCCACAGGCTCCCGGACTCACCATTGCGCAATCGTTCGGCATTACAACGCATACGCTCGCGCCGAGCGCGTACGTCGACCGTGCGGCCTACGACCGCGCGCTTGCCGAGCTCGTCGCCAGCTACGAGCCGGCGCTGGTCGTGCTGGCAGGTTTCATGCGCATCCTGTCCGCGGAATTCGTCGAACGCTTCGCCGGGCGCATCATGAACATCCATCCATCGCTGCTGCCGAAGTACCGCGGACTGCACACCCATCAGCGAGTGCTCGAGGCAGGCGATCGCGAGCATGGCGCGAGCGTGCACTTCGTGACGCAGGAGCTCGACGGCGGTCCCGTCATCATCCAGGCGCTCATCGATGTCAAGCCGAACGATACGGTAGACAGTCTTTCAGCTCGAGTTCAGCGCCAAGAGCACATCATTTATCCGCAAGCGATCGAATGGTTCGCTCAGGGTCGGCTCGCAATGGAAGGCGAACGTGTTTACCTGGACGGCAAGCCACTCGCTCGGCCTGTCGTCATCGATGCGCGAGAACACTGAATTGCACGTCTTATCGAGGTGGCGCTGTTTGCGGATGCTCGTGCTGCTGCTCGCGCAGGCTGCCGCAGCGCACGCGCAAGCAGATGAGCCGATCGTGCCGACCCCGTTTGCGGCCACATATGCCGTCTCTTACCGGGGGTTCGATGCGGGCCGCTTGACCTTCACCCTGCAGCGCGCTGCTGGACGGCGCTTCGTCTACGAGACGAGGGCAGACCCCAGCTTTCTCGCCCGCCTCATCGTCAACCGTAGCGCGCTCGAGCGCAGCGAGATGCTCATCGATGAGCATGGCGTCCGACCGCTCGAGTGGACGCTCGAGGACGGGAAGTCCGGCACCACCGGAGACGGGCGACTCGTCTTCGATTGGCAAGCAGGTCGGGTAACCGGTACCGCCGACAACTCAGCGATCGATCTGCCGCTCGAGCCTGGTTTGCAGGATCGTCTATCAATTCAGATCGCCGTCATGACTGCGCTGCTGCGCGGCACGGAGCCCGGCACGATACCGCTCATCGACGACGATCGCATCAAGCACTACGTCTATCGGCGCGTAGGCAATGCAGTGCTCGACACGTCGCTGGGAACCGTCGATACAGTCGTTTATGAAAGCAGCCGCGAAGGCTCTTCACGTCTGTCGCGTTTCTGGATGGCGCCCGAGCTCGGATGGGTGCCGGTACGCGCCGAGCAAATCCGCAAAGGGAAAGTGGAAACCGTGATGGAGATTCGCGCTCTAGAGTGCGACGCTCGCTAGCGCTCAAGCCTTCGGCAGCGTGACGCCCGTCTGCCCCTGATACTTGCCGCCGCGATCCTTGTAAGAGATCTCGCAAACCTCGTCCGACTCGAAGAACAGCATCTGCGCCACTCCTTCGTTCGCGTAGATCTTTGCAGGCAACGGTGTCGTGTTCGAGAACTCGAGGGTGACGTGCCCCTCCCACTCCGGCTCGAGCGGCGTCACGTTCACGATGATGCCGCAACGTGCGTACGTCGACTTCCCCACACAGATCGTGAGCACGTTGCGGGGAATCCGGAAATATTCGACCGTGCGCGCGAGCGCGAAGGAGTTCGGCGGGATGATACAAACATCCGCCACAAGATCGACGAAGCTGCCGGAATCGAAATTCTTTGGATCGACGATCGTCGAGTTGATGTTCGTGAAGATCTTGAACTCGTTGGCGCAGCGCACGTCGTAGCCGTAGCTCGAGGTGCCATAGGAGATGATCTTGCCGTTCGTCGAGTTTCGTATCTGGTTCGGCTCGAACGGCTCGATCATGCCCTTCTGCGCCATGCGGCGAATCCAGCGATCGGACTTGATGCTCACCTGTGTTTCCTCAGCCAACTGGCTAACCGGCAGCCGACCAGCAGACGATCGGCCGCTGGCCAGGTACGCTCATCGGTATGGGACGCACGGAACTTCCCGGTGATCGGTCACGACCGTTCAGAGCGTTCGTTGTCTGGCCGTCACCGCGGACAGTCTCGTCAATCCGCCATCACCGTGGAGCGGCGAAGTATCTCGCGACTGAACGTGGCTTGCTAGGGCTTTGTAGGCCGTAGGCTATCGGCTATAGACATGAGGGCAGCAGGCACGACGGCCTCAAGTGTCTTCGATCCTTATCGTCGGGAATGCGGCTGGGCCGGCGATGATCGCGCGGGCAAGCGCGCCTGCGGCGCGCCGCGCCAGCTCCAGGTAGGCGCGTCCGAGCTGGCTGTCGGGCTCGGCAACAACCGTCGGCTTGCCTGAATCGGTCTGCTCGCGAATCCGGATGTCGAGCGGCAGCTCGGCGAGCAGCGGCACGCCGTATTGCTCCGCCATGCGCCGGCCGCCGCCCGCGCCGAAAACGTGCTCCTCATGGCCGCATTTCGAGCACACATGCGTGCTCATGTTCTCGACGATGCCTAGCACCGGGACTTCCACCTTCTGAAACATCCTCAGCCCCTTGCGCGCATCAAGCAGGGCGATGTCCTGCGGCGTGGAGACAATCACCGCGCCGCTGACCGGGACACGTTGCGACAACGTAAGCTGCGTGTCGCCTGTGCCGGGGGGCATGTCGACGATGAGGTAGTCGAGATCGCCCCAGCGCGTCGTCTCGAGCAGCTGCACGAGCGCCTGCGTCACCATGGGGCCGCGCCAGACCATGGGCTGCTCCTCGTCGATCAGGAAACCGATCGACATCACTTTCACGCCGTATGCGACCGGCGGAATCATCGTGCGTTGATCGGGGCTCGCGGGACGCTCGTTCTTCAACCCCATCATGGTGGGCTGGCTCGGTCCGTAGATATCGGCATCGAGCAGCCCCACCGCCGCGCCTTCGCGGGCCAGCGCGAGCGCCAGGTTGGCAGCCGTCGTGGACTTGCCGACGCCACCCTTGCCGGACGCGACGGCGATAATGTTGCGGATTCCCTGAATGGGCTTAAGACCGCTCCTCACCTCGCGCGCGGCCACGTTCCAGGCAACGTCGACGCGGATGTCGCTGTCGCCAGCGACCCCGCTCAACCGCGCCTTGAGCGCTGCGGCCAGCTCGGCACCATAGTGACTCGCTGGAATCGGCAGCTCGAGCGAGACATCCACGCCCTTCTCGGTGACTCGAACCGAGCGGACGGCACCCAGCTCTTCCAGGGACAGCCCGATGTAGGGCTCGATGTATCCGCCGATCGACTGGCGGAGCAAAGCTTCGCGTTCTGTGCTCATGCTGACTCTCGCGGCCGTGCGCCGCCGACAAAAGGGCCGGCCATTGTAACGAAACGCGCTCAATGCGCGCCTGATCAGAGGCTTAGGGCACAGTCTCGCCTTTGCGACACGTGCCGCCATGGCATAATCGAGGATTAGAGAACGTCGTAGACCAGACGAAAGTGCCAACCTGAGCTCAAGGAGCGGATCTCGAAGCCGTCGGCGGCTGGCGCCCGACGCAAACGAGCGCACCAAGCGATGGATGACGAGACGACTCGATGAGTTTCTTTGCGGATCTGAGAGCCGAACGCCTGATTGCGGAAATTCGCAGTATCGGTGATCCGCTCAGCCCGGAATCCCAGAAGGCGTTCCAAAAACTGGCGCGGATCGGCGCGGGAGCGATTCCGAAGATCATCGATGCACTCGCCGTCGCCGACAAGAAGGAAACGGCTGCCTACGTCGAAATCCTGACGCAGCTGATCGACAACAAGAGCTTTCCGATCCTTGCGGACGCGCTGGTCGACGCGAATCCGCGGGCGATCGCTGCCGCCACGCTAGCCCTATCGGCAAGCCGCAACTACAGCCCGTCATTGCTCATCGGCCTGCTCGAGCGCGACGACATTCCCAAGCCGGCCGTCCTCGAGGTCATCAACGCGCAAAAGCATCGCTTCACGGTGCGGGAGCTGCTGCAGCACGCCTACAGCCAGGAGCCGAACGAAAAGGCCGCCCTGTTCCGCATCATTGGCGAGGTCGCGGACGAGGACGCGATCCCGGAGCTCACGAGCCGGATTCAGGGCAAAGACCCCGTCGCGCGCATGCACATCATCAGCATCCTGGCGCGCTTCAATCGCCCGGACGTCGTGGCGGCTCTCGAAACGCAGCTGAACGATCCGAACAAGATGATCCGCAAGGCGGCGTTGAACGCGCTCGCGCAGATGGATGGTCCAATCGCCATCGAGCCGGTATGTCGGCTCTTGCGGGATCCTGACATTGAGGTGTCCAACCGCGCGATCGACGTGGTTGTGCGCGCGCGCGATCCGGACACAATGAAGTACCTGATCGACGTACTCAAGGACGAGAACGAGTACGCCCGGCGTGCGGCGGTGGAGGTGTTGAACCATCTCGGCACGGCCAAGGACATCAAGCACCTGCTGCAGGTGCTCAAGGACGACGACTGGTGGGTACGTACGCGCGCGGCCGATGCGCTCGGCAAGATCGGGGGCCCGCGCGTGGTGGACGCGGTCATCGAGCTCGTGCGCGACGAAGACGAGGACGTGCGGCGTGCTGCCATCGAGATCCTCAATCAGACCAAGGACGAGCGCGCAATCAACTTCCTCATCGAGGCGACCAAGGACAAGGACTGGTGGGTCAGCGAGCGCGCGGTCGATGCGCTAGCCGAGATTGGCAGCAAGAAAGCTTTGCCGGCGCTCATGGAGCTGCTCAACACGGGCAACACCCGTTCGTTGCCGACCATTGCACGCGCGCTCGGCAAGCTCGGCGATGCGCGCGTCGTCGAGCCGCTCCTGCGGTTGCTCGAGCGTCCGGAGAAAGAGATCAAGGTCGAGGTGATCAACGCGCTCGCCCGCCTCACCGACGACAAGCGTGCGGACACCGTGCGCGGCTACATCCAGGCCGTGGGCGCCGCGTCGGGCGACGAGACGATCCAGCATGCGGCGATCCGCGCCATCGAGGACATCGACTCACGCTACTCGAGCACTGCCGTCGCCGCACAGGTCAAGGCTGCGCGCATGGCCGAGCCTGCGCGCACGCTGCTGATCGAGCGCGCCGACGTCGATGCCGTGCTCAAGCGGGCCGAAGAAGCTGCCGGCACGCAGAAGCTTGATATCTCGACGCTCAAGCCGGGCGACGTGATCGAGGGTCGCTACAAGTTCATCCAAAAGATTGGCAAAGGTGCCTTCGGCACCGTGCTGCTCGTCGAGGACACCGTCGTGGAGGAGCGGCTGATTCTCAAGTTCCTGAACCCGAACGTGGCGCAGGACGAAGAGATGCTGAAGCGCTTCATCCACGAGCTACGCTACTCGCGCAAGATCACGCACAAGAACGTCATCCGCATCTACGACTTCTTGTACATGAGCGGCAACTATGCCATCTCGATGGAATACTTCCCGTCGCACACGCTCAGCAGCGAGATCGTCAACGAGAAGCCATTGCCACTGAAGCGCGCCATTCAGTACGGCTGCGACATCGCGACCGGCATGTCCATCGCGCATCAAGCCGGTATCGTGCACCGCGATCTCAAGCCGGCGAATATCCTCATCAATGACGAGGGGCTGCTCAAGATCGTGGACTTCGGCGTTGCGGCGGCGAAGGAAGGCGATACCCAGCTCACCAAGACCGGCTACGTGATCGGCTCGCCGAAGTACATGGCGCCGGAGCAGATTCTCGGTAAGAAGGTGGATCAGCGCGCCGATATCTACAGCGTCGGCGTGATTCTCTACGAGATGTTCACGGGCGTGCCGCCGTACAGCCGCGGCGATCACATGTCCGTCATGTATCAGCACGTGCAGGGCAAGGCAAAGCCGCCGATCGAGGTGAACCCTGCGCTGCCCAAGATACTGTCCGACATCGTGGTGAAGGCGATGGCCGTGGACAAGCTCAAGCGCTTCCAAACGATGGACGAGCTGCGCGCCGCATTGGAAAAGGCCGCAGCATCGTTACCGTAGACAGACGGGCTGTAGTAGAGTGGCCGGCGAGATGACCAGCCGTTCCTACAGCCCATGTGTGCTGTACGCGCCCGCGCCAAGCGCGCGTGGCGCTCGTAGCTCCGGCCCCGAGCCTCCAGCCTCCAGCCGTTAGATATGGCCCGTATCGACGCATTCTTGAAGCTGGGCACCGATCAAGGCTGCTCGGACATCCACTTCGCGGTCGGCGTCCCGCCCATGTTGCGCATGCATGGCGATTTGCTGCCGATCAAGTTCCGCAATCTGAGCCAGGCGGAGCTCGAAGGCTATATCGCCGAGATCATGAGCCGGCAGCACCAGGACATGTTCCGGCGCGGTCACGATGTCGATTTCTCGTATGTATCTGCGCACGGTGGACGCTTTCGTGTGAACGTGTTCCGCAAGGAAACGGGCATCGGCGCAACATTTCGCGCGATCCCATCGCAGATACCGTCGCTCGACCAGCTCGGCCTGCCACCCATCGTCAAGAAGCTCTGCGATCACCACCAGGGCATGATTCTCGTGACTGGCTCGACCGGCACGGGCAAGTCGACGACGCTGGCAGCGATGATCGATTACCTGAACTCGACTCGGCGTCTCAACATCATCAGTCTCGAAGACCCGATCGAGTTCGTGCACAAGAGCAAGCAAAGCCAGATCATTCAACGGGAACTGGGGACCCATCTGCCTTCGTTCGCCGAAGGCGTACGCGCGGCCATGCGCGAAGACCCTGATGTCATCCTCGTTGGCGAGCTGCGCGATGCGGAAACGATTCGCTGGGCAATGACTGCAGCGGAAACGGGTCACCTCGTGCTGGGCACGCTGCACACGACGGGCGCGGTCAAGACGATCGATCGTATCGTGGATGCATTACCCGCCGATGAACGCGAGCAGACGAAGAGCTTCCTAGCGCAGAGCCTCATCGCTGTGATCACGCAGGTGCTCGTCAAGACGGCCGATCAACGCGGTCGCAAGGCGATCTGTGAGATCATGGTCGTCACACGTGCGATCGGCAAGCTCATCATGACCGATCAGACACATCAGATTCCCTCGCAGCTGCAAACCGGCAAGGACCTCGGCATGCAGCTGCTCGATCAAGCCCTCCTTGCAGCCGTGCAGGCCAAGCAGGTCGATCCCGACGATGCCTACATCTATGCGACCGACAAGCGGTTGTTCGCCCGCTATGTCACGGACACGAGCGTGTTGCCGAAGCTGGATCTGGCGCCGGGCTAGGCGATGAGACGAGGTTCACCGTGAGCGAACTCACCACATCCTCGAGCACTCCGACGGTCGTCAATCAGGCGATCGGCTCGCGACGTATCGATGAATACCTCAAGGAGGTGCTCAGCAAGAACGGCTCGGACCTGCACTTCATCGCCGGCGACATGCCGCGAATCCGGCTGTACGGCGAGCTGCACGTGCTGCGGCAGGAGATTCTGGAGCCGCAGTTCGTGGAAGAGGTGCTGCACGAGATCATGCCGCGCGCAGCCCAGCAGCGACTCGAAGAGAAGCATGGCGCCGACTTCGCCTACATCATTCCCGGCGTATCGCGTTTTCGTGTGAACGTCATGCGCCACCTGTACGGGCTCGGAGCCGTCTGTCGCGCGATCCCATCGAAAGCGCTGACCCTCGATGAGCTCAACATGCCCGATGCCGTTCGCAACCTCTGCAAGGTCAACAACGGTTTGATCCTCGTGACGGGCAAGACCGGCTCGGGCAAGTCGACCACGCTCGCTGCGATGATAGACGACATCAACACACGCAGAAAGGGTCACATTCTTACGATCGAAGACCCGATCGAATTCGTTCACCCGCGTAAGAACTGCCTCATCAGCCAACGCGAGATCGGCACCCATAGCCCCTCGTTCGCGCAGGCCCTGCATTCGGCCCTACGCGAAGACCCGGACGTCATCCTGGTCGGCGAGCTACGTGACTATGAGACGATGAGCATCGCGGTCACAGCCGCCGAGATGGGTATCCTCGTGATGGGCACGCTGCACACGAACGGCGCAGCCGCCACCGTCGACCGCATGGTGAACGCATTTCCTGCTGACAAGCAGTCGCACGTACGCGCGATGCTGTCGACGTCCTTGCGCGGCGTGATCTCGCAGCAGCTCATCCCGCGTGCCGATCGACCCGGCCGCGTCGCAGCACTGGAAATCCTGATCAACACGCCCGCGGTCGCCAACCTCATCCGCCAGGGCAAACTCGACCAGCTCGAGAACACGATGCAGAGCGGCGCTCAGTACGGCATGCGCCTGATGGATTCCGCCATCCAGGAACTGCTCGACAAGGGCATCATCTCTGGCAAAGAGGCCTACAAGAAGGCGATCAACAAGGCCAAGTTCGAAGCCGTGAAGGACCTCGGCTAGCCCGAGCGGCCGCGCCAGCGGCGGAAGCGCGATACGCGTGCAGCGTTCGCGGCCACCAGGCCACGTGGCCGTGTCATAATTCGTGTTCTTTCTCGTCGAACCTCGATCCCATGCGCCATCTGTTCGTCACCACAGCTCTTCCCTACGCCAATGGACCGTTTCACATCGGTCACATCATGGAGTACATCCAGGCGGACATCTGGGTGCGGTTTCAGCGCATGCTCGGCAATCGCGTGCACTTCGTCTGCGCCGACGATGCGCACGGCGCCCCGATCATGCTCAAGGCACAGGACGAGGGGATCGAGCCCGAGGAGCTCATCGCGCGCATCGCTGCCGATCGGCCGCAATACCTGCAGGGCTTCGCGATCTCATTCGATCATTGGCACTCGACGCATTCCCCGGAGAACGTCGAGCTCTCGACCGATATCTATCGCAAGCTCAAAGAGGCGGGGCTCATCTACGTCAAGCCCGTCGAGCAGTTCTTCGATCCGGTCAAGCAGATGTTCCTCCCGGATCGTTACGTCAAGGGCGAGTGCCCGAAGTGCCACGCCAAGGATCAGTACGGCGATGCCTGCGAGGTCTGCAGCACCGTGTACGCGCCGACTGATCTCATCAATCCCTACTCCACGCTTTCGGGCGCCACACCCGTTCGCAAGGTGTCGGATCATTATTTCTTCAAGCTGTCGGACCCGCGCTGCATCGAGTTCCTCGACGAGTGGCTGGGCACGCCGGGACGCCTGCAGCCCGCGGTCGCGAACAAGGCACGCGAGTGGCTGAAGGGCGAGGGCGAGCACGCCCTGGCCGATTGGGACATCTCGCGGGATGCACCGTATTTCGGTATTCCCATGCCGGATGCACCCGGCAAGTATTTCTACGTCTGGCTGGACGCGCCTGTCGGCTATCTTGCCTCGCTCAAGCATTACTTCGACATCGGCAAGGCGCGTGCAAACGGCGAAACGCGCAGCTTCGAGGAGTTCATGGCTGCGCCAGAGGTCGAGCAGATTCACTTCATCGGCAAGGACATCATTTATTTCCACACGTTGTTCTGGCCCGCGATGCTGAAGTTCGCAGGCCGCAAAGTGCCGAATCACGTCTTCGTGCACGGTTTCATCACCGTCTCCGGCGCGAAGATGTCGAAATCGCGCGGCACCGGCATCAGCCCGCTGCGCTACCTCGAGCTCGGCATGAACCCCGAGTGGCTGCGCTACTATCTGGCCGCCAAGCTGAACGCGAATGTCGAGGACATCGACTTCAACCCCGAGGATTTCGTCGCTCGGGTCAACAGCGATCTCGTCGGCAAGTACGTGAACATCGCCAGCCGGGCGGCGGGCTTCATTACGAAACGCTTCGAGGGCCGGGTGCTGCCCCTCGACCCGACGCACGAGGCAGCGACTGCCAAGTGGTCGACGCTCGCGCGCGAGCGCGAATCGCGTATTCGCGACTACTACGAGGCGCGCGAGTTCGGCAAAGCCGTGCGCGAGATCATGGATCTTGCCGACGAGATGAACGCAGCGATCGATCGCGAAAAGCCTTGGGAGATCGCCAAGGACGCCACACAAACCGAGCGGCTGCATCGGGTCTGCTCGGACTGCATTCACGCCTTCCGTCGCTTGACGCTGTACCTTGCACCCATCCTGCCGCGGACTGCGGAAAAGGCGGCGAGCTTCCTGGGCCTCAGCCTGCCGCTACGGTGGTCGCAATTGGACGAAGATGCGGCGGGCACGATCCAGCCCTACACACATCTGATTCAGCGCGTCGATCCGACGTTGCTCGACAAGCTGTTCGAGAGCGCACCCGCAGCGCAGACGAACGCTGCCGCAAGCTCGAGCGCGGCAGCGTCCGCGAGCCATCGCGGCGAAATCACGATCGACGACTTCAATAAGCTCGATCTGCGCATTGCCAAGATCCTGAAGGCTGAGACCGTAGAAGGTGCGGACAAGCTTCTGAAGCTGACGCTCGACATCGGCGATGCACAGCGCACCGTGTTCGCCGGTATTCGCGCCGCATACAGCCCCGAGCAGCTGACCGGCCGCTTGACCGTCGTCGTCGCGAATCTGAAGCCACGTAAGATGCGCTTTGGCGTGTCCGAAGGCATGGTGCTGGCCGCCGGCCCCGGTGGCAAAGACATCTTCCTGCTCTCACCCGATGCTGGCGCGACGCCGGGAATGAAGGTCAAATGAGGCCGTAGAGCTGCGGCGCGCGCGGACACCCGACGGCCGGGTTCTGAGCCAAGAAGGTGCGGCGCGGCTCCAGTCCCCGTCTCCGGCGTGCATTCCGGCTAGAATGCGCTTCCTCGGTGAGCCAGCAGCCAGTTGACCGCTCCAATGTCTGCTTTGCTTCTCGTTCTCTTGAGCGCAGTGCTCGTCAGCATGATTGCGATCCGCGGCGTGGAGAGCTGGCGACCATTCGTCGACACGACCGATGTGTACGAGAACGCCGTCAGCACGGCCAGCGCTCACGCGGTGGCTCTGCCTACAATCGCGATCACGAGCTGGCTCTTGCACGAGATCCTGCTTGCTCCGCTCGGACTCTCCTATTTGCGTCTGCCGGCATTCGTCGCGCTCGTGCTCATCATTGCCGCTGGCATTGAGATTCTCGTGCGCCGCAGCGGTCGACGGGTCCCTGCCCGTCCCGCATTCGCAGCGTTGCTCGTCGCGAATGGCGCCCTCTTGGGCGTTGCACTCGCGACACAGACGCTTGCACGCAGCTTTGTGCACGTGCTCGTGCTCGCGCTTGCAAGCACGACAGCCTTCGTCGTTCTGCTGTTGGCGGCCGCAACGATCTACGAGCGTCTGCGTTACGCGGACGTGCCGGCGCCGTTCAAGCACGCACCCATCGCGCTCATCTCACTCGGCCTCATGGCGCTCGGCTGCATGGGCTTCATTGGATTGATTCCCGAATGACGGACCTAGTCGGCTTTATCGTGATCATGGCCCTTGCTGGCCTCGCGTTCGTCATGCAGCGCGCGGCCGCGAGAGTGGGCTCTGAAGCAGCACGATCCGTCCTGATCGATCGTATCGACAGTCTGCTGCCGCAAACCCAATGCCGTCGCTGCACTTTCGAAGGGTGCCGACCGTACGCCACAGCCATCGCAGAAGGGCGCGCCGACATCAATCAATGCCCGCCGGGCGGCGACGAGACGGCGGCAGCGCTCGCGCGTCTGCTCGGACGACCCGCGAAGAAAGTCGATCACCGCTTCGGCGTCATGCCCGATGTGCCGATGGTCGCAATGATCGACGAGCTCGCCTGCATTGGCTGCACCAAGTGCATTCAGGCATGCCCAGTGGACGCCATCGTCGGCGCATCGCGCCACATGCACACGGTGATCGCAGCAGCGTGCACCGGCTGTGAGCTTTGTATCCCGCCCTGCCCGGTCGATTGCATCGCAATGCGTCCGGCGAGCGAGTCGGTCACCGAAGTGATCCGCCTCGCACCGCTGCCGGCAGCCCACATGGTCTAAGCGATGTTGGCCAGGATTGGCGTGCGCGGGGGATTGCGGCTCGACGCTCACAAAGAGCGCTCGACAGCTGCACCGATCGCAGTGGCACCTGCCCCGAGAGTAGCCGTGCTGCCGCTTGATCAACATGCGGGTGAAGCGGCGATCCCGATTGTCTCGACCGGTGACACCGTGGCCGTCGGGCAACCGATCGCGCGCCCGGGCGCGGAGCTGAGCGCGTGGTTGCACGCGCCGATCTCCGGTCGCGTCGTCGCGATCGAGCCCAGACCTGCGGCACACCGTGCCGGCGAGGCAAGCATGAGCGTGGTGATCGCAAACGACGGACGCGAGACGCGCTACGTGCCGGAACGCTCGCTGAGCGACTACGCAAATATCACGCCGCTCGAGCTACGCGAGTGGATCGAGCGCGGCGGCATCGTCGGCTTGGGAGGCGCTGCGTTTCCGACAGCCGTCAAACTCGCACGCGCCACCGATCGCTCTGCGCTGTCGTTGCTCTTGAACGGCGCGGAGTGCGAGCCGTTCATCAGCTGCGACGAGATGTTGATGCGCGAGCGTGCCGACGACATCGTCTACGGTGCGCGCGTCCTGCTGCACGCTCTCGAAGCGGACGAGTGCGTCATCGCCCTGGAAGACAGCAGCCCTCAGGCGGCAGACGCCTTGCGTGCGGCGCTTGCCCGCGCCGACGACGCGCGAATCCGTCTCGTGACCGTGCCGACCCTGTATCCGGTGGGCGGCGAACGACAACTCATCACGGCGGTGTTTGGACGAGAGGTTCCCTCCGATGGCTGGCCGCTCGATATCGGCATCGTGTCGCAAAACGTCGCCACGGCGGCGGCCGTCGCGCGCTGGATACGCGACGGCGAACCGCTCATCAGCCGCATCGTCACCGTCACTGGCGACGGCGTGGCCCGGCCGCGCAACCTCGAAGCACGCGTCGGCACACCGATCGCAGAGCTGATCGCTGCGTGCGACGGCTACACACCGCGCGTTGAGCGCCTGCTCATGGGCGGCACGATGATGGGCATTGCGCTGCCAAGCGACGAGCTCGCCGTGGTCAAAGCCACGAACTGCATCGTTGCCGCATCGGCGCTCGACTTACAGCAGCGCGCGCCAGAGATGCCCTGCATCCGCTGCGGCAACTGCTCAGAAGTGTGCCCGGCATTTCTTCTACCGCAGCAGATTCACGCCAGCGCACGCGCCAACGATCTTGCAGGCCTCGAGCGATACGGGCTCATGGACTGCATCGAATGCGGCTGCTGTGACTACGTTTGCCCGAGCCAAATTCCGCTGGTCGAGCGCTTCCGCACGGCAAAGCCGCAGCTTGCCGCTCACTTGCAGGCACGCGCCAGTGCACGCGCCTCCCGCCTGCGCTACGAGAATCGGCGTGAACGGCTCGCGCGGCTGGAAGCCGAGCGGCGCGCACGCCTTGAAGAGAAACGACGGCTTGCACGCCAAAAGGTGTAGCTCCGCATGCGTTTTCCGACCTCGGCGCCTCCACATGTCGTAGCCCCGAATACCGTTGGGCGCATCATGCGGCTCGTGATCTACGCGCTGCTGCCCACGATGGCCCTCCATGTGGTGTTCTTTGGCCCCGGGCTCATCGTTCAGAGCGTGCTCGCCATTGCGACCGCGCTCGCCGCCGAAGCCCTTGCGCTGCGCCTGAGAGGCAGGCCGTTGCGCCTCTATCTCACCGACGGCACCGCCGTCGTCACCGCCTTGCTGCTTGCGCTGTGCCTGCCGCCGCTTGCCCCATGGTGGCTCGTCGTGAGCGGTACGGCCTTCGCGATCCTGCTCGCAAAGCACGCGTTCGGCGGGCTCGGCATGAATATCTTCAATCCTGCGATGGTCGGCTATGCCGTGCTGCTGGTGTCGTTTCCGGCGCAATTGCTCACGTGGCTGCCGCCGGATGTTGCAGGCCTGCGCAGCGTCGAGCTCTCCTTCTCACAGACGCTGACGACGATTCTGACGGGGCAACTCCCGGACGCCTTGCGCTGGGATGCCGTGACCTCCCCGACGCCGCTCGATGCGCTTCGCACGAGCCTCGCCATGGGCATGACCATGCAAGAGGCGCGGGCGAGCCCTATCTTCGGTACCTTCGGCGGCCGTGGCTGGGAGTGGATCAATCTCGCCACGCTCGCTGGCGGCATCGCGCTGCTGCTGCTGCGGGTCATTCGCTGGCACATACCTGTGGCGATGCTCGCCTCCTTGGCTGCATGCGCGTCAGTGATGTATGCGCTCGATCCCGGCACTTATGCAGGGCCGATGTTTCATCTCACCTCGGGCGCAAGCTTGCTCGGTGCCTTCTTCATCGCGACCGATCCCGTCTCGGCAGCGACGAGCGATCGCGGCCGACTCATTTACGCAAGCGGCATCGGCGTGCTCACGTATGTCATTCGCACCTGGGGTGGATACCCCGATGGCGTCGCCTTCGCCGTGCTGCTCATGAACTTGGCGGTGCCTCTGATCGACCGCTACACGATTCCGCGCATCTATGGACACCCCCGGAGGCCCTGAGCACGACACGCGACGCAGCAGCGCTGCGCCGTTGATAGCGCTGGCAGCAACGCTTGCTGCGCTGGTGGCAGCGCTCATTTGGGTCGCGCACATCACGCGCGAGCCGATTGCGCTCAACCGCCAGTCGCGCGTCTCTGCAGCGCTGGAAGCGCTCTTGCCGCCGGGCAGCTACGACAACGACGTGCTCGCCGATACGATCGAAGTCCGCGCGCCGGAGCTGCTTGGCACCGAGCAACCGGTCGTTGTCTATCGCGTGCGCAAGGACGGCCGACCGGTCGCCGCGGTGCTGCGACCGGTTGCGCCGGACGGTTATCGCGGACCGATCGAGCTGATGGTTGCGATCGCGTATGACGGCACGATCATCGGCGTGCAGGTCTTGCGGCACAACGAAACGCCGGGGCTCGGCGCTCAATTCGAGACGCGCCGTGCGGACTGGTTGGATGCGTTCGCCGGCTTGTCGCTGTCCAATCCGCCACAGCAGCGCTGGACCGTAAGAAAGGACGGCGGCGACTTCGATGCCTTCACCGGCGCGACGATCACGCCGCGCGCGATCGTCAAAGCAGTCAGGAGGACGCTCGAGTTCTATCACACGAACCGCGAGCGGCTGTACGAATAGACGATGGACACACGCAACGAGACTTGGCGCAACGATTTCGTTCTCGTGGCGGCTCTCTGCCCGTTGCTGGCAGCCAGCGATACGCTGGTCAGCGCGCTCACGGTCGGTCTTGCGGCGCTCGTGAGCGCTCTGGCCGCGAGCGGCATCATCGCCGCATTGGGACATTGGCTCGAGCGCGACCTGCGATTCCTGACCGTTGTGCTCGTCACGACGCTCGTCGTGGCGATCCTCGATCTCATGCTGAGCGCCTGGTTTCATGTCGCGCGGCAATCGGCAGGCCTTTACCTGCTGCTGATTCCCGCCAATCTCGCGCTGGTGCACTTGAACACCGAGCCACACGCCCGCGGCCTGCTGCGACGTGTCGCGACGTTGATGCTCGCGGTCGTGGGGGTGCTCCTCGTGATGGGACTCGCTCGCGAAGCCGTCGGACGCGGCTCCGTCTTGCACGATGCGCAAGCCCTCATCGGCTCGCACGGTCGCGAGATCACGCTGTTTCGAGTAGACATGGGTTTTCTGCTCGCAATGCTGCCGCCGGGCGCGTTCATCGCGCTCGGGCTTCTCCTCGCAGTGCGCAACTGGCTGCGCGCTTCACGCACGAATGCTCAATGACGCCAAAGAAAATTCGCACGATTTTTCGACGCTTCAAGGAAGCGAACCCCTCACCCAAAACCGAGCTCGAATATCGCACGCCGTTCGAGCTGCTCGTGGCGGTAATCCTCTCTGCTCAGGCAACGGACCGTAGCGTCAACCTGGCGACGCGCAAGCTCTTCCAGCGCGCGAATACCCCGCAGGCGATGCTCGAGCTCGGTGTCGAAGGGCTTGCCCGCTATATCCGTACGATCGGATTGTTCAACACGAAGGCAAAGAACATCATCGAGACCTGCCGCATCCTCGTCGAGAAGCACGGCGGCGAGGTGCCACGCTCACGTGAGGAGCTCGAAGCCTTGCCCGGCGTGGGACGTAAGACAGCGAATGTGATCCTCAATACCGCCTTCGGCGAGTCCACTGTCGCCGTCGATACGCACATATTCCGGGTCGCAAATCGCACCGGCATCGCGCCGGGCGCCAATGTGCGCGAAGTCGAGGAGCGACTCCTTCAAGTCGTGCCGCAGGAGTACTTGAAGGACGCTCATCACTGGCTGATCCTTCATGGGCGGTATACGTGCGTGGCGCGTAAGCCCAAATGCCCCCAGTGCTTGATCCGGGATTTGTGCGAGTACCCCCACAAGACGCCGTCTGACGGTTGACGGGCGCGCCAGCGCGGTCAGAATGCAGATGTGGCCGCTTTCGGCCGCCGACGTCCAGTCTGCGAACGCTGCCGATGCCCTTTTTCGATACCCAATCACGCGAAGAGCTACGCCGCACCTACGTCGAAGCTTGGCGCAAGTACCGCGAGCGCCTGCCGATGGAGCCGCTGGAAGCGCAGATCGCCGACGTCGTCGCGATGCATCCGGAATATCACGCCACGCTGGAAGATCCAGAGCGCGCCCTCGCGCAGGACTACACGCCCGAGAGCGGTCAATCGAATCCGTTTCTGCACATGGGCCTGCACTTGGCCGTGCGCGATCAGATCGCAACGAACCGTCCAGAGGGCATACGCACGGCATTCGAGGCGATCGTGCGCAAGCTCGGTGACGCGCACGAGGCCGAGCACGCGATGGCCGAATGCCTCGCGCACACACTTTGGGAAGCGCAGCGTGCAGGCCTCCTGCCGGACGAACAAGCGTATCTCGAGCGCATCAAGCGACTGGCCTCCGATTGAAAAGCGGACCGCGTCGCGTCGCAGCGGCGTGCGCGTGTGGTACAGTCCGCCCTGTGTCTTGAGTCCTAGATGATCATGTCCGCGATCAAACAAGAAGACGTCATCCAAAGCGTCGCTGACGCGCTCCAGTACATCTCCTACTACCACGCACCCGACTTCATCCGCGCGATGACTGCCGCGTACGAGCGCGAGCAGAGCCCAGCAGCGAAAGATGCAATCAAGCAGATTCTCGTGAACTCGCGCATGTGTGCCGAAGGTCGCCGCCCCATCTGCCAAGACACCGGCATCGTGACTGTGTTCGCCAAGGTCGGCATGAACGTGCGCTGGGAAGCGGACATGAGTCTGACGGAGATGATCAACGAAGGCGTACGTCGCGCGTACAATCATCCCGACAACAAGCTACGTGCCTCCATCGTCGCGGATCCAGCTTTCGAGCGAAAGAACACGCGCGACAACACACCGGCCGTGATCCACATGGAAGTCGTGCCCGGCGACAAGCTCGAAATTGCGCTCGCTGCGAAAGGTGGCGGCTCAGAGAACAAGGCCGCTCTCAAGATGCTGAACCCCTCGGATTCAATCGTCGATTGGGTGCTTGAGACTGTGCCCAAGATGGGTGCCGGCTGGTGCCCGCCGGGCATGCTCGGCATCGGAATCGGCGGCACTGCAGAGAAGGCCGTCGTGTTGGCCAAGGAAGCGCTCTTCGAGCCGATTGACATTCACGAAATTCGCGCACGCGGCCCGCGCAACAAGATCGAGGAGCTCCGCCTCGAGATTCTCGACAAGGTGAATGCGCTCGGTATCGGCGCACAAGGGCTGGGCGGTCTGACCACCGTGCTCGACGTGAAGATCAAGGACTACCCGACGCACGCCGCCTCCCTCCCGGTTGCTGTGATTCCGAACTGCGCCGCGACACGCCACGCGCACTTCGTGCTCGACGGCAGCGGCCCAGCACAGCTTGAGCCCCCGTCGCTCGATCTGTGGCCGAAGCTCACCTACGAAGCAGCAGCCGACTCACGCCGGGTCAACTTGGACAGCCTGACACGCGAGGAGGTCGCGAGCTGGAAGCCTGGCGAGCGCTTGCTGTTGTCCGGCAAGATGCTGACCGGGCGCGATGCCGCACACAAGCGCATCGCTCAGTTGATCGAAGCCGGCCAGCCGCTGCCGGAAGGCTTGGATTTCAAGAATCGCGTCATCTACTACGTCGGTCCGGTCGACCCCGTCAGAGACGAGGTGGTAGGACCCGCGGGCCCGACGACCGCGACGCGCATGGACAAGTTCACGGAGCTCATGCTCGCGAAGACCGGCTTGATTGCGATGGTGGGCAAAGCCGAGCGCGGCCCGGCAGCGATCGAAAGCATCAAGAAGCACGGTGCCGCGTATCTGATCGCGGTCGGTGGCGCCGCTTATCTCGTGTCGAAGGCGATTCGCTCGAGCAGAGTCGTCGCATTCGACGACCTCGGCATGGAGGCGATCTACGAGTTCGAGGTCAAAGACATGCCCGTGACGGTGGCGGTTGATGCACGCGGCGTTTCCGTACATCAATCAGGCCCCGCCGAATGGAAAGCAAGGATTCGAGACATTCCGGTGAGAGTCGAGGCCTAGGCTGTCATTCTCGGCTGGCGCTGGACGCCGGATGCCCCAGCGCCATGCCCCAACCCGATGAGCAGCGCGCTCGCTGCAGTCTCCAGCTCTAGTGAGTGGCAGCAGTCAGGCTCTCCTGTCCGATCGGATGGATATCCTGCACGTCGACCATCCAAGCCTTCTCGTCGAGGGCTGAAACCTCCACGACCGCGCCTTGGTCAGCCGGCGGCGAAGTGAGCACAACCGCCGATCCCCACAGGACCGCGCCTGCGAGCGCGAATGCGGCAGCTCCGCTTACGATCATTCGCGAATCAATTTTCATGACTGGCTGCCTCCCCGGCCAACATAATGCGCACGACTTCCTCGATGCGCGTAAACCCAGACACGGGAGCAACCATATGCTTTTCGATCCAGGACTCTGTGCAGCAGGTCACAGCGCTGGCGCAGCACTGTCAGGCGTTGGATGCTTCGCGACGCAGGTCTCAGCCCTGGGACGGATTGGGTGGTTTTTCGTAGCTGGGCTTGGGGCTGGGGGCAGGAGCGCTCGCCCCCTATCCCGCTCCCCTATCCCGTGAGTAGACGCTCTCAGAACAGCTCAACTTCTCCTGCCCGCGCTGCGGCGGCCGCGTCGTGGTCTTGTCCCGCTGCGGCTGGCACCTCTGGCGCGGCGACTCCCTGCATCATGAGCTCGAAGATTTCTCGTTCCTCTTGTGTCCGGTAGAGGCGTCGTAGCGCCGTGAAGAGACGCTGCCACTGCTCGCGCGCATTCGCTTGCTCGCGATTGCACACGAACATCGCAAGAGAGGTCAGGCTGTAGCGCACATGACCCAAGCGCTGGGTCAGCTTGTCGTAGAACTGAAATGCCACGACGGCCGACGTCATGTCGTCTTGGATCGCAGCGAGCGAATCATTCAGCCGGGATTCCACCGGCTCGCGCAAGTGCGGGGGCAATGCTGCGATGCTCGAGCGCAGCTCACGCGTGGCTTCGGCCAAGCCAGTGAACGACCTGATGAGCGCGTTGACGGCTTCGTCGGACTCGGCAAGCGCGGACTCCATCTGCGCTTCGCACAGCTCGAGCATGTGCGCGATCTGCTGTTCGGGCGTCCAATCGCTCGGCGCGGGCTCGCGTGCCTCGTCGCGGACGACCATCGATTCTGCACTCGTGCACATGTGCGCATCCGACCCGTCAGATCAATTTCGCGATCGTGGCGAGCAACTGGTCGGGATGAAACGGCTTGACGATCCAACCTGTTGCGCCAGCCTGTTTGCCGCGCTGTTTCATCTCCTGCCCGGATTCAGTCGTCAACACGAGCATCGGTGTGAACTTGTACGTCTCGAGCGCCCGTAGCTCACGCACCAGCGTCAAGCCATCCATGCGCGGCATGTTCACGTCCGTGAGCACGAGGTCGACGCTGCGCGTCCTTGCCAACTCCAGTGCTTCGACCCCATCTGCCGCCTGAACCACGGAATAACCAGCACTCTCGAGCGTGTAACGCACCATCTGGCGCATGGAAGCAGAATCGTCGACGGCGAGGATGACATGGCTTGCTGCACTCGGCATGGGTATCTCGGCTCCGATGCGAAAGTACGCGCGTGCCTGCGTACCAATGGCGCAGGCGCCAGCACCACCTGGCTCAGGCGGTCCTTGCGCCTATAGCGGCCGCAACAAGAGGAAATTGAGGGTCGTTGAAGCGGCGTACGCGATACGGAGACCCACGTCTCACAGAACCCGGAAAGTGGCTGCCGGAGCGGTCGCATCCCCGCAAGCTGGCAGACATCTGAGGACTACCGCACGCACATGCAGGCAATGCACCACGACCGCGCGCGGGGTAGCCATGAGGGCTGATTCAGAGATATCACTTACACTCTGCATCCGACCGCGTCTCTCTGACTCCCGCGTCGGTACATTCCGAGTAACTTTTAGGCCTTGAGCAGCTCGATGGCAAAGAGCACCCACATGAAGAACAGCACCGACGTGCTGGCGACATAGGCCTGAAAACGACGCATGACCTTGTTGTGAGTTAAATGGATGTATGTGTGATAAGCCCGCAACGCGACGAAGCCCCAAGCGCATGCGAGCAAGAGAGGGGTCGTGAGCTGGGTGATGGCCAGGAAGCCGCACAGCGCGTAGAACAGGACCGGGACCTCGAACAGATTCCGGAAATGATCGGCCGATTGCAGGTTCTGCAATGTCTCGGCGACTTGACGCGACGTGGCGAGCATCTGGGGGTGGATGCGACGAGCTCGCAGCTCGCCGATGCGGTCCACGTACAAACGCACCCAAACGATCGCCGTGAGGAGCACCATGGCGATCGCAGGAAAGAAGATGTCATATCTTGGATGCATGCCCCCTCACCAGCCGAGCTCGCGCTTGCGCTCCGCCACGTCCTCCGGCTTGTCGAAGCTCGGCGCCAACTTACGCAAGACACCGTCGTCGAGCCCATAGATGAGGCTGTGGACGGACACCTCCTGTCCTCGTGCCCAGGCATTCTGCAGCAGTGTGGACTCAGCCACATTGATTCCTTGCGCCAGCGCGTTGAGCTCGCAGAGGCGTGCCAGACGTGCCTCGTCGTGTGGTAACGCTTGCAGTTCTTCCCGGCTGCGGTTGCGCACGTCTTGAACATGCCGCAACCAGTTGTCGATCAGCCCGAGCTTGAGATCGTGCAGCGCGGCGCGCACGCCACTGCAGCCGTAGTGACCACAGACGATGATGTGACGGACCTTCAGCACTTCTAGCGCAAACTGGATCACCGACAGGCAGTTCAGGTCGGTGTGCACGACCACGTTCGCGACGTTGCGATGGACGAAGATCTCGCCGGGCATCAAGCCGAGGATCTGATTGGCCGGCACGCGGCTGTCCGAGCAGCCGATCCACAGATAGCGCGGTGTCTGCTGTTGAGCGAGCCGCGCAAAGAACGTCGGATCTGAGCGCGTCATGCCTGCGGCCCAGGTGCGGTTACGCTCCAGCAATGCATCCAATTCGTGATCGTACGACCCCATCGGCAGTCATGCCTCGTTATCGTGAACCAAAGATTGTGCGTCGCGACGTATGCAAGGAGCACCTGAGCCGAGCACCTTGCGCTTCACGGTGCGACTGATTGCATCCTGAAACGGAGCCTACAGCATGAGCACTCCGCCCCACGCACACGCACACACGCTCATGATCGGCAGCCACGTGTATACACAGCAATGCGCCCATCGCCCTGTCGCTCCATGCGGTGTATCTTCATGCGCATGAGGCGCCCTGATGCCCCCACGAGCAAGCCGGTGCAACTGCGCGGTGACTATACTCGCGCGGCCACTGACTACACCGTCCAGCAGGAATGGGATCGCTACACGGACGAAGATCACGCGATCTGGAGAACGCTGTATCAGCGTCAAGTCGGCTTGCTCGAACGGTACGCGGCACCTGAGTTCATCGCCGGTATACGCAGCCTCGGCGCATCAGCCGAGCACATTCCTCGCATGGAAGATACCAATCGCGTGCTCTCTGCCACGACGGGCTGGCGCGTCGTCGCCGTGCCCGGGCTCATCCCCGAGGAACACTTCTTTGCTCATCTCGCGAACCGTCGTTTTCCAGTCACCGTTTGGATCCGCAGCTGGGACGAGCTCGATTACTTGGTCGAGCCAGACGTTTTTCACGACTTCTTCGGCCACGTCCCCCTTCTGACGAATCCGGCGTTCGCTCGCTTCATGCAAGCATACGGCGCGGCAGGCCAAAAGGCTTCGCGTGCCGGCGGGCTCAAGATGCTGGCTCGCCTCTATTGGTACATGGTCGAGTTCGGTTTGATCCGCACCCCACGCGGCCTGCGAGTCTACGGCGCCGGCATCCTGTCCTCCAAGGGTGAGACAGTCTACAGCATCGAAAGCCCGGCGCCGCAGCGCATCGCGTTCGATCTCGAACGCGTGATGCGTACCGACTACCTCATCGATGATTTCCAAAAGACCTACTTCGTCATCGACCGCTTCGAGGATCTGTTCGCAGCCGGTTACCGCACCGATTTCCTGCCGCTCTACGAACGCTGGCGCGATGCACCGGGTATCCCGCCCGGCACCGTCCTGCCCACGGACAAGCTGATCGACCCCATTCATTGATTGATCATTGATTGATCAAAGCACGGTCGTCCCGCCTGCATAGAACCAAACAGCTCTTTCGAGGTACTCAAGCAGGTTCACCGGAGTACACTCGAAGCGAGGGACCCCCATGAACCGGAACGCCGGCGCCGCAAGGCTCAAACGGCGCCGTGTTCGCGCTCCTGAGCCATGCTCGTGATGTGCACTGCGATGCGACGAACAACCTTCACGAGGACGTTCGTTGGCGGCACGCTCTCGCTGCTCGCCTGGCTGCTGACGAGCGTATCGTGTCACGCACAGGACTGGGGCGGCTCGATTGCCGCCGTCAGTGACTATGTCACGCGCGGTCTTTCGCAGACGCGCGGCGACCCGTCCTTGCAAGCGGGGGTCCACCGTACATTCCCGCATGGCTGGTCGCTCGGCGCCGGTGCAGCAACGGTCGACCTGGGCGACTGGATCGATGCCAACTACGAGCTCAACCTGAACGTCGCGCGTACGTGGACACTCGGGGAGCGTTGGTCTGCTCAGCTCTCCTACACTCGCTACATTTACCCGGACGAGCGCGGTGATCATGACTACGGGGAGCTCGCGGGCTCGCTCAGCTACCACGATCTTCTCACCGCGACGATCGCCTACTTCCCACATGTCTCCGTCTACAGCCGCGGCACAACTGCCTGGTCAGCCGAAGCGTTCGCGATCGAGCTCAGCGCACTGCAACCCGTGAGCGAGCGTTGGTCTTTGCTCGGCGGCATGGGCTATTACGAGCTCCCTGATCCGTTCCGCAAGGGCTATCTGTTCTGGAGCCTGGGCCTCGCATTTTCCTGGAATGCGCTGCAGCTCGACTTGCTGCGCATCGATACGGATCGCACCGCGCGGCAGCTGTTCGGAACAGACCGCGCCGGCAGCCGTTGGAGCGCGGCACTCATGTGGAAATTCTAGGAGCGGAAGATGGTCAGCGCTCCGCCTTCAACGTCGAATGCCGTCACGAACGTCAGCGATGAGCACGAGCTCGAGCTCATTGCCGCAATCGCAGCGCAAGACCGCACCGCCTTCAAGGAGCTGTACCTCATCTACCATCGCCGCCTGGCACGGTTCCTCATGCGCATGACTTCCCGGCACGAGCTGATCGAGGAAGTCATCAACGACACGCTCTGGACCGTGTGGCAGAAAGCCGGTGAGTTTCGCGGCGCCTCTCGTGTCTCCACTTGGATCGTCGGAATTGCCTATCGCCGCGCACTCAAGTCCTTACGTCACGCCTCGTCCCATACGTCCTTGGGAGACGGCGAGCCCGCATCCGCGGACGAGTATTCGCGAGACGAAGAACGCCAATGGATCGAGCGAGCTCTATCCGAGCTACCCTTCGAGCAACGGTGCGCGCTCGAGCTGTGCTACCTCCTCGGTCATTCTTGCGAAGAAATCGCCGAGATCATGAATTGTCCAGTCAACACCGTGAAGACACGCATGTTTCATGCGCGCGAGAAATTGCGCCGTCTGTTGCCGCGGCTCGCCGGAGCATCTGAACCATGACTTCGTTTCGGCACACGAATGACGCGCACCGCGACTGCTGGGAGCTGTTGCCCTGGGTCGCCAACGAGCGCATCGATCCGCGCGATCTCAGGCGCATCGAGCCGCACCTTCACTCCTGCACTGCCTGTCAAGCGGAGCTTGTGGCACAGAGCCGCCTGCGACAGCTCATCCGTGCCGACGAGCCCGTGGTGATCGCGCCACAAGCGTCCTTACAAAAGCTCCTGCAACGCCTCGCTGCCGAGCAGACGCACATCACACCGTCTGCGACTCAGCGTGGTGGTGAAAGACGGATGCCTGCGAGCGCGCCACGCTGGCTCGCCGTCGCTGCGGCTATGCAGGCGATCGTCATCGTCGCCTTGCTCTGGGCGCTGTGGCTGCAATCGCAAGCACTGCTCACGGCTCCGCGATACACGACACTGACGTCACCTGCGAGCCTGCCGCCACATCCAGCCGTCCACGTCGTCTTCCGCAATGAGGTGACGATCGGCGAGATCACGTCGATTCTGCGCAACCTCGACGCTCGTATCGTTGCGGGGCCCAACATTGGTGGCGTGTACACGATTCAGTCCGCCAAGAGTGAACCGACCGCAAGTCAGATTGCGTCGCTGCTCGCGGGCTTGCGTCAGGACGAGCGGGTGCTCCTTTCTGAGCCCGTGGAAGGGACGGCGGCAAGATGATTCGTTGCAGGACCTGGCTCGGCGTGCTCGTGTTCGCGCTCTTATCTGCCTGCATGAGCACGCCGCCGCACGCCATACAGTGGTCGGAAGTGACCGACCATGAGCGCCTGATCGTCGTCACGATTCGTAACGACTCCCCGATGCTCGTCCCACGTGCCGGATCCACAGTGCGCAGCTATATGGCGCCCAGCCGCTATTCGCTCGCACCCGCCACGCTCATGCACGCGCGCGCTCTCGCGACAGAATACAAGCTGCGCGAAGTCACCGGGTGGCCAATCCGACTGCTCGGTGTGCATTGTCTCGTGTACGAGCTTGCACCGAACGTAGCCCGAGACAGGCTGCTCGACCGGCTGCGTCGCGATCGGCGCGTCGAGTCGGCGCAACCGCTCCAGACGTTCGCCACCCTGACGCACGATCCCTATCGAGCGTTGCAATACAATCTCGACGTGATGAACGTCGACGGCGCGCATCGCTGGTCGCGCGGCGAAGGCGTACGCATCGCAATCGTCGACACCGGCGTCGATGCGACTCATCCCGAGCTTGCAGGTCGCATCGTGCTCCAGCGCAACTTCGTCGATCCACGTTCCTCGGCACATCGTGACGAAGCGCACGGCACTGCGATCGCGGGGCTGATCGGTGCCCGCGATCGCAATGCCAGCGGCATCGTCGGCATTGCGCCTGCGGCACGATTGTATGCCCTGCGCGCGTGCTGGTCTGAGCCCGAGGCCGGCGCGGCTCGCTGTAACACTTTGACGCTCGCCAAAGCATTGGTTGCCGCCATCGATGCGCGTGTGCACATCGTCAACCTAAGCCTGGCCGGCCCGCAAGATCCGTTGTTGACGCGTATCGTGCGCAAGGGCCTGGAACGAGGCATCGTGTTCGTCGGCGCCGCTCCGAGGGATTTCGACAACGCCTTCCCGACCGCGATACCAGGCGTGATCGGCGTCGATGCGCTAGACAGTCCGCACACAGCGGACACGCTCCTGTATGCACCTGGACGCGACGTGCTCACGCTCGCGCCCGGCGCCTCCTATGCCTTCCTCTCCGGCAGCTCAGTTGCGGCTGCGAGCGTCAGTGGCGGCGTTGCGTTGTTGCTGGCGCGCGAGCCACGATTGGACGTCGAGCAGATCCGATCCTTGCTCATCACATCCGCCCGCAGATCCGACGAATTCGCGGCACCCACGGTCGATTTCTGCGCAGCAGTCACGGCTTTGCTCGCGCACGCCACCTGTGACTGAGCGCGCCGACTCGCTCCTGGACGAGACAGCCCGACCATACTCGTCGCCTTTTCCGCGCGGCGGAACCATACTGGTATGCTCGTGCTCAACGGAACATCCACCCCTCGTCATTTGCAGATTCTCATGAAGACTCGCGCTGCAGTTGCCTACGCACCTAATGAGCCGCTGGTCATCGAGACGGTCGATCTCGAAGGTCCACGCGAAGGCGAGGTGCTAATCGAGGTCAAGGCGACGGGTCTGTGTCACTCCGATCTGCACGTGTGCACTGGGGCAGTGCCATGGCAGTTTCCAGCCGTGCTCGGCCACGAAGCAGCCGGCGTCGTCGTCGAGTGCGGTCCCGGCGTCACGCAATTTGCGCCGGGCGACCACGTCATTCCGTTCCTGATTCCACGATGCGGCGCTTGTGCCTACTGTTCGTCCCCGAAGACCAACTTGTGCCTGCAGGCGCTCGCTCGACTCAAGCCGCGCGAAAGCCGCTTCTCGCTCAAGGGCCAACCGCTTTCACAGCTCTGGGGTCTCGGCACCTTCGCCGAACACACCGTCGTGCCCGCGGATACGATTGTCAAGGTTCGGCCCGATGCCCCCTTCGATCCGATCTGCTACATCGGTTGCGGCGCCACGACCGGAATCGGCGCAGCATTGTTTGCAGCAAAGATTGAGCGCGACGCATCGGTCGTCGTATTCGGCCTCGGTGGCATCGGTCTGAACGTGGTGCAAGGCGCCAAGCTAGCCGGTGCTCGCCAGATCGTCGGCGTAGACATCCAGCCACAGAAGGAGCCCATCGCGCGCCGCTTGGGCCTGACCGACTTCATCGATCCGCGCACGGTACCGAAGCTGACGGGCCATCTGATGAAGCTCACGGGTGGCGGCGCTGATTACAGCTTCGAATGCATCGGCCACCCAGAGACGATGCGACAAGCGTTCGAATGCACACATCCCGCGTGGGGACAAAGCTACGTCATCGGCGTCGCACCGCATGGCGCCGACGCCTGCTGCACTCCCGCGCACCTGATGCTGGGTCGGCGCTGGAGCGGTTGCTACATGGGCGGTGCTCGTCTCGATCAGCTTCCCGAGCTCGTCGACTGGTATATGAATGGCAAGATCGAGCTCGATCCCTTGATCACCCATCGCCTGTCGCTCGAGCAGATCAACGAAGGATTCGAGCTCATGAAGCGCGGCGAAACGATACGGGCGGTTGTTAGGCTGTAGGCGGTAGGCTGGAGGCTGGGAGATGCAGGTTGGTGCTCCAGTCCCAAGCCCCGGCCCCAGGCGAGCCTACTCCAACCACACCCTGACCAAATAAATCGTCTCGCCTGCCGCGGAAGGCTTGAACAGCAGCAAGCGCGCAACGTTGGCGAGATCCAACTTCCGCTCCCGCGGACCCGCTGCGATTTCCTCGAGTGGAATGCGTATCGTCGTCCGCGCACGAGGCGCAAGCAGGATACGTCCGTTGTAACGATCTTCGTAACGCTTGTTGTGTTGCCGATCGTCGATACGAATCGACAGCGTCAGCTCCGATGACTGCGGATTGATGAGCTCGAGCGTAAGCTGGCGGTAATGGCGCCAATCCGGCGCGACTTCCGCAAGCTCGACCGTCGGCCACTGCTCTCCGCGAAGCTGCACGCGCAGCGCACGCTCGCCGGGCCGCACGCTCCACTCGTCGGGAACGGCTACGATATCAGCGTGTGCCGCCCGCGTGAGCACGAAAAGCGCTGCGCTGCCACGCTTGAACTCGACGATGGTGGGAAATGCCTGCGCGCGATACCAATAAGCGACTGCAATGCGCAATACGGGCGCGGCAGACGCCGCGAAGACACAAAGCGCAAGCAGAACGAGCAGCAGCCGCTCGGCTCGCGCCACACGCGCACGCACCCGGTCGAATGCGCTTGCGGCGATCAAGAACGCAGCCGCACCGAGGCCATCGGTGCGCAGATCGCTCCACGAGGCATCCCGGCCCGTGAACAGTTGCGCGATCTCGGTGACAAGACCCAAGCCGAGCGAGAGGAGGAACACGAGCACGTATTGCCGCACGATGGGCTGGACCGCGAATCGCTCGTGCGCGCGCAAGGCAAACAAGGACGCAAGCGCCACTGCGCCAAAGATCGGCGCGTGGGCAAAGTCATGCACAGCACGTAGCAGGACCGTGCTGTCCCCCAGGCGCGGCGAGAACACCACCGCGAGCAGCAACCCGATCACCACAATCGCGGCGGCAGCTCGCAGCATGCAAGATGATTGTCGCACGAGACGCAGGATCAGGGGATCTGCAACAGGATCTTGCCCTTGTGCACACCGCTTTCCATATACGCATGCGCGGCGGCGGCATCGCTCAATGAGAACACGCGATCCACGATCGGCTTGATCTTGCCGGATTCGATCATGGGCCACATACGCTCTTGCACCGCGCGACGGACCTGATCCTTGAACTCGGTAGAACGGTTTCGCAGCGTCGAGCCCGTCACTGTCAGACGATGGCGCATGAGGCGCAGCACATCGAGCTCGCCGAGAGTGCCGCCTTGTGTGGCGATCACGACGAGCCTGCCCTCTTCCGCCAGCACGCGGAGATTCCGTTGTAGATAGCTGCCGCCGACCATGTCGAGGACGACATCGACACCACGACCCTGCGTCAGCGTCGCAATCGCTTCCACGAAATCCTCGCGCCGATAGTTGATGGCGCGGGCGGCACCCAAGCGCTCGCAGAAGCGGCACTTCTCCTCGGTGCCCGCCGTGGTGAACACCGTATGGCCAAGCGCCGTTGCCAATTGGATGGCGGTCGTGCCAATACCGCTCGAACCGCCATGGACGAGCAGCGTGTCCTTGCCGCGCAGTCGGCCGCGGTCGATGAGATTGCTCCAGACGGTGAAGCAGGCCTCGGGCAAGGCAGCCGCATCCGTCAGGGTCACGCCTTTCGGAATGGTCAGCACCTGCCGCTCGTCGACTGCGGCGTACTCGGCGTAGCCGCCGCCTTCCAGCAATGCACATACCGCATCGCCGACCCTGAAACGAGTCGCCGCGCTGCCGACGGCCGCAACATGACCTGATACCTCGAGACCGGGATGGCTCGGTGCGCCAGGTGGCGGCGGATACCGTCCACGGCGCTGCAGGATATCCGCACGATTCAAGCCTGCTGCGGCGACGCGAATGAGCACCTCCGTGGGACGCACCTGCGGCACCGGCAGCTCCACCAGCTTCAACACCTCGGGGCCGCCGGGCTCGGCGATGCCGATCGCCTTCATTTGTCTGGGCAGCGCGGTGCTCACAGTCGTTCGCTGGCCACGGGTTGGAGACGTGTGTTGGAGGGCACGGACAGCAGCAGAGCGTTCCCCGCCCGAGCGTCGCCCCCCAAGCCCATCATGACACGAAGCGTCACCTCTTCTTTTTCGGCAGATACAGATCCGTCAGCGTACCTTCGTACGCCTCCGCCGCAAACGCGACCGTTTCGGAGAGCGTCGGGTGCGGGTGAATCGTCAGTCCGATGTCCGCTGCATCGCAACCCATCTCGATCGCGAGCGCAACTTCGGCGATCAAGTCGCCGGCATTCGGGCCCACGATGCCGCCGCCGATGACACGGCGAGTGGCGGGATCGAACAAGAGCTTGGTGAATCCTTCGTCGCGACCGAGCGAAAGCGAACGTCCGCTCGCCGCCCACGGGAACTGTCCTTTCTCGTACGGGATGCCTTTTGCCTTCGCGTCCGTCTCGGTCACACCCACCCATGCAATCTCGGGATCCGTGTACGCAACGGACGGAATGACACGAGCATCGAATGCGCGCTTCTCACCGTAGGCGACTTCCGCGGCGAGCTTGCCTTCGTGCGTGGCCTTGTGCGCGAGCATCGGCGGTCCTGCGATATCACCGATCGCGAAGATGTGCGGCACGTTCGTTCGCATCTGGCGATCGACGGGAATGAAGCCGCGCTCGTTGAGCAGAACGCCTGCTGCCTCCGCGTTGATGAGCTTACCGTTCGGCGCACGCCCGACCGCCACCAGGACACGGTCGTAGAGCTGCGGCTCGTCGGGCGCCTGCTCGCCTTCGAAGTGAACCCGCAAGCCATCCTTCACGGATTCGATCTTCGTGACCTTGGTCTTCACCATGATGCGCTCGTAACGCTTCTGAATGCGCTTCTCGAGCGGTCGCACGAGATCGCGATCGCAGCCCGGGATGAGTCCGTCGGTGAGCTCGACCACGCTCACCTTCACGCCGAGCGCGTCGTAGACCGTCGCCATCTCGAGCCCGATGATGCCGCCGCCGATGACCAACAAGCGTTGCGGCAGATCAAGCTCGAGAGCGCCGGTGGAGTCGATGATGCGCGGGTCGTCCGGCAACCCCGGCAAACGAATCGATTCGGAGCCGGCGGCGATGATGCACTTGGCGAACGACACGCGCCGCTTCTCTCCGCCTGGCCCCTCGACCTCAATCTCGTGATCGGAGGCAAACCGCCCGTAGCCGTGGATCACCTCGACCTTGCGCTGCTTTGCCATAGTCGCCAGACCGTTCGTGAGCCGCCCGACGACCTTGTTCTTCCAATCGCGCAGCTTCCCGGGCTCGATCTTCGGCGCGCCGAAATGGATGCCAGCCGACTCGACCTCACGCGCCTCTTCGATGACCTTCGCGACGTGCAGCAATGCCTTGGAGGGGATGCATCCGACGTTCAAGCAGACACCACCGAGGGTTGGCCATCGCTCGATCAGGGCCGTCTTCATGCCGAGATCGGCGGCACGAAATGCCGCCGTGTAGCCGCCCGGACCGGCACCGAGCACGACCACGTCGAAGTCATACGATGCCGAGGTCGCGTGCCTCGCAGCAGCCGCTGTCGAGGTCGAGGCCTGAGCAGGGGCAGACACCTGCGTCGTGCCGGATGAAGCCGCTGGCGACGGTGCCTCCTGACGGCCATTGTCCGCTGCCTTCTGCTCGCCGGCTTCGGCATCGAGCGTCAGGATGAGCGAGCCTTTGGAGACGCGGTCGCCTTTCTTCACGGCGACGGATTTCACGACGCCCGCCGCCGTTGCAGGCACGTCCATCGTGGCCTTCTCGGTCTCGAGCGTGATGAGCGGCGTCTCGAGCTCGATGCGATCGCCCGGCTTGACGAGCACGTCGATGACTTCGACGTCTTGGAAATCACCGATGTCTGGAACGAGGATGTCTGTCATGTCGGCCTACTGGCTGATTGGCTCACTGGCGACGGCAAGAAGACCTCGAGCCGCTCGCCCGTCATCTGCTGGCGACCCGCCACGTGCACACCCGCGCGACGCCCGAGTCGCACGACCCCACCTGGCTCACCGACCCGCGGTCAATGACCAGAATTCTCAGGGCACCGCTTCCAGCAACCCGCTGACGTTGGCGAGTTGCTGCGCGAGGAACGTCGTGAAGCGCGCACCCAAGGCGCCATCGATGACGCGATGATCGTATGCGAACGTAAACGGCAGAATGAGCCGCGGAACGAACGCGTTGTCCTTTTCTCTCCACACCGGACGCATGCTCGCGCGAGCGACACCCAGGATCGCGACCTCCGGCGCGTTGATGATCGGTGTGAACGATGTCCCACCGATGCCGCCGAGGCTCGAGATCGTAAAGGACGCCCCTTGCATCTCCGCCGCCGAGAGTTTGCCGGCCCGCGCCTTTTCCGACAGCGTCGCCAGCTCTTGTGCGAGCTCATAGACGTCTTTCTTGTCCGCGTCGCGGATCACCGGCACCACCAGGCCCTGCGGCGTGTCGGCAGCGAACCCGAGGTGGATGTACTTCTTCATGATCAGGTTCTGCCCCGCCGGATCGAGCGAGCTGTTCACGACGGGGAACTCCTGCAATGCCTTCACACAAGCGCGCATGATGAAGGCCAGCGGTGTGAGCTTGATGCCTCGCTCAGCAGCTTGCCGCTTGAGGCGGTTGCGCGTTTCCTCGAGCTCGGTGATGTCCGCCTCGTCCATCTGCCAGACGTGCGGAATGTTCAGCCAGCTGGCGTGCAGACGCGGGCCCGAGATCTTCTGAATGCGGCCGAGCGGCTTGACCTCGATCTGGCCGAACTTCGAGAAATCGACTTCCGGAATCTTCGGCAAACCAGCGCCCGACGCAGCAGCGGACGTCAAGGTTTGCTTGACCCACGCTTTGACGTCGTCCGCCGTGATGCGCCCCTTGTATCCCGTGCCCTTGATGCGACGCAGATCCGCACCGAGCTCGCGCGCGAACTTACGCACCGACGGGCTCGCATGCACGGTGCTGAATGAGACGCTTACGTCGACCTGCGTAGTCGCCGCCGGCGCGCTCGGCGTAGTCGCCGGCGGACGCTCAGGCGCGGCTGGAGTCGGCGCCGCGGGGGTGGGCGCACGTTCCGCCGCGGCAGGCGGCGCGCTTGGCGTAGCGGCAGGCTGGGCAGGCGCAGCGGCCTTGCCGCGTGCCTCCAACGTGAGAATGGGATCACCTTGTGACACGCGATCGCCCTTCTTCACGGCGACGGACTTGACGACGCCCGCCGCCGTCGCAGGCACGTCCATCGTCGCCTTCTCGGTCTCGAGCGTGATCAGCGGCGTGTCGACCTCGATCGTGTTGCCGGGCTTGACCAGCACGTCGATCACCTCGACGTCCTTGAAGTCCCCGAGGTCAGGCACGGTGATCGTTTCCTCACCTCCCGCTTGCTCGCTGTCGCGCGCAGCGGGTTGCGCCGCAGGAGGCGTCGGCGCTGCAGCGGCGCCCGTGTCCGCTTCTTGTTCCGTCGTCGTCCGTTGCTCGCCGCTCGGCTCCAAGGTGAGGACCAAGCTCCCCGTAGAGACGCGATCGCCCTTCTTCACAGCCACCGACTTCACCGTGCCCGCGCTCGTGGACGGCACGTCCATCGTCGCTTTCTCGGTCTCGAGCGTGATGAGCGGCGTGTCGACCTCGACCGTGTCGCCGGGCTTGACCAGCACGTCGATGACTTCAACGTCTTTGAAGTCGCCTAGATCTGGGACGAGAACATCAATAGCCATTAGACATTCCAATAACGTCGACAGTCCGCCGCCCAGTCGACCGGGCGTGTTGCGGCCCGCGGCCAGTCGCCGGTTGGCCGGAGAACGTCTTCATTGTGTAACCGGGTTCGGCTTGTTCGGATCGATACCGAACTTCTTCATCGCCTCTTTGACCGTTGCGACATCGATCTTGCCTTCATCTGCCAGCGCCTTGAGCGCCGCCACCGTGACGTAGTAGCGATCGACCTCGAAGTGCTTACGCAGCTGAGCACGCGAATCGCTCCGCCCATAGCCATCGGTACCAAGCACGATGTATCGGCCCGGCACCCACTGACGGATCTGATCGGGCACCATCTTCACATAGTCTGTCGCCGCCACGAATGGCCCTTTGCGATTGCCGAAGCATTCGCGCACGTACGGAGTCTTTGGCGGCTCCCCCGGATGCAGCAAGTTGTAACGCTCAACATCGAGCGCTTCGCGACGCAGTTCGGAGAAGCTCGTGACACTGAATACATCCGACTGTACGCCGTATTCCTTCTCCAGGATCTCGGATGCAAAGATAACTTCCCGCAAGATCGTGCCGGAGCCGAGCAGGTTGACCCGCAGCTTTCCTGGGCCCGTGCTCTTGAACAAGTACATTCCTTTGAGAATGCCTTGCTCGGCACCCTTCGGCATGGCCGGGTGCGTGTAGTTCTCGTTCATGCAGGTGATGTAATAGAAGATGTTCTCCTGGTCGGTATACATGCGACGCAGGCCATCCTGCACGATGACGGCCAGCTCGTACGCGAACGTCGGATCGTACGCGCGACAATTGGGCACGACCGTGAACATCAGGTGACTGTGACCGTCCTGATGCTGCAGGCCCTCGCCCGCGAGCGTCGTGCGTCCGGCGGTGCCGCCGATCAAGAAACCGCGCGCCTGAATGTCGCCCGCGGCCCAGATGAAATCGCCGACGCGCTGGAACCCGAACATGGAGTAATACAAATAGAACGGGATCATGCTTACGCCATAGTTGGAGTAAGCAGTACCGGCGGCGATCCAGGAGCAGATCGCTCCCGCCTCGTTGATGCCTTCTTGGAGAATCTGACCTTTCTTGTCTTCCTTGTAAAAGGCGAGCTGATCGGCGTCCTGCGGCGTGTAGAGCTGGCCGGCCGACGAATAGATACCGACCTGCCGGAACATGCCTTCCATGCCGAACGTGCGCGCCTCATCCGGAACGATGGGCACGATGTTCTTGCCGATGTTCTTGTCGCGCATCAGCATTTGCAGCATGCGCACGAGCGCCATCGTGGTCGAGAACTCGCGCTCCCCTGAGCTTTGCAGGAACTGCTCGAAGGCCTCGAGCGACGGCACCTCGAGCTTCGGCGCGTCGGTGCGACGCTGAGGCAGATAACCGCCGAGCGCGCGACGTCGCTCGTGCAAGTACTTCATCTCCGGACTGTCCTCCGGCGGCTTCTTGAACGGAGCCTTGGAGATCTCTTCGTCCGAGATGTCGATGAAGATACGGTTGCGGAATTCCTTCAGCGCCTCGTCATCCAGCTTCTTCTGCTGGTGCGCGATGTTCTGGCCCTCGCCCGAGCGTCCCATCAAGAAGCCCTTGACCGTTTTCGCCAAGATCACGGTCGGCTGCCCCTTGTGGTTCACCGCTGCCAGATAGGCGTTATAGACCTTCTTATAGTCGTGGCCGCCGCGATTCAGACGCCAGATGTCGTCATCCGACATCGTCGCGACCATTTCCTTGAGCTCAGGATGCTTGCCGAAGAAGTGCTCGCGCGTGTACGCGCCGCCCTTCGCCTTGAAGTTCTGGTACTCGCCGTCGACACACTCCTCCATCACGCGACGAAGGATCCCCTTGGTATCGCGCGCAAAGAGCGGATCCCAGCGCGAGCCCCAGATCACTTTGATGACGTTCCAACCGGCGCCGAGGAACGCAGCCTCGAGCTCCTGGATGATCTTGCCGTTGCCGCGCACCGGCCCGTCGAGCCGCTGCAGGTTGCAGTTGATCACGAAGATCAGGTTGTCGAGCTTCTCCCGCACCGGCATCGTGATCGCGCCCATCGCCTCGGGCTCGTCCATCTCGCCGTCGCCCAGGAAGGCCCAGATCTTGCGATCGCTGACGGGCACGATGCCACGGTTCTCGAGATAACGTTGGAAGCGGGCCTGGTAGATCGCCATCATCGGGCCCAAGCCCATGGAGACGGTCGGGAACTGCCAGAAGTTGGGCATCAGCCAGGGGTGCGGATAAGAGCTCAAGCCGTTCGGGCTCGCGACCTCCTGGCGGAAGTGGCGCAAGTGGTCCTCGGTCAGGCGCCCCTCGAGGAACGCGCGCGCGTAGATGCCCGGAGAGGCATGCCCCTGGATGAAGATCATGTCGCCAGGATGATTCTCAGAGGGGGCGCGCCAGAAATGGTTGAATCCGACCTCGTACAGCGTGGCTGCCGAGGCATAAGTGGCGATGTGACCGCCGTACTCAGAGCTTTGGCGATTGGCCTGGACGACCATCGCCATTGCATTCCAGCGCAAGTAGGCTTCAATCCTGCGCTCGATCGTGCGATCGCCTGGGTATTCCTTTTCCTGTCCGACCGGAATCGTATTGACGTACGCCGTGTTCGGACGGAACGGCAGATACGCCCCCGAACGACGGGTGTAGTCGATCAACCGTTCGAGCAAGAAGTGCGCACGCTCGGGTCCGTGCGTCTTCAGCACCGAATCAATCGACTCGAGCCACTCCTTCGTTTCTTGGGGATCGAGATCGTCAAGCCTGGAGGGTTCGAATGACATTACTCGCTACTCGTTGGCCTAAGGGTCGGCAACCCGCGCTCCCGCGGCGGTTCCGACGTGACTTGCGAAAGCAGACATCGCCTCTTTCGTAAGCTAGCGCTCCGCGTGCTGCATCGCCTTCCGTAGCGTAGCCTTCTGTTCCGCACAGCGAAGCACGATTCAGTGTCTTCGCGCATCGGTTCACCCTAGACATCGTTGCCCGCAAGTGCCCGTGGACGGCGCTCCGACTTGCGAGAACGTGCGGCAAAGCCGCCAATCAGAGTCGAGCCGATTTCCTACCGTACAGAATGCGCGCGTATGATCGGAGTTTGATTTTTTGACGTCAAGGAACGCCAAGACGTGGAATTGCTTCCTGCAGAGCGCAACGTACGCATCCTCGAACAGCGCGGTCCGCTGACCGAGCAGGCATTGCAAAGATTCGACGCGGCCATCATCGGCTGCCCGGAAGAGAGTGCCGAATCGACGCTCAGATCGCTCCCGCACGGGCAATTGTGGCAAAAGCTCTATCGCGAAGCCCGCAAAAGCGGCACGCCGAAACACTTGAGCGCGCGTGTGGGCACAGCAGCGACGCCAGTTGTCGTGCTCTTCGTCAAGACGGAGAGCAGTCCCTTCGACCGCTTGACGCGGGCTGCTCGGGCCTGGAAAGAGCTGGGTCCACCGCCCAAGGCGAGTGTCGCTCTTGCCGTGCACGATTTTACAGCCGAGCACGGCGCGCTGGTTCTGGAAAGTCTGCTCGCTGCAGGGCTTGCCTGGAGCGCGCCCTTACCGCAGTTCAAGTCGACGAAGTCGGATCCACCCAAGGTCGTCAAGCTCACGCTGGTGGTCGAGGATGCAAAGGTCGACATCGAGCGCACCCGCGCGATCGACAGCGGTAATCATCTAGCGCGCTGGCTGACGATGCTGCCACCCAATGTGCTCGATACGCTTGCCTATCGGCGCGCGCTGCAGACACTCGCGCGCCGACACGGATGGCAGTTCACTTTCCATAACGATGCCGCACTTCGCCGCGCCGGCGCCGGCGCATTCCTGGCCGTGACGCGTGCGAACATACATCGCGGTGCCGGCATCGCGCGCTTGCGTTATCGACCGCCACGTGGACGCAACGTGCCGCGACTTGCGCTCGTCGGCAAGGGCATTTGCTTCGACACCGGCGGCATCAATCTCAAGACACACAAGAGCATGTATCACATGCATGAGGACATGCAGGGCAGCGCGGTCGCGGTCGGCACACTCCTTGCGCTCGCGAAGATGCAAGTGCCGTACGAGATCGACTGCTGGGTGGCGATCACCGAGAACCAGATCGGTGCTCGCGCCTATCGTCCGCAGGAGGTCGTGCGCGCCTTGAATGGCACAACGATTCAAGTCGCGCACAGCGACGCCGAAGGACGCATGGTGCTCGCTGATACGCTGACGCTTGCAGCGCGCGAGAATCCCGACCTCATCATCGACTATGCAACGCTCACGGGTGCTTGTGTGAATGCGCTGACCGAGCGCTTCAGCGGCGCGTTCACCAATCGACCCGAATGGAACGAGCGGATCGAGCGCGCCGGACGAAAGAGCGGTGAGCGTGTCTGGCCGTTCCCGATGGACGAAGACTTCGATTCCGAGCTCGAATCGCAGATCGCCGACGTTCTGCAATGCACGCCGGACAGTAAGGGAGATCACATTCTTGCAGCGCGCTTTCTCAATCGCTTCGTGCCGCCCGAGATCCCCTGGATCCACTTGGACCTCTCCTCCAGTAGCCGCAGCGGAGGGCTCGCGCACATTCCGACCGAGATCACCGGGTTCGGTGTGCGCTACACGGTTTATCTCTTGGAAGAAGACATCCTGAGCCCGCGCTCAAGAAGCGCCGGTAAGATGCGTGCACGTCGGTAATGTGGGGAGTGAGGGAAGCGCAGGCGGTTCCTGGTAAGCTTCCGTCAAGCTCCTCTTGTCGCTATCGCGAGCAATGGTCGAGCGATTCGACCACGACAACGAAATGCAGACTCTCACGCTGACACGTCCGGATGATTGGCACTTGCACCTGCGCGACGGCGCGCAGCTTGCCAGTGTGCTGCCATTCTCGGCGCGACAGTTCGCGCGTGCCGTCGTGATGCCGAACTTGCAGCCGCCGGTCACGACGGTCGAGCGTGCACGAGCCTACCGGGAACGAATCTTGGCAGCGTTGCCGGCGGGGCTTACGTTCGAACCGCTGATGACGCTTTATCTAACGGACAACACGTCCCCAGAAGAGATTCGCGCTGCACGAGCAGCAGGCTTCATCGTCGGGGCGAAGCTCTACCCTGCCGGTGCCACGACGCATTCCGATGCCGGCGTCACCTCTGTCGAGAAGATCTTTCCCGCGCTCGAAGCCATGCAAGCGTGCGGGCTGGTGCTGCAGGTACACGGCGAGGTGACTTCTCCCGACGTCGATGTGTTCGACCGCGAGCGCGTGTTCATCGATCGGGTTCTGAGCAAGCTGGCGGAGCGCTTCCCGCAGCTCAAGATCGTGTTCGAGCACGTGACGACGCGCGATGCCGTGCAGTTCGTGCTCGCTGCGCGCGAAGGTGTCGGCGCAACGATCACACCCCAGCACCTGCTTCTCAATCGCAACGCGCTCTTTCGCGGCGGTATCCGCCCGCATCATTATTGTTTGCCTGTCTTGAAGCGCGAGCAGGATCGGCTTGCGCTGATCGACGCGGCAACGGGCGAAAGCCCGCGCTTCTTTCTGGGAACCGATAGCGCGCCGCACGCGAAACATACCAAGGAGCACGCGTGTGGGTGCGCCGGTATCTTTTCGGCGCATGCGGCGATCGAGCTGTACGCTGAAGCCTTCGAGCAAGTCGGACGGCTCGATCGCTTACAGGCGTTTGCATCCGAGCGCGGCGCCGATTTTTACGGGCTGCCGCGCAACCGCGACACGCTTACGCTTGCCCGCGAGCCTTGGTGCCCGCCCGACGCCTACCCATTCGGCGACGCACAGCTCGTACCCTTTCGCGCCGGCGAGCCGATTGCCTGGAAATTGATCGAGGATTCTCAGCGTTGAACGAACGACCTCCCATGGCGAGCCGTTTCCGCGGCTTCCTGCCCGTGGTCATCGACGTGGAATGCGGCGGGTTCAACCCGAACACCGACGCGTTGCTAGAGATCGCTGCCGTGCTGATCGAGATGCAATCCGATGGCACGCTCAAGCCTGGTCAAAGCTGGCGCTATCACGTGCAGCCGTTCCCTGGCGCCAATCTCGAGCCAGCCTCGCTCGCGGTCACCGGAATCGATCCGTTCCATCCCTTGCGTCCCGCGATTCCGGAGAAAGAGGCGCTCTCCCGTATCTTCAAGGAGGTACGCACCGCGATGAAGGCGAATGGCTGCACACGTGCCATTCTCGTCGGCCACAATGCCTATTTCGATCTGAACTTTCTCAATGCCGCGATTGAGCGCACGCGCATCAAGCGCAGCCCTTTCCACCCATTCTCGAGCTTCGATACAGCGACATTGGCCGGGGTCGTCTACGGACAGACCGTGCTCAGCAAGGCACTACAGGCGGCAGGCATCGCGTGGGACTCAGAGGAGGCACACTCTGCGGCGTACGACGCCATGCGCACGGCCGAGCTGTTCTGCGCGATCTGCAACCGCATCGGCCCGCCGCCGGTCACAGCGCCGTGACGGCGCAGGCAGCCTGAGGGGTGCGGCAGGGGGTGCCTTGAGCAGGACAGCGCCCGCGACCGACAGCGCCGCGCGGCAGAGGAAGGTGGCGTAGGGGCAGTGCCCTCCCCCGCGGGCGGGGGAGGGACAACGGTGACAACGGTTAAGGCCTTAGGCTCTCGGTTCTGGGCTTCAGCCCGCCATATCACTTCGCGTCTGCGATCAGCTTCTGCAGCTCCCCGCTCTTGTACATCTCAAGGATGATGTCCGAGCCCCCGATCAGCTCACCGTTCACATAGAGCTGCGGGTAGGTCGGCCAATTGGAATACTGCTTGAGCGCCTCGCGCAGCTCGGGATCCTCGAAGACATTGACGTGCACGAATTCGGCGCCGACCGCGTTCAGCGCGCGAACCGCAGCAGCGGAGAACCCGCACTGCGGGAAATCCGGCGTACCCTTCATGTAGAGCACGATCGGATGGGATGAGAGCTGCGACTTGATGCGTTCGATGACGTCCACGGATGGAATACCTCGACAACTGTTAGGCTGGGATTCGGCTTGCATTCACGGACCTTGACCCGCTCCGAACGTTCTGCCGTGGCTCCACGTATCGCTGGCTGCGCGTCGGGCCTCGAGCGGCGCCAAGCCGCGATGTCCTCTCGTGCGCGTCCGCACCCGATACAGATGCCGTTTTGATCGAGCGGGCAGACCATGATGCAGGGCGATACGACGCGCTGGAGGGCAGGTTCGAGCGTCATAGGCGTGGCATGTATCCATTATGAGGTGGGGGACCGCATACTTCAAACGCGTGCGTCGCGGCCTTGCGAGCGCCGCACGCCCACTGCGCCGGCAGGCTCTGGACGTGACCCGCTCAGTCTGGCTTCATGCGCGCGCACCCAACCGAACAACCATCAACTGAATCGACGAGTATGTCCCTGACTCCGCCCTCCCCAGCCTATGTGTCCGAGACAGTCCGCCTGGCCCTGCGAGAAGATGTCGGCAACGGCGATCTGACCGCACAGCTCGTTCCCGAGGAACAGACCGCCCGCGCACAGATCATCACCCGCGAGAACGCCGTCCTGTGCGGCACGGCCTGGGTCGACGAGGTCTTCAAGCAGCTCGATGCGCGCATCCGTGTGGAGTGGCGCTTCGCTGATGGCGCGCGCATCGGAAAGAACGACGTGCTCTGCACGCTCGAAGGTCCGGCAAGGCCGATGCTGACGGGCGAGCGCACTGCGCTGAATTTCCTACAGGCGTTGTCAGGCACCGCAACTGTGACACGGACCTACGTTGATGCGGTGGCCGGGACCGGATGCCGCATCCTCGATACGCGCAAGACCATCCCGGGATTGCGCCTCGCACAAAAGTACGCGGTACGCTGCGGCGGCGGCACCAACCATCGCGTCGGCCTGTTCGACGCCATCTTGGTCAAGGAAAACCACATCGCTGCCGCGGGCTCGATCGAAGCAGCGGTCCGCGCCGCGCGCAGCACGGCCCGCCAGGTCATGATCGAGGTCGAAGTCGAGAATCTCGACCAGCTCCGCGAAGCGCTCGACTGCGGCGTGGACCGGGTCCTGCTCGACAATTTTTCCAACGATCAGCTGAGAGAAGCCGTCCGCATCACCCGTGCGCATCCACGCCGAGCAGAGCTGGAAGCATCCGGCAACGTGAGCTTGGACACCCTACGCGCCGTGGCCGAAACCGGCGTCGATTTCATTTCGATCGGCGCGTTGACGAAGCACGTGCGAGCGGTCGACCTGTCGATGCGCTTTCTGTAGGCTGGGGCTGAAGGCTGTAGGCGCTGTGCTCGTGAATCGCGGTTGCCTCAGCGATTACCCGACGGCTCGCATCACCCGCTGTGGTGTGGCGACGCCGTAGCCTTGTGCGTAGTCGACGCCGAGGCTGCGCAGCATCTCGATGATCTCCGCATTCTCGGCGAACTCGGCGATGGTTTGCTTACCAGTCAAGTGGCCGATCTCGTTGATGGAGCGTACCATCTCGCGGTCGATCGGATCGCGCAGGATGCCCTTCACGAAGCTGCCGTCGATCTTCAAGAAGTCGACCGGGAAATGCTTCAGATACCCGAAGGAGGACAGCCCTGTGCCGAAATCGTCGAGCGCGAAACGACAGCCGAGCTCCTTGAGCGCGTGAATGAAGCGATTCGCTTGGGAGAAGCTGGCGATTGCAGCGGTCTCGGTGATCTCGAAACAAATCTTCGATGCGTCTATTCCGCTGCGATGGAAATGGTCGATCACGAACGGCAGGAACTTGTCGTCGCCGAGGCTCTGGCCGGACAAGTTGATCGTGCATAGCGCCAGCTTCTCGCGCTCGTCCGCCTCGGAGACGAGCCAACGCAGCGCGTGCTCGATCATCCAGCGATCGATGTTCGGCGTGAGGCCGTAACGTTCCGCAGCGGCAATGAACTGATCGGGCGCCACGATCTTGCCCGACTCGTCGCGCATGCGCAGCAGCAGCTCGTAATGCAAGCCCTGCTGCGGCTGCTGCAGCGGCATGATCACTTGTCGGAAGATCTCGAAACGTCCGTCCTCGAGCGCATTATTGATCCGCGCAGCCCACTGCATCTCGCGACGACGGCGCATCAGATCGATGTCGTTCTCCTGGAAGCTATAGACGCGGTTGCGACCTGCCTCCTTGGCCGCTGCACACGCACTGTCGGCCGCTGAAAGGAGCGCGGCCACATCGTCGTTCTCGGGCGTGATCGGCACGACGCCGATGCTCGCACCCAGCCGGAACGCGCGATCTTCCCAGACGAACTTGTAGTTGCGGATCGCTTCACGCAACGCCTCCGCGCTGCGGATTGCCTCGTCGAGCGAGCAGCTCTCGAGCAGCACGCCGAACTCGTCTCCGCCGAGGCGTGCCACGGTATCGCGCCAGCGGATTTTCGACTTGAGCAGTGCCCCGACCTGCCCGAGCAGCGCATCGCCGGCGCTATGACCGCAGTTGTCGTTGATGATCTTGAACCGATCCAGGTCGATGTAGCACAGCGCGAAAGACGCTTCGCGAGCCCGCGCGCTCTTCAGCGCGCGCTCGAGGCGTGCTTCGAACTCGCGTCGATTGACGAGCCCCGTGAGGATGTCGTGACTTGCGTGATAGGACAGCTTGCGATTGAGCTCGCGGCTCTCGCTGACGTCGTGGAACACGAGCACGCCGCCTGAGACGTTGCCCGCGCCGTCGCGGATCGGCGCAGCGCAGCTCTCGATGTAGAGCTCGTTGCCGTCGCGTCGAATGAGAAGCGTCGGGCGCACCGACTTGATCGCCCGCGCGCGACGCATCGCCACCATGAGCGGATTCTCGAGCGGCTCGCAGGTCTCTTCGTGGAAGCTGCGGAAGACCTCATCGATGTTGCGCCCTTGCGCATGCTCGAGCGTCCAGCCGGTGAGCTGCTCTGCCACCGGATTGAGATACTCGACGCAGCCGTTCGAGTCGGTGGTGATGACGCCGTCGCCGATCGACTGCAGCGTGATCTGCGCGCTCTCCTTCTCCTTGAACAGCGCTTCCTCAAACAACTTGCGCTCGGTGACGTCGAGATCCACTCCCACGATGCGACGCGGCCTGCCCTGCTCGTCGAGACGGGCCTTCGCCCGACTGACGACCCATACCCACATGCCGTCGCGATGCTTGAGGCGATGGACGCTCTCGAACAGCGGCTCCTTGCCTGAAAGATGATCGCGCAGCGCCTCCTGCACACGCGCGGCGTCCTCCGGATGAACGAGGCATTGCCAATCGCCGAAAGACTCCATGTCCTCGTCCGAGTAGCCGAGCATCGCCTTCCAGCGCGGCGAGAAGTAAGCCGTCTTCTTCTCGAGATCGAAATCCCAGATACCGTCGTTCGCGCCGTACAACGCAAGCTCATTGCGCTCCTCGAGATCGGCGAACTGACGTCGATAGCGCAAGCGTTCGATGCCCGTCGCGTAGCTCGAGCCGAGCAGCTTGAGCATCAGGTGCAGGTTCGCATCCCAGCTATCGCGCGGCTGTGTCGAGCACAGTGCGATGAACGCGCGCACGCAATCTTCAACCGCAATACCCACGATGAGCGCAGCGCCGATCCGCAGCGCCGCCAACCGGGCTGACTCCGCCGCGATCTCGGGCCGCGGCTGGGAAGTGTCGCGGATCTCGACGATGCGCAGATGCTCGAGCCGGTTCTTGAAGTAAGGAAGGTGATCGAGCGGCTCGCCTTGCAGGACCTGCGGATTGAAGGTCGCGAACATGTCCGTTGCCGCGACAAGGCTGCGAATGCAGGTGCGCTCCTCATCGAATGTCGCAAGCAGCACCGTATCCACGCCGGCCGCTTCGCGCAGCGCTTCGAGATTCTCCTTGATGAGCTGATCGGCGCTCTCTTGCGTGAGGTTCTGAAAGTCGATCGCCGCCTTGGTGAGCAATACGTCCAGGCCCGCCTTGCCCTTGCGCCGACCAGCCGCTCGAGACGAGAACAGTGACTCGCCCCTCGCGGCAATACTCGTCATGACGTGGTCGCTCGGGTTGCTCGCCATCGAGGCACCGGGCCGTCAGAGGAGTGAGTCTCGTGGGCCTCTGCGACGAGCAACCTCCAAGCATAAAAACGCTTGGGTTTTATGCTGTTCTCTTGCCCTGCATTCGGGCTGGGTGATGGCAGTCACCTAGAATCTCCTTCCGCTGCCGACGTTCCCCCCGAACTTTGTAAAACGGTTATGGCGGCAGCGCGCGGCGATTGTGGCACACGCCATGTAGAGAGGAAAGGGAAGGCAGGCAAGCAGTTACATGGGGCTCGAGGCTGGGGACTTGAGACTGGAGGCCTTACGGTAAGGACACTCCGACAACGGCTGCCCACGATCACTAGACACCCGCTGACCTGACCAACGACGGCTTGAGGAGCAGGACCGGTAACGCATGCCGTTCGGGCCCGCACACGAGACTCGGCGCGGGTGCGGGCCGAGGTGATGCCGCGTAGTCAATAGGCCGTAACCCGTAGCCGCTCACCGGCGAGCGGCCAGCTGCTGCGCATAATGATTTATCCTTGCCGCATGTCTGGTTCGTCGCATCGCAGCGGATCCCGGCGCGCTCGAGCTGCGCATTCGCACGATCACCATCACGGCGTTCCCGACAGCGGCAAGCTCCTCGGAACTGCGTTCGCTCTGACGGGCACCTTCATGCTCGTCGAGTTCATCGGGGGCATGCTGGCGGGCTCGCTGGCGCTGATCGCCGATGCCGGGCACATGCTCACCGACACTGCAGCGCTCGCGCTCGCATGGGCTGCTGCGCGCATTGCAGCGCGCCCTGCGGACACGAAGCGCTCGTTCGGCTATCAGCGCTTGCGCGTGCTGGCGGCATTCGTGAACGGATGCGCGCTGCTGTTCATCGTCGCGTGGATCGCGCTCGAAGCGCTCGAACGGCTCGCCAACCCGGTGCCTGTCGAAGCCGCGACGGTGTTTTGGATCGGCACCACCGGGCTCGTCGTGAACCTGATCGTGTTCGCCCTGCTTCGTCGCGGCCACAAGCACGACATGAATGTCGCAGCGGCGATGCTCCACGTGCTCGGAGACTTGCTGGGATCCGTCGCGGCGATCATCGGTGCGCTCACGATCTACTTTTTCGGCTGGACACGCATCGATCCGCTGCTTTCGCTGATCGTGTGCGCGCTCATCGTCCGCAGCGCCATCGTGCTGGTCCGCCACTCCACTCACATTCTGATGGAAGGCTCGCCGGATTGGCTCGACGTGTCGGAGCTGCGCGCAACACTCGAACGGCGCATACCGGCCATACGCGACGTCCACCACGTCCACGCCTGGCTCGTCGGCCCGCAGGAGACGCTGCTCACGATGCACGCCTGCGTCTCTGCCGGCGCCGATCACTCAGCCGTGCTGCGCGAGACCAAGAAAGTGCTTGCAAGCCAGTACGGGATCACGCACGCGACCATCCAGCTCGAAGTAGGCGAGTGCGTCGATGACCCCAGGCACGAAGCGCGCTGCGTGGGCTCTAACGTCAGTCCGTAGGAGCGGGAGCCCTTCCTAGTCCCTACTCCCCCGTGGCACAGCACTGCGCTATGTCCAGGGAAACACGCGCGCCCACTACGGACAGGACAATGGCCGCCCTCCCGGACCACGGTGCGCCACCCTCGGCCGTCCCGTGTGGCTGATGATGATGGCACGAGCATGCTGCGCGCCGCGCTTGTCGCAGAAGACGATCGTGCCATTGACCATCGCTTGCACGGTAGGCCGAAACACGTATTCCGGCCTATTGGATGTAATGGTTCCGCCTTCCCATGGACCGTACGCGGCGATGATGGTCGGCTCGGCTTCGGAACGCGCGTTGGCGTCGTCACGAGGTGTATCGGCGACGACTATCCATCCAGCAGCCCAAGGCGTGTCGTGATCGGCACAGCGCCTTCCATCGCGGGAGCGACAAAGCGTCACGGGCATGCCGCGCTTGATGGCTTCACTGCGCGCAAGGAAAACGGCGTGAAGGAAACCGTTCACTGCGGCCGTACGCTGGGCATTGAGCCTCATGTCACCAAACGCAGGCACCGCCAATGCACCCAAGACGGCGATGAGCGCCAAGACCACCAATGCTTCCACGAGCGTGATGCCCGCGGCGCGCTGCGAAACGCGTCCCTGCTTGCCCCGTCCTTGCATATCGACTCCATGACGCCCGCGCTGTGGGTTGTCTTCATGGCCCTACTCTAGGTGATTCGCGGACAGCGACGCAGACACGTTTCGGCTGAGATCTCCGATTTATTGCGCTCTCAGTGGCCTTCGCGCCAATCCATTTACCGCGAAAGTGACGCCAGGGTATGCTTTTTTATTCATTGAGTGAGTCGTCACATCGTGAACGCCGAGCAGCCATTTCCCCTCTCCCGCGAGCAGATCATCGAAGAGCTCGTCGCACGGGGCTTGAAGCCCACCGAGCAGCGTGTCCGAATCGCATCGGTCTTGATGAGCGCTCCGCAGCACCTCACGGCTGAGCAAATCCTCGCGGCCGTGCGAGCGAGCGGCGAGCGCGTATCGAAGGCCACGGTGTACAACACGCTGAAAGTGTTCGCCCAACATGGGCTCGTGCGACAGGTTCACCTCGATCCCGAGCGCTCGGTCTACGATTCGACCCGCGCGCCACACCATCACTTCCACGACCTGGAGACGGGCGAGCTGCGCGACATTCGGCCCGACGAGATCGTCTTCAGCCGCTTGCCCGAGCTGCCCGAAGGCATGGAAGCGGAATCGGTGGAAGTGGTCATCCGGTTGCGCAGAAAGCGCTCGTAGGGCGGCACTATGGAGCGCTGCGGGCTTCCTTCGTGCACGATCCTGGAGCCCACGGCCCGAGAGCTTGAAGCCCTCGCCGCATCCCTTATACTTGCGGCCCCTCGCCGGAGTAGCTCAGCTGGTAGAGCAGCGCATTCGTAATGCGCGGGTCGGGAGTTCGAATCTCTTCTCCGGCACCATTTTCTGTCAAGAACGCCGCGCGACGCGCGGCGTTTTTGTGTCCGCTCAGGTGGAACACGGTAGTGTCATCGAAGGACTTGCCCGCAGCACCGCTACCGCACCGAACCAAGTCCAAGCGGCGCCTGACCCGCGGACGCTTGTTCGTCTACCGCATCGCCGTGCGGGTCAGCACCGTTCTGATCGAGCTCATCTGGCGAACAGCACGCGTTCGGGTCATCGGTCGCGAGCGGCTTGAGCGCCTGCTGGAAGAGCACGGCGCTGTCGTCCCGGTGTTCTGGCATCAGCACTTGCTGATCTGCGCGCGCTTTCTCACCGATGGCAGCATCAAAGGGCTGAAGCCTGGCTTCATGATCTCCCCGTCCGTGGACGGCGAGGCGCCGTCCATGCTGGCGCGGCGCTACGGGGCACACGTCGTGCGCGGCTCGGGCACGTACACGGGCGTGCGTGCCGTGCGAGGCGTGCACCAGGCTATCACGAAGGACCTGATCTCCCCGGCCATCACGCCAGACGGCCCGCGCGGGCCCCGCTTCAAGATGAAGCCCGGTGCGATCTTCACTGCGCAGATCTCGCGCAAACCGGTCGTGCCGATCGCCTATGCGGCAAGACCCGCGCGGCTGCTCAGGACGTGGGACAAGTTCGTCATGCCGTTCCCGTTCGCGAAGATCCGCATTGTGATCGGCGAGCCCTACTTTCCCGAGCGACGCCTGGACGACGAGCAAATGGCTATCGCACAGCGCGAGCTCGAGATGCGTCTTCTCGAGACGTACCGCCGCGCCAAGAAGGAACTCGGCTGAGGAGCTGGCTTGCCCGTGCGCTCGGATCGTTCCGCTCAACTCGGGTTGACGATCGCGGAATTGCTCGCCGCGTTGCTGGTCATCGCAGTGGGCGTGATCGGGATCGCCGCGCTGTACTCGGATGCCGCCCAGACCGATCCAGACGAGCGCCTGCGCCTGCAAGCGGCGGAGCTCGCGGAAGAGATCGCAAAGCGCATCGAAGAGAACGACGAAGGGCGCGTGGGTTATGCCGGCACGGTCGGCGTCGTCTGCCGACCCGGGGCGACGCTGGCTTCAGCCATCGACGCGGCAGCAAATGAAGCCGCCTGCTGGAAAGCGCGAGTCGAGCAGGCGCTGCCGAGCGGCCTCGGCACGATCACACGCGACACGACGAGCACCCCCGTCACCTACATCGTTGCCGTGAGCTGGTCCGCACCACGGCGAGGTGGTGCCGCATCTTACGTCGTGTATGTGAAGCCGAAGCACGAGTGAGCTCCCCTCCCCCGCGCAGCGGAGGAGGGCTGGGAGGAGCTACTCGGCGACGACGCGAGCCGTCGCCGCGCGCAACTCGCGCGGCAAGCTGAAAACAACGTGCTCGGACTGCCCGGCGAGCTCCTCAGGCGCCTCTCCACCCCACTCGCGAAGCCGCTCCACGACGCGCTCCACGAGCACTTCAGGCGCCGATGCCCCGGCCGTCACACCGACACAGCGCTTGCCGTCGAACCATTCGCGGCGCAAGTCCTCAGGTCCATCGACCAGATAGCCTGGGATGCCTGCCTTCTCGGCAATTTCGCGCAGCCGATTTGAATTGGAGCTGGAAGGTGAGCCCACGACGAGGATGATGTCGCAGCGCCCCACGAGGCGCTTAACCGCGTCTTGACGATTCTGCGTGGCGTAGCAGATGTCTTCCTTGCGCGGGCTCGTGAGCGCCGGAAAGCGCTCCCGCAGTGCATCGACGACGCGTTGCGTATCGTCGACGGAGAGCGTCGTCTGCGTCACATACGCGATGCGGTTCGGATCGCGCACCGCCAGCTTGGCGACATCCTCCGGCGTTTCCACCAGCATGATGCGACCGCCGTACGAGGTGTCGAACTGCCCCATCGTGCCTTCGACCTCGGGGTGCCCCTGATGGCCGATGAGCACCACCTCGCGCCCCTCGCGCGCGTACCGCGCCACCTCCATGTGCACCTTCGTCACGAGCGGGCAAGTCGCATCGAACACCTTGAGGCCGCGACGACGAGCCTCTTCCTGCACCGCGCGCGAGACACCGTGCGCGCTGAACACGACTGTCGCATCGTCCGGCACCTCGTCGAGTTCGTCGACGAACACCGCACCAAGCCCCCGCAACCGATCCACCACGTATCGGTTGTGCACGACCTCGTGGCGCACGTAGATCGGTGCACCGAAGAGCTCGAGCGCGCGTTCGACGATGTCGATCGCTCGATCGACACCGGCACAGAAACCTCGGGGATTCGCAAGAAGAATCTTCATTACGGCGAACGGCGGGCGACGGACGGTAAAAGGGAGAACCTCAGGTCACGAGACGCTCGATGCTACACCGTTTGGTCGCCCGCGTCCGCTCGCTCTTGGCGATGTTGGATGCCTGGCGCCGACTGTCTCCACCCAGAGCCAGCGCCCTTCGCGGGCTCTAGGCCGTAGCCATACAGCGCGCACGATCGGCGACTCACGATTCCGGGCTCACACGCTTCCTCTGCCCGCTCTCCCTGAACGCATCCAACAACAAGCATCCTGCGCCGATGGAAATGGCCGCGTCGGCAACGTTGAAGGCCGGAAAGTAATACGGACCCCAATGGAAGTAGATGAAATCGACCACATAGCCGTGCATGGCGCGGTCGATCACGTTGCCGAGCGCGCCGCCGAGCACCAGCGACAGGCCAAGCGCGAGCACTACCTGATCGGCCCGGATGCGACGCAACCAGATCATCAAGATGATGCTCACGCCAAGTGCAAGGGCGATGAAGAACCAGCGCTGCCAGCCGCCCGCCCCTGCCAGAATGCTGAAGGCCGCACCCGTGTTCTCGAGATAAACGATATCGAGAATCGGCAGGAGCTCGATGGCATCGCTCATCTTCACGTTCGCGACGACGAGCGCCTTCGTCACTTGGTCGAGTATGACCACAAAGAACGACAACCACAGCCAATTGCTGGCGCCGCGAGTCGGCGTGAACCAAACGCGCGTCATGTCCACTTCCTGCCTTCTCCGGACTCCGTCGTGACGTTCGTCACGCAGCGTCCGCAAATCTCAGGATGATCGGCGTGGCTGCCCACATCGGGCCGCTTGTGCCAGCAGCGGATGCATTTCTTCGCCGCGGACGGGCGCGCGACGATCCACGCGGTATTCGCCTCACCCTCCTCTGCTGCAACGGCTTCCGCCGGTCGCGCCTCGGCCGGATGCACTCGCGCCGCAGATGTGATGAACACGAAGCGAAGCTCGTCGCCGAATCGTTGCAGCGTCTCGAGCAGCGTGCCGCTCAGGTACAAGTCGATCTCGGCATCCAGCGGCGCCCCGATCGCCCCCGCGTTACGCAGCTTCTCGAGCTCGCGCGCCACTGCATCGCGCAAGTCGAGGATGGCCTGCCAATCGATCTCGGGCTTCTCCTTTGCCTCGAGCGGCAAGGTGCACCACGTCTCCAGAAACACCGACTCCCCACGCTGCCCCGGCATGTAACGCCAGATCTCCTCCGCCGTGAACGACAGGATCGGCGCCAGCCAGCGCACCATCGCCTCGGCGATCCAATACATCGCGGTCTGCGCGGAACGACGCGCATGGCTCTTGGCGGGCGTCGTGTAGAGGCGGTCCTTCAACACATCCAAATAGAAGCCACCCAGGTCCACGGTGCAGAAGTTGTGCACCTTTTGATAAATCAAATGGAACTGATAGTTCCGGTACGCGGCGATGACTTCATCTTGCAGTGTCTGGGTCCGCCACAGCGCCCAGCGATCGAGCGCAACCATATCGGCGATCGCGACCTGATCCGTGGCCGGATCGAAGCCCGCGAGATTGCCCAGCAGGAAGCGCGCGGTATTGCGGATGCGCCGATACGACTCCGAGATGCGCTTGAGAATCTCGTCCGAGAGGCTCATCTCGTTCGTGTAATCGGTGGCAGCGACCCACAACCGCAACACGTCGGCGCCGAGCGTGCCCACGATCTTCTGCGGGGCGATGACGTTGCCGAGCGACTTCGACATCTTGCGCCCCTTGTCGTCGATCGTGAAACCGTGCGTCAGCACGGCGCGATACGGCGCTCGCTCATACATCGCCACGGAGGTGAGCAGCGAGGAATGGAACCAGCCGCGATGCTGATCGGAGCCTTCGAGGTATAGATCCGCCGGCGCGGTGATCTCGGGACGAATTTTCGATACGCAGTGATGCACCACGCCCGAGTCGAACCAGACATCCATGATGTCGGTGACCTTCTCGTAATCGTGCGCTTCGGCACCGAGCAGCTCGACCGGATCCAGATCGAACCATGCATCGATACCCTCTTTTTCCACGCGATCCGCGACCGCCTCGAGCAACTCTGCGGTGCGCGCATGTAGCTCACCCGTCACGCGATGCGTGAACAGCGCAATCGGCACGCCCCATGCGCGCTGGCGCGAGATGCACCAATCGGGTCGCTCCGCGATCATGTTGCCGATGCGGCTCTGGCCCCATGCGGGCACCCACTTGACCTTGGCAATCTCCTCGAGCGCCATGCGACGCAGATTCGCCTGATCCATGCCGATGAACCACTGCGTCGTCGCGCGGAAGATCACCGGCGTCTTGTGCCGCCAGCAGTGTGGGTACTGGTGCCGCACGGTTTCCTCCTTGAGGAGCCGACCGCGCTCGGCCAGCACTGCGATCACATGCTTGTTGGCATCGAAGACGAGCTCGCCTTCGAAGAACGGCGTACCTTTGACGAAACGCCCGTCGCTGCCGACCGGATTGTCGATCTTGAGCTTGTACTTGAGCCCGACGACATAGTCTTCCTGACCATGACCCGGCGCCGTGTGGACCGCACCAGTGCCCGCATCCAAGGTGACGTGCTCGCCGAGGATCACGGGAACGGCCCGCTGGTAGAAGGGATGCTCGAGCTCTAAGCCCTCGAGCGCAGCACCCGCCACCTCCGCGATGCGCTTACTGTCGCTCAGACCGGCACGCGCGAGCACTTGATCGGCAAGCTCGCTCGCGAGCACCAGCAGCTCCGTGCCCGTGTCGATGAGCGCATACTTGAACTCGGCGCCCAGGGCGACCGCTTGATTCGCTGGCAGCGTCCACGGCGTCGTCGTCCAAATGACGATACTCGCCTCGCTACGCGGCAGGCTCGCCAAGCCGTAGCGCGCGGCGAGCTCGTTCACGTTCTTCACCGCGAAGCGCACATCGATTGCGGGCGAGACTTTCTCTTCGTACTCGACCTCTGCTTCGGCGAGCGCTGAGCGGCAGTCAATGCACCAGTGCACCGGCTTGAGGCCTTTGTAGACATGGCCGTTGCGCAGGATCCGCGCGAACGCACGCAACTGCTCCGCCTCGTATTCGGGCATCATCGTCGTGAACGCCCGATCCCAGTCGCCGAGCACGCCGAGGCGCTTGAAATCCTCGCGCTGCCTGTTCACCTGCTCCTGCGCATACTCGCGGCAGGCTTGCCGGAATTCGCGTGGTGCAAGCGTCTTGACCTCCTTGCCGCGCGTCTTTTCGATCTGGTGCTCGATCGGCAGCCCGTGACAGTCCCAGCCCGGCACGTACGGTGCATCGTAGCCGTCCATGCTGCGCGACTTGATGACGATGTCCTTCAGCACCTTGTTGATGGCGTGCCCGAGATGAATGGCGCCGTTCGCGTACGGAGGTCCATCCGGCAGGATGAAGGTGGGACGACCGCGCGCCACCTCGCGCAGCTTTCCGTAGATGTTTCTCTCTTCCCACCATCGCAGGATCTCCGGCTCGCGACGAGCCAGATCCGCCTTCATCGGAAAGTCGGTCTTGGGAAGATTGATGGTTGCTTTGTAGTCGACCATAAGTCGGTTAGCAGTTGACGGTTGAAGGTCGACGGTGGGAGACACAAACCTCCGCCCGTCGTCGGTTTCCAAGCGCGTTTCGGGCCGCGCCGTCGAAACGCTCAACGTTCACGTTCGCTGCTGCGCTTCGCGCCCACACGCCGTCTGACTGTCGACTGTGGATCGTCAACCGTCAACTGCTCGCCAGAATCTTTCTGGCAAGCGCGGCGTCGCGCTCCATCTGCTCCACGAGCGCATCGAGCGTGGGAAACCACTGCTCGTCGCGCAAGCGCGCGATGAAATCGACGTGCAAGTACTTGCGATAAAGGTCGCCCTCGAAATCGAACACGTGCGCCTCGAGCAGGAATTCCCCGCCGTTCACGACCGGCCGCGTGCCGAGGCTCGCGACCGCCGGCGCATTCTGTAGCGGGCCGCCCGAGACGCGCACCGCAAATACACCCTTGAGCGGCGTCGCGCGCCGATGCAAGCGCAGATTGGCAGTCGGAAATCCTAGGGTCCGCCCCAGTTTTCCGCCGTGCACGACCTTGCCGGTCATCCGATACGGCCGACCGAGCAAACGCGCAGCGCCGGCAAGATCGCCGCTGGCAAGCATCTCGCGAATACGCGAGCTGCTGACACGCTCGCCGTCGACCGAGTACGGCGGCACTTGCGTGACCCCAAAGCCGTGACGCTCGCCGACACGCGCCAGCAGCTCGAAATCGCCTTTCAGGTCACAACCGAATCTGAAGTCATGACCGACGACAACGTGCCGTGCACCCAGCGCCTCGACGAGCACGCGCTCGATGAACGCCTCCGGCGCCATCGAACGCAGCCGCTCGTCGAAACGCGCACACACGAAGCGCTCCACGCCATAAGCGCGCAACGCGTCGACCTTCTCGCGAAATCGTGTCAAGCGCGCTGGCGGGTCGTCTTTCGCGAAGAACTCCCGAGGAATCGGCTCGAACGACAAGACCGTGGCAGGCATGCCGTAGTCGGCGGCTCGTTCGCGCACGATGCGAATCATTTCCTGGTGTCCGCGATGGACGCCGTCGAAAGCGCCGACAGTGAGTACGCATCCCCGGTGCCGCAAGCGCAGGTTGTGTAGGCCTCGAATCACTTCCATCGCGGCCCGCGCTCCCAACCGCCGACCGGAAAAGCGACATTATAGGAGACTTGCCCGATCATGCTCATGCGTTCGGAGAGCTCGCAGCCGCGCCCACGACCGACTGCACCTTGAACTGCTGAAGACGCACACCGAGCCCGAACAGCACAGCGAAGTAAAGCGCGCCGCCGCCCACGACCAGCCCGCCGAGCCAGACGATGCGCTCCATGGTCGAAGCATCCAGCCAATCCTGCAGCGTGCCCGAGCACCACAGCAGAAACGCCGCCATCGCAGCGCTGGCGAGCGCGATCTTGACGAGCAGCGCAATGCCTCCCGGATGACGATGCAGGATCTGCTTGCGCCGCAGTCCCAAATAGAGCCAGCCGGCGTTGAACATCGCGCCGACGCCATTGGTGAGGGCCAGCAATGCATGCGCGCCTTGCGACTTGAGCGAGCCGGTCGCGGCCAGCGCAGACACCACGATCAAGTTGAGCGCCATCGTCAGCCCGAGCGCGCGCATCGCGACCTTGACCGGCCCCTTCGTGTCCTGCCGCGCGTAATAGCCCGGCGCAAGCACCTTGATCAGGCTCCATCCAAGCAGCGCAAACGAATAGGCCATCAAGGCGATCTGCGTCATCTCGACGTCGAACGCCGTGAACTCGCGACGGTGATACATCGTGACCGTGAGCGGTCCTGCGATCACAAACAAAGCAACCGATGCGGGAATGACGATCAAGCACACGAGCCGCACCGCCCACGAGAGCGTCGCGGAAAACTCGTCGGCGGACTTCTGCGCATGCTGAGCGGACAGGCTCGGCAGAATCACCGTGGCGAGCGCGATGCTGAAGACGCCGAGCGGGAACTCGACGAGCCGATCGGCGAGATACAGCCAAGTCATGCTGCCGTCGAGCAACAGCGAAGCGATGATGGTGCTGATGATGATGCTGAGCTGCCCCATCGACGAGCCCACAATTGCAGGGCCCATGAGGCGCGCAATCCTGCGCACGGCCTCGTGCCCGAGATCCCATCTGGGCCGGCGCACGACACCGAGCCTCAGCAAGGACGGCACGAGCATGGCGAGCTGCACGATGCCGCCGACGAAGACACCCACTGCAAGCGCCACCACCGGCTGCTCGAAATACGGTGACAGCCACACCGCAAACACGATCATCACCAGGTTGAGCGCAACGGAGGTCAGCGCAGGCAGCGCAAACTGCTTGTAGCTGTTGAGCACACCGCCCGCGAGCGCCGTCAGCGAGACGAAGAGCACGTAAGGAAACGTCCACCGCAGCATCTCGACCGCGAGCGGAAACTGCCCTTCGTCCTTCGTCGCAAAACCCGGCGCAGTGATCAGCACGATGATCGGCGCCGCAATCACGCCGATCGCCGAGATCGCGACCAGCAACAGACCGAGCGTGCCTGCGACGGCATCGACCAGCCCGCGAACCTCATCGGTCGAGCGCGTGGTCCGGTACTCCGAGACCACCGGCACGAACGCCTGCGAGAACGCCCCTTCCGCAAACAGCCGCCGCAGCAGATTGGGGATCTGATTGACGAGCACGAACACCTCGAGCGCTGCCGCGGGCACCATCGAGGCATATGCCACGTCCCGCGCCAGCCCCGTCACGCGCGACAAGAACGTCGTCAGACCGACGACGAGCGTGCTTCGGAAGTAGCCCCGGCTCATGCGACGCAGCTCGAGCGGGCCGGATACAGGCGAGATGAGTCATTCATGGGGTGCGAATGGTATGTGAAAGGAGGCTGTGGGCTGTAGGCTGGGGGCCATGGGCTAGGGGCTGGAGGATGGACGCGAACGGCACCGCGCAGATCACGCCGTTCGCCCCGCAACGCGAAGAACACGTTAAGAACACGCCTGCTCCGAGCCCAAGCCGCCCCGCGCAACCGTTTTCTCACCGCGAATGCGCAAGGCAAGGAACCTTCCCGGCGAAGCGGGGCGCAGCGACGAGGATCGCAACGAGGCACGGATCGAGGTCGGACCTTTCCCGCGAAGGCGGGGCGCGGCTGAGAACTGAAGTGCCCCTCCCCCGCGAGCGACGCGAAGCGGGGGAGGGACGGGGAGGGGGCTCTTGCGTTCAGGTACGCGCGTCGGCACAATTCGCGGCTCTTTTCTGCGAGCGTGTGATTCTGTGGCCAACATCAAGTCATCCGAAAAACGTGCACGTCAAAACGTCAAGCGCCGTGCCCACAACATGGCACTGCGTTCGCGCCTGCGCACGGCGATCAAGAGCGTCGTGAAAGCCGTCAATACGGGTGATAAGGAGCTGGCCCTTGCGAAGTTCAGGGCAGCCGTCCCGATCATCGACTCGATGGTCAACAAGGGCATCATCCACCGTAACAAGGCGGCTCGTCACAAGAGCAAGCTCAACGCGCGCGTGAAGCAACTGTTCGTCGGCCAGAACTAGGCCACCACTGTTGCCGCGCACGAAAAAGCCGGGGTTTCCCGGCTTTTTTGTTTCCTCAGACCTCAGAACTGAACACCGCCGGGAGGCAGACTTCGTATCGAGGAGTCTGTGTGCACCTGACACGCGCGCGTCCTAACGCCCCGCTACTTGAGCCGCCGCGGACGGCCTTGTGTCGATAGCCTCCCCGCCCCGCTATTCCGCAGCAGCCATCTCTTCCAGCCGCCTCATCAAGTCCTTGCAAAGCTGCTCCGTACCCTGACCGGTGAGCCCCGAGATGCGGTACACCGGGCCCTTCCACTGCAATCGGCGCACGATATCCTCGCAGTGTCGGTCGGCTTCCTCCGGCGGCAACAGATCCACCTTGTTCAGCACGAGCCAACGCTCCTTATGCGCGAGCTCGGCGCTGAACTTCTCGAGCTCTGCGACGATCGCCTTCGCGTCTTTCACCGGATCGGCCTCCGGATCGAGCGGCGCGATATCGAGCAAATGCAGGAGAATGCGCGTGCGCTGCAGGTGCTTCAGGAAGCGAATTCCGAGCCCGGCACCTTCCGCGGCACCTTCGATGAGACCCGGGATGTCCGCCATCACGAAGCTTCGGTGCAGACCGACCGACACGACACCGAGATTCGGATAGAGCGTCGTGAAGGGATAGTCCGCCACCTTGGGCCGCGCGGCCGAGACCGCACGAATGAGCGTCGACTTACCCGCGTTCGGCATCCCGAGCAGGCCCACATCCGCCATCACCTTGAGCTCTAGCCGCAGCTCCCGCTTCTCGCCCGGTAAACCGGGCATGGCCTTGCGCGGAGCGCGATTGGTGCTGCTCTTGAAGCGCGTGTTCCCCCATCCGCCCTTTCCACCGCGGGCGACGAGCACTTTCTGCCCGTGCTCGGTCAGATCGCCCAGCTCCTCCTCCGTGTCGGCATCGACGATCACGGTGCCGATCGGGACGGGGATGAGCAGGTCCTTGCCGCTCGCGCCGGTGCATTCGCGGCTCCCGCCGGGCGCACCGTCCTGCGCACGAAAGGTGCGACGAAAACGAAAATCCGCCAGCGTGTTGATGCCTTCCTGACCGACGAGATAGACATCCCCGCCTTTGCCACCGTCGCCGCCGTCCGGGCCGCCAAAGGGAATGAATTTTTCGCGACGAAAGCTCACCGCGCCGCGTCCCCCATGACCGGCTTGCACTATGATGATGGCTTCGTCGACGAAACGCATTGGTCGTGACGTAGTAAATCGGCGCCACCAACGAAAAGCCCCGGGCGAGCCGGGGCTTCTTCGTCCGCTCCCCCGCTCAGCGAGGGGTAGTGGATCTTACTCGGCGATCACGCTCACGTACGTGCGCTGATCCGGCCCCTTCTTGTGGAACTGCACGCGCCCGTTTGCCTTGGCATAGAGCGTGTGGTCAGTGCCACAGCCGACATTGTCGCCGGGGCGATAAACCGTGCCGCGCTGGCGCACGATGATGTTGCCGGCGAGCACGTACTCACCGCCGAACTTCTTGATACCCAGTCGTTTTGAATGTGAATCGCGGCCGTTCTTAGTGCTGCCGCCTGCCTTTTTGTGTGCCATGACAATTCCCTCGAAATTCGTGACCCGTGATCCGTGACGCTAAGCGCGCAGGGCGGACTTCCTCTAAGTCACGACCCGCAAATCACGAATCAGTTCCTCAGGCGCTAATGCTCGTGATCTTGATCTCGGTGTACTGCTGACGATGCGTACCCTGGCGCAGGTAGTGCTTGCGCCGGCGAAACTTGACGATCGTCTTCTTCTCGCCCTTGCCATGGCCCTGCACGGTCGCCACGACCTTGCCGCCTTCCAAGTAGGGCGAGCCGACCTTCACTTGGTCGCCTTTACCGACGAGCAAGACCTTGTCGAACTCGACGCTTGCACCGACCTCGGCCGCGAGCTTCTCGACCCGCAAGACCGAGCCTTCGCTGACACGATACTGCTTTCCACCCGTGGCGATTACGGCGTACATGATCTCACGAAACTCCAACGTGCCGGGAGCCGACCGGCATAAAAGGGCGTGAAGTGTACGGAGCCGCTGCGTGCCTGGCAAGGCCAGCCGCCCAGCGGCTGCTGCTGGCTGCGTTCAGATACGACGGGTGCCTGATCTTGCCATAGCTCCCAGCATCCGCTGGCCGCAGTCCCGCTACCCCGCGCGCCCTCGCCTCTCACCTAGCCCATTGGCTCCAATTCGTAACCGTGGCCCAGAAAGGTGTAGCCCCAACACGACATCCGTTACCATGTCGCTTTGACCCTGTTCCGATACTTCTTTCTTGATGAGCTTCGAGTCCGTCAAAGCGCTGGTCGGCGACGACCTGCAAGAGGTTGATCGTGTCATTCGGCAGCGTCTTGCCAGCGACGTGGTCCTGATCAATCAGGTCGCCGAATACATCATTGGTGCAGGCGGCAAGCGCCTGCGTCCACTCGTCGTCGTCGTGGTCGCGCGCGCTTGCGGCGCCAAGGACCTGCGTCACGCCGAGGCTGCCGCCATCATCGAGTTCATTCACACCGCCACGCTCCTTCACGACGACGTCGTCGACGGCTCGAAGCTGCGCCGCGGTCGAGACACCGCCAACGAAATATGGGGCAGCGAAGCGAGCGTGCTCGTCGGCGATTATGTGTACTCCCGCTCGTTCGAGATGATGGTGGCCCTGGGCAGCATGCGGATCATGGAAGTCATGGCGAGCGCCACCAACCGCATCGCCGAAGGTGAGGTGCTCCAGCTCATGAATACCCATGATCCGGATACGACTGAGGAGCGCTACTTCGACGTCATCTACCGCAAGACCGCGAAGCTGTTCGAGGCCGGTGCCCAGATCGCCGCCATCATGGCCAATGCCTCCCCTGCCCTCGAGGCCGCCATGGCCCGTTACGGCAAGCATCTCGGCATCGCCTTCCAGCTCGTCGACGATGTCCTCGATTACCGCTCAGACCGCGCCGAGCTCGGCAAGAACCTCGGCGACGACCTCGCGGAAGGCAAGCCGACGCTGCCCCTCATCTACGCCCTGCGGCACGCCAACGAATCCCAACGCGCCATCATCCGCCGGAGCATCGAGCAGGGATCCATCGAAGCGCTGGCAGAAATCACCGCCGCAATTGAATCGACCGGAGGCCTTGCGTACACTGCGCGCCTCGCGCGGCGGGAGGCCGACCTGGCGATCGAGGCCCTCGCGCCCCTGCCGGAATCCCCGTACAAGCAGGCCCTGCGCGAGCTCGCGAATTTCGCCGTCGATCGCACACATTAAGAGTTAAGAGGTGCCCGGCTCGGAGTCGGTGCGGTCAGCCACCGCCAGCCTCCGCCCACCTTCCACACCAGCTCGGGGTGTAGCTCAGCCTGGTAGAGCACTACGTTCGGGACGTAGGAGTCGCAG